>Ga0114966_10005398_pt1 | contig 10824 bp, 9 predicted proteins | sample M_130207_XF_Meta_FD_87029 | JGI IMG/M metagenome (GOLD analysis project Ga0114966, IMG submission 87029) | Freshwater microbial communities from Lake Montjoie, Canada to study carbon cycling - M_130207_XF_MetaG | ecosystem: Environmental > Aquatic > Freshwater > Lake | place: Lake Montjoie...
GTGGATCCGCCACATGGCACGGACCACCGGAATGATCGAGCCTTTCGAGCCGCAGCAAATCCGCGAGCGCGATGGCGCCAAGATCATTAGCTACGGAACCAGCAGCTATGGCTACGACATCCGGTGCGCGCCCGAGTTCAAGGTGTTCACCAACATTCACAGCACGGTTGTCGACCCGAAGAACTTCGACGAGAAAAGCTTTGTTGATTTCAACTCCGAGGTGTGCATCATTCCCCCCAACAGCTTCGCGCTGGCGCGCACGCTGGAGTACTTCCGCATTCCGCGCAATGTGCTGACGATCTGCCTGGGAAAGAGCACCTATGCGCGCTGCGGGATCATCGTCAACGTGACGCCCTTCGAGCCCGAATGGGAGGGCTATGTCACGCTGGAGTTCTCCAACACGACGCCGTTGCCGGCCAAGATATACGCCGGCGAGGGTTGCGCGCAGGTGCTGTTTTTCGAGAGCGACGAGGTCTGCGAGACCAGCTACAAGGACCGCGGAGGCAAGTACCAAGGGCAGCGCGGGGTCACCCTGCCCAAGGCCTGAGCCCTCCTTCGCGACTGGACGCGGGCCAAAAAGCGCGTCCGCCGCGATCGCCGGCCAATAAGGGGATAATAAGGGTTTGCCCGGATATGGGGCAATCACCGCCACGGAACCAGATCGGGTCTCGGTGGCATCCGCTTCCAGGACCCGAAGACCGATTTAGCCGACCAACCGAAGATGGATTCCTTTTCCCAGCTGCAACTCGCAGAGCCACTGGCGCGCGCTGTCGCTGACCTGGGCTACGAGTCGATGACGCCGATACAGGCGCAGGCGATTCCCGAAGTACTCAAGGGGCGCGACGTGATGGGAGCGGCCCAGACCGGTACCGGAAAGACCGCTGCGTTCTCGCTGCCGCTTTTGCAGCGCATGCTGGTGCACCAGAATGCATCCACATCGCCGGCGCGCCATCCGGTGCGCGCGCTGGTACTGCTGCCGACGCGCGAACTGGCCGATCAGGTTGCGCAGGCGATCAAAGCCTATGCGAAGCACACCCAACTGCGTTGTGCGGTGGTTTTTGGCGGCATGGACATGAAACCGCAGACGCTTGAACTCAAGCGCGGCGTCGAGGTGCTGGTGGCCACGCCCGGGCGCCTGCTGGACCATATCGAGGCCAAGAATGCGGTGCTCAATCAGGTCGAGTATGTGGTGCTCGACGAGGCCGACCGGATGCTCGATATCGGCTTCCTGCCGGACCTGCAGCGCATCCTGAGCTTTCTGCCCAAGCAGCGCACGACACTGCTCTTCTCGGCCACCTTTTCCCCCGAGATAAAGAGGCTGGCGAACAGCTATCTGCAGGACCCGATCACCATCGAAGTGGCCCGGCCCAACGCCGCCGCGTCGACGGTGGAGCAGCGTTTCTTCAGCGTGGGCGACGAGGACAAACGCCGTGCCTTGCACCAGATCTTGCGCCAGCGGGATCTCAAGCAGGCATTCGTTTTTGTCAACAGCAAGCTCGGCTGCGCCCGGCTGGCGCGCTCGCTTGATCGTGAAGGTCTGAATACGACGGCGCTGCACGGCGACAAGAGCCAGGACGAGCGCCTGAAGGCGCTCGACGCCTTCAAGAAAGGCGAGGTCGACTTGCTGGTGTGCACCGATGTGGCTGCGCGCGGGCTCGACATCAAGGACGTTCCGGCGGTGTTCAACTTCGATATTCCCTTCAACGCCGAAGACTATATTCACCGTATCGGGCGCACCGGACGTGCCGGCGCTTCGGGGCTGGCCGTTAGTTTTGTGTCCAAGTCTGATGCGCGGCTGGTGGCCGATCTCGAGAAGCTGCTCAAGTCCAAACTCGAACTCGAGGCGATCGAGTTCGAAGAAGACGCACCGAATATCCGCAAGCAGGGTCGGATCAATGATGGCCGGCGCATGTACGGCGGCGAAGAGGTGCCCGACGAACCGGGAACTTCGGCGGCGCGCCGTCCCGACCCGTCGCACCCGCCGCGCGATTCCGGCGTGCGTTCGGATCGTCCGCCCCGGCGCGACTACGCCCGCCCGCAGGCGGCGTCGCGCGACCCCTTCTTCGACAAGCCCTACCAGGCCACGGCCGCGCCTGAAGCGGCGCCCGCTTGGGAGGCGACAACGCCCCGGACCGGTCGCAGCATATCGGCCAACATCAAGCCCAAACGCCGCGTTGCCGCGCTTTTCAAGCCCGAGAGTCTCGAGCACTCCGCGGTGCAGACCCGCGAGGGCGAAGTCGTAGCTGAGGCGGTGAGCAGCTAAGGCGTATCCCGGCCCGTCGGGTGCAGCGCCTGCGGGCAGCGTACCTGTACCAGTTCGCGGTCCAGCCCTCCTGCAACGACGCCTGCGGCGAGCCGCACCGCGCTTAGGCAGCCGCCCCACACGCAGCCGGTGTCAAGTGACAGCAGGTTGCCGCGACCCAGCCAACCCAGCGTCGACCAGTGGCCGAAGGCGACCGTGGTGTTGGCAGTCCTGCGCTGGGGCCAGTCAAACCAGGGCAGAAATCCGGCTGGCGCCGCAGCGGCAGCTTTCTTGGTGGCGAACTCCAGGGTGCCATCTTCGGCGCAAAAGCGGATGCGTGTGAGGATGTTGACGATCGCGCGCAGGCGCTGCGGCCCTTGCAACCGATCGTCCCAGCGTTGCGGCTCGTTGCCGTACATCTGGCCCAGGAAAGCATCCGCTTGCGGACCACGCAGAACCTGTTCGACCTCGTGCGCAAAGCCGATGCATTGCTGCGCCGACCAGGAGGGAACCACACCGGCGTGGACCATCAACAGTTCCTGCCCTGCGACGCTGTCGAGCAAGGCCAGACTCTGGTTGCGCAGCCAACCCAGCATCTGTGCGCGGTCCGGTGCGTCGAGGATGCACGACAGCGTGTCACTGCGGTGCGGCCTTTGCGCGCCTTGCGCGATCGCGAGCAAGTGCAGGTCATGGTTGCCTAACAAACAGCGCGCAGCCGAGCCCAGTTTCATCAGGCGGCGAACGACGGCTGCGGAAGCCGGCCCCCGGTTGACCAAGTCGCCGAGCAGCACCAGCGTGTCGCGCCCAGCGCTAAAGCCGGCCTCGTCGAGAAGTCGTCCGAGCGCCTCGTCGCAGCCCTGTACATCGCCGATCAGGTAAAGTGCCATGGTGTTGATTCTCACCCCGGACGCATGGACGCCTTGCTCATAGCCCTATTGACGCTGTTGAATGGTGCTTTTGCGATGTCCGAGCTGGCGCTGACCGCCAGCCGAAAAGTACGTCTTTGCAACCTGGCCGATGCCGGCGACCGCGGCGCGCAGTCCGCGCTGGTGTTGCTAGAAAACCCGACCCGCTTTCTGTCGTCGATTCAGGTCGGCATCACCTCCATCGGCATGCTCAACGGCATCATCGGCGAGGCGGCTTTCAGCGCCGGCGTGGCTGCCTGGATCGCGGACTTTGGCCTATCGCAGCGTGCCGCGGATATTGTTGCCACCGCGCTGGTCGTGACGGTAATTACCTTCATCACCATTGTCTTCGGCGAACTGGTGCCCAAGCGCATCGGACAGTTGTATCCGGAGCCGGTGGCGCGCCTGGTGGCGCGGCCGATGACATGGGTGGCATCCGTGGCCATGCCCTTTGTCTGGCTGCTGTCGGTCTGTACCCATGGCGTGTTGCGGCTGCTGCGGGTGGACACGACCGGCAACCGGGCCGTGACCGAGGCTGAAATTTCCGCCAGCCTGGAAGAGGGCGTCGATGCGGGCGTGATCGAGGAGCACGAGCACCAGATGGTGCAAAACGTGTTCCTGCTTGACGACAGGCCGCTGACCTCCATGATGCTTCCACGCGCCGATATCAAGTGGCTGCAGGCGAGCGACTCGGCGGCGCTGAGTTTGCGCCGGGTCGGCGCCGACGGCGACCGCGGAACCCATTCCTGGTACCCGGTGTGCCGCGGATCGCTCGACGATGTGGTGGGAATGATCAGCGTTGGCAAGCTGCTGCAATTCAGCGCCGACGACCAGGGCAGCATCGCGGCGCACCTGCACCCGGCTGTATTTGTCCCCGAGACCCTGACGGGTATGGAACTGATAGAGCAGTTCAGGATCCAGTCGACCCGCATGGCGCTGGTCGTCGACGAATACGGTGTGGTGCAGGGAATGATTACGCCCAATGACCTGCTTGAGGCCATCACCGGCGAGTTGCAACCGCACGCGCAGGTCGACGCCTGGGCCACCTTGCGCGACGACGGTTCGTGGCTAATCGACGGTGCGATGCCGGTCGGCGAATTCAAGTCCCGGCTCGGCATCGACGCGCTTCCTGACGAAGATCGCGGACGCTACAACACGGTGGCCGGTCTGCTGATGGCGGTGTCGGGCCGCCTTCCCACCACCGGCGAAAGGATCGAATGCGATGGCTGGCGCTTTGAGGTCGTCGATCTCGACGGAAGGCGGATCGACAAGGTACTGGCGAGTCAAACTGCGCCGGCCCAGCGCTAGTCCAAGGCGCGTTCAGATCATCCCCGCGATGCGGTAGGCGTAAAAACCGACCCACTCGTGCAACGCAAGTTGCCACCGCTGCGGTCCGTCGTGCAGCGAGTAGGCCAGCCAGGATGGATCGCCTGCCGTGCGGTAATCCACCGGGTACGGCGTCACGTTCCAGCCGGCCTTCTGGAATACCCCCATGGCGCGCGGCATATGAAAGGCCGAGGTCAGCAGCAGCCAGCGCTGGTGCGGATCGACGCCGGCGAGCCGCGCGCTGTTGGCGGCATTCTCGAAGGTGGTCCTGGAAGCGGCTTCATAAAGCGTTCGCGACGGGGCCACGCCCATGGCGTCAAAGAATATCTTGGCGCGCTGCGCCTCAGTGAGTCCGCCGCCACCCAGCGACGCGATCCCGCCGCTAAACAGCAACTGGAGATGCCCATGCTGTTGCGCCAGGCTGACGGCCATGGTCATGCGCTCGGCCTGGTCGTTGAGCGCCATCTGCTTGTGGGATGTCCACAGGCTGGAGTCCGACAGGCCGCCGCCGAGCACCACCAGTCCCACAAACTGTCGTAGGTCGGTCCCGTCCGCAGGCGGGGGATAGCGCGTCTCCAGGGCGTGCAGCAGCGTGTTGGGAACAGCCACCCAGCCGCTGAGCAGCAGCAACCACAAGGATGCCCAGGCCAGTCGGCGTCCAAGCAGTGGGCGCCTGGTCAGCGCGATCAACCCGCCCAGCAGCAGCAGCAGGGTCCAGAAAAGCGGCTCGAGCGCGAGCGCGAGCAGCTTGGAGACGATGAACATCGCCTCAGTATGCCAGCGCGCTGCGCCGGGCTACCGGTGCCGCACGCAGCCGGTAGGCGTCGGGCATTGCCGACCCCAGCAAGGGACGCAGGTACAGCCGAAAAGCGTCTGTCACGTCGGTTCCGCCAGCGGCGATGAACGCATCCTCCATCGTCCGGGTCTTCCCAGCTACGTCGTTCAGCGCCAGCAACTCGTAGTCGACCGAATAAAAACCGGTTCGCCGGATGGCCACCGAGCCGTCACGCTCGCCCCACATCGCAAATTGCACCGCTTTTTCGCCGACCTCGCGGGCTTCGCGCTGGTCGACATCGGAAACGCAACCCATGAAGCTGCGCTGCAGGTAACCAAAGGTGTCGCCGCGCACCCGCTGGATTCCCAGCCGGGTGCGGATTGCCTCGCACAGCAGGTCGGCCAGCGCGCCGGTACCCGAGAGTTGCACATTGCCGTGCGCGTCACGCTCCAATTCGGGTGCCATCCGGCCCAGGACCGGAATGCCGGCGGCGTCATGGATTCCTTCCGACACGGCGACCACGCAGCGGCCAAATCGTGCATAGGTGGTCTTGACCTCTTCCAGGAATGCGTCGATGGCGAAGGCGCGTTCGGGGAGATAGATCAGGTGCGGCCCGTCGTCTGGAAATTTTTTTCCCAGTGCAGAAGCCGCGGTCAGGAATCCGGCGTGGCGGCCCATCACCACGCCGATGTAAACGCCCGGCAGCGCGGCATTATCCAGATTGGCACCGGCGAAGGCCTGCGCGACGAATCGCGCTGCCGATGGAAATCCCGGCGTATGGTCGCTACCGACCAGATCGTTGTCGATGGTTTTTGGAATGTGGATGCACCGCAGCGGGTAGCCGGCTTTGCGCGCTTCCTGGCTGACGATGTAGGTGGTGTCGCAGGAGTCGTTGCCGCCGATATAGAAAAAGTGCGCGATGCCGTGCGCGCGCAGCACTTCGAAGATGGTGTGGCAATAGGGCGCGTCGGGCTTGTCGCGGGTGGATCCTAGCGCCGACGAAGGCGTTGCCGCCACCAACTCCAGGTTGTGGCTGGTCTCTTGCGTCAGGTCGACAAAGTCTTCGTCGACGATACCGCGAACCCCGTGCCTGGCGCCATAAACCCGCTCGACGCCATGGTGGCGCCGGGCCTCGAGGGCAACGCCGACGAGCGACTGGTTGATAACCGCCGTCGGGCCGCCCCCCTGGGCGACGAGAATCTTGGTGCCTGCCATGGGGAGTTCTCCCTGTGTTCGTGAATCCTGTCAGGCTAGCAGCGAGGCGGTGCTGGGACTGGGCGGCAACGCAACCCGAGTGCTTCAGAGCGCCCGCACGCCTTAAACTACCAAGAAATCAGCAAAGGTGGATCCCCTATGGATTTTCTTACTATCGCCCTGTCGGTGATCGTCTCGGTCCTGCTCATTTTGGTGTGCATGATGATGTATTTCTCGCATGTCCAGCAAATTGCACAGTTGAATTCCGCGCGCTTGCACCGACCGCACGCTGAGGCTGCCCACCACAACAGCCCCGATATGGTTCGGCGCCAGCGCGCGCAGTCCTTTGACCAAATGCTGCTGCTCGAGGCGGATCTCACCCAGCATGGGCGGCAGACCTTGACCGCCGAAGAAATTCAGGCAATCGACACCGCACGGACCACCATCATCGGCTGCGTCGATGAACTCAAGATGGGAGGCGATTGGATGGGGGTGCCGTTTGATCTGGAGTGGGTCGAGTTGCTGGAGCGCCTTCCCATCCTCAAGCGCCTGTACCTGCTGGCCGAACTCGCGGCCATGGAGGCGGACGCCGCCGGTATACCGCAGGCAGCCGCCAAGGCGGTGTCGCCCGCGCCCGAGAACCCAAAGGCGATCGGTGTGGAGCGCAACCACGCATGAGCATGCCGGCAATCGCCTGGTACTCGCGCTTGGCCAAGGCGACGGCGCATTTCTGCGGCCGGCCCTGGGTCTTCGCCCTCGCCGTCTCGGTGATCGCGGTGTGGATCGTTACCGGGCCGCTGTTCGGCTTCAGCGACACCTGGCAACTCGTCATCAACACCGGCACTACGATCGTGACCTTTTTGATGGTGTTCCTGATCCAGAACACGCAGAACCGCGACACCGAGGCCATACAGCTTAAGCTCGACGAGCTCATCCGCGCGACCAAGGGCGCGCACAACGCCCTGCTCGATTTGGAGGAACTCGAAGATGAAAGTCTGGCAGCCTTCCGGGCCCGCTACCAGGCGCTCGCCGGGGAGGCCCGCGCCCAGCTGGGCCGCGGCCTGAAGGACACCGGCACCCCCGAGGTCTGAGCGCTACAAGGCTAGCAAGCGATGACGATTCCCGCCGCCTACCGCCTCCGCGCACCCATGCAGCTGCACCTGGCGGCTCCGCTGGCCAGCGTCCTGCTCATCGCGATGGCGGGTGGGCCATGCCGTGCGCAGAGTCCCGCGCCAGCGGTCGACGCGCCGTCGGCCACGGCGGCTTCGGGCGTAGCGCAAGACGCTGCCAGCCAGCAGCCTGCCACCACCCTGAAGCCGGTCGAAATCACCGGTAGCGCACAGAATGAAACACAGGAACGTCGGCGTTCGACCGCGTCCAAGATCATATTCGGACGCGACGAGATAGAGCGTTTCGGCGACGGCACCGTGGGTGAAATTCTCAAGCGGCTTCCAGGCGTGACAACGCAGGGGGCCCCAGGCCGAGGCGGCCCGCCGCGCATGCGCGGAATGGGCGGCGGCTATACGCAGATACTGATCGACGGCGAGCCTGCGCCGCGCGGCTTCGCGCTGGATGACTTGTCGCCCCAGCAGATCGAGCGCATCGAAATCATGCGCGCACCGACGGCCGAGACCGGCGCGCGTGCGATTGCGGGCACCATCAACATCATTACCCGCGGCGGCTACAGCAAGCGGCTCAATGACCTGCACCTGGGTCTCGGGCTGGAAAACGGCAACACCCGGCCCAGCGCGTCCTGGTCGCGCAATGAGACCCTGGGAAATTTCAACTACAACTTCACCGTGGGCGTCAACCGCTTTGAGCGCAGCAGCGACAGCGTCAACCATGTTCGCACCGAAAACCTGCAGACTGCCGACCGGATCGATCAGGTCGAATCGATCCAGTCGTCGAACGCGCGCACGGGCCTGCATGCCAACAGCCGCCTGCAGTGGCGCGACGAGCGCGGCAATACATTGGTCTTGATGCCGATGCTGATCGTGGCGCAGGGGCACGGCCACAGCGCCAGCGAGCTCACCCAAATCGGTGGTGTCGCGCCCTACAGCCACAGCGTTGGCAACAGCGAAGGCAGTTTCTCGACAGCGCGCCTGGGCGGCCAGTGGACTTACCGGCTGCAAGAGGGCGGCAACTTGAACTTCCGCTTTGGCGGCGGAAAGGCCCGGTGGAGCAGCCAGAATGCGCGCACCAACTTTGACGTGGCGCCGGCATTGAATAGCTTTTCACAGATCGCCAGCGAGCAGAACAACAGCAGTTTTAACAGCAGCGCCAAGTTCACCAGGACACTGGATAACGAGCATAGCCTGGTGATCGGCTCCGAACTGGATTTGAACCGGCGTGCAGAGACAGCGGCCACGCTGCAAAACGGGGAAACGCCCTTGTCGGAGTTCGATGGCAACCTGAAGGCCGCCAGCACGCGTGGCGCGTTGTACGCGCAGGACGAGTGGTCGCTGACGCCGCAATTGGCGTTCCATGTGGGCCTGCGCTGGGAGGGCATCGACACCCGCGGCAGCATCGCAGAGGGCGCGCCCGAGCTGAGTAACCGCAGCAGCGTCACCACGCCGCTGCTGCACGCGGTATGGAAGCTCGCGCCCGACAGCCGTGACCAACTGCGCATGAGCCTGACCCGCAGCTACCGCTCGCCCGATCTGCAGAACATGATCGCCCGGCCCGCCATCAACAGCATGTTCACCGGGCGTGGGCCGAACGAGGAAATCCACCCAGACCGCGCCGGCAACCCAGGGCTCAAACCCGAACTGGCGACGGGCCTGGACCTGGCGTTCGAGCGTTACATCGCCGGCAGCGGCCTGGTGACTGCCAATGTTTTTTACCGGCGCATCAGCGACCTGATGCGCCGACGCGCCCGGCTTGAGTCGGTCAGCTGGGCCGATGTTCCACGCTGGGTATCACGCATGCAAAACGTCGGCGACGCAGACACCCGAGGTATCGAACTCGAGGCGAAAATGCGCCTGAGCGACTTGCTCGCGGAGGCACCCAAAGTCGACTTGCGCAGCAATGCAAGCCTGTTTGCGTCCAAGGTGCGTGGCGTCCCCGGACCCGACAACCGCCTCGATCAGCAGCCCGACGGCACCTTGAATTTTGGCGCCGACTACCGCTTGTCGGGTTGGCCGATGAGTGTCGGCGCAAACCTGAACTGGACGCCGGGCTACACCACCCGCCTGAGCGATGCGCAGACGGCGAGGATCGGCTCCAAACGTGTCGCCGATGCCTTTGTCCTGTGGCATATCAACCCGAGCTACCAACTGCGCGTGTCCGCCAGCAACTTCGCGCCGCGCGACTACCTGACGGGCGGCGAACTCTATTCGGTCAATCCGCTGGGCCAGTCGGTGCGCACCACGACACAGTCGGTTGCGCCCTCGAGCACCAACCTGCTGATCCGGCTTGAAATAAAGCTGTAGCGGCGCCATTCCCGTGACAAACTGATCGGCATCATCATGCAGACTACCCCAAGGCTGGGAGCGGCCTAGGTTACACCCGTGTTGTTGGTTTGAATTGGTCGATCGGGGAAACTTGGCACCAGATGAAAAGCGGGTTTCACCGTCGCGTCCAGGCGCAAAAACGATGGCGGGTTCTTTTTTGGTTGGTGACGTCTTTAGCCTCATGCGGTATTGATGGGTTGGTCCATCAACTTGCTCAGTCTGCCACCCCCATTTTTTGGTGAAGTCGGGGTTTCGAACCAACAGCAGAGAGGCGCCGAAAATGCGGCGCGTGGCGTCACACGCTACAATGCGTCGATGATCCGAAGCTTCAGGAACAAGGGCGTCGAGCGCTTCTTCCGATCTGGTTCACGCGCTGGGATCCACGCCGCACACGCTCCGCGCCTGGCTCGGCAATTGTCTGCGCTGGATGCCGCCACGCGGCCCGAGGATGTGAACCGTCCCGGCTGGAACTGGCGTCCCCTCAAAGGCGGTCTTTCTGGTTATTGGTCGGCTAGCATCAACCGCAACTGGTGTCTTACTTTTGCGTTTGAAAACGGCGATGCCATCCTGGTGAACTATCAGGATTAGCACTCAGGTGACTGTGAGTTCCATGTTCAATCCCCCCCACCCCGGCCTCACTCTGAGGGACGACATCCTGCCCGCGTTGAATCTGCAGGTCGGCGAAGCCGCGGCCCAGCTGGGCGTCGACCGGACCACCTTGTCCAAGGTGCTCAATGGGCGGGCTGCGATCAGCCCTGCGATGGCACTGCGCATCGAGCGTTGGTTGGGACGTGATCATGGCGGTGCCGCTGAAGTGTGGCTGGTTCAACAAGCGGCGTACGACCTGTGGCAGGCGCGGGCGGCGATGAAGGCGAGCAAGGCGCTGTCGGGCGTCAAGGCACTGAAGCTTCAGCAAGCTTGAAAGACCAC
>Ga0114966_10005399_pt1 | contig 10823 bp, 10 predicted proteins | sample M_130207_XF_Meta_FD_87029 | JGI IMG/M metagenome (GOLD analysis project Ga0114966, IMG submission 87029) | Freshwater microbial communities from Lake Montjoie, Canada to study carbon cycling - M_130207_XF_MetaG | ecosystem: Environmental > Aquatic > Freshwater > Lake | place: Lake Montjoie...
CGGGGACCTTGTTTGTCTAGAACATCTGTTCTACCTGGCTAGTCTCATAGAACATCTGTTCTCTGTCAAGGGGGAGTTTCAGGAGTGTGCGAGAATCCCCGCACCAGCGCGGGGGGCTCTCCCCCGCCCCAGAAAGGAGCGCATCATGAAGGTCATCCTCACCGCCAACGTCCCGAAGGTCGGCAAGGCCGGCGAACTCAAAGAGGTCGCCAGCGGCTACGCCCGGAACTACCTGATCGCAAACGGCCTCGCCATCCCTGCGATCGGCGGGGCTGCGAGCCGGGTCGCCGCCGAGATCGCGTCGCGCGCCTCGAAGGTTGATCGCGTCAAGCAGGAGTCAGAGGAGTACGCCAAGAAGATCAGCGCCACCGCCCTCACCATGGGTGTGAAGGTCGGCGAAGGCGGGAAGCTCTTCGGCTCCATCACCAACAAGGAGATCGCCGAAGCGCTCGAGCGCCGCGGTATCAACGTAGAGAAGCACCAGGTCCTGTTGGATGAGCCACTGAAGCAGCTCGGCACCTACAAGGTGCAGGTCAAGGTCGCCGCACACCTCATCGCTGAGGTGACGGTCACCGTTGAGCCGAAGAGCTAACAAGAGAAACGGCTGACCACAACGAAGAGCACCGCGCCGCGCAGCATCCTTCACGTTGACCTTGACGCCTTTTTTGCGTCGGTAGAGGTCCGCGATAATCCGAAGCTGGCGGGGAAGCCGGTTGCGGTCGGATACAGCGAAGGGCAGCGCGGCGTAGTCTGCGCCGCAAGTTATGAGGCGCGCGCATTCGGCGTCCGCGCCGCCATCTCCACGCGACTCGCTCGCGCGCGCTGCCCGCAACTCATCTTGGTAGAGCCGCGCCATGCGCGATATAGCGAAGCGTCAGATGAAGTGATGGAGCTGCTCGACGCGTGGAGTCCAGTGATTGAGCAGGTCTCGGTTGACGAAGCGTATCTCGATCTCGCTGGCACCACGCAACTCCACGGCGATGCAGATCGCGTTGCGCGCGGACTGAAGCGCGCCGTGAAAGAGAAGACAGGCCTAACGATTAGCGTTGGTGGTGCTGCGAGCAAACTTGTTGCCAAGATCGCATCTGGCGCATCAAAGCCGGATGGGCTGCTCATCGTTCCGCCAGACGAACAGGTTGCCTGGCTCGCACCACGGCCAGTTGGTGAGATCCCAGGGATTGGCCCTGTTGCGCAGCGCACACTTCGCGAACTCGGCATCACCACGTGCGGGCAACTCGCCGCCGCACCTGACGATCACCTGCTGCGCCGTTTTGGCGCACACGGCCCAGACCTAAAGCTGCTCGCAATCGGCGAAGATGACAGCACGGTCGATACGGGTGACGACCGCAAGTCGCTCGGCCGCGAGATGACACTTGATGACGATGTTGCCGATCCACACGCACTTGAGACGCTGCTGCTCGGCCTCGTTGAGTCCGTCTCGCACTCTCTGCGAAACGAACACCTGCTCGCGCGCACCGTCACGCTAAAGCTGAAGGACACTGAGTTTCAATCCTTCACGCGACAGGTGAAGCTGCCGCAGCCGAGCGACCTAAGCGGGCCGATCTTTGAGTCGGCACGTGCACTTCTGAGGAAAGCGGCGCGCGGCGAGCCGTACCGCCTGATCGGCGTCTCCACCTCCGACTTCACGACCGACGAGCAGCTCCCACTCTTTGGCGGCGCGGCCTCAGCGCGCGAACGTGCCATCACCGGCGCCGCCGACAAGATGCGCGCCAAGTACGGCGACGGAGTGATCAGGCGCGCGCGGCTGTTACCCCCAGAGGACGAGCCTTAAGCGCGTACTGGCGTGGAAACCTCTCGCTCGGTCTGTTCATGGTGGTGGAGCGAAGCGTGAGGGTCGCGTCCGTCGTGTGCGCACGGATTGACGTGGATCTCCACACTGCTGATTCGCAGAATCTCGTGGGTCAGCTCGTGGCGAACAAGCTCGGCGATCTCGTGTCCTCGTTCTACGGTCGCCTCCTTGTCCACGGTGATCGCGAACGAGGTCTCGATCGTGTGCCCGACCCATCGAAGTCGAAGGTGTTCGACCGCCTGCACACCCGGCGTTGCACGAGCGATTCGCTCGACCTGATCCGTAAGCGATGGGTCCACCGCATCCATCAGCCGGCCGAGCATCTGCTTTGAGGCTGAACGTAAGACGAACAAGATTGCGACCGAGATGAGCAGCCCAACAAGTGGGTCGGCGATCGGAAATCCGAGCGCAACGCCGATCGCTCCGAAGACCACGGCGAGGGACGTCAGGCCGTCTGTTCGCGCGTGATATCCGTCTGCAATGAGTGCGGGGGAGCCGATTGATCGACCGACGCGGATTCGATAGAGCGCAACGAGCTCGTTGCCAGCGAACCCGATGATTCCTGCTGCAACCACGATCGGGATATTGCTCACCTGCACCGGGTTGATTAAGCGATTGATGGATTCGTACGCCGCGAGCACGGCCGATAGGAAGATCATTAAGAGCACGAAGAGCCCAGCGAGATCTTCTGCTCGCCTGTATCCGTAGGTGTAGCTCCGATTCGCCACGCGCCTGCCTAGGATGAAGGCGATCCAAAGCGGAATGGAGGTCATCGCATCACTGAAATTGTGAATCGTATCTGCGAGGAGTGCAACCGAACTCGTGATCGCGACGATGACCAGCTGCAGGACCGCCGTTATTCCCAAGATAACGAGTGAGATTTTCACGGCGCGAATCCCGTGCGCGCTTCGCGTCAGCGCGTCGTCGATTGAGTCTGCGTGATCATGGCTGTGCCCAAAGAACTTTGAGAGCACCCCGCGCCAACCACTGTGGTGGTCGTGATGCTCCCCATGATCGTGAGGCTGATCATGTGGGTGATCATGGTCGTGATGTGAATGCTGTGCCGTCATAGAAAAAGCCTACCCCAAAAAATGTTCAGTTTAGTTATTGCACCATGATGCAATTGCAGCGTAGTGTCACTCCTACGCGGACCCCAACAAACGCCGCCATCACCCTGATGGGCTCTAGTTATTGTTCGGATTGCTTATCGGCTCGCCTGGTCTGCCCGTACACCAATCCGGCGCGCAGCCCAGCCAAAGCGCGCGGCGAGGAGGAGTACGAGGCCGAGGTCAGCGTGGTGGGGGCGGTCTCGCTCATGGGGCGAGTGTACCCACCCTGTGCCAGCTACTTGACAAGATTCCGAACAGCCGTTCTAATGGGTGCATGACGAAGCACGATCAGGACAGGAAGACGCGGATCCTTCAGGCCATTGCCGAGGGGAGCCGCCGCTCGGGGACGCCCCCAACTGTGCGAGAGATCGCCTACTTGGTGGGGCTCGCAGCACCCTCAGCCGTCCACCACCACCTTGAGACGCTGGAGCGTGAGGGGCTGATCCAGCGTGACTCGGGCCTCTCCCGATCCGTCCGCCTTACGGCGCGTGGGCGCTCCCTCCTTGAGCTTGATGACGCGGTCGAAACGACCAACCTCCCCATGGCGGCGCGTCAGCTGGTCGTGGTGGGGCAGATCGCCGCCGGCGGGCCGATCGAGGCGTACGAGGAGCGATCGGAAACCGTGGCGGTGCCGGAGTTCATGTCCACCGCAGACTCGTATCTCCTGAAGATTCGTGGCGACTCCATGATTGACGCGCAGATCGCCGACGGCGACTACGTGGTGATCAAGCCGAGCAAGGTCGCGGCAGATGGGGACATCGTGGTCGCCCAGGTAGAAGAGAACGAAGTGACACTGAAGCAGCTCTTCCGCGAGAGCGGTCGGGTGCGCCTCCAGCCGGCGAACAAGGCGTATGCGCCGATGTACTACCCAACGGTCAACGTGCAGGGCGTGCTCGTTGGCGTTCTCCGACGCGTTCACTAATCCACAAATCAGCGCGCTAGGGCGCTGACTTATCCACAGCCGACGCGGCCTTTGCCCGCTTCGTGGAGAGTTCAGCATGTATTCGTGGAGATCTGACTGGAGACTTGCGGCCACGACTGCGATGATGCGCGCATGAGCAACCAACTCCCCCCACAGTCGAGCGACGCCGAAGAGAGCATTATTGGCTCGCTCCTCATTGACGGCGACGTGATGATCGAGATCGCCGAAAGCCTGAAGCCAGGCGACTTCTACAAGCCGGCGAACGGCAAGGTCTACTCGGCGATCATGAAGCTCTACGAGCAGCGCCAGCCGATTGACATCCTGACCGTCTCCGAAGAGCTGGAGCGACGCGGGCAGATTGAAGAGATCGGTGGTCGGGCCGCGCTCGCCGATCTCTGTGATCGCACACCAACGGCGGTACACGCCAAACAGTACGCAAAGATCGTGGAGCGCAAGGCGATGTTGCGCGGCCTAATCGGCGCTGCTGGTCGCATCGCATCCATCGGTTACGAGGATCCTTCTGACATCTCCGAAGCAATCGATCGAGCAGAGGCGGAGCTCTTCGCCGTCAGTGAGCGACGCGCCACCACTGGCTTTTCGTCCATCAGCACACTGCTCGGCGAAACCTACGAGCAGCTGGATCACATGCATCAAAATCGCGGACAGTTGATGGGCCTACGCACCGGCTACTCCGACATTGACAAGATCATGCAGGGGCTGCAGAACTCTGACCTGATCGTCTTGGCTGCGCGACCATCTGTTGGTAAGACATCGCTCGCGCTAAACATTGCAGAGAATGTTTCGGTGCGCGAAGGGAAGTCGGTCGGCGTCTTCTCACTAGAGATGAGTAAGGAGCAGCTCGTGTTGCGACTCCTCTCCAGCGTCACCAAGATCAATTCGTTCAACCTTCGCAGCGGCCACGTCACAGATATGGACTTCCCAAAGATTGCCAACGCCATGGGCACGCTCTCTAACGCGAAGATGTTCATTGACGACACGGCGAGCATCTCCGTGATGGAGCTGCGCACGAAGGCGCGTCGACTGAAGATGGAGCAGGGGCTTGACCTGCTGATCGTTGACTACCTGCAGCTGATGCAGCCGGGCCAGCAGAGTCGCGATGGCAACCGCGTGCAGGAGGTCTCAGAAATCTCGCGTGGCCTGAAGGCGCTGGCGCGCGAACTCTCCATCCCCGTGATTGCGCTCAGCCAGCTCTCCCGTCAGACGGAGATGCGCGAGAAGGGGGAGCCGCGCCTCTCAGATCTCCGCGAGTCGGGCGCGATTGAGCAGGATGCTGACGTAGTGATCTTCCTCTACCGCGATGGTGAGCGAAGCGATGACCTCTCAGTTGGCGGCGAAGCGATCAACTTCAACGTAGCGAAGCACCGCAACGGGCCAACGGGAAGCGGCCAGCTCTGGTTCCGCAAGGAGGAGACGCGCTTCATGAACCTTGTGCGCGAGCGAGCGCCCGAACTCCCAGCGCCAGGAACGGAGAGTGACCCGCTAATGTGAGGGCATGACCCTCATGCTGACGCGCCCAGAGATGCGGCGCGCCTCCTCTCTCTACTTCGTGATCGGCCTGATGCAGGCCACCTACCTCCCCTTCTCGGGCATCATCCTCCGTGATCGTGGCATCTCATTTGAGGCGATCGGACTGATTGGCGCCGTGAACTCTATGGTCGCCCTCGCTGCAGCCCCCGTTTGGGGACACCTTGGTGATGCGGTACTCGGACGCGCTTCTGCCTTCCGCCTGGCGCTGCTACTTGCCGCAATTGGCGTAGCGGTCTTTGCCGTTGGACCACTCGCTGGAGTCCCGGGCGCTGCGCTCGCTGCGTTTGCTGGGGCGGGCCTTGTCCCGCTCCTTGATTCGATCGGGATGGAGCAACTTGCAAAAGTTGGCGGCCAATGGGGCCCACTACGCGCAATCACAAGCTTCAGTTACGCCGCCATGTGCGTGTTGAGCGGCGCACTCGTCGCGGCTGGCGGGGCAATCGTCATTGGCCCGCTTTACGGCGTTGCTGCGCTGGTGATGATTGCGGGAACGATCGGCCTTCATACAGCACCGGCGCTCCATCACAATGCGCGCCCAGCGCAAAGCGATGCTGAGGCGGAGATTGAGCGTTCTGAGATTGCTGGGCCAAACGCAGAGATTGCGGTGGCGGGTGATTGGCGAAAGCGCTTCGGCACGGTCAATCTCGCCTTCCAGCAGTCTCCAGGACTCTTCGCGTTTCTCGCGCTGAGTCTCTTAGTGAATCTTGGTGCGGGAATTTTCTACGCGTACGGCTCATTCCGTATTCAAGAGGTTGGCGGGGACGCCGCAGCTGTGGCGTTTGGTGGCACTGTCTCCGCCGCGGTCGAAATTCCGTTCTTCCTTGCTGGCGGCTTAATCGCTGCTCGGCTCGGGTTGCGAACACTCTTCGCACTTGGCTTGATCGCCATGGGAGCCTGCAGTGTTGGCTATGCGGTGATAGACACACCCTTTGCGCTCGCGATTGTGCGATCACTCGTTGGCGTTGGCTTCGCCTGCACACTCCTCGCAAGCGTCCTCACCGTCCGCGATCTTGTCCCCGCCGCACTTCAGGCGACTGGTCAGGCGCTCTATCAGAGCGTCTCATTCGGACTCTCTATAGCGATTGCAGCACTCGTCGGGGGGATTATCTACGGCGAGCTTGGTGCTGTGCCGCTCTTCCTCCTGTCTGGCGCGATCATGTTCGGCTCGATCCCATTCGCCTGGAGGGTGCTCCGCTAGTTCGCGTCTGTGCCGTCGTGCCGCCTTGCGTTATCGCCTTGCGTTATCGCTTCGCGAAGATCTCCATCATCAGATCCACAAAGCGCTGCGCATTTGCGTCAAAGGCAACTGCGGCGTTCGGCTCCTTTCCACCGCGAAAGTGTGTATCCACAACGGTTCGGCCAAGTGTGAGCGTCCCAGTGGTCTCCACCGCAACGTGATGGCGGCTTGTGGTGATGATGTTTGGCTCAACGAGTGCTGCAACGCAGAGCGCGTCGTGTACCGGCGCTGATTCTGGAACGTCCATCTTCTGACTGCTCTCGTAACTTGCGACGCGGCGCTGAATGAAGATCGCCGCAGCCTTCCCTGCCGGCGTGCCGAGCGCATCGAGCGTGTCGCACTGCGCCGCTGTGACGAGCGCCTTATGTGTGGCATCAAGCGGCACCATCAGCACGTTTTTGAATCCAGCCTCAAACACGCTCGCCGCCGCTTCTGGATCTGCCCAGATGTTGAACTCAGCGGAGGCGGTCATGTTGGGCACCTCGTGGCCACCACCCATGATGATTAGCTCAGGGACCCACTCGGCGAACTTCGGCTCTTGCGCCACAGCCGCGGCGATGTTGGTGAGCGGGCCGATCGGCATCAGTGTGATCGGTTGCGTAGCGGTGCGGTAGGTCTCAATCAGCCATTCAACGGCACGGCTGGATGCGGCGGCACGCGTGCTGCGGGGAATATCCAGATACGTGCCGTGAGGATCCTGCACTGAGTCGGCCTTGAAGAATCGTTCTGACGGCATCGTCTTACGCACCAGCGGTCGCGGCATTCCCGAATGCACCGGAATGTCTGATCGCCCGATCAGGTCGAGCACGGAGATGCTATTCGTTGTGGTGGCGCTGAGCGGCGCATTACCGAAGACAGTTGTGACGCCGATTAGATCGATCTCTGGGTGAAGTGCGGCGAGCATCAGCGCCACGGCGTCATCCGTTCCCGTGTCGCAATCAATGATCAGGCGGTGCTTTCTCATGAGGGGAGCATAGTGGAGCCGCGAGCTGGCGGAGAGTCACGTCGCGCGCTGCTAGAAGAGTCGGGTGCGCACGCGATACGCGCCTGGTACGCGATTCGCCCTCATCATCTCCGCAGCCGTTTGATGCGGCGACCCGTCGCGGCGGCTCTTAATGGAGGGGTGCGATGAGTAACAGAGCTCGGATTAGCGCTGAACGGCCACGTCTTGAACGCGAACTTGATGACCTTGAGGTTGGTGGTCTGGCGATCATCGCCGGGAGTGCGGGGTACGGAAAGAGCAGCTCTGTCGCTTCGTGGAGCACACGTTCAGGAGGCCCGACACGGTGGATTCGTGCCGCTCGCGGACTTACAGATGCACTGGCGCTTGCCTCAGACGAAGATGCGGGTGCGTGGCTGCCTCGACTCAGTCGAGCAGTACGCCGCGGACAGACAGCGGATGCTCGTGCGGCAGCGCTGAGCGTTGACCTTGCAACACCACACTCGGCACTGACACTCGTCATTGACGACGCGGACGCGCTCGCAACGAACCCCGAAGGGCTCGCCTTTTTGCGCTCAATTGTTGAGCGAGGACCAGACTCATCGCGTGTCATCCTGATTGGGCGCCGCAGCGCATCGCTACGCTTGGCGACAGCACGAAGTAAGCGTGGCGTACTTGAGATTGGCGCACAGGCGCTACGGATCTCGCCACAGCAGACGCGACAGATCGCCGAGGCGCGTGGATGGAGCGGTACGCCAACTCGGCTGGAGGAGGCCCGACGTGCCGCTGCCGGCAATGGTGGGGTGCTCGCCGCATGGCTCTCCCGCGAGACGGATCCTGCGCTCCAGGGCGATCTCAACGACTTCATCTGCCGCGATGTTGTTGCGGGGAGCGCGCCGCTCCTGCGGCGGCTTGCGCAGACCAGCGGGGAGCAGGCCGACCTTGAGGTACTTAACTCACTCTGGGGCGAGGGCCTCCTCCTCGCCCCCGCCTCACACGATGAGCTTGGCGGAGAGGGCTGGGTGATCCCGGAGATGATCGCTGCGGCACTCAACCTGTCGCCGAGCATCGCGAATCACGCTGTGGTGCCGCACGAGCCCGCAACGTATCTGGTGCAGATTCGCCCACAACGTGAGGGGTGCGTTGTCATTCACGACCTTGGCCCCCTGATGGTTGAAGCGAACGGCCTCACGGTTGCCGGCTCTTCGATTCGACCGCGATCGCTCGCACTTCTGATGTATCTCGGCACACGCCCCCGTCACTCCGCAACGCGTGAGGAGGCAATCGACGCACTCTGGCCAGACGCTGAACCGCAGGCGGGGCTCAACTCATTGAACCAGGCGATCTACCACCTACGCCGCGCGATTGACCCTGACTATGACGCTGCACCAGAAGGGAGCGCAACACCGTACGTGCGGCATGAAGCGGAGATCGTCTCAATGAACCCAGAGCTTGTGCAGTTTGATTCTGCACGGCTCGGCGCACAGCTCAATAGGATTCGCGTCCGTCCGCGCGCCGATGAGTTGGAAGAGCTACTTGATAACTATCACGGGCAATTCGGCGCTGAACTTCCGTTTGAACCGTGGGCTGAACGCTATCGCAGCACGCTTGAGGTTGGACTCCTGACGGTCATTGAACGTGCAATTGCCGCTGCGCACACTGCTGGCGACTACGACCGGGCGATCAACCTTGCGGCACGCGCGGCGCGCATTGATCCTGAAGATGGCGGCCTGCTTGAGAGTCTTGCGATGCTTCTTGCGGAGGATGGTGCCATGACTGGTGCGCGCCGCGCGGCGCGGCGTGCCGTCACAGTGTTGCGAGAGATGGAGATCGCGCCGCCTGCAGCGCTGCTGCAGTTAAGCGAGCGGCAAGAGCTGCGGACTACGCGCGTGTTGAGCGAGCGTACGAAAGACTTGCACTAATCGCAGCCGCTGCGCCAATCAGCACCGTGGCTCCGTAGAGCAAGCACTTGCCGCACCATTCGCCAATGAAGAGCGCCTGAATGAGGATCAGCGCAATCTCTATTGCAGACCCGGCAATCCCAGCGAGGAGCCAGATCATAAGCGCCTCTTCGCGCTTCGTTCGCGCGTGTACATACGCGGCAACAAGTAAGACGAGGGATCCAATAAGGCCGATCGCCGCAATTGGAATTGGACCAATGCTTGACCACTGTGATGCCTCTACCGTCTTGCAGCCGCCGAACGGACCCCATGCAGGACCACACACTTCAGGGAAGATTCCGATCTTCTCTCCAAGGATGAACGCGGAGATACCAACGCCAACTACGGAGAAGATGATGCCGATGCGGTGCGCCCGCGACACGAGCTACTTCTTTAGTGCTGCGTCGATGCGTGCGTAGAGATCCTCAGGCGCTGGGATTCCTGATTCCATCCAGTCACCAAGGATGAGCGTTGGCGTGCCGGTGATGCCGAGTGCCTGCGCCTCTTCTGCATCCGCCTCAACCCCTGCGCGTACGGCAGGATCTGCGATGCAGCTATCCCAGGCCGTGAGGTCTACTCCTGACGCTTCCGCAATCTTACGAAGTCGTTCGGCGCTAAACGCGCCCTGGTTCTCACCACTCTGATTTGCGTAAAGGCGCGAATGGAAGTCCCAGAACAGATCTTGATCTGCGGCACACTCCGCACCAACCGCGGCGGCGAATGATTCTTCGCCAAGGATTGAATAGTGGCGATGTTCAATACGCAGCTTCCCTTCCGTCACGTAGCGCTCGTAGAGGGATGGCTCTGCGCCATTTGCCCATGCGCCACAGATCGGGCACTGGTAGTCGGTCCAGATGGTGAGCACCACTGGGGCATCCGCAGCGCCGAGGCCGTGGTCTGTGGCGAGGCCGTCGGCAGGGATCAACGTTGGGGCGACCGGCGTGAAGTCGCCACTCATGGAGGGGGTCGGCTTGGAGTCAAACGGGTTGGAGAGGAAGAGGACGACCACACCTACAGCTCCAACCACGAGGCCCATGAGCACGGCGCGTCGAATCATCTCCATGAGTGAATTATACCCGTCGCAGAGGAGACCCCTCTTCTCTTAGTTATGATACCTAGTCTCATCTGTGGTAGAGTCCGCCCATGGCCACAGAGATGCTGAGTGCACTGGATCAGGCAGGGGTGCGCCTTACTGGGCCGCGCCGCCAGCTCACAGAACTCATTGGGAAGCGACAAGGCCACTTCACGGCGGCAGAGCTCCTGGACGATGCCGAGCGACGTCGTCTTGGTATCGGTCGCGCCACCGTCTTTCGTCTC
>Ga0114966_10005400_pt1 | contig 10823 bp, 11 predicted proteins | sample M_130207_XF_Meta_FD_87029 | JGI IMG/M metagenome (GOLD analysis project Ga0114966, IMG submission 87029) | Freshwater microbial communities from Lake Montjoie, Canada to study carbon cycling - M_130207_XF_MetaG | ecosystem: Environmental > Aquatic > Freshwater > Lake | place: Lake Montjoie...
GAGACGTGCATGCCATGCACATGCAGGTTGGTGTGGGCACCCTTGGGCTGGATCTGGCCGTTCACCGGAATCACGCGCTTCGACGGCACCTCCGACTGCGACGCGACCGTGGTGTTCCCCACTACCATTGTGTTCTGGATGAACAGCTGGCGGTCGCGCAGATTGCCGATGCCAGGCACGTTGTCGAGACCGCCGCGCACGACGATGGCCCCTGCCTGCCCAGCGAACGTCTGCATGTCGGCGTAGTGGTGGGCGTGTGGGTGGTACCAGTAGATGCCGGGTACCTGGTCGGCAGGGATGTCGTAGTGGTACTGGTAGTCGGTCCCCGCCGGAACGTCGATGAAGACATCGTCGGACGGCGCCTGCGGCGAGACGTGCATGCCATGCACATGCAGGTTGGTGTGGGCACCCTTGGGCTGGAACCACTTGTCGGCCCACTGTCCGGTCGGCAGATAGCCCACTGGCAGGCGGTTGCGGAAGTTCACGTTGAGTTGATCGCCCGGGTTCACCACCCAGGTGTTGCCCATGAGGTTGGGGCCGTAGGTCTGGCTCGACACCTTGCGGCCGCCGATGGACACCGAGCGCGTCTTCGGCGTGAGGGTAACGCTGAGCGACCCGCCTGATGACTCCGATGCCGGGAGCTCGCGCAAGGCCTGACCAGTGACAAACCCCTGGCATGCCTCGCATGGCGGGGCGTCATCGGTGAGCACGGCAGCCGTGACCACACTCGTTGCCCCGACCGCGGTGACGGCGGCGGCGATACCGAGCGCGGCAAGCGCAAGGCGTGGGCGGCGGGGACTGGAGATCGGAGTCATAACCGGACGTTACCCGCTCAGATCACTCCGTTGCGATGCCGACGACCGTCAGGTAGAGCCCGATGATCATCAGGACGGTCACGATGATGGCGATGTCGTGTTTGGCAATGGCTGCGCGAAACGCCGTGAGCCGACGAACGGCGCGCTGCCGATCGCACATGAACCACACGGCGGGGATCCACCCCCAGCTGTAGGAGATGACACTGAACACCAGCACGGTGGCAAGCGTGAACACCATGCCACGGCCGCTCGTCTCGGCCAGTGCGAGCGCGTATCCGGGCCCGGGCATTCCGAATATCAGGCCCACCCCAAGGGCAACCCAGGACGACTCCACCATGTGATTGAGACGCCGCTCCTCCCGCGTGCGGTCCTTCTTCCGGGGTCGCGACCGGGCCCTCATGTGCCGCACGAGCACATAGGCGGCAAAGATGATGAGCAGCACGCCCAGCGTGATGTAGATGCCGGGAAACTTGTGCCCGTTCCCCAGACCGCTCATATGGATTCCCAGATCGCCGATCCCCACGGCAACCACGAGGCCCGCAACCACCGACGTGAACAGCGTGCCTCCCACGAACAACCAGGCGCGGGTAAGACCCTTCGTCCCACCGAGCAGGAACAGCACCACGGCGAGGGTCTGCGGGGAGATTGACGACAGCAGTGCGAGCTCGAAAAACTGCATGCGTGCCTAGTGCAGGACGTTGATCGCGCGCGCGGCAACGATCAGGATGACCGCCAGCGAGATGAGCGACTGCAGGCTCATCAGTGCCTTCGCGCGCGTCGTCATGGGAAGGGTGTCGGCCGGCGCGAACGAGGCAGCGTTCGTGAATGCCACAAACAGGTAGTCGAGGAACTGCGGCCGCCACGTCCAGGGCTCGGAGATCTGGAACTGCGGAAACAGGAAGTCGTGGTACCCGACCGGCGCCTCAGCGCGCATCCTCGGCCCGCCGCCATCCATCTCCCAGTACCAAACGGCGAAGATGATGGCGTTGGTCACCCAGATGTCGATGCCCGCCCACACCAGGTCGTGCCCCGCGAAACCCTGCTCGGTGGCGATGCCCACGATGAGCATGATCAGGGATGCCCCGTTGGCCACCGTAATGAGCACCGCGAGCGCGATGCCGAGGTTGCGCCGGGCATTGCTCTCGCGTCGAGGCACGGTCGTGAGCGCGACGACGATCAGTGCAACCTCGAGGCCCGGAATGACCCATCCGAAGATTCCGCCGCCGAGGATGAGACGGTCGGGCAGCAGGATGTAGAGGGCACCGGCGATGAGGATGGCGATGAGCGGCGGCCACCGCGACTCCTGCCAATCCTCAACCTCTGGGGAAACATGAGGGCTCACGGGCGGGATGATTGCACTAGTGTCCCGCGCCGTGCCTATTCGAGAAGACCTGAGAAATGTCGCAATCGTGGCCCACGTGGACCACGGTAAGACGACCCTTGTGGACGCCATGCTCTGGCAGAGCGGTGCCTTCCGCGACAACCAGGAAGTTGCCACCCGGGTGATGGACTCGGGTGACCTGGAGCGCGAGAAGGGCATCACGATCCTCGCCAAGAACACGGCCGTGCGCCGTGGCGACATGACCATCAACATCATCGACACGCCGGGTCACGCCGACTTCGGCGGCGAGGTGGAACGCGGTCTATACATGGTTGACGGCGTACTGCTGCTGGTGGACGCATCCGAAGGCCCCCTCCCCCAGACGCGCTTCGTGCTGCGCAAGGCGCTTGAGGGCGGCCTGCCCGTGGTGCTGGTGGTGAATAAGGTGGACCGCCCCGACGCGCGTGTGTCGGAAGTGGTGGACGAGGTGTACGAGCTGTTCCTCGACCTCGGCGCCGACGAGAAGCAGATCGACTTCCCCATCGTCTACACCAACGGCAAGGCCGGCACGGCATCGCTGTCGGCAGACAGCCAGGAGGCCGATCTGGGCCCGCTGTTTGACGTGCTGCGCGACACCATTCCGGCGCCTGAGTACACCGAGGGTGCTCCCCTGCAGGCCCTCGTCACCAACCTGGCTGCCGACTCATACCTTGGCCGCCTGGCCGTGTGCCGCGTGCACGAGGGCATCATCCGCAAGGGCCAGCAGGTGGCCTGGTGCCGCGCCGACGGTTCAATGCAGCAGGCAAAGATCGTCGAGTTGTTCGTCACCAAGGAGCTCGACCGCGTACCGGTTGACGAGGCCGGCCCCGGCGACATCATCGCCATCGCCGGTATCGAGGACATCACCATCGGCGAGACCCTGGCCGACCTCGACGACCCGCGGCCCCTGCCGGTCATCACGGTGGACGAGCCCAGCCTGGGCCTCACCATCGGCATCAACACCTCCGTGCTCGCGGGCAAGGAGGGCAAGAAGCTGACGGCCCGCATGGTGAAGGACCGCCTCGATCAGGAACTGATCGGCAACGTGTCACTGCGCGTGCAGGACACCGAGCGCCCGGATGGCTGGGAAGTACAGGGCCGCGGCGAGCTGCAGCTGGCCGTGCTGGTAGAGACCATGCGCCGCGAGGGCTTTGAGCTGACCGTCGGCAAGCCCGAGGTGCTCATCCGCGAGATCGACGGCAAGCGCCACGAGCCCGTGGAGCGTGTGACCATTGACGTGCCCGAGGAGATGATGGGCGTGGTCACCCAGCTGCTTGCGCTGCGCAAGGGACGCATGGAGCAGGTGGTCAACCACGGCACCGGCTGGACCCGCATGGACTACCTGGTGCCCGCTCGCGGCCTGGTGGGCTTCCGTACGGAGTTCCTCACCGAGACCCGGGGCACCGGCCTGCTGCACTCGGTCTTCGAGGGCTGGGAGCCGTGGATGGGTGAGATCCGCACCCGTACGCGTGGCAGCCTGGTTGCCGACCGCACAGGCGTCGCAACCACCTTCGCCATGTTCGGCCTGCAGGAGCGCGGCACCATGTTCGTGGAGCCCGGCGAGGCGGTGTACGAGGGCATGGTCGTTGGTGAGAACTCCCGTGGTGAGGACATGGATGTGAACATCACAAAGGAGAAGAAGCTCACCAACATGCGCTCGAGCACGTCCGACGAACTGGAGCGTCTGGTGCCGCCGCGCAAGTTGTCGCTTGAGCAGGCGCTCGAGTGGGTGCGCGACGACGAGTGTGTGGAAGTCACCCCGGCGAGCGTGCGCATGCGCAAGGTGGCGCTCGACGCCACCACCCGCGCCAAGATGGCCAAGAGCCGCAAGACCGCAGCAGAGGGCTGACCGCCTACGATCGGGTCATGCCCGACGTCCGCATTGACGAGAGCGTGACCCCCGCGGCCCATCGGGCGGGGCTCATTGCTGCGCTCGAAGCCCGGCGGGTGGACAACCGGTTCCACTACGTGGGCGAACTGGCCTCCAGCCGCTGGCGCGATCTTGCGTCGAGCCACTCGCCGGCGCAGGACGATGACGACGGCGTGGTGGCCTACGACGAGGCCGCCAAGGCCGTAATCGCGGTGCTGCCCGATGGCCCCGTGCATGTGGTCGGTGTGGCATGCGGCGACGGGGTGAAGGAACGGCGGCTGCTTGGCGCCCTGCGATCGGCTGGGCGCGAGGAGATCTCGGCAACTGCGGTGGATGTGAGCGTGCCCTTGGTGGTGGCGGCAGATGCGGCGATGGCACAGGTGCCCGGCGTCGTGGCCACCGAGGGCGTCGCCGTCGATATCGGCGCCGTGCCCGACCTCTCCCCCCTCCTCAGCCCCTGGCTCCCCGGCCCTCGCGTGGTCACGCTCTTCGGCGTCATCTCCACACTCGGGCCCGGAGCCCTCGGACCCGCCGTCTCACTGCTCGCCACCGGCGACCTGCTGCTGGTGAGCGCCAATCTGCTGCCCGGTCGCGCAGGGGCCCGCGATGATGTGATGGCGCAGTACGACAACCCACCAACGCGTGCGTGGCTGTCAACTGTGCTGGAGGAAATCGGCATCCACGATGCCGGCGACATCACGTTTCGCTGGGACGACGCACCCGACGGGCCGATGATCGTGGGCGAGGTGACTCCGGGGCATTCCGTGATGGCGCAGGTAGAGGGCGTCACCGTCGGGCTGCCGGCGGGCGCCCCGATCCGCGTGCTCGAGTCATTCCGTCACACCCCGGAAACGCTCGACGCGCTTCTTCGTACAGCTGGCCTGGACGTCCTGCACCTCGCCACATCGCCGAGCGGTGAAGAGGGCGTTGCGGTGGCGCGCGCCGCCTAGGCCGGGTTGATGTCGCCGGGGCGCAGGGTCCCGAGCGTGCCGAGCACCGCCCCCACGCGTGGCACCTCGTGCGTGCGGAACAGGCCGGTGCGACCAAGCGACGCGAGCACCGCGAAGAACGGTTCTGCCGACCGCACCTCGTCGCCGAAGAAGTCGAAGGCGTGTGGCAGGGCATGGCACACCGGCCAGCCCAGCACCCGCAGGCGAAATGTGTTGAGGAATACCTTCGCCTGGTGGCGCACACGCGTAGGGCCGTCAAGCAGGTTGCCGTAATAGAACCCAAGACCCGGGTCGATGAAGATGCGCTCCACGCCCTGGGCCACCGCACGGTCGATGCGCGGGCCGAAGTGCTCGATGAGCGCCGGGATGGGGTCGGCACCCAGCACCAGGTCGTTGACCTCGCGAACGTTGGCACCCTGCACGAAGCACATGATGATGGCCGCGTCGTGCTCCGCCGCTGCCGCGTACACCTCGTCCTCGCGCTCAACACCGGTGAGGTTGAGCACGTTGGCGCCGGCGCCCAGTACCACCCGTGCAACCTCGGGTGAGTACGTCTCAACCGATGTGAGGATGCCCCGATCACCCAGCCCGCGCACGACCGGCAGCACGGCCGCCACCTGATCTTCGGGTGACACCCGTGCCGCGTGCTCGAGGGTGCTCTCGGCGCCGATGTCCACGATGGCGGCACCCTGGGCCGCCAGCACGGCGCCCCGGCGGATGGCCGCATCGGCGTCGTGCACCACCGATTCGCGGTACCAGGAGTCGCGCGACAGGTTGACCACGCCCATCATCTCGGGGTGCGCGTCGCAGTCGAACATGCGACCCCCGATGTCGAACGCGCGCACGGGCGCGGCCAGGGCCGCGGCGTGGGCATCGGCCAGGGTGGCCATCTCGTGCAGGAACTGGGCTTGGTCGCTCACACAGCACACCGTAGCCGCGGATTGGCCCCCGGGAGGGGACATCCTCGCGCCGAATCGAGCACCATTGGGCAATGGGTACCCACCTGCCAGTCATGAACGTTGATCAGCGGAGCATCCCGCGGCGGTTCCTGCTGCCGGGGCTCTTCCTGCTCGGCACCGTGATCTACGGCACCATCGGCTACTGGATTCTCATTCCCCGGGCCGATCCGGTGGATGGCCTCTACTGGACGGTGCTCACCCTTGGCGGCGTGGGATACCGCGACACCACGCGCTACGGCGCGGGCTACGAGGCATTCTCCATCTCACTGGTGGTGCTGCTGTTCGTGAGCGTGGCCCTCTTCATCACCGTTGGAACACAACTGGCCGCATCCGGCGACCTGACGCGACGCCTGAGGAGACGACGGGTGGACAAGGAACTGAGCGCACTCGACGGACACGCAATCGTGTGTGGATACGGGCGTGTGGGACGCGCCGCCGTCATCCGCCTGCTCGGCGAGGGGCGGGAAGTGGCAGTGGTCGACAACGATCCACGCCACGAGGAGGAGCTGGTCGAACTCGGGGTGCCCCATCTCATCTCAGAGCCCGAACATGAGGCCGTCCTGCGCCGCATGGGCATCGAGCGCGCGCAGGCGCTCATCTGCGCCGTCGACTCCGATGCGGTGAACGTCTACATCACCATCACCGGACGCACGCTCCGGCCCGACCTCACAATCGTCGCGCGTGCCGCCGACTCCGAGACCATTGACATCCTCGAGCGTGCCGGCGCCGACTCAGTGGTATCGCCGTACATCATCTCGGGCGGCCAGATGGCCGAACTCGCAGGACAACGGCGCCCAGCCCGCTAGGCGATGCGGCGGCCGTTCATCCGGCGGCCAAGCGCCACCAGCACGGTGGCGGCAACGGCGATGGCGGCCATCACCGCGAACCCCAGGGCGAACGAGACCGCAGCGGCGGGAAGCACGATGTACGGGCAGAGCGCACCGCCCACGTGGCCGATGCCGTTGGTGATTGAGATACCGCGCGCGCGGTTCTGCGACTCGAAGTGCTCCCCCGTGTAGGCGTAGAGCAGCGGCCCCGCGAAGCCGACGACCATTGATGAGACGAAGCCGAACACGGCGATCACCCAGAGCGCTGGGAACACCCCGATCACCGCCAGCACGACTGCCCAGACGAACAGCGCGCCGATGATGAGGAACTTGCGCTCCACCCGCTCCCCGAACTTGATGGCGAGCACCGCGCCCGCTACGCACCCCAGGCCGGTGGGCGAGAGCGCCGCGATGCTGGCTGTCACCGACATGCCCCGATCGGTGAGCAGCGTCGTCGGCAGCGTGAGCCACGCGTCGTCAACGATGAGGTACAGGAACCAGATGCCGAGGAAGAGCGCCAGATACCTCCGGAAGTCGCGCGCCTCGCCCGGGGCCACCGGCGACGGCGTCGCCGTGGAAATCCCCTCGGGTCCCACCCGCGCCTCGCACGCTGCCACTGCGGCCTCGGCCTCGTCGGGCCGCCCCTGCGCGATCATCCATCGCGGCGATGCCGGCAGCCTGGTGCGAAACGGCAATACGACGAGCGCGCCGAGCGCGCCGATGAGAAGCAGGATGCGCCAGCCGGCCTCGAAGTTGGACAAGAGGAACAGCGCGACGAACGGGATGAGCGCGAAGGCGGCGTAGCCGCACAGCGCGGTCATGCTCGTGGCGCGACCGCGCATGCCCGCCGGCGCGAGTTCCGCGATGTAGGCGCTTGCCACCGCGATCTCGGCGCCGATGCCGATGCCGGTGATGAAGCGCCCGACCGCAAGCACGGTGATGTCGGGGGCACACGCCGCCATGATGGTGCCAATGGAATAGGTGGCAACCGAAAGCACGAGGGCGACCCGACGCCCATGGCGATCGGCCAGCACGCCATCGACAAGTGCCCCGACGATGCACCCAAGCAGCGAGAGCGTGACCACGAGGGCGATGACCGCCCCGCGGGCGCCGAACTGCTGGGTGATGGCCGGCAGGGCGTACCCGATGTTGACGATGTCGAAGTACGCGAAGAACCACGCCGCGCCCACGATGACGAGCAACTTGCGCTCGTAGGGCCATCGGGTGATGGCATCGAGACGAGAGATGGGATCAGCGGCAGGGGGCATGGGCGGGCGATGCTAGCGACGGGCGTCGCCTAGGTGCTGGCCGATCCGTCGGCGCCCGTCACGATGATCGCGGTGGGGCGCATTCCCATGCCGCCGGTGGCCATGGGCGCATCCGGCACCACCAGCGCACGGTGGACGGGCGACCACAGCGCCACGGCACCCTCGGCCACGGGCAGCGAGAGCAGCCCGGCCGGCGCCTGTCCCATTCCGGGATGCCACACGGTGCCGCTAGTCATGGCCACCAGCGCGTCGCAGTCACGGGGGTGCCCATTGCGGGTCATCAGCACATGCACGGCCCCGCCGAGGCGATCCACGTCGCGGGCAATGGCGCGACTGAAGCGATCGAGATCGTCTCCCTCTGGCGGCAGCACCGGGTCGACAACGATCATCACGTCGCCGTGCTCGATGTACGCAGAGGTGCGCGAACCCACGCTCCAGCGCCATAGCCCTTCCGTGTACTGATGCACCTGCATGGCCGCACGCTACCCTCGGCACGGACGGCGCGACGATCGGGAGGCACATGATGGCGACGGCGATTCGACGGGCGGACGCGCACTGGCACGGCGCACTCACCACCGGCACGGGCGAGGTGTCGCTCGAATCGGGCGCGTGCGGGCCGCTTGGCATCTCGTGGCCTGCGCGCGTGGAGGACCCGAACGGTCAGACGAGCCCGGAGGAGCTGCTGGCAGCAGCCCAGGCCGCCTGCTTCGCGATGGCGTTCACCGCAGTACTCGGACGTGAGGCGCGCCATCCCGAGCGCCTTGACGTGAACGTGGCCATCTCGCTCGACCCCGCCGAGCACGGTGGGTTCAAGGTGAGCCGGTCGCACATCACGGTGCATGCCGCGGTGGGCGACATCGACGAAGAGACCTTTCAGGCGCTGGCCGATGAAGCCCGCACAGGGTGCCCGGTGTCCGCTGCCTTTCACGGCAACGTGGAAATCACCATCGACGCAACGATGACCACTCCCTGAGCATGCGGGCGCTCGGACGCTGGATCGGTCTGGAAATCGCAACCTGGCTGATCGCTGCCACGGTGCTGGTGCTGGTGTTCTCGCTCGCCATGCCCTGGGCCGCCGCGCTCGCACTGGGCATGGGCATCACGGTGGTCATCGCCCTCATGTCGTGGATGCGCCGCGGGCGCACCCGACTGGCGCGCTACCGCGACATGGACGGCGTGGACGACATGACCGGGGAGCAGTTTGAGGACTGGCTCGCCGTGCTGTTCCGGAGGGCCGGATACCGGGTGCGGCACACGGCGGCATCGGGCGACTTCGGCGCCGACCTCATCATCAGCATGGACGGCGAGGCGTGGGTGGTGCAGGCCAAGCGGCAGGCGCGCCCGGTGGGGGTGGCCGCTGTGCAGCAGGCGGCGGCCGCGCGCCCCCACTACGACGCCGACGGCGCGATGGTGGTGACCAACGCCACATTCACGGCACAGGCGGTGACGCTGGCCACGAGCGCAGACGTGGTGCTGTGGGACCGGGATGACATCGCTGCGGAACTGCTGGCCGGAAGGGCTGCGACCATCGGGCACGAAGTCCGGTAGCCACTGGATGAAGGGTTGGCCAAGAATCGACGGAACCTTGACAGTTCCACTTGCAACTCTGTCCAGCTTCTGCGTTACTCCAGCGGTCCTCTTCCGGACCAAGACAGGAGACGAGATGTCCGCAACGACCGCTGAGACCCCGACCCACCCCGGTTCGCTTGAGCGCATGCGGGACCGCGCCATCTCGGACTACCTGGCCGTATCGAGGAACGCGCACGTGTACGCCACCACGACGGACTACCTGGCCGCCGAGGACCGTGCATGGGAGCGCGTGCAGGCGTCCATCCGCCGGAGCCAACGCGTGGAGGACAGCGCACTGGTCTAGGCCCCGCGCCCAGCAACGACATTTCACCGAGGGCCCTGCCTCCCCGAATACCGGGGGCGCGGGGCCCTCGTCGTACCGCCCCCTCTTGTGCTGTCGTCGGAATGACGTAAAATCCCCGGAGATATGACGTCAGTTCGACGCAAAATAGTCGTAGTCGGGTCCGGGCTCGCCGGAATGTTCACTGCCCTGCGGGTGGCCGAGCACCACGACGTGCTGCTGCTGACCAAGTACACGCTGGGTGAGGGAAGTACCGCTTGGGCGCAGGGTGGCATTGCCGCCGCGGTGGGCCCCGAGGACACCGTGACCGCACACGTGGTGGATACCCTCGATGCTGGCGCCGGCATGTGCGACCCCGTGGTTGCCAGCGTGGTGTGTGCGGACGCGCCCCGCAGGGTGAGTGATCTGGCCGCCTTCGGAGTGCACTTTGACCGCGATGATGACGACACGCTGGCGCTGGCGCGTGAGGGTGCCCACTCGCGCCCGCGCGTGGTGCATGCCGGTGGCGACGCCACGGGGCGCCATGTGGCGTTCGCCCTTGCGGCGCAGGTGCGCAGTCGCGCACGGATCACGGTGTGCGAGCGCACAATGGTGGCCGAGGTCACTGTTGACGATTCCGGCGTGACTGGCGTCCGGCTTGCCGATGGCACGACGATCGCCACACACCGCGTCGTGCTGGCCACCGGCGGATCGGGGCATGTATTCGCCCGCACCACCAACCCGCTGGGCGCCACCGCAGACGGGCCCGCGCTGGCATATCGCGCAGGGGCAGCGCTCGCCGACATGGAGATGGTGCAGTTCCACCCCACCGCACTCGCCATCGGCCCGAGCCCGCTCGCGCTGGTGAGCGAGGCCGTACGTGGGGCCGGCGGCATGCTGTTTGACGCCGATGGCCACCCCGTGA
>Ga0114966_10005401_pt1 | contig 10823 bp, 17 predicted proteins | sample M_130207_XF_Meta_FD_87029 | JGI IMG/M metagenome (GOLD analysis project Ga0114966, IMG submission 87029) | Freshwater microbial communities from Lake Montjoie, Canada to study carbon cycling - M_130207_XF_MetaG | ecosystem: Environmental > Aquatic > Freshwater > Lake | place: Lake Montjoie...
CGTTCATCTAGAGGCCTAGGATAGTACCCTTTCACGGTATTTACAGCGGTTCGAATCCGCTACGGGACGCCAAATTAACATTTTACCTGGCGTTCGTTCAATGGATAGGACATGATTCTTCTAAAGTCATTATAGAGGTTCGATTCCTCTACGCCGGACCAGAGTTCAATGGGAGTGTTGCTAATGTTGGCCTTAGGGAGACCCTTATAAAGTCTTTAAGCCCCGTCTAGATAAGGCGGTGTACGTCGGTTCGATTCCGTCCACTCCTACCAAGTTTTGTAGTGTTAGCAAGAGAATGTCATGCTGTCTAGGTTTCTTCGAAGGACCAAAACAGTAGAAGGTGATGGGTTCAACTCCCAACCACTCGCAAGGGTGGTGTCTGTAACGGAGACAAACTGGACTAGTATCCCAAGTAACAAGTCCTGGAAAAACTCGACGTAAGGAAGTCCGGCTCTGTACGTCTAAACACTAGTGATAAACCTGAGGACACTAGGCTACAAATTCAATATTGTTATTCTTACTATTGACACACAATAAATATTGTGCTATAATAGTTTTTTAGTTGGTAATTGCCCCGGTGGTGGAATGGTTTACACAGCGGTCTTAGAAGCCGTCCCCGAAAGGGTTGCGAGTTCGAGTCTCGCCTGGGGCACCAAAAGTTTGTTAGTTAACATTTATAGAAAGTACTTATGATTCAACCCAAATTGGTCCGCACAATGAACGACACTGAAAAGTGTGTTGCATTAATTGGCAATCGTTTTAATCTTGTTTTGATTGGAGCAATTCGTGCTCGAGAACTGAAGCGTGGTAGTCGACCATTGGTGGATAATGACAATAACAGTTCTGCCATTGTTACTGCTCTAAAAGAAATTGAAAATGGCAAAGTTGGTATTGAATATCTGCGGAGAGTGCGATGAGCAAGGGAAGTAGACCACGTCCATATAGTGTTAGTCAAAGACAATTTGACAACAACTATGATGCTATTTTCCGCAAGCCCACTCCTGCACAAGTGCAAGATGCTCAAGCAGAAGATGAAGCTTTTAAAGACATTGAAAAATTCAATCAAATTAAAGAATCTAATAACGCAATAAAGAATGGCATTTAATAAAATATATATAGACACCACCAAATCACGTACAGATTTATGTAATTTGGGTGCGCAACACGGAACAGACAAATCTCCGTTTAACACAGGTTTCTATCGCCATTCATATACAGCAGTTTACGATTTGTTGTTTGCCTCTCATCGATATAAAAATATCAATGTTGGAGAAATTGGAATTTTAGATAACGCTTCAATGAAATGTTGGAGAACATATTTTCCCAACGCACATCTTTATGGATATGATTTTGATTATAATAAACTTAATAGTGCCCGTTTAGATAATCTGTACTATACTCGATATGACTTTATGGACTGTTCAAATGCTCAATCAATTGATGATTCACTATCAAATAGTAAAGTAATGTTTGATATATTGATTGATGATGCAAGTCACGAAATTGCACATCAGATCAATGTTGTAAAATCAGCAGTCAAATATCTTAAGCCTGGCGGAATGCTAATAATTGAAGATATTTTTAGTTCTTCAATTGAAGATGTTAATAATGAATTTGCTCCACAGTATGGAGTCACTGGTGTAAATCAATACGAGACTGCATTGGAGCCGTATAGTAAATATTTTAACCATATTTCATGGTTAGTAAGTGATCATGAATTAAAATTTGTTCCTCAATGGGATAACAATGCTTGGTTAGTATTGGTAAGAAATAACGTTGAATAAGAGATAATAAAATGCAAGAAGAAAATACACAAGAAAAAACAGCACCTAAGACTTGCGGTTGCGGCCGTAGTCCACTGGGAATATGCATTGGTTGGCATTTGTTAGGCGAAGACGAATTTCGTCAAGCACTAGCAGTATATGAATCCAATATTATTGCTAAAGATAATATTGTAGAATAAAGTTTTGCCGGTTTAGCTCATTTGGTAGAGCGCCGCTCTTGTAAGGCGGATGTGGTCAGTTCGATTCCGACAACCGGCACCAAAGCAAACCCGTGATCCCGTACACGTAATAAACGGGGGTAGGGCAGTTACCATAGAGAGTGCTAGGTGTGCAGTGCAATGACCATCCGTACTCTGTCGTGGAGTGGCGGGAACGCATTGGGTTCGGACTAACAACCGTTTCCAGAAGGCAAAATGTTATGGACAGAGTAACAGCTCGGTCTAGGGCTTGTTGTGGTGACAAGTAGCTAGACACTTTATTGAAACAGATTGCATCTTGTATGGCTCGCAAAATTCGAGACTCCCAGCTGATGTAGTATGTTTCAATAAAGTATGCGGGTGTAACTCAGTGGTAGAGTGTCAGCCTTCCAAGCTGTTCGTCGCAGGTTCAATCCCTGTCACCCGCTCCATATTTAAGATAGGTAATGATGAAAGAAAAGTTTAAACAAGCATTTATGGATACAGCCAAGCGGTTCGCGGAACTTAGCCATGCTCGTAGATTAAAAGTTGGTGCCATTGTAGTAAATGATGATCGCATTATTAGCATTGGTTACAATGGTATGCCCGCAGGTTGGGATAACAACTGTGAAGATGTAGAATGGTGCAGTGCTGGTGGGTGGCTTGATCCTGATGAGATTGAAGAACGTTGGCCTTATGAAGGCACGTACTTAGATGCCGCTGGTAACACAATGCAAGGTCGATATCGATTAAAAACTAAATCAGAGGTGCTTCATGCAGAGTCTAACGCGATTTCAAAATTGGCTAAGTCTAGTGAGTCCGGAATGGGGGGAACCTTATTCGTTACCCATAGTCCTTGTATTCATTGTGCTAAACTTATTCTTCAGTCTGGGATTAGTAGCGTTTATTATAATGAAAATTATAGAGATGATGCAGGCTTGACATTTTTAGAAATGTCAGGTATAATAGTAGAACAAGTTAAGTAAGAATTTGCCTGGTTAGCTCAGGGGGAGAGCGTTTGCTTTACACGCAAAGGGTCCGCGGTTCGAAACCGTGACCAGGTACCAAATATATATGATTGAATACATAACAACATTTTTTGCTCTGTTTTTTACTGATGTGTTTTATACATATTATCTAAGATCAGTTCAAAATGATGAAGCACTTAAATCAAGCATATGGGCAGTGGTGGTTTTTTTCATTGCAAGTATTGCAGTAATAAATTACACTACTGATCATATGTTACTTATTCCAGCTTGCCTTGGCGCATTTTGTGGTACGTTTGTTGGAATGAAATTGAGAAAGAAGAATAACGGTGTGTAGCTCAGCTTGGTAGAGCTCTGCGTTTGGGACGCAGTGGTCGCATGTTCGAATCGTGTCACACCGACCAAAGACAGCGGATAAGTTACATTATCCAGTAGTTCGGCATAAATAAAGTATGATTACACTTTATGTCAAAACACACAATGTAACCGGATTAAAATATTTTGGAAAAACAGTTAGGACTGACCCATCCAAATATAAAGGATCAGGAAAATATTGGAAACTGCATCTTAAGAAATATGGTAATGATGTTACTACAGAAATTATTGGTACGTTTGATGATTGGCAAAAATGCACAGAAGTTGCACTGGAATTCTCAAAACATCACAATATTGTTATAAGCGAATCGTGGGCAAATTTAATTGAGGAAAACGGACTTGACGGTGCTCCAACAGGCGCATATCGCTCATTGGAGCACAAACAAAAAATTAGTGAGTCGAGAAAAGGACAGAGAGTTGCTGATGAGACTAAAGAAAAAATTTCTGCGGCAAACACAGGAAAATCGCATTCAGACAAAACTAGAGCAAAGATGAGTATTTCGCAAAAAGGAAAGATTAAGGGTCCGCGTTCTGATGAAACTAAGGCTAAAATTAGTGCATCAATGAAGAAAAATTGTTTTAGCTAACACAGGAACAGAGGCGAGGTTACGTTCGCCGGTATGAGTCGCTAAGGTAGCTAGCTAACCCTTAGGGCAGGTAACAGTACTAAAATGCGATGTAACAGGTGAGCAGTGATCTGCTTCATAGGGGATACCTCAAAGATGTTCTCCACCAATTTTAACTTTTTGGAAATATTTTTTAAAATATCTGCAAAAAGGTGTTGACAAACAGTAAAAAGTTTGCTACAATATATACATACACTAAGCAATTAGATGTATTTGTTCTTTAAAAATTAAGTATAAGAAGTTCTTATACACTTACATATCAATAATATGTAGTTGTATAAGAATTTAAGGGTAGTTTATTATCCTGTAGGCGGCTTGCCGTTTACGAAAGATAACTGTGGTGACACAGCCAAAGGAGGTATGCCTACATAACTCCGCTAGTAATAGTCTGCATAAGCAAGCCTGCTCACTACCGTGAGGTAGCGATCACTGATAAGACCGGTGGTTGTAACAATGACGCTGGATGTTGTGGAAAGAACATTTGCCGACAAGCCCGAAAGGGGAACTTGGGTAGATGGAAAGTAACAGGTGGTGCTGACTTCACAACTAAACCAGTCCAGTTAATTAGTATGAGAAAGGGTAGCGTATTTGTCCGAAGGGTTGCACCTAAGGGCTTGTATGCAGTTTGCGTGGTTATTGGAGGCTGTCAGCAATGGCGGGGTCGACATAAATCGCAAAAGACTACTGAGTAGTTCGCAAGACAAAAGGTACGTGGTGTGTTGTATTATGTATTCCAAAAGAGTATGTAGCAACTGAGTCAGCACATCGCAGTAGGTTCAGTTATAGGCTAATGGTAGGCCGATTTCCTTTTAAGAAATAGACTGAAGGTTCAACTCCTTCTAACAATAAAAGCAAAGACTGACTCGGTTGTATGTGAAAAGCATCTAATACTTGGGGCGCAAGCTAACCAAGTCCAATAAAGCTCGCAAGGTGATATTGGTTTATGCAGGAAATTTCGTAAGGTGTTAGCGCACTTGAATAGCTCGCAAGGTTAACGGAAAAGAAAGCGTAGAATAGCATACGGCGACATGACTACTGCCTGTCATTAAAAACGGCGATGTTGACAACAGACTAGGATACCTAGCAATAGGGCTTAGTGGAAGTCGGAAGAAAGTACGCTCGCAAGGTGTACAATAATGTCCGAGGTGTTGTTTGGTAAGCGTGTATTCTCAGCGCTCCATTATACTAAAATACATTTGACAAAATTCGGGTTCATCCGTGAGGACATTAATTGCTCCTATATCAAGTGTGTTTCAGTATAAAATTGTTTTGTTAGTTTTCTCAAAATTAACCGTTATTGAGTATGGAGATGAGAGGTAGCAAACCAAATAAGGCTCTAAACTTTATTTGTCATAAACTCCGTGTTCCAGTGACCCAAAGTTAAAGGCTTAACAGCATTGTTTATTGATCTTTGGCAATATTGGAATCTCTGTCTCTTGAACTTTGCTTCGATGATTGGCAACAGTCGTTAAGTGTGATTTGCACATTGTCCGGCTGCTTACTTGCCATACCCATTAATGTATTATTGTCATGTTGTTATTAAAAGGAAATCAAATGAAATTATCTCTGCGTAAAGCCAATGCATTGCAAAATGCAATCCAAGAACAAATCAAAACAATTGAAATGACTGTGTCTGTTTCAATTAATGAGTTCCAAGAAATCAATCCCACCTTGACTAAGGCCCGAGACACCTTGATCATAAACGATGCTCGTCGTAAAAGCCTGTTACAGGTTCTATACACCATTCGTGCTCAAATTGGCAATGCCAATGACGCAGTTGGTGTGAGCCAACGTTTGTCACAGTCTGCTTACATTGATAAGCGACTGGCTCAACTTAAGACATTGACTGATAGCACTGTCTCAGAAGTTGAAGTTGTGCTAATGGGCAAGTTGGATAAGATTCGCAATCGTCCAGCAGATTCTCGTCATTCCCTTTATGGTTCTCAAGATGAAGTGCATACTGGTGTTTTGACTACTGAACAAGTTTCTACTTTTAAAGCTGAAGTTGCGGCTTTGAAGAAAGACAAGCAAAATCTCAATGACCAAGTACTGGAGTTGAATGTACGCACTGAGATTGATTTGGATCAAACATCAATTGATGTATTGACTTCCGAAACATTGTTATAAATATACAGCGGGGAGGGTCCGGTCACCATCGCGGTCTCATAAGCCAGCGACATCGGCAGTTCAAATCTGTCCCCCGCATCCAACATTATAAAAAATGCCATTAACTTCTAAACCTCATCAATTCACTGCCACTGTGCAGCCCTATGTATATTGGAACAATATCTTTAGTGATATTGAACTGGCCAAAGTTACTGAATATTGTGATGGAGTAGGAGTAGAGCAGTCAGTTACTTTTAATAAAGGAACTGACACACAAACTGTAGATCATTCTTATAGAAAAAGTCAGTCTAGATTTCATGACTGTAACGATTCAAATAACTGGATTTTTGAAAAACTATTAGCGGCAATAGATGGTGCTAATAAAATGTTCTTTCAATATGATTTAGTTGGTTTTGACAATTTCCAATATACTTCATATTCTGATAGTGAATATTATCATTATCATACAGATACATTTTATGGAGAATTTCCTATAGATAAAAATACTCATTTGAGTAGAAAACTATCTGCAAGTTTAATAATTAGTGACCAAGCTGATTATGATGGTGGTGAATTTCACATATGTTTGGGTGACCCAAATCAACCTCATATTTTAAATCAACGTAAAGGTACTATGTTAATTTTTCCATCTAATATACTACATCGAGTGACCCCAATTACTAGAGGCGTCCGTAAATCCATAGTTGTTTGGACATTGGGTCCAAAATTTAGATAATTATTGCCATTCAACACGGCCTCGCCCAATACAACATAGTTGTACGGCGGGGTTTTTTTTGACTTGACAGACCTCTAAAAGAGTGTTATAATACACACTTAATAAACACTTTTGGAGAAGTTATGATCCCCACAGTAAATTTGGAACTTTGCGAATATACTGCTGAGTTCCGTAAATTGTCCTTGGCATCTGAATACTTTGGTATGCCACGGGAATTTTATGTTCACAGTCACCATACTGATCGAAAGATTCTGTTTCGCCCAATTCAAGAAAATCATCCAAAATTTGATTATGACCAATGGGATGGTGAACAACAAATTTATGAACCTATTGAAAGGTTGAAAAATGTTGAAATTTTGGTTATCTACAATCAATATTGATCTTGACAAAAGTACCAATATTTGTTATAATACACACACAGTAAATAATTTAAGGAGTTCCTAAAATGGCAAAAGCAAACACTAAACCCTCTAACAGTTCCAGCAATATCTTAGAATTTGATGTTGATGCAATCAAAGCTCGAGAAGCTGAAGTGGCACAGGAAACTGATCAATCCATTATGGATCGACTGCGCGAGCGTTTTCAAATTCTAGATGACATGACCCGAGCTGTTAAGGAAGGTAATGTACGTGCTATGATTGTTAGTGGTCCTCCTGGTGTTGGTAAAAGCTACGGAGTTGAAACTGTACTGCAAAAGTCGGATTTGTTTAATACTTTGGCAGAAAAGAAACCCAAATTTGAAGTTGTCAAAGGTGCTATGAGCGCTATTGGATTGTATGCCAAATTGTATGAATATAGTGCTGTGGGCAATGTTATTGTGTTTGATGACTGCGATAGTATTTTGATGGAGGACTTGAGCCTTAACATTCTTAAGGCCGCGTTGGATAGTTCTGCTCGCCGTTTTATTAGCTGGAACACAGACAGCCGTATTTTACGTAGCGAAGGTATTCCGGACCGTTTTGAATTTAAAGGCGCCGCAATTTTTATTACTAACATCAAGTTTGAACACGTTCGCTCTAAAAAGTTGCGTGACCACTTGGATGCGTTGGAATCACGCTGTCACTACATTGACCTCCAAATGGATACCACACGTGAAAAGATCCTGCGTATCAAACAGATCGTGACTGACGGTATGTTGGAACGTTATGATTTTGATAATTACGAAATTGTTCGTGATGAATTGGTTGAGTTTGTTGATGCCAACCAAAGCAAATTGCGTGAACTGAGTTTGCGTATGGTTCTTAAATTGGCAGATTTACGTAAGAGCTTCCCGTCCAACTGGCAAGCAATGGCCCGTACTACCTGTATGAAACGTTCCTAATATGTTGGAACTATTTACTGGAGTCTTTATGCAGAGATTGGTGCTGTATTGTACCATTTCTCTTTTACTGTTTACTGTAGAAATAACTTGGGAGGATGCTAGATTTTGGTGCATGATTACTTGTTTGATACTGTTGGAACATTTGTCAAGCATTGAAGGAGAAAAACGTGGAGTTGGTAATATACTTGGTATGCATCGAAGTAAATTGCTTAGGATTAAAGACTTCATGGATTCGGTAGAAAATGGCAACGACCACGATATTAGTGAACTTAACGAAATTTTAAAGAAAGAAGATAAAAAAGATGAATGATACTCAATTGAACACCTGCCAATGGATTGGTGAGAATTTTCGTCCAAGTTGTACTTGTAAAGTTATACCTGGAAAGTCTTATTGTAAAGATCATGTTTGGTTAGTGTATAAAGAAGGTACTGCTCAACGTAAACGTAAGAAAGATATTCTTATGGTTGATAAAGTTCGTCTTGTGGAAGAACTTATGAATGAGGCCATAGCAGAGCTTGAAGCTGAAGGCTTTGATGTCTATGGAAATCGAGAATTAGATTTATTTAAATAAAATGTTTAAACAGTTAAAACTATATATGTTGATCGGTGTCCCAGGTTCTGGTAAAAGTACTTGGGTTGAAAATCAAGACTGGGCTAAAAACTGTGTACATGTTTCAACTGATCAATATGTAGAAGCATATGCCAAAGGCCTAGATAAAACTTATAATGAAGTTTTCAAAGAAGTTATGCCTGAATGTGTTCGATTGATGACTGATGCTGTTGTATTGGCACGTACTCGTCAGCAAGATATTATCTGGGATCAAACCAGCACCACAGTTGCAAGCCGTAAGAAAAAGTTCAGGATGTTGCCTGACTATTATACTATTGCTGTAGTGTTTAGGACTCCCAAATCAGATGAATTAACTCGTCGATTGGCCAGTCGTCCTGGTAAGAACATTCCAGACTACGTTATGGAAAGTATGATTAAAAATTGGGAAGAACCTACTGAGGAAGAAGGCTTCAAAGAAATTTGGTACACATCATGAAAATAATTTCAAGTTATGACGGGTCAATTAATTTGCCCTGGGAACCAGGACTATTAGAATGGTTGCACGTACATTATCCTTATTCCAAATATCGAATCGTAGAGGTTGAGCATGAAGTATGAGTTTATTGGTTGGTGTAGGGAAGAAGAAGCCAACGCTGATAAAGTTTGGGGAGTAATTCTTCTACAGGAAAATGTCACTAACCTTAAATGGAATATTGAAAATAAGTATGTAACATTTTGGGGTCGAAGAGGTAAGAAACTTCAAACCAAAACTTCAGTGGCAACATATATAGTAATGGATAGAACTATCCGTAGTAAGACTCAAAAAGGTTATACTGAAATTGATCAATCTAAATTAGACAAAGTATATCCTGAGTTTGAAACTGATTTAAAAAAGACCGCCGTATGGGCGATGCTAAAACTGTAAAATAAAATAGGAGGCAATTATGCCATGGATTCAAAATGTGGGAATGGGCGACATTAAAAAAGGGCATCACTTTGATGTAGGCATTAATTCAATGCTGATTCAAATTGTGGATCCGCCTGGTGACTTCCCTACACCGTTTTACACATTCAAAGAAGTACATCAATTTCAATTTTTGGATGTAGAGGAACGAGATCAAGTTGATGATGAAGCGATGAGGTGTAGTCACGAGCAGGCTAATGAGTTAGTACGCTTGCTTGAACATGCATTGGAAAATCGCATGAATGTAGTTGTTCACTGCCATGCTGGTGTATGCCGTAGCGGTGCAGTTTGCGAAGTTGGTGTCATGTTGGGCTTTAACGACACCGAAGTATTCCGTAGTCCTAACCTGTTGGTCAAGCATCGTATGATGAAAAAGCTAGGTTGGACTTATGATGAACAAGAGTCCCATACTATCAATGGGACTCCAATTGACAAAGATTGGACAAACGATAACGAAAAAGTGTTTACATTGGCTGATGCTAGACGCAAATACAGAGAAAATCACAAAGATAATGTTTGACAAATTGACAAATTGAGTATATAATACACACATGTTTAAAATATACTACACAGATCCTGTTGGCGATGTATCACATGCTCACAATGTTGACTCATTGACAGAAGCATTGCGATACACTGAAGGCTTTCGCAAGTTAGGTATGACCTTTGTTACTATGGTAGCAGAAGATCCTAACCAAGTTGGCCGCCCTGGTGTTGACAGCATTGTGGATGGCAAGTGCCCAGATGGTGTAGTATATGATTGGAATAAGGCCAGCCGTATTGGCGCAACAAGACGTTAAGGAGAATGATATGGCTTACAACAATGGAAGCCCATATGACCAAGAAGCAGAGTATGCTAAAAAGTCTATGGCAGAATTGATTGCTATCCGTACTCAGTTTGAGTTGGCAGTGATTAATCACCCAAATGGCCCTAAGATGTTTAACGAACACTTGGAGTGGGTCAAAATGAAAATTGCAGAAAGAATTGGAAGGAAAAGCAAATGACCAAACATGAAGAACTTATTCGTTGCCGTATTGCCAAGAAAGGCATTTACGCAGAAGATATCAAACACGCTGGTCGTTTGAGCGAAGATGAGATTGCATATCTTCCTGTTGATCGAGTGTATAGTTGGCTTAGGCAAGGTGCATGGAAACAAAAAGACTTCAACAAATGGTTGAAGGTAATGCGAGTAATCGA
>Ga0114966_10005402_pt1 | contig 10819 bp, 9 predicted proteins | sample M_130207_XF_Meta_FD_87029 | JGI IMG/M metagenome (GOLD analysis project Ga0114966, IMG submission 87029) | Freshwater microbial communities from Lake Montjoie, Canada to study carbon cycling - M_130207_XF_MetaG | ecosystem: Environmental > Aquatic > Freshwater > Lake | place: Lake Montjoie...
AAAAAAAGTACTTTCGGTAGCCGTGTACAATCACTATAAGAGAATTAATCAAAAGATAGATAATGATGTTGAGATAGAGAAGAGTAACATTGTAATGGTAGGAGAAACCGGTACCGGTAAAACTTTATTAGCAAAATCAATTGCTAGAATGCTAAACGTTCCTTTTGCAATTGTTGACGCAACGGTATTTACAGAAGCAGGATATGTAGGAGAAGATGTGGAAAGTATGCTTAGTAGGTTATTGCAATCCTGTAATTATGATGTTGAGGCAGCAGAAAAAGGCATTGTATATATTGATGAGATAGATAAGATTGCAAGAAAAAGCGACAATCCTTCTATTACCAGAGATGTTAGCGGAGAAGGTGTTCAACAAGGATTATTAAAACTGCTTGAAGGAAGTGAAGTACTCGTTCCGCCTCAAGGAGGAAGAAAACATCCCGAACAAAAATTAGTAAAAGTCAGTACACATAATATACTATTCATTTGTGGTGGCGCATTTGATGGAATAGATAGAATTATTGCCCGTCGTGTAAATACCAATGCCATTGGATTTAATGTAAATAAAGAACTACAAGAATATCAAGATAGTAACCTATTGCAATTTGTGAATTCGGTTGACTTAAAACAGTTTGGTTTAATTCCGGAATTACTTGGACGATTACCTGTAGTAACCTATCTGGAACCACTAGATGCCAAAACACTTCGTAATATCCTTACCGAACCAAAAAACTCATTAATAAAACAGTTTACTAGATTGTTTGAAATGGAAGACATTGCCTTGACATTTGAACCAGCAGTTTTTGATTTTATGGTGGAAAAAGCATTGGAATATAAATTAGGCGCACGTGGATTAAGAAGTATTTCTGAAGCGATTCTTACTGATGCGATGTACGAATTGCCTTCTAAAAAAGTAAAGGAATTCAATGTATCACGTGAATATGCAGAACGAAAATTTAATACAACTAAATTAAGTCTTCTAAAAGTAGCATAACTAATTAGCAGTAATTGCAGCAATAATTGACTGATAGATAAAAAGTAAAAAATAAAAAAATGGTTGATGTAATTCTTGGTTTACAATGGGGCGATGAAGGCAAAGGAAAAATTGTCGATTATTTCGCAAAAAACTATGATGTTATAGCAAGATTTCAAGGAGGCCCAAATGCCGGACATACATTATATGTAAACGATAAAAAAATTGTGTTGCATCAAATTCCAAGTGGAATATTTCACGAAAATAAAGTTAACCTAATTGGCAATGGAGTTGTTTTAGATCCTGTTACCTTAAAAAAAGAATGCGAATCTGTAGCAGCATTGGGTGTAGATTTCAGAAAAAACTTATTTATAAGCGAGCGAACACATTTAATTTTACCTACTCATAGAGCATTGGATAAAGCAAGTGAATTGTCCAAAGGGCAAGACAAGATAGGCAGTACCTTAAAAGGAATTGGTCCGGCTTACATGGATAAAACAGGTCGTAATGGATTGCGTGTAGGCGATTTGCTGGATAAAAATTTTACTACCCAATATATTAAATTAAGAATGAAGCACCAGCGATTGCTGGATAATTTTAATTTTCAGGATGATATTACTGGCTGGGAAGAAGAATTTTTTGATGCCATAGAGTTTTTAAAAACTTTAAATATTGTAAACGGTGAATATTTTATCAACGATAAAATAAATAAAGGACAACGTGTATTAGCAGAAGGCGCGCAGGGTAGTATGTTGGATGTAGATTTTGGTACATTTCCATTTGTAACAAGCAGTAGTACCGTTTCAGCCGGAGTCTGCTCAGGATTAGGAATAGCACCTCAAAAAATAAAAGATGTAATTGGAATTACTAAAGCTTACTGTACAAGAGTTGGCAGCGGACCTTTCCCAACCGAATTAAATGACGCTACAGGTGATTTTATCAGAAATGCGGGTAATGAATTTGGAAGTACTACCGGAAGGCCTCGTCGATGTGGTTGGATAGATATGGTAGCATTAAATTTTGCTTGCATGATTAATGGTGTTACAAAAATTGTTATGACAAAGGCAGATATTTTAGATTCCTTAGAAGAATTAAAAGTGTGCAAAAGTTATTTAATTAATGGAAAAGAGGAAAGTCAAATTCCTTTTCAAATGAATAGATTGCATATTGAACCAATCTATCAATCTTTTTCTGGATGGAATACAGATATTTCAAAAGTAGAAATATATGAAAATATGCCCGAGAAAATGAAAACCTATATTGAATATATTAATCATTTTTTAGGAATTCCTGTTAAATTTATCAGCAATGGTCCGGGAAGAGAACAAATTGTTTCAGCTTAAAAAATATTTTTAAAAAAAAGTGTAAAAATATTTGGCTAATTGAAAAACTCGTGGAAATTTTACATCTCTAATCCATTTTAGTTATGGCAATAAAATCAGACAAAGAAAAAAAGTCGACAACCAAAAAAGTAGCAGCCCCTAAGAAAGCTACTGCAAAAAAAACATCAAGTAAGTCTAAGTCTGATGACGATGATGATGATCTTGATGATGATATAGCAGAAACACCAAAAGGGAAATCAACAAAAGCAGTCAGCAAGAAAAAAAATGACGATGACGACGATGATGATGACGATGTTGATATTAAAGACGATTGGGAAAAATCCGACGATGAAGATAATTGGGATCCAGATTTTGAAGAATTTGATATGCCCAAGTCTAAAAATAAAAAAACTACAGATAAGAAACCGTCTAAAGGAACAACCTTTGATGACGACGACGATTTGAAGGATTTAGATTTATTTGATGATGATATGGGAGATGATGGATTTGATGATGATGATTTTTAATCTAATCAGTGGATACAATAGAAGATAATTTTCTTGTAGAAAGTAGTAATGCATTCAAAAATAAAATGCTGAATTGGGCTAAACGATTCAATGTTTTTTGTTTTTTGGATAATAATAATTATAACCTTCAACCTCAAACATTTGAATGTATACTAGCTGCAGGCGTCAGAAAGTCCATTCAGCTAACTTCAGATAATACATTCGAACAGCTTAAACAGTTTTCAGAAGAAAACCCTCAAACGATTTTCGGACATTTTAATTATCCTTCTTCCTCAGACTCAACTGGGTTTCCTTACGGGTATTTCTTTATTCCACAATACATAATTAAATTATCCAATAGTAAGATAACTATTCAATCAACTGATATTAACGTTGAAGAAATATTTAATGCCATTAGTCAGCAGCCAGATAATATTGCTGCTTCTATGGAAACTATTGTAAACATTCAAAGTAAAATTTCACAGCAAGAATACTTGGAGGCTGTTGAACAAATAAAAAAACATATTCAAAGAGGTGATTGTTATGAATTAAATTTTTGTCAGGAGTTTTTCTCCAATCATGCAAAAATAGACCCATTTTATATATACCATCAACTTTCCAAAACTTCTCCGAATCCATTTTCTGCCTTTTATAAAGTTGAAAATAGTTTTTGTTTATGCGCCAGCCCTGAAAGATTTTTAAAAAAGATTGGTGATACAGTTATATCTCAGCCAATAAAGGGAACAGCCCGTCGTGTGCTTGATGATATTGATAAAGACACCGAAGCAAAAAAAATATTATTTGAAAGCCCAAAAGAGAGAAGTGAAAATGTGATGATTGTAGATTTGGTTAGAAATGATATGAGTAAATTTTGTACAGAAGGATCTGTAGTGGTAAAGGAATTATTTGGCATCTATTCATTTCCGCAGGTACACCAAATGATTAGTACCATAGAAGGTAAACTAACTGATTGCCATTGGACAAAAATAATAGAATCCTGCTATCCAATGGGCTCCATGACTGGTGCACCCAAAACTAAAGTAATGGAATTGATAGATAAATATGAAGCCGGACCTAGAGGTCTCTTTTCTGGTGCAATAGGCTATGTTAATTCCAATGAGGATTTTGACTTCAATGTAGTTATTAGAAGTTTATTTTACAATACATCTAATCAATACCTTTCTTATAAATCGGGTGGGGGAATTACTTTTTATTCAGATCCTAAAGAGGAGTATGAAGAATCTATCTTGAAGGCGGAAGCAATAAAAAAAATATTGAATCATTCTATAAATGAATAATCACTTCAATATTAAATTAACGCATTCATTCAAAATGGCATATTTATTTTTCGTAAATAATTCCATTTTGTCGGCAGGGAGCTTTAGTTCGTAATTTCCATTGGTTGAGATGTTTTTATCAAACATCGGATTATACTTATCAAATTCATTAGGCTCCATGGAAAGATACTTAGCAATTACGGTAGAAATAAATTTACCTGAAATTAGCAGTGAAGAAGTATTTTTGATTTCTGTAGAAGAAAATTCGATATTTTTTATTTGATCAGATTTATTATTAAACCCATTGTTGTTAGACTCCATAACATAATGAGTCGCTATAAATTTTTTTACATGATTCCTGCTTTCTAAGGGTAAATAATATTGAAGTTTCCAAAAATCCCTAGTACCGCTTTTCCTAATAGCATCATAGACTCTTCCCTGACCTCCATTATATGCGGCAATTACGAGAAGCCAATCGTTAAATTCTGTAAATAACTTCAATAAAAAATGGGCAGCAGCATGTGTGCTTTTAAAATAATCCCTTCTTTCATCATTTAATTTAGTTACCGATAAGCCATATGTTGTTGCGGTACCAGACATGAATTGCCATGGACCAGCTGCTCCAACAATACTAGTAGCCGAAGTTTTCAAGCTGCTTTCAATGACAGCCAAATATTTCAATTCTGTTGGTAAATTATATTCTTTAAAAATATTGTCAATCAAATTGAAGTAAGGCACAGCAAAAGATTTCATTTTTAAAAGCTGCTTACTATGAGAAGTTAAATAATCTTTCATATACACTTCTGCATTCGGATTAATCTGAGCGGAATAAGGCTGAGCAGGATCGTAACTGTATTGTTTGAATAAATCCCTGAAGCCATACTTAGTGAATGTGCCGATAGTATTAGTATTTTCAGATATTGATAGAGAGGTTGATTTAGCCATTTCATCAATTAAACTATCTTCTTTTATTTTATTTTCTTTGGAGGTGTCAATAGTTAAAAAAAGAGGGGTTGCAGTATTTGCAAAAGCAGATGTCAGGGTCGTCATTAAAAAAGAGATTAGTAAAGTGCTTATGTTTTTCATATAATTATTAATGGCAGCTTTTCTTAATTCTTTTGTCGATAAAAGATTGAAACGTTATTACATAAACCATTGCATTTTTTTTCAATTTGCTATAAAAATTTTGTCGCAAAAAATATTTCTAATTGGTTTATAAAAAATAGCCGAAGCAACAGATCTCAATAAATTAATTGAACAGCTGAGTACTTCGGCTTCTTTAAAATCGGTTTATAAAATACCGGTCCTTATTTTTTGTCTTTTTCATTCATGCCTTCTTCGATTTCGGATTTAACGTTATTCTTTGCATCGTTAAATTCACGAATCCCTCTTCCTACACCCCTCATTAATTCAGGGATTTTTTTACCTCCGAAAAATAACAAAACAGCTAATAATACTAAAAGCCATTCGCTGCCACCAGGCATTGATAATAATAAAGTTGTGCTTGAATATGCCATATAAATAATTTGAGTTACAAAGGTAATTGAAAAAAATCAATCAGTTATTTTCAATAGAATATGAAAAGTTAATTCTTGCAAATGAAGGCTGAACATTATTGAAAGAAAAAGCGGAAATCCTAGAATTTCCGCTTTTGTTATAAGGTAATATATGTTGTAAAAAGATATTATTTTTTCTTTGCACCCACTGCCATTCTTTTTTCTTTAATACGAGCACTTTTTCCACTTCTTTCACGTAAAAAGTACAACTTAGCACGTCTTACACGACCTACTTTATTTAATACAATGCTTTCGATATTTGGAGAGAAAAAAGGGAAAAGTCTTTCAACACCAACATTATCACTCATTTTACGAACTGTAAATGTAGCAGTGGCACCTACACCTTGGCGCTTAATTACATCTCCTTTAAAGCTCTGAATACGCTCTTTATTTCCTTCCTGGATTTTATAATTTACGGTGATGTTGTCACCTGCTTTAAAAGCGGGTAATGTTACTTTTTGAGTCAATTGCTCATGAACAAAATCAATTGCGTTCATATTCTTTGTTTTTTATCGGACGGCAAAGGTAGGGAGAAAAGTTCAAATTTTAAAGATAAAAGATAAATTTTTCGTTTCCGACGCTATTTTAATAGACTAGAGGCAAAAAAATGAATTTTATGCCCCGATATATTATAAAATACTTACCTAGCTATGTTTACCGACCTTTTTTCTCTAATTACGGTTACTTTGATTTGACCCGGAAAAGTCATTTCTGTTTGTATTTTTTGAGCTATTTCAAAACTTAATTTATCGCTATCCCCATCTGTAACTTTATCTGCTTCTACAATAACCCTTAATTCACGACCAGCTTGAATGGCATAGGCTTTTTCTACTCCTTGATAAGCCAATGCTAAGTTTTCAAGATCTTTTATACGTTGAATGTATTGTTGCATGATCTCTCTTCTTGCTCCCGGTCTTGCACCACTAATGGCATCACAGGCCTGAATGATAGGAGAAATTACAAATTTCATTTCCATTTCATCGTGGTGAGCACCAATTGCATTAACTACTGCAGGATTTTCACCATATTTTTCTGCTAATTTAGCACCAAGTAAAGCATGACTCAATTCTGTTTCTTCATCAGGAACTTTACCAATATCATGAAGCAATCCTGCTCGTTTTGCTAATTTTGGATTCATACCAAGTTCCGAAGCCATGATACTACATAAATTGGCAGTTTCTCTGCTGTGCATCAACAAATTCTGACCATATGAAGAACGGAATCTCATTCTACCCACCATTCTAATTAATTCTTTATGCAGTCCATGAATGCCTAATTCCATAGCAGTTCTTTCACCAATATCCATTACCTGGTCATCTAATTGCTTCTTCGTTTTTTCTACTACTTCTTCGATGCGGGCTGGATGTATTCTACCATCTGAAACCAATCTTTGTAATGAAAGACGTGCAACTTCTCTACGTAATGGATCAAAGGAAGACAATACAATCGCTTCAGGTGTATCATCTACAATCAAATCAACGCCAGTAGCGGCTTCTATTGCTCTGATATTTCTTCCTTCACGACCAATGATGGAGCCTTTTATCTCATCACTTTCTAAATTAAAAACGGTAATTGAATTTTCAATGGCGTGTTCTGCAGCAGTACGTTGAATTGTTTGAATAACAATTTTTCTGGCTTCTTTATTTGCTTTTTGTTTAGCATCCTCAATAATTTCTTGTTGAATAACCATTGCTTTGGTTTGAGCCTCTTGGGTAAGGCTTTCAATTAATTGAGTTTTTGCTTCTTCAGCTGATAACCCCGCCACTTTTTCTAAGCGACGAATATGTTCTTCCTGATGCTTTTCTAGTTCTGTGCGCTTGGTATTTACAATTTCAGTTTGACGATTTAAATTATCTTTTATTGTTTCGTTTTCCTTTAATTGTTTTTCAAGATTAGCTTCTTTTTGATTAAGACTTTGTTCTTTTTGCTTGATACGATTTTCAGAATCACTTAATTTCTGTGTACGTTGTAGCACATCTTTTTCGTGATCAGCCTTCATCTGCACGAATTTCTCTTTAGCTTCTAACTGCATTTCCTTCTTAAGGGTTTCCGCTCTAAATTCCCCGTTTGAAATGATTTTTTTGGCTTCAGATTTAGCGTCTTCTACTAATTTACTGGTATTTTTTGCAAAAATTAATTTACCCAGAATGGTGCCCACAATTAGAGAGGCAACACCTATGATGATGTAAAGTATATTCAGTTCCATTTAATGTTGATGTTTTAAGCTTATTCACAATATTGTATATGTATGCTCCCCGAATAGCCGAGTAAGACCTCGCAAAGATAAGAAAATTGAGCCAAGAACGAATCAATAAGTTGTAATAATTTATAATAAGAGGCTTGTTATTCTAGGAACTATAGTAAATGAGATGCTTTAGGGCAAAAGCGCGATGATTATCTTGCTTTAAGGTGAAATAGTGACATCATCCAATTGCTTTATCTATCTGATTTTCTAGTTTTTGTAGCGTTTCGGTTAATTGTTCCAATACAACTGAAGAATTGTCAATATTGGTATTTTGGGTAGCATACCAAATAATCACCATAGCTATATAATCCTGCATGTCTTTCCCAGAGAAGTTTGTTTTAAATTCTATGATTTTATCATTAATCAATTTTACCGTTTTGCGAACAACTTCTTCGTCCGAAGGATTCGTACGAATTCTATAGGTTCTGTCTGCAATTACAATATTAACTGGAATTAACTCATTTGACATGGCATTGGATTTATTCATTTAAAAGCGCGATGCATTTATCAATTTCTCTGATATACTTGTTGATAGTTTGTTCAAATGCTTTTTTTTCTGCTGCATTTAATTCACCTGCAGCTGATTTTAAGATATACTGTTGTTCTTCTAGGGCACGAATTTTTTTTGCTGTTTCTTCTTTTTCTTGTTTAAGCGATACTATAGTTTCTTGCTGTTGTGCAAATTCTTTTTGTAAAACAGTATGCTTCTTTAATAATGCAAGAAGCTTTGTTTGAATTCGCCCGATATGTGATTCTATTTTTTCCAATTCAAATTATTTTCTGATTTCAGCTTGTAATGATTTTTCATACCCCGCAATTATTTTCTGCATAAAGGCATCAATTTCTTGATCAGTCAAAGTTTTCGTTTCATCAAGGAAAGTAAAACTAACGGCCATGGATTTTTTTCCTGCTCCTAGTTTTTCGCTTTCAAAAATATCAAATAGTTGAATGTTTTTTAATTGAGTTATTTTATTTGATAAAGCTATTTGCTCTATTTGAGAATAGGAAACAATTTTATCCACCACTAATGCTAAATCTCTATTTACAGCAGGGAATTTTGTTATTTCCTTGTATTGTGCGGGCTTGTTTTTTTGTGATAATATCAAATCCATATCTATATCAGCATAAAAAACAGGCTGTTTAATGTCAAATTTTTTCAACAGTCCTTGTGATACTTCTCCCATTTTACCTACAATAGTCTTGCCGAATACAATTAAACTACCATTGAATAAATCATCATCCGTATCATTTTCAAAACGAATATTTTTCAATCCAGTTAATTCAAAAATATTTTCTAACACCCCTTTTAAATAGAAATAATCCGTTTTTTGAACAGGAGACTTCCAGCTTGCTTCTTCTAAATTGCCACTTATATAAAGGGATAAATGATTTTGTTCATTATATACTTGAGTCGCAGTTGTTGAATATGTTTTTCCAAATTCAAATAACCGAAGGTTGTTGTTTTTTCTGTTTAGATTATGAGCAATCACCTGCAATCCACTCTCTATCATTTGAGGGCGAAGGATATCCAATTCATTACTCAAACTATTAATCATCTTCACCGAAGTTTGTAAAATGGAGTCATTATAAAAGGCGCTGTTGGTGATGCTATTAGTAAACATTTCACTAAAACCCAATCCTACAAAATAGTTAGCTAGCTTTTCTTTTACAGCAAACTTTCTACTTGATTTTTCAACAGAGGGCGAAATAGTAATTCTCGTTGGTATTTCAATGTTGTCGAGCCCATCAATACGCATTATCTCTTCTACAATATCAGCTGGAATAGTTATGTCTTGTTTGCTAAAAGGAACCAATAAATCAATGGCATCCGCAGATTCTTTAATAATCTCAAAACCTAAACTTTGCAGAATAGTTTTGGCATCTGATATGTTATAGTCCTTACCACTTAGTTTCTTTAAAAAAGAAAGCGGAAAATGTATAGAGGTTTTTTCTTTTGGGTTAGGATAAATATCAATAAATTCTGAGCAAATTTTTCCGCCTGTAATTTCTTCCATTAAAAGTGCCGCCCTAACAAGCACCTGCATTGTATTACTGATGTCAACTCCTTTTTCAAATCGAGATGCCGCTTCTGTTCTTAATCCATGCTTAATGGAACTTTTTCTAATTGTGGCTTTATCAAAACAAGCGCTTTCCAAAAAAACAGTAGTGGTATTATTAGTTACACTGCTCTCTAGTCCTCCGAAGATACCTGCGATACACATTGGATCTTTTTCGTTGCATATCATTAAATCAGCTGAGTCTATTTTTCTATCTTTTTCATCTAGTGTTTTAAATAGAAACTCGGTAGATATTTTTTTTACTTCTATTTTGTTTCCAGTGATTTTATTGGCATCAAATGCATGCAAGGGCTGTCCCGTTTCATGTAAAATATAGTTGGTGATGTCAACAATAGAATTTATTGGTTTTTGACCAATCGATTTCAATCTGCTTTGTAGCCAGGCCGGACTTTCGTTTACCATTATTCCTGAAATAGAAACACCACAGTAACGCATACATGAATCTGTATCTTTTATTTCAACTTTAATAGAAGTGTTGCTTGAACTAGTGGTTTTATTTGTTGAATAGGGCTGTGTGACTTCATAGGGTGTCTTTTCGTGATAAGACAAATAAGCGCAAATATCTCTTGCAGTACCTAAATGACTCATAGCGTCCATCCTGTTCGGGGTAAGTCCAATTTCAAAAATAAAATCCTGATAGGGTTGATATAATTCTGTTAATAGTGTTCCAGTAGGAGTTGATTCTGGAAGAATTTTTATGCCATCATGGCTTTTTCCTATACCAACTTCATCTTCTGCGCAGATCATACCTTCACTTTCTACGCCCCTGATTTTTGCTTTTTTTAAAGTGAGGGATTCTCCATTTATTGGATAAATGGTAGTTCCAATCTTGGCAACAATCACTTTTTGGCCAACCGCCACATTA
>Ga0114966_10005407_pt1 | contig 10816 bp, 8 predicted proteins | sample M_130207_XF_Meta_FD_87029 | JGI IMG/M metagenome (GOLD analysis project Ga0114966, IMG submission 87029) | Freshwater microbial communities from Lake Montjoie, Canada to study carbon cycling - M_130207_XF_MetaG | ecosystem: Environmental > Aquatic > Freshwater > Lake | place: Lake Montjoie...
GTCCAGTTGATCGCCGTCTACCTGATCCTCGGGATCGCCTTCTACTTCCTGCCGTGAACCCGAAGTTGCCGGACGCGAGCGCCGTCGAGGGAGCCGACCGCCCGCACTCCACGCCCTGGCGGGTACCTGATCGAGGGGCCCGAAAACGGCTTCACCAGCATCCCGACCGCCGTCTACTGGGCGGTCGTCACGCTGACCACCGTGGGCTACGGGGACATCGCCCCGCACACCACGGCCGGCCGCGCGCTTGCCTCCATGCTCATGATCGCCGGCTACGGAATCATCGCCGTCCCGACCGGCATCGTCACGGCCGAGATGGTCGAGGTGCGCGCCCTCGAGCGCCTTCGCAGCTGCGCGGCCTGCACCCATCCGACCTCCGACCCGGCCGCCCGCTTCTGCGGGCGCTGCGGTACGCCGCTCCCGCAGGAGAAACCGACCTAGGCCGGGGATGCGCCGGGCGCGAATTCAGGCCGACGGCAGCCGGCCGGCCGGGGATGCGCCGGGCCCGCTCGTCGGGCGACTCACGGCCAGGTCGTCACGGCGCAACGCCGCGGCGACGTAGCCCGCGCGCCAGCAGACGGCTCCGATCGCGAGCCCCGCGAGCAGCAGCGCCGCACGCGCCGGGGAGTAGCGCTTGTCGCGGACGACGCCCCGGTAGATCTCGAGGCGCTCGGCGTTTCCCAGCGGCCGCGACGGGAGGATCCGGTTGTTGCGGCGGCGGTGATAGCCGTAGAGGAACACCTTTTTCCAGTAGACGAGGGGGCCGTCCATCTCGAGGTTCACGATCGCCATCCCGGGGTCGAACCGGATCGAGCGGCAGGAGAACTCCCGCGCCACCTCGCGCGCGAAGAGCGTGTCGGCGCCGCGCTTGAGATCGACGAAGCCCCCCAGTCTCTCGAAGACCTCCCGGCGCACCGCCATGTTGCAGGTGAATCCGTAGATCGCGGCCTCGTCGTCGCCCCCGATCACCCGCGCGTCCTTGGCGACCTCGTAGTCCATCAGCGACCCGAGCAGCGGCGAGTCGTCGATCGGCAGCCGACTGCCGCAGACCAGTTGCGTCCCCGGGTCGGCGAAACTCTCCTCGATCCGTCGAAGCCAGCCCGGCTGCACTTCGCAATCGGGATCGAGGAAGGCGACGATCTCGCCCCGGCTCTCCGCAAGGCCGCGATTGCGGGCCGCATAGGCGCCCGGGCGCGGCTCCTCGAGCAGTTTCACCCTGGAGTGGGCACGGGCGATTGCGACGGACCCGTCGCGCGATCCGTTGTCGACGACGAGGATCTCGAAGCGTTCGGAAGGCAGGGCCTCGCGCTCGAGTGCGTCGAGACATCGCCCGAGGGTCTCGGCCCCGTCGAGGACCGGGATGATCACCGAGATCCGAGCGGGGCGCATCTGATCCGGCTGCGCCATGAGGTTCCCCAGAGCCTTGCCGGTCCGGCCGAGCGTCGTCAATCGCCCGCGGGCCGTCGCCCGCGACCCCGTGCTTCGGCCATGCTCGTCGCGGGTAGCGGGACCTGCCTCTCGCGCGTCATCTCGATCATGGTGCGCCGGAAGCCCAGCGCCGAAAAAGCGGCCTGGGCGTCCTCGTTGCGGGCCGCCGTCGAAAGGATCACCCGCGGGGCCCCGCGGTCTTCCATCCAGCCGGCTGCCGCCTCGACCAGGGCGCGCCCGGTGCCACGGCGACGCTCGCCCTCGACGACCACGACGTCGTGGATCCAGCCCGCCGCATCGCGCAGATCCTTCCAGGAACGCGGCTCGATCGCCGCATAGGCGTAGCCGACGATGCGCGCCGCGCGCTCGGCGACGAGCACGACGGAGTCCGCGGCGTCGATCTGCGAGACGAGGAACCGCCCGTAGCCGCTCTCGACGTCCGGGCCCGGTGCGAGGAAGCGCTGCGCGTCGAACTCGTGGTGCTGTCTTACGAGTGCCGCGCCGAGTCGGCCCAGATCCCCGGTATCCGCGGGTACCGCGGTCCGGATCGCTGCTGCTTGCGCCATGGGGCGAGCCTCGCACAACGCGGCACGAGACGCCCGACGAGGCGCGTCATCGCCCGCCCTCCGCTCCTGCTTCCACCGACTTCCCCAGCGCCGCGCCGGCGACCCGGCCACTCGCCCAGGCCCACTGAAAGTTATAGCCGCCGATGCGCCCGTCCACGTCGCAGATCTCGCCGACCAGGTGGAGGCCCGGGCAACGGCGCGACTCCATGGTGTCCAGCCGGATCTCGGAAAGCGGGACGCCGCCGGCGGTCACCTCGGCGTGAACGAAGCCACGATCACCGGTCACCGGCACGTCGAGGTCGGTGGTCGCCGCGAGCAGCGCGCGCCGACGCTCGCGCGACAACTCGTGCATCGGGCGCGCCGGGTCGAGACCGGCGTGACGACAGAGGGCGTCGGCAAGTCGCTGGGCGAGCCCGGCCGCGCGCAGGAAGCGCCCCGGCCCGAGCCGGGGCCGCGCGAGAAGTTCCGCCTCCCATGCTTCGACTGGACGCGCCGGAAGCCAGTCGATCGCGAGTCGCGCCATCTCTCCGCAGCCGCGCGCGACCAGCAGGTGGCGACTCGCGTCGAGGATCGCCGGCCCCGAGAGACCGAAGTGGGTGCACAGGACGGGGCCTGCGAACGCGGCGATGCGTCGACCGGTTGCACTGCGGACCTCGACGCGCGCATCGGCCGAGATCCCGGCGAGGATACGCAGGAAATGACCGGCTTCGAGCACGAGCGGCACCAGCGCCGGGACGATCGGCTCGGCGAGGCGGTGGCCCGCCCCCCGCGCGAGTTCGAGGCCGAGCCCGTCGCTGCCGGTCTGCGGCAGGCTGCGTCCACCGGTCGCGAGCACCAGGCGACGCGCGCGCATCTGCCCCTCGGGACCGCTTGCGACGAAGCCTTGCGGATCGGCGGCAATCGACTCGACCCGGAAGGGGTGCAGGAGTTGGATCCCCGCCTCGCGGGAGGCGCCGAGCAGCGCGTCGAGCACCGTGCGTGCGCGATCGGTCGACGGGAAGAGCTTGCCGCCGTCCTCCCGCACCAGGTCGACGCCGATCCCGCGAAAGAACTCGATCGTCTGCGGCACGTCGAACCGTCGGAGCACCTTGCGGATCGCCGCCGGCGAACTTCCCGCGAACGCGGTCTCGTCGACGACGTCGTGCGTGACGTTGCACCGGCCGCCGCCGGAGACCAGGATCTTGCGGCCGAGGCTTTGCGCACCGTCGACGACCGCGATGCGCGGCGTGCGCCCGGCCGCCGCCGCGGCGCGACCGGCAAAGATCGCGGTCGCAAGTCCCGCCGCACCCGCACCGACGATGGCAATGTCCCAGGAGCCCGCGTCGCGCATCGATTCGCCCCCCGCTCCGCCGCCCCAACCCCGCCGGCGCGAACCGCCGGTCGAGGGCGGGTCGCGACCCTCCCGCCCGAGCCTAGAGCCGCCCGGCCGTCCTCCGTGCCGCCTCGGCGAGCAGCGGAACCATCGACCCGAGGGCCGCGAAGCGATCGTCCCTGGTCTGTCCGCGTACGAAGCGGACGTAGATCTGCTCGAGCACGACTGCGGTCTTGAACAGGCCGAAGGTCTCGTACCAGGGCAGGGCCGACAGGTCGGTGCCGGTGCGCGCCCGGTAGCGGTCGGCGAGTTCCGCACGCGCCGGAAAGCCCCCGAGAGCGGTCACAGCGGAACCGGTCCCGCGCGGCGCGTCGTCGCCCGCCTCGGCCCAGTAGCCGAGGAAGGTGCCGAGATCGACCAAGGGATCCCCGAGCGTCGCCATGTCCCAATCGAAGACGGCATGCAGGCGGCCGGGATCTTCGAGCGCGAACATGGCGTTGTCGAGTTTCCAGTCGTTGTGCAGCACGGCGACCGCGGACGAGTCCGGCATCCGCGCATCGAGCCACAGGCACAATTCATCCATGACCGGAATCTCGCGGGTCTTTGCCCGCTGCCAGCGCTCCCACCACCCCTCGACCTGGCGGCGCACGAAACCCTGCGGCCGACCGAGTGCTGCGATCTCCGGACGGGCGACGTCGACGAGGTGCAGGTCGGCGAGCGCGTCGACGAGCGACTCGCCCATGCGGCGACGCAGGACCGGATCTTCGCCGAGTTCGCCGGGCCAATCGTGGCGAACGACGAGGCCGCGGCGTCGTTCCATGACGAAGAAGACCGCGCCGACGACCGACGGATCCTCGCAGAGTACGACCGGGCGCGGCGCCGGCGGATAGAGGGGCGCGAGTGCTGCGAGAGCGCGGAACTCGCGCGCCATGTCGTGCGACTTGGGTGCGACCGGGCCGAGCGGCGGGCGCCGCAGGACCCATTCCTCGTCGCCGCTGCGCAGCAGGTAGGTGAGGTTCGCATGCCCGCCGCGGAACTGCCGGATCTCCAGGTCCGCCCCGAGTCCCGGGAGGCGCGGCGAGAGCCAGTCGCGCAGGCGCGTCTCGTCGAGTCGCTCGTCCTCGCGCACGTCTGCGGCGGCGTCGATCATCGTCGGGTTCTCCCGCAACGCACCGGCCTCAGCCGGTCGCGTCGTCGGCGTCGGCGTCGGCAGCGCGGCTGGCCGCGGGCACCGTGGCGGCCCGCGTCGCGTCGGCGAGGAGTTCGAAGCCGCGCCCGGGCGCATGGCGCACCACGACCACCTCGCAGTTGCGGGCGACTCGCGGGCGCAGCCAGCCGCGCTCGACGTGGGCACACAGCGCGAGCATCGTTCCGCCGTGGCTCACCACGACGACGTCGCGCGCGGGATGCGCCAGAGCGATGCGCTCGAGGACCAGTCCGGCGCGCTGCGCGACGTCCTCGAGCGACTCCCCGCCCTCGGGGCGCCACTCCCAGAAACGGTCGTGGCGGTAGGTCGGGTGGCGGTGCATGGCGTCGTAGGGCGCGCCGGCGAGTTCGCCGATCGAGCGCTCGCGCAGGTCCGGCTCGACCTCGACCGGGCCAACGTAGCCGACTTCGGCTGCGATCAGCTCCGCCGTGAGACGAGCTCGCCGGAAACTGCTCGCGACGATCGCGCCCGGGCGGAATTCAGCCGCGATCCGCCGCCCCGCGACCCGGGCCTGTTCGGCGCCGCGCTCGGTCAGCCCGATGTCGGGACTCACCGAGAACTGGCGCGCCTCGTTGCCCTCGCTCTCGCCATGGCGGACGAGGATCAATCGCCCGTACCCGCTCCCGTCGATCGAACCCGATGCCACCGGCCTGCCCTCCCCGAGCCCGCTCATGCGCCCTTTGCGCCGACCGCGAGACGAGCGCGCAGTTCCTGCTTCTTCACCTTGCCCGTCGCGTTGCGCGGCAGTTCCGGGAGGATCTCTAGCTGCTCGGGGATCTTTTGCACCATCACGCCGCGGGCCCGCATGAAGTCGCCGAGCGTCCGCAGGTCGGGTACAACCCCTCCCGGCCGCATCACGATGCAGGCGCAGACCCTCTCGCCGCAGATCGGGTCGGGTACGCCCACGACGGCCGCCTCGGCGACGGCCGGGTGCTCGTGCAATTCGTCCTCGATCGCCTTCGCGCTCAGGTTCTCGCCCTTGCGCAGGATCACGTCCTTGCGGCGACCGGTGATCCGCACGAACCCGGCCTCGTCGCGGACGGCGAGGTCGCCCGTGCGCAGAAAGCCGTCGGCGGCCAACGCATCCCGGTCGAGGGAGGGGTCGACGTAGCCGACGAAAAGTTGCGGTCCGAAGAGTTCGACCTCCCCCTCCGTCCCCGGGCCGAGCGGTCGGCCGGCCTCGTCCACGATGCGCAATTCGACCCCGGGGGACGGCCGACCGTCGGTGCCGCAGAGGGCGTCGGCAGGGTCGCCGCGACGACCCGCGGTCGCCATCGGACACTCGGTCATCCCATAGGAGCGATACACGAAGGCGCCGAGCCTGCGGCCGACCTCGCGCACCAGTTCGGGAGGCACGTCGGTCGCGCCGAGGCCGGCCACGCGCACGCTGGCGACCCGGCCCGGCGCGAAGCCGCGCGCCCCGAGCAATGCCTGGAGCACCGGTGTCGGACCTCCGGCGCTGGTCACCCCCTCGGCCTCGATCAGTTCGAGCGCGCGCTCCGGATCGAACGGCTCGAGCAGCACCGCGCGCGTACGCCCCGCGACCGGCCCGGTTCCGAAGGCGCACACGCCGCCGATGTGGGTGAGCGGGAACCAGAGGATGCCCACCGCCGCGCCGTCGGCGCCGAGCGCCGCCTGCTGAACCCGCAGGAAGTGCCCGAGGGTCGATCGGGTGTGCAGGACCCCCTTGGGGTCGGCCGTCGTGCCGGAGGTGTAGAAGAGAGCGGAGACGTCGTGCGGACCGCGCGGCGTCGGTGGACGGTCGTCGGCGGCTCCCGCGCAGAGCGCATCGAAACCGACCTGTCCACCTGCGGGCGCGGCCCGCACGACGACGACGTGTTCCAGGTCCGGACATCGCGCGCGCGCGGCGAGCGCCATCTCACGGTGGTCGAAGCCGCGCAGCACACCCGGCACGAATAGCGCCCGCGTGCCGGCCTGCCGCGCGACGAACGCGAGCTCGCGCTCGCGGAAGATCGGCAGGATCGGATTCGACACGCCGCCCACCCGGTCGATCGCGAAGTGCAGCGCGATGCCTTCGATCCAGTTCGGGAGCTGCCACGAGACGACGTCCCCCGTCCCGATCCCGATCCGCCGCAGGCCCGCCGCGACCGCGGCCACGCGGCGCACGAGCGAGCCGGCCGTGACGCGCTCCGCCCCGGCGACGAACGCCACGTGGCCGGGCGCCTCGCCGGCCAGCCGGTCGAGCGCGTCGCCCGGCCCCTCGTGCGGCCAGTGGCCGTCGGCGACGTGGCGCGCAATCCTTCCCGGCGAGGGGGCGACATCCCGGAGCGCGACCATCCCGGTGGCCTTATAACGCCCGCTCACTGGGCAAAAGACCGCGGTGGGCGGCCCCCGCCCGGGACGCCCGCCGGGCGACCCGGCATCCATGCGAGCGTCACCGCGAGCGTCGCCCGGTCGTCGCCTCGGGCAGGCCTTCGTGATAGCGTCGCGCGCGCCGGCACCCGCCCCCCGGGTGCCCTACGAAGAGCGCGGCGCCATGAACCCGATGACCCTCTGCACGCACGGATTCGGCGACGGGGCGTGCCCATGGTGCGAGACCGGCGCCACGATGCCACTCGGCTGCGCCTCCTGCACGGAGCAGTTCCCGCCGGATTCGCGTTTCTGCCCGTCCTGCGGAACGCCCGTCGCGATCACCGAGCGCAAGCCCGTCACCGTCCTGTTCGTGAGCGCCCACGGTAGTCCGGAGCTGGGTGTCGCGCTCGACGCCGAGCGGTGGCACGCGATCATCGACCGCTTCCTGCACATCCTAGGCGACGGCATCCGCAGCCACGGAGGCGTGGTCGACCGGTTCACCGGCGAGGGGATCAAGGCCCATTTCGGCGCTCCGGTCGCGCTCGAGAACCACGCCATCCTCGCTTGCCTCGCCGCACTGCACCTCGCCCGCGAGATCACCGTATTTGCCGAGGAGATCCGCTGCTCCGACCGGATCGCCTTCAGGGTCCGCATGGGACTGCACTCCGGCGACGTCGTCTACGGTCCGATCGGATCCACCCTCTCCGCCCAGGGGCGTACCGCCGGGATCGCCGCGCGCATCGAGCAGTCCGCGTCTCCCGGGAGCATCCACCTGAGCGAGGCGACGGCCCAGCTGCTCGACGCGCGCTTCGAACTGCGCGAACTCGGCCCGGTCGAATTGCGGGGCGTTCGCGAGCCGTTGCGAATCCTCGAACTCCGGGGCGCGCGCGAGCGCACCCGGCGACGGCCTGCCGTCCACGGCGCGCTGCCCTTCGTCGGCCGAACGATCGAGCTGGTCATGCTCGAGGCGCTGCTGCAACGCGAGACCCCCTCGATCGTCGCGGTCACCGGGGAGGCCGGCATCGGCAAGACGCGCCTCCTCGAGGAGTTGGCCCTCCGGGCGCAGGCGAGCGGCACGGCGATCTCCCTGCGGCTCGCGGCGGTCGAGGGGGAGCGCGACGCCCCCTTCACCTTTTACCGCCGCGCCCTGCGCCGGCTGCTCGAGGTCGAGCCGGGCGAGCCGCTCGAGCGCGCCCGGGAGCGGGTCGCCGCCAAGTTCCTGCTCTCCGAGCCCGGTATCGAAGCGGAACTGCCACGCATCTTCGAACTCCTCGGCCTCGTCGCACCCGGTGCGACGCCACGCCTGCACCTCGACGGCCTGCACCTCGAACTCGCAGCCCTCTCGAGACGCGTCGTGGACACCAGGGATCGGACCCGGAAGCGACTGGTCATCCTCGACGACATCCAGTGGATCGACCCGGCGAGCCTGTCGGTCATGGCGACCGGGGTCGAGAGCGGCGTGATCCGCCCCAGCCTGCTGATCGCCGTCCAGCGCGGCGGCCACGATCTCCCCTTCTCCCGGCTGGGCTCGTTCGCGGGATCGATCCACCTGCTTCCACTCCGCGAGCTGGAGAGCGAGGAGTTGCTGCGGGCGCTGCTCGGGACCGACCCGTCCCTCGGCGCCCTTCGCGAGAGGCTGCGCGACAGTTCCGGCGGGAATCCCCTCTTCCTCGGCGAACTCGTGCAGTCCCTGCGCACCCGGGGCGCCCTCGCGGGCGAACCCGGGGCCCTCCGGCTCGTCCGGGAACACGCCGCCGAGGACCTGCCGCCGACGCTCCATGCCCTGCTGGCCGCGCGCATCGACGCACTCGGACGGGAGGACAAGACAGTGCTCCAGGCCGCGGCCGTCGTCGGTTCGCGCTTCGAGGCGGCCGTGCTGGCGCGGGCCGCGGCGCGGCCCGCCATCAGGATCGCGGAGTCGCTGCGCCGCCTGCAGGCGAGCGAGATCGTCGAGGCCATCCCGGCCGACGGACCGGGTGTCTTCGGCTTTCGCCACCGACTCCTGCGCGAGACGGCCCTGCGCTCGATGCTGAGCGGGGCGCGGTCGAGACTCCACGTCGCCGTCGCCAAGGCGCTCGCCGCACGCCCGCACCCGGAGCGCGACGCCGCGGAGATCGCCGGCCATTGGCGGGAGGTCGGTGCGGCGGACGAGGCCGCGCGCTGGCTCCACCGCGCCGCACGCTACGCCATGCCGCGCGCCCCCTCCCGTTCGCTGGAGCATCTTCGCGAAGCCCGCGCGCTATGCGCCGAGTGTGACGTGTCGAGGCGCGACGACCGACTGCTGCTCGACGTCTGCGTCGACCAGCTTCGTCTCGGCTGGCGCCACGGGCTTCCACCGGACGAGGCGGCGGAGGTCCACGCCGACGGCCGTCGCATCGCCCTCGAACTCGGCGACGCATCGGCCGCGTCCTCGCTCGCCGCCGGGCATGCCGCGGTCGTCGCGATATCGGGCCGCACCCAGGAGGTCGTCGACCTCGTCGAGGTCTCGCGTGCCCTCGACGACGGCCTGGGCCATCGCGCGCCCGAGCTTGCGCTCCGCACCATGCGCGCCACGGCGCTCTTCTCCATCGGCGACCTGGCGGGCGTCCTGCGGGAGTGCTCGGAGCCGCTTCGCCCGCAGGACGAGAGCCTGGCGGCCGACCCGTCTGCCGGCTCGACACCGGTCGACTACCTCGTGTTGCGCGGCACGGCGCTGGTCGACACCGGAGCGCTTCGGGAGGGCGGCGCCTGCCTCGAGGAGGCGATCCGCCGGGCGCGTCGCTCGGGCAGCGCCATCACGATCTGCACTGCCATCGCGGCCGCGACCCTGCGCGCCCGGCTCACCGGCGCCTCCCCCTCCGATCTCCTCGCCCTCTGCATCGAGGGCGTGGCGATCGCCGAGCGAGCAGGGAACGACTTCCTGCTGAGCCGCATGCTGGGCGCGCTCGCCGAGGTTCGCCTCATGTTCGGGCAGCACGCCGCGGCGACCGACCTCTTCGAACGAGCGATCGCCATCGTCGATGCGAGCCGCGTGCTCGTCAGCGACGACTTCGGACTCCGCACCCGGCTCGCGGGCTGCCGCCTGGTCGCGGGAGACCCCGCCGGGGCGCTCGCGGACGCGGACCGCGCCCTCGACGCGATCGAGGGCCGGGGCGGCCGCCTGCGCGAGATCGAGATCAACATGCGCTGGGCCTGGGTTCATGCCGCCGTCGGCCGCACGGATCCCGAGGCCGTCGCGACGCGTGTCCGTCGCTGCCTCGAACTCGTCGCCGAAACCGGGGCCTGGAGCCGGGAGCCCTTCCTGCGGCTTGCGCTCGCTTGGGTGCATCGCAGGCAGGGGCGCGAGGCCGAGGCGATTCTCGAGACGCGGCTCGCGCTCGACCGACTCTTCGCGATGGAGCACTGGGACGCGCAGCGTGTGGCGCTCATCGAGGGGTTGCGCGAAGCGACCCCCAGGGAGCAGCGGCGGGGTCTTCTGCGCTTCCTCTCCGGCTTCGGGATCTCGGCGCGCAACGGACTTCCCCTGCTGCCCTGATCCCGCGCACCGATTCGGTTGGCGCGCGCTAGAGCGGGCGCATCTCGCAGCGCAAGGTGGCCTTCCTCGCCGGCGCGAGCCGCGGCATCGGGCGCGGCTGCGCCCTCGAACTCGCGCGCCGCGGCTTCGACTTGGTCTTGACCACGCGTACGTCACCTCCTACGCCGGGGACCGCGAGACGCCCGAGCCGATCGGCAAGGGCGGCTGGGGGCTCGGCTACTCGATCACCAAGGCGGCGTTCAATCGCATGGTCGCCGGACTGGCCAAGGAGTTGCGCGAGCACAACGTCGCCGTGATCGGTCTCATGCCGGATTTCGTGGGCACCGAGCGGATGGCAATCGAACTCGCGGACTTCGGCTTCGACGCTTCGCGCGGGCTACCGGTCGAGAACCCGCACGAATGGCGGCGGGGCCTCCCGGCCCGCGTCAGCCCGCCCGGGCGATCAGCACCGGCGCCAGCACCCACAGCACGGCGAC
>Ga0114966_10005408_pt1 | contig 10814 bp, 10 predicted proteins | sample M_130207_XF_Meta_FD_87029 | JGI IMG/M metagenome (GOLD analysis project Ga0114966, IMG submission 87029) | Freshwater microbial communities from Lake Montjoie, Canada to study carbon cycling - M_130207_XF_MetaG | ecosystem: Environmental > Aquatic > Freshwater > Lake | place: Lake Montjoie...
CGTCCTCCCCCTCAATCGCTGATCGTGACGCGCAGGATCTCCTCGGGCGTGGTGGTGCCGGCGCGGATCTTGTTGATTCCCGACTGCCGCAGCGTCTCCATGCCTTCCTTGATCGCCTGCTGCTTCAACTCGGTCGCCGACGCGCCGGCGAGGACCATCTCGCGCAGCAGGTCGGACATCGGCATGAGTTCGTAGAGCGCGCAGCGGCCGCGGAATCCCGTCCCGCTGCAGTTCGGGCAGCCCGCACCCTTCTTGCCGATCATCGGTGTGGCCTGCTCGGCCGGCACGCCGAGGTCGATCAGGACCTCGGCCGGGATCTCGACGGGCTGGCTGCACTTCGAGCAGTTCAGGCGCGCCAGCCGCTGGGCGAGGATGAGGTTCACCGACGAGCCGATGAGAAAGGGCTCGATGCCCATGTTGAGCAGGCGGTTGACGGTCGAGGGGGCATCGTTCGTGTGCACGGTCGAGAGCACGAGATGGCCGGTGAGCGCGGCCTTCACCGCGATCTCGGCGGTCTCGAAGTCGCGGATCTCGCCGACCATGATGACGTCGGGGTCCTGGCGCAGGAAGGCGCGCAGGGCGGTTGCGAAGTTGAGCCCGATGTCGTCGTGCATCTGGACCTGGTTGATCCCGACGAGGTTGTACTCGACCGGGTCCTCGGCGGTGGAGATGTTGGTCTCGACGCCGTTCAATTCGGTGAGCGCCGCGTAGAGCGTCGTCGTCTTCCCGGAACCCGTCGGCCCTGTCACCAGGATCATGCCGTGCGGCTTGTGGATTGCGCTGCGGAACGTCTTGATCGCCGGCGCGCTGAAGCCGATGCGATCGATGTCCATGTGCGTCGCCGTCTTGTCCAAAATGCGGAGGACGACCTTTTCGCCGAAGAGCGTCGGCAGCGTCGAGACGCGGAGGTCGATCTCGCCGGCCGAGATCCGGACCTTGATGCGGCCGTCCTGCGGCATGCGGCGCTCGGAGATGTCGAGCGACGACATGACCTTGATCCGGGAGGTGATCGCATTCTTGAGCTTCACCGGCGGCTGCATGATCTCGTGCAGGACGCCGTCGATCCGGAAGCGCACCCGAAGGATTCGCTCGTAGGGCTCGATGTGGATGTCGGAGGCGCGGCGCTTGATGGCATCGGCGAGCAGCGCGTTGACCAGCTTGACGACCGGCGCCTCCTCGGTCGCCTTCTCGAGCTGGCGCTGGTCGGCCTGGTCGGCCTCCTTGATCTCGGGCTCTTCGTTGTCGAGGGCGTGCAGCACCTCGCCGTACTGGACGCCTCGGTCGTAGTAGCGTTCGATCGCGCGCTCGACCGAACTCGGTGGGGCGATCGCGGCGCGGACGTCGAGTCCGGTGACGAACTTGACCTCGTTGATGGCGATGAGGTTGGTCGGGTCGGCCATCGCGAGCGTGAGGGTGTTGCCGTCGCGACCGACCGGGACGACGTGGTACTTCGAGGCCAGGATCGCCGGCAGGACGCCCGCCACGTCGGGCGGGACCTCGATTTCTGCGGGATCGACGACCGGGAGTCGGTACTCCTGGCGGAGGAACTCGACCAGCCGCTCCTCGGAGAGACCGGCGGTGGCGACCAGCGCCGTCGTGATCGCGCCCCCTCCGTCGCGCACCCTGGCCTGGGCGGCGACGAGATCCTCGCCGCGGACGAGCCCCTGGCGCAGGAGGAGGTCGCCCAACCGGCTGCCGGACGCGCCTCGGGCCGCCGCGATCGGCTCGTTCGTCGCTCTCGAAACGCTCTCCATCTTCCCCTGCGACCCCGAATGAACCGCGTGGGCCGGTGCCCCTCGGGATCCTCGTCTTTCCTATCGACCGTTCGACCGCCTTCCTTCAATGCGAAGGCTGCCATGCGAAGGCTGCCCGAACGAGTGGATGCTACAGGGGGTGCACGGCCCACGCTACCATCGAGGACCCGGGTGGCCGCTCGCGAGCCGCCGGTCTAGGCTTCGGGTCGTGGCACGCACGATCGCACCCGACCCCGCCACCATCGCGGAGGCCGCCCGCCGCCTCGAACGGGGACTTCTGGTCGCCTTCCCGACCGAGACCGTCTACGGGTTGGGCTGCGACCCGGCCCGGGAAGCGGCGGTCGCCGAGGTCTTCCGCCTGAAGGGCCGGCCGTCGGACAACCCGCTCATCGTTCACGTCCTCGATGCCGCGATGGCGCGGCAGGTGGTGTCGGCCTGGGACGATCGCGCCGAGCGGCTCGCACGCGTGTTCTGGCCCGGGCCGCTGACGATCGTGCTGCCCAGGGACGCGCGGATTTCGGCCGCCGTTGCGGGCGGAGGCGACACCGTTGCGGTGCGGGCACCGGACCATCCCGTCGCACGCGCCCTGCTCCGCGCCTTCGGGGCGCCGCTCGCGGCACCGAGCGCCAACCGCTCGGGCCGCATCTCCCCGACGACGGCCGAGCACGTCGCCGCCGAGTTTTCCGACGTCGAGGATCTCCCGGTGCTCGACGGCGGTCCGTGTCGCGTCGGGCTGGAGTCGACCGTGGTCGACCTGACCGGTGCGCACCCGGTCATCCTGCGCCCCGGCGCCGTGACCGCGGCCGACCTGGAGCCGATCCTGGGGCCGGTCGCCTCGCCCCGGCTCGAACGCCAGGGTTCGAGTCCCGGGACCCGCGCCTCGCACTATGCGCCGACGACTCCGGCGGCGAGCGTCGGCGAGAGCGCGCTCGCCCGCGCGCTGGCCGGCGAGCGCGACCCGGTCGCCGTCCTCGCGCGATCGGGCATCGCGGTCGTTGCCCCCCACCGCGCATTCCACCTGCCCCCCGACGACGCCGGGTTCGCCCGCGAACTCTATGCGCGCCTGCGCGAAGCCGACATGGCCGGCACCGCACGCATCCTGATCGCGCTGCCCGACGAGGAGGGCGGCGCCTGGGACGCGATCCACGACCGCGTGCGCCGCGCCGTCGCGCCGCGCGGGTAGCGGCCCGACCTCAACGCAGGGCGCGCCGCATCGCCTCGATCGGCGCGCGACGCCCGGTCCAGGCCGTGAAGGCCGCCGCTCCCTGGTGAAGCAGCATCCCGAGCCCGTTGGCGACCGGCCGGCCGCGTCTTGCCGCGGGCGCGAGGAACGGCGTGCGCGCCCGGGTGTAGACCAGGTCGTAGAAGAGGCAGTGCGCGGTCGTCGCCGCGACGTCGAGCGGGGCGAACGCCTCGCCGTGCATGCCGAGCGAGGTCGCGTTCACGACGACAGACGCGGCGCCGAGGAGTTCGCGCGCGGCCGGGCCGCCGGGGGCGAGGTCGGCGAGATCGAGCGCGACGAGTTCCGCGGACGTGACCCGGCGCATCTCCCGTGCGAGCGCATGCGCGCGATCGGGGCGGCGCGCCGCGATCGCAACACGCCGCGCGCGACCGCCGAGGGCCGCGACCGCGGCCCGTGCCGAACCGCCCGCGCCGAGCAGCACCGCGAGGTCGACGCGGCGGCGGCCGAGTCCGGCCTCGACGAGGGCGCGCTCGAGTCCGACGACGTCGGTGTTGTCGCCGGCGAGCGTTCCGTCCTCGTGCATGACGACGGTGTTGACCGCCCGGCAGGCCTTCGCACGATCGGTCAGGCGGTCGAGGTGGGGGATCACCGCCTGCTTGTGGGGGACCGTCACGTTCAGTCCGCGCAGTCCGAGCGCGCGGGCGCCTTCCAGGGCCGCCCCTACGTCGTTGTCCGCGACGCGAAACGGGAGATAGGCCCAATTCATGCCCAGCGCGCGGAAGGCGGCATTGTGCATCGCCGGCGAACGGGTGTGCGCGATCGGGTCGCCGATCACGCCCACGACCCGGGTCGCACCGTCGATCGACGGTTCCTGCACAGGTCGGGCCACACACGTACCTACCGCGCCACGGCGCGCCCCGGCAACCGCGCCCCGCCGCGCGCGCCGGGCGGGCATGGCCCGCAGTCGATCAACCCGCGGGGATCGGGGTCGTCCCACCCGACATGATGTACTCGATCCACCACGGCGGCGCCGCGTTCATGAGCGTGCTCATGTCCCAGTAGTCCCACCAGCGGACGATCAGGCCTTCGCGGATCTCGTGCATCGAGACGAAGGGCAGCACGACGCTCTCGCCGGTGTGCCAGCGCCACTCCTCGGCGTGCTCGGTCACGACGAGGTCGCCCTGCGCGACGATGTGGCGCAGGCGGTGGTGGTACTCGCGGATCGGGCCGAGCCCGAGACGGAGACGCGCCGCGACCGCAGCCGGGCCGAAGGCGCCCTCGTCCGGCGCCGGCACGTCGCGGTAGTGACCGTCGGGCGCGAAGTAGGCGCCGACCTTGTCGAAGTCGCGCCTGTACAGGTCCTGCCAGAACCTCTCGATGATCTGCCGATTGGCTGCCGCACCCATCCGGATCCTCCTCTCGCGGTCGCCGCTGGGGCGAGACCGCGCGGACGCGCGCGGCACGCAACGCGGTTTCGCGACCGCAAAACCCCTTCGATCACGGGACGCGGCCGTGCGGCAAGCCGCTTCGGCCACCGTGGCGCGGTTGCTTCGCGACGGCCCGTGCGCGAGACCTACGACCCAGCATGGAAAGCCGGGGGGAGGAGCTGTCGCCTGCCGAGTCCGGCGACGGGAGCGCCCGCGGTCCCGGCTCCGTTTCGAGCAGCCGCACCGGCCACCACGCGACCCTCGTGGCGAGCGGCATTCTCGCGAGTCGCCTCGCCGGATTCGTCCGCCAGCACTTCCTCGCCCGGATGCTCGGCCTCTCCGACGCCTCGGATGCCTTCAGCGCCGCCTTCCGCATCCCGAACTTCCTGCAGAACCTCTTCGGCGAAGGCGTGCTCTCGGCGTCCTTCATCCCGGTCTACGCGCGCCTGCTCGGCGAGGGGGACGACGAGGAAGCGACCCGCGTCGCCGCGGCGGTCGGCGCGCTCCTCGCCGTCTGCACCTCGGTGATCGTGCTCGTCGGCATGGCGGCGACACCGCTGCTCATCGATGCCATCGCGCCCGGCTTCGAGGGTGCGAAACGCACCCTCACGGTCGACCTGGTGCGCATCCTCTTCCCCGGGGCCGGCCTGCTCGTGCTCTCGGCCTGGTGCCTGGGCATCCTGAACAGCCACCACCGCTTCCTGCTCTCCTACGCGGCACCGATGGCCTGGAACCTGGCGATCGTCGCGGCACTGCTGCTCGCACGCGGAGCCGGCGACCCGGACCGGATCGCGGTCGCCGCGGCCTGGGGCTCGTTCGCCGGCAGCGGACTGCAGGTGCTCGTACAGCTGCCCTCGGTCGTGGCGCTGCTCGGCCGGATCGTCGGTCCGGTCTCGGCGGCGCGCGGACATGTCGCGACGGTGCTGCGCAACTTCCTGCCGGTCTTCGTCGGCCGCGGGGTCGTGCAGATCAGCGCCTACGTCGACACGGTGATCGCGAGCCTGCTGCCTGCGGGTGCGGTGGCCGCGCTGAGCAGCGCGCAGGTGCTCTCGGTGCTGCCGGTGAGCCTCTTCGGCATGTCGATCTCGGCCGCCGAACTGCCGGCCATGTCGCGGGCGAGCGGTGGCGAGGAGCACGTGGCGGAGGAGTTGCGGCGACGACTCGACGGAGGCCTCCGACTGATCGCCTTCCTCGTCGTACCCTCGGCGATGGCGTTCCTCGCGCTGGGCGACCTGCTCGCCGCAGCGCTCTTCCAAGCGGGGCGCTTCACCCGTGCCGACTCCGTCTACGTCTGGGGGATCCTCGCCGGTTCGGCGGTCGGTCTGCTCGCCTCGACCCTCGGCCGGCTCTACGCCTCCACCTGGTACGCGCTGCGCGACACGCGCACGCCCCTGCGCTTCGCACTCGTCCGCGTCGCACTCACGATCGCGCTCGGCCTGCTCTTCGCGCTGCCGCTACCGCGCCTGCTCGGGATCGACCCCAAGTGGGGTGCGGCGGGACTCACCGCGTCGGCCGGCATCGCCGCCTGGGTCGAATTGTTCCTGCTGCGCCGGGCGCTCGGGTTCCGCATCGGGAGAACCGGGCTCGATTCCGGCTACGTCGCACGGCTGTGGGCCTCGGCGGCCATCGCCGCAGCGGTCGGCTGGGGCGTGAAACTCGCGGTCGGACTCGACCACCCGGTCGTCGTCGGAACCCTTGCCGTGGCGGCCTACGGGGCCGCGTACTTCGCGGTCACCGCGGCGCTCGGACTCGGGGAGGGGCGCCGCTTCCTCGCACGCATCCCGGTCGTCGGCGCGCGCTTGCGCTGAGATCGTCGGAGCCGCGCCGCACGGACGGCCTCGCCCCGGCAGGAGCTCGATCACGCCCTTCAGAGGATGGCGGTGTCCGCCGGTTCCTCGACGACGTGGTTCTCCAGGGTGCCGATCCCCTCGACCTCGACCTTCACGACGTCCCCGGGTGCGAGTAGCACCCAGGGCTGGCGCGCGATGCCCACGCCGGCCGGCGTACCGGTCGACACGATGTCGCCCGGCTCCAGCGTGAAGGCGGTCGACAGCGTCTCGATCTGCTGGGCGACGCCGAAGATCATCTCGGCGGTCGAGGCATCCTGCATCAGGTTGCCATTCACCCAGGTGCGGATGCGCAGCTTCTGCGGGTCGGCGATCTCGTCGGCGGTCACGACCCAGGGGCCGATCGGGCCGTGCGTGTCGAAGGACTTGCCGAGCGTCATCGTCGGCGCCTTGAACTGCCAGTCGCGCACCGTGACGTCGTTGCAGACCATGTAGCCGCCGACGACCTCGAGCGCGCGCGCCGCGGGGACGTGACGGCAGCGCCGGCCGATCACGACGGCGAGTTCCCCCTCGAAGTCGAGCATCTGCGAGACCCGCGGGCGATGGATCGCATCGCCGGGGCCGATGATGCAGGTGGTCTGCTTGTTGAAGAAGACCGGGAAGGTCGGCGCCTCGAGGCCCGCCTCCTTGACGTGGTCGGCGTAGTTGAGCCCGATCGCGAGGAACTTCGGCGGGTGCGGGACCGGGGCGAGCAGCCGGACCTCGGCCAACGGCAGACTGCGCGCGCCCGCTGCGGCCGCGCGCAGCGCGACACGGGCGGGTTCGCCGCCGGCGAGAAATCCGGGGATGCCGCAGGAGAGTCCGGGGGCATCGCTCACGTCGAGGATCCGGTCGCCCTCGACGAGACCAAAGCCGTCCTTCGTACCGATGCGGAAGCGTGCAAGTTTCATTGATGGGATCCTTGGATGGATGTCGCGCCGGCCCGTGGCGGAACAGTACCGCGGGCCGGCGCTCCGCAACGGGTCAGAAGTCCCGGTCGAGGACCGTCTTGCGTCCTTCGCCCTTCGCCTTGGCGATCGCCGCGTCGCACAGCCCACGCACGCGCTCCGAGAGCACAGTAGACGCGGCATCGGACGTGTTCATCCCCGCCGTCGCACGGATGTAAGCCTTGATCTTCGAGACCACCACGAGAACTTCCTTCTCGGCATCGGACATGTCGTTCCTCCTGGGCTCGCTCGCGAGCGTTGGGCGCGGTGCATCGACCGCGCGCGGCTGAGGTGCGGCGCGGGAAGCCCCGCCGCCGGAACTCCCGGCGGCCTCTCGGGCCTCCCGTACCTGTTGCTTCTCCTTCTCCAGTCCCTGCTCCGCCTCCCAAGCCGCGTGCGTCGGCGAGCGACTTTCGTTCGCCCATGCCTCGCGGTGGCGGTAGATCGGCAGGTGACCGTCCCAGCACTCGACCGAACAGAACACGAGGCTGGCGCGCGGCCGGTTGCAGGTCGAGACGCTGCAGGTCCAGTAATCGGCGCTGAAGCCGATCGGCTCCCTGCAGGTGCTGCAGCGTCTCCATGATGCGTCGTCCATGAACGAATCCCCGAGCGCGCCTTCGCTCAGCCCTCGCCCCGTCCGCCGCCCGGCGACTTTTCGCCGGCCTTGATGCGGTCGATGACCGTCATCGCCGACGCGACCATCGAGCCCACGTCGGAGACGTTGGCGGGCAGGATCATCGTCGTGCCCGCCTTCGCCAGTTGGCCGAAACGATCGACGTACTGCTCGGCAACGCGCAGGCGGACCGCCTGCTCGCCCCCGGGTATCTGGATCGCCTCGGCGACCTGCCGGATGCCGGTCGCGGTGGCGCGCGCGATCGCCTCGATAGCCGACGCCTGCCCCTCCGCCTCGTTGATCTGCTGCTGGCGCACCGCCTCGGACTGCTTGATCACCTGCTGCTTGTCGCCCTCGGCCGCGTTGATCGACGCGTCCCGCTGGCCCTCGGAGGTCAGGATGACCGCGCGCTTCTCGCGCTCGGCACGCATCTGCTTCTCCATGGCCGCGAGCACGTCGGCGGGCGGAGTGATGTTCTTGATCTCGTAGCGCAGGACCTTGACGCCCCACGGCTCCGAGGCCTTGTCGAGTTCCTGAACGATCGAGAAGTTGATGTGGGCGCGCTCCTCGAAGGTGCGGTCGAGGTCGATCTTGCCGATCTCGCTGCGCAACGTGGTCTGCGCGAGCTGGCTGATCGCGAACTCCGGGTTGGCGGCTCCGTAGGAGGCCCGCTGAGGGTCGAGCGTCTGCAGGTAGAGGACTCCGTCGACGTGCACCTGGACGTTGTCGCGCGTGATGCAGACCTGCTCGGGGATGTCGACCGCCCGCTCCTTGAGCGAGTGCCGGTAGGCGACGTTGTCCACGAAGGGGATCAGCATGTGGAAGCCCGCGCCGAGGGTCTGGTGGTAACGGCCGAGTCGCTCGACGACGTAGGCGCTCTGCTGCGGGACGACGACCGCGGTCCGCGCCACGACGAAGAATACGAGCGCGGCCAGAATCAGCATGGTCACGAGGACTTCGTTCATCGCTTCATCCTTCCATGCTCCGGGCTCAAAGCTCGGCCCGAACCCACAGCGTCAGGCCCTCGACCCGGTCCACGCGGCAGCGGTCGCCGCGGCGCAGCGCGACCGACGCCGTGGCGCGCACCGTCCAGGTGGTGCCTCGCAACTCGGCGCGACCCACGCCGCCCGGATCGAGGTCCTCGGTGAGGATCGCCACCTCGCCGACCATCGCCTCGTCGACGCCGCCCGGGCCCTCGTTCCCACCGAGGTGCGCCACCACCCAGTCGCGCACGAGGAACAGGGAGGCGACCGAAAACACGGAGAAGAGCAGCCACTGGAGCCAAGCCGAGTCGACGATGCCGAGGCGCACGATCAAGCCCACCAGCACCGCCGCGATCCCGAAGAAAATCGCGAAGAATCCGCCCGGCGTTGCCATCTCGGCCGCGAGCAGAACGGCACCGACGAGGATCCAGAGCCACCACGGCATTGCTGCGCGGGGTAGCCCACCGCCCGACCGTGCGTCAAACGGGCCGCCGGGCCGAGGCCTCGGCCGTGGCGGCGATCACCCCGGTGTCGATCACCCCGGTTGAAGCAGTTCGCCCCATGGTCTTAATCTCGCGGTACGGCGGGCGCGCGGGTGGCCGCCACCCCGGGAGGATCGCGTGTTCGAACGACTCATGCCGCGAAAGTTCGCGTTCTTCGTCGCCTGAGACCCATGGGTGCGACCATCACACTTGCCGGGTGGGCGGCGACCGTCGCGGCGAGGGACCTGCCCGAGTCCGCGCGAACGGCGGCGCCGGTTCTCTTCCTCGACTGGCTGGGCAACGCGATCGGCGGCAGCCGCGGCGACTCCTCGGCCGCGATGGCGCGCTTCCTCGATCGGCGTGCGCCGCGCGGACCGGCCACGGTCGTCGGGCGTCGCGACGGGCTCGATCCGACCTGGGCCGCGATCGCGAACGGACAGTCCGCGCACGTGCTCGAGTGCGACGACACGCACCAGGCCTCGTCGTCGCATCCGGGCGCCGCAGTCTGGGCTGCGATGCTCGCGCTTGCCGAGCGCGAGGACGCGACGCTCGGCGAGGCGTTCGTCGCGGCCGTCGTCGGGTACGAGGTCGTGGGCCGACTCGGCGAAGCCCTCGGTCCGGCCGAGCACTATGCGCGCGGCTTCCACCCGACCGGCACCTGCGGCGCGATCGGTTGCGCCGTGGCGGCGGCGCGCCTGCTCGGCCTCGGACCCGCGACCATGGTGCACGCGATCGGCATCGCGAGCAGCCAGGCGGCGGGCTCGATGGAGTTCCTCGCCGACGGTACCTGGACGAAGCGGCTCCACCCGGGCTGGGCGGCGCATGCGGGGCTGATCGCGGCCGACCTGGCCGCCGCCGGTTTCACCGGTCCCGCGAGCGCGCTCGAAGGCCGAAGCGGCTTCCTCGCGAGCCACTCCGCTGCCCCGCGGCCGGCGCGGCTCACCGACGGCCTCGGCGAAGAACCGGTCATCGGCCGCACCTCGATCAAGGCGCACGCCTGCTGCCGCTACGAACAGGCGCCGATCGACGGCCTGCTCCGGCTGAGGCGCGAGCATGCGCTCTCGCCCGCCGACGTCGAGAGCGTCGCGATCGGCGTGCTCGGCGCCGGCTGGGACATCGTCGCCGAGCCGCGGGCGCGCAAGATCGGCCCGCGCAGCGTCGTCGACGCGCAGTTCTCGATGCCCTTCGGTGCGGCGGTGGCGCTCGTGTGCGGCCGGGCCTCGATCCACGAGCACGCACCGGCCACGCTGGTCGATCCCGACGTCCGCGCGATGATGGAACGGGTGCGGTGCGTGCGCGATCCGGCGCTCGACGCCCGCTATCCGCGGCAGTGGCCGGCGTGGGTCGAGATCCGCACGCGGGACGGTCGCCTGCTCCGCGCCGAGGTCGACCATCCCAAGGGCGACCCGGAAAATCCCCTGTCGCGCGACGAGCGGGTCGCGAAGTTCCTCGACCTGGCCGGCGACGCCCTGCCCGCGGATCGCCTCGACGCGGTGATCGCGGCGATCGAGGACGGGCCATGGCAGCACCAGGCCCGCGAGTTCGGTCGCCTGCTCCGCGGAGAGTCTTGATCGTGCGCAGCGCGCGCCCCGGCGGGCC
>Ga0114966_10005409_pt1 | contig 10812 bp, 3 predicted proteins | sample M_130207_XF_Meta_FD_87029 | JGI IMG/M metagenome (GOLD analysis project Ga0114966, IMG submission 87029) | Freshwater microbial communities from Lake Montjoie, Canada to study carbon cycling - M_130207_XF_MetaG | ecosystem: Environmental > Aquatic > Freshwater > Lake | place: Lake Montjoie...
CATCGCCTACTGCCTTTAAGGTCTATGTGTCGGCGCCAGGCAATGAATTGGTGGATCTATTGCTTACAGACCTTCGTGGTAAGATCATCTTATCCATCAAAGTAAAACCAAACGAATCCATACTCCTTGGCGATGACCTTGCTGCAGCAACCTATATCTTGATTGCAAAACAAGGATCAAGTATTGCCACAACACGCATCGTGAAATTATAAAGCAGAACACTAAACTCAAATCCCCATCTTCAAAAGAGATGGGGATTTTTTTTGGAATAACAATTTTACCCCACCGTTGTCATGTCGAGCGAAGGGAGGAATGAGTTCTATGAAAACCTAATCTAGGGAATTAATGGGTAAATGAAAGTTGCCTTGTTGTGAACAGTTATCTTATTTGATAATAATTGTTGTTAAGACAGATTTCGGTTCAGTACACTTATTAAAAGCTTTTTTACAGTTTCCATTTCATCTGCTTTACTTGAAGCAACAAATAGAGTCAAGCTAGCGAGCGCTTCATTACTGATTATCGGTCGTTCTTGTTCATTGAATAAGATACCATTTTGTTCAAGAAATAATAAAAAACAGGCTGCCGCAATTCGTTTGTTGCCATCAACAAATGCATGATTTTTTACTACTAAGTAAAGTAGCATAGCTGCTTTCTCTTCAATAGAAGGGTATGCATCTTTATTTCCAAATGCCTGTTTTATTTGATTTATTGCACTTTCAAAACTTTTGTCTTTTATTTTACCAAATACATTTGAATTAAATTCAGAACGCATTTCATCAACCAGATTCATATAGTTGGATATACTCGGATATTTTATCTTGTATATATGCTTTCCAGAAGCATCCAATGTCTCATGATCATAGTCATCCAAAAGTTTTAATCCAATTCTAAATTGATCTAACCATGCGTATGATTTAGTATCATTAATTTTTTCTTGTATCGCTCTGTTTAATATTCTAATTCCATCATGCAGAATTCTAAGTTCTTTATTTTTTTGCTCAAGTCGTTTTGCATTTATGGCTACGCCTTCAATTAGATAATCCTTAAGCCTTTGGGTAGCCCATTGACGAAATTGAGTACCTCTCATTGATTTCACTCTATAACCTACTGAAATGATTACATCTAGATTATAAAGCTGGGTTTTATATTTCTTTCCATCTGCAGCAGTTGTCAAGGATTCCTTGACAACTGAAATAGCTCGTAACTCCTTCTCTCTGAAGCAATTATTAACGTGAAGACTAATATTTTGCTTTGTTTGACCAAATAGTTCAGCCATTTGCTGTTGGGTTAACCAAACAGTTTCATTCTCAAACTTGACCTCAATTTGAGTTTTCTTGTCTTTGCTCTTGTAAATGATTATTTCGTTCAATAGGATTAATTTGAATTTCTGAGGATTAGCTTATCAAATTTAATGAAAAGGTCAATCTGAATAAGGATTAAAAGAAGGAATGATAATTAGCTTACCGTTTTCTAAGAATATGCACGAACTCTCAACGCTCATTCAGCGCATAACATTTCCATTACCCATACATATCTGGCATTCCAAGCGAAGAGAGGAATGACAGAAGTATTGCGCTCGGAATGACAGAATAAAGAAAGGAATGACAGAAGGCACATGCAGAAAAAAGACTTACTACAGTGGAGGAAACCCATCCAAACTTTTACCCCCAAAAAATCCAACCATCATTGCCATAGCACCAGTAAACCCAGCATTATAATCACATGAAACTTCATTTTCAACATAATTATTTCTAACATCATGATAATCATCATTGGGTTTACTTGGACCACCTACTAATGCGCCAAATAAAATATGTTTCGTATCAACTGGCTCTTTAATACTTCCCGATATAGACCCATGAGCATTTCGGTGATGTGGGTTGGTTGGTGAATTATTTCCAAATCCAATAACATAACTACTCCTTCGCGGATTATCACCTAAAATATAATTGACCTGTCTTATACCAAAAGCCTTGTAAGTGGCTGAATGCTTTTGATCAACATCCTGAAAATATTTTACATACATAAATGCCAGAAAAGATGCATTAGCAGCATAACGAAGTGAACCCCACTTGCTAAAAAAAGCTTGCCCACCAAGTGAATAAGCAATTCGGTTACCTTCATGCCCTTGAGACCAATAATCTAAAAATCGAGCGGCATCCTGCCTGTAACTTGCCTCACCAGTGAGTTCAGCCATCAATACATATGATGCATATACTTTATTATCCCAACTATCCCCTCCGATATATTGTTTAACATTTTGATTCAGTTGATTGGGTAGGCTTGTATAAATACCCTTTGCCTTTTCTAAATATTTTTTCTCCCGGGTTGCTTTATATAACCAAATTGCGCCCCACATTAATTCATCTTGATAACCATTGAATGAATCATAATAACCTTTTGCTGCAACAATGGAGTTTGTATAACTGCCTCGATGAAGATCCGCAAAAGCATATAACGTGATAGCTTCAGCCAATAGCTTTGCGCTATAAGATGAATCTGTTTTCTCAAATACCATACTTGCCGCTGCTAATGCTGCAGCAGTTTCTGCAGTCAATTCAGTTCCTGGTCGCGAATCATCTACGTAATATGATGGCCTTAATATATTCATCGCCTCTGCAGAACCCCAATATGCATGATCAATTTTCGGATTACCTACTTGTCCAAAAAATTTAAGCGTACTACCATCTACTTTTTTGATATGGCATTTTATAAAATAATTATTTACCCAACGAAGATTATCCAACAAGATATTCCACTGCCCTATAGATCGGTACGCCTCCTCAGATTCCAGTGCACTCCAAGCAAGTTTAACAGCAGCATTGGCCATAGGAAATCCAAATTTTACATGATCCCCCGCATCATACCATCCTCCTGCTAAATCAACGCCATGGTCTTGTCCATCACATAACCCTGAATTCCCTCGCCAACTTACGCGATTCGTTTCAGGAAGCAGTCCAGAACGTTGGCACTCATAAAAGAAAAGCGATTTTTGCAAGACTTCCCCGTAATTATACAATTGAGCTTGTGTGTTTTCAGAGAATAACATGAAAACAAATATAACGATGAGATGAGAATGAAATGAAATCCGCATAGTGCTAAACTAATAAAGTAAGTGCAAGTTATTTCATTTCTAACTGAGAATTTACCTAAAAACGATATGCTTATTTCTTATGACGTGCACATTACATCTCCACACTTTGGGTTGTAAGAGAGTACTAAAAACAGTTACTATACCTCTCTATGAAGTAACTGTTATGTGACTTGTTTTTTTATGCTTTTTACCATTTATTTATTTTTTAGTAGCAAATAAGAACTAAGTTTGATTTAATCCAGATATCCTACGCTCTTTATTGGCGGTGCAAAAACCACTTTTTTCGCACAATAATAAATTTCAGTAATGAAAACATTTCTCAGATCCCTTGTTTTTTTCTTTTTACTATCCACGACATTTAAGGTTTCCGCACAAGTAGGTATAGGCGTTACACCGTCTAACATTCATCCTTCTGCACAGCTGGATGTAAGTTCTACTTCTAGAGGATTTTTAGCGCCAAGAATGACCAAAGCACAGCGAATAGCAATTGCTAATCCAGCAGCTGGTTTGTTGGTATACCAAACAGATGATCAGGTAAACTTTCCAAAGGGTTTTTATTATTTCAATGGTTCTATTTGGGCCCGTGGTGTTGGAGATAAGGGAGACAAAGGTGACAAAGGTGACACTGGCCTAAATGGTGACAAAGGAGACAAAGGAGACAAAGGAGACAAAGGTGATACTGGCCTAAATGGTGACAAAGGTGACAAAGGTGACAAAGGTGACAAAGGTGACAAAGGTGATAAAGGTGATCAAGGTGATAAAGGTGATCAAGGTGATGTTGGTGACACCACTAACTTATCCAATAGAATTGATTCAAAACTAAATATCACGGATACCGCGGACATGTTGAGCAATCGCTTTGCAAGAGACACCGCATCATTATCTGATAGAATAGATGCGATAAAATCAGGAGGAAGCAATGCAATTAACGTAGGTTCAATCAACACTGCCTCAACCCCATTCGCAGCTACCTATTCCTCAGATAGCTTACATCTTGCTCCCGCTAATGAAACAAACGGCGGTATTGTAACAACTGCAGAACAATTTATTTCAGGAAGAAAAATATTCAGCAGCAATGATGGAGTAATAGCAACAGGACAAATCGGACAAGGAATACCTTCTACATTAGGAAGTGGGTTAAGGATGATGTGGATGCCTAGAAAAGGGGCCTTAAGATCAGGGGGAATGTCTGATGCACAATGGGATGACAGTACAAAAATTGGAAAATATTCAACTGGCTTTGGAGAAAATACATTAGCCAGTGGCGATTATAGTTTTGTAGCAGGTCATGCTGATACTGCAAGTGCATTCGGCGCTGTAGCATTAGGTCAGTATAGTAAAGCACTTCAATCACATTCCTTTGCGATGGGCTATTCGGCCAAAGCAAATGGCTATGCCTCTGTTTCAATGGGACATCAATCAATAGCTGATGGTGTGACTTCAATAGCGATGGGATATACAGATACTGCGAGTGCATTTGCTTCTTCCGCCTTTGGGCGCGGATCAAGAGCAGAAAACGTAAGCTCATTTGCAGCCGGTGAAGACAGTAAGGCTAGAGGTTTTGCAAGTGTTGCAATGGGCCAAAAAGCCGTTGCTTCAGGATCCCAGTCTGTTGCTTTTGGCAATTACACTACAGCTAGCGGAAGTCAATCAACTGCATTTGGACAGGAAACTATCGCAAGTGCTAGTCATACTACCGCAATGGGTCTTAGGACAAATGCAAGTGGTAATGAATCTACTGCATTAGGACAAGGTACAGCTGCAAGTGGATCTACATCGACAGCTTTGGGTTTGAATACAACAGCCAGTGGTTCCCAATCAACAGCAATGGGTCAAGGTACTACGGCGAGTCAGTCAACTGCTACTGCGATGGGATTGAATACAACAGCCAGCGGTTCCCAATCAACAGCAATGGGAGATTATACTACAGCTAGTGGTTCAGCATCTACTTCAATGGGTAAAGAAACAAAAGCAAGCGGAACTGGGTCCTTAGCAATAGGATACAAATCAGTTGCAATTGGACAACAATCTGTTGCTATGGGTGTCACGGACACTGCAACAGGAAATCATTCAGTTGCTATGGGTTACAAAACCAATGCAATGGGAGATCAATCCTTAGCAACAGGAGTTGAGTCAAAAGCAAGTGGTGCTAGCTCCTTTGCTACGGGGTATAAAGTCATTGCTAGCGAAGATCAAGCATTTGCATCAGGTAACAAAGATACTGCAAGCGGAAAGCAATCTATTGCGATGGGAGTAGACAGTAAAGCCAGTGCAAACTCATCAGTAGCCATAGGTAATAACGTGAAGGCAATATCATATGGTGAAATTGCCTTAGGAATATATAATACAAACTATATACCAATAGCTCCCACTGCATTTGATTCAACTGATAGATTATTTACCATCGGAAATGGATTAGATGCAAACAATAGAAGCAATGCCATCACCATACTAAAAAATGGTAATACAACTATTGCAGGTAACTTAACCTTAGGAGAAATTTCCTTTCCCAATACAGACAGCACAGCTGGATTGTTCCTAACAACTGATGGGGCAGGAACATTAAGTTGGGCTGCTGCCAATACTGACACCAGTTCATTATCCAATAGAATTAACTTAAAACTAAATATTGCTGACACAGCAAGCATGCTCGATAATCGATTCGCAAAAGATACCGTGAGCTTGAGCGATAGGATTAATGCAATAGTAGGAGGAGTTCCATATACAGGTGCTACGGGTGCAGTTGACCTAGGTGCATATGATTTAACTGTAAATGGTTTAACGATAGGTAGAGGTGCCGGCATAGGGGGTTATAACACTGCATTAGGATTTGGAACACTTAGAGGAAATCAAGGCTCAAACAATACCGCAGTAGGTGCAGAATCTCAATTTGCTGCAGCTGGTATGACAGGAAATGATAACACCTCATTGGGATCATCTTCACTTTATTACAATCAAGCAGGTAGTGCGAACACTGCACTTGGCTATCAGTCGTTATTTTATAACGAAGGTTCAAATAATACCGCTATTGGTAAAAGGTCTTTAGTTAATAACACTACTGGCAATAATAATACAGCTATTGGAAATGGCGCAGATGTAGGTCACGCTGACTTATCCAACGCCACTGCCATTGGTAATGGTGCAATCGTAAATGCCAGCAATCAAATAATGCTGGGCAATACATCTATTGATACTGTATTTACCTCAGGTAAATTAAAATTAAACGAAATCACCTACCCTAACGATAAAGGAACAAACGGATATGTGTTAACCACTGACGGAAATGGAACAGCAAGTTGGGCTTCATCAGGAGGAAGCAATGCAGTTAATGTGGGCTCAATCAACACTGCCTCAACCCCATTCGGAGCTACATATTCTTCAGATAGCTTACATCTTTCTCCAGCTGATGAAACAAACGGAGGTATTGTGACAACTGCAGAACAACTTATTGCTGGAAGAAAAATATTCAGGAGCAATGATGGATTGTTTGCAACAGGACAAATCGGACAAGGAATACCTTCTACATTAGGAAGTGGGTTAAGGATGATGTGGATGCCTAGAAAAGGTGCCTTTAGATCAGGTGGAATGTCTGATGCACAATGGGATGACAGTACAAAAATTGGAAAATATTCAACTGGCTTTGGAGAAAATACATTAGCCAGTGGCGATTATAGTTTTGTAGCTGGCCATGCTGATACGGCAAGTGGATTTGCTGCTGTTGCACTAGGGCAGTATAGCAAAGCAAGTGGAAATCATGCTACAGCGTTGGGGTATTATTCAGTAGCAAGTGGAGCTCAGTCTGTTGCAATGGGTAATACAGATACTGCAAGTGGCTACCATGCTGTTGCTCTTGGTCTCAAGACAAGGGCTGATGGTTCGCAATCATTTGCAGTGGGTCAATCCAGCAGAGCGATGTCAAATCACTCAATTGCAATGGGTTTAAATACATCAGCGAGCGCAGACCAAGCAATTGCAATAGGTCAGGGTACGATAGCAAGTCAATATAATGCTACGGCAATGGGTTTAAATACTACAGCTAGCGGTTATCAATCAACTGCCATGGGTCAAGGTACCGTAGCTAACGGATCAACATCCATCGCGATGGGTTTAAATACTTCAGCGAGCGGAAGCCAATCAACTGCAATGGGTCAAGGTACGGTAGCGAGCAGTGGAACTGCAACTGCAATGGGTTTAAATACTACAGCAAGTGGCTATCAATCAACGGCAATGGGTCAGGGTACAATAGCAAGTGGTTCTGCATCAACCGCGATGGGGTCTACTACTACAGCAAGTGGCTCTCACGCTACATCATTGGGTTACCAATCAGTGGCGAGTGGGCAACAGTCTATAGCAATAGGTAATACAGATACTGCCAGTGGTAACCACTCTGCTGCAATTGGTCTTAATACCCGGGCTGGTGGTGAGCAATCATTTGCACTAGGTCAATCCAGCAGAGCGATGTCAAATCACTCAATTGCAATGGGTTTAAATACATCAGCGAGTGCAGACCAAGCAATAGCAATGGGTCAGAGTACAACAGCAAGTCAATATAATGCTACAGCAATGGGTTTACAAACAACAGCAAGTGGGTTTCAATCAACTGCCATGGGTCAAGGATCTGTTGCAAGTGGTGCAACATCTATCGCGATGGGTTTAAATACTTCTGCGAGCGGAAGCCAATCAACTGCAATGGGTCAAGGTACTGTAGCGAGCAGTGGAACTGCAACTGCAATGGGTTTAAATACTACAGCAAGCGGCTATCAATCAACTGCAATGGGACAAGGTACAATAGCAAGTGGTTCTGCCTCAACAGCGATGGGATCTACCACTAAAGCAAGTGGCAGTCACGCTACCTCCTTAGGTTACCAATCAGTTGCAAGTGGTGACCAGTCAGTAGCAATGGGTAACACAGATACTGCTTCAGGTAATCATTCGTTGGCGGTGGGTTATAAAACAAAAGCCAGCGCCGACCAATCTTTTGCAGTAGGTAATGCTACCAAAGCAAGTGGGAATCATTCCGTTGCAATGGGATATAACTCTTTAGCCAGCAATTCTCAATCATTTGCAGCTGGTAACTCTGATACAGCTAGTGGAAATCAATCCATTGCAATGGGATTGCAAAGTAATGCAAGTGGAAATTCATCAATTGCAATTGGTAATAATGTAAAATCAAAATCATACTCTGAGGTTTCAATTGGTATGTTCAATACAGACTATACACCAGTTTCTATATCAAAGTATGACAGCACCGATCGTTTATTTGTCATCGGGAATGGAAAAAATGCAGATACCCTAAGTAATGCCATGGTAGTCTTGAAGAATGGTAATACATCTGTTGCAGGAACAATTACTGCAGGAGCTGTAACCTATACAAATAGAGACAGCACCGCCGGTTTATTCTTAACTACAAATGGTGCAGGAAAATTAAGTTGGGCAGCAGCATCAACTGATACTGCGTCCATATCAAGTAGAATCAACTTAAAACTAAATATTGCTGATACAGCAACTATGTTGAGTTCTTATTTAAGGAAGACAGACACCTCTTCATTATCCAATAGAATTAACTTAAAACTAAATATTGCTGATACAGCAGTTATGCTCGATAATCGATTCGCAAAAGACACGGTGAGCTTGAGCAATAGAATTAATTCAAAAATAAATATTACTGATACAGCAAACATGTTGAGCAATCGTTTTGCAAGAGACACCATAAGTTTGAGCAACAGAATCGACAATAGAGTCTCCTCAGTTGGTCCCATCGCTGGTTCATCTAATGTAAACGGAGCAACCATAACCACAGGCGTTTTGAACCTTGCTCCAGCTGATCAAACGAATGGCGGTATAGTTACTACAGGAGCACAATCATTTGCAGGGAATAAAACATTCTTCGATTCTGCTAGGTTTACAAAACCAATTTTTGTGAACGAATTGTACATTGGAAAAGGAAAAGCGCAAAATAGTGGAGCTCTAGGATTTGGCGATAGCGTCTTAGCCTCAACACTAAGTGGTGCGGTAGCGAATACAGCAGTTGGATATCAGTCAATGAAATTTACAACAACAGGTACACAAAATACTGCATACGGTTATTGGTCTTTACGTGACAACACAATAGGCGATGACAATACCGCAATTGGACATAGATCTATGCAGTCTAATATTGATGGTAAACAAAATACAGCGCTTGGAAAATCCTCCTTGTACAGAAACACAAGTGGATATTTTAACGTAGCTATCGGTGATAGTGCTATGTTCAAAACAACTACAGGCTATGCGAACACTGCAATAGGTGATAGTGCATTGTTTATGAACGTAGGAGGTTCTAAAAATACAGCGATTGGCCAAGGTGCAGATGTTGCAGGGGCTGGCTATACCAATGCAACAGCCATAGGATATGGCGCCATTGCATCGGGAAGCAATAAAGTACAAATAGGTAATGCTTCAGTAACGGAAATACGTGGACAAGTGTCATGGACAACCGCTTCAGATAGTAGATTGAAAAAAGACATCAAAAACTCCAAGTACGGCTTATCCACCGTGATGCAACTTAGGCCTGTTGATTATGTCTTAAAAAGCAATCAATTAAAGCAAGTGGGCTTCATCGCTCAAGAAGTAAAGAAACTTATTCCTGAAGTGGTTACTGGCAAAGAAGGTGATATAACCAGGGGAGAAATTCTAGGTATCACTTACGAGAATATCGTACCTGTATTAACAAAAGCGATTCAAGAACAACAACATGAAATTCAAGATCAGAAGAAAGCCATCGCACAACAACAAAAAGAAATCGACGAATTGAAAAAAATGATGCAAGTATTGCTAAACAAGAAGTAGGATCAAAACGCCAACTTCCTGGCAAAAACAACCATCATGAAAAAAATATATATAGCCATTTTTACATTGCTGATCTGCTGTAGTAACATTGCTACAGTGGATGCACAGATTATTTCTGTAGCAGAGCATGGTAGCTTTAGCATCAAGTCGGGAACCATCCTCTCAGCAGATCAATTGCAAATCATACCATCTGCCGATTATACCATATCAGAAAACATGCTGAGTCTTGCTACTAGCCCAATCAGCAATACGGGTATCGCCAACATCAGCAGGGTGTATAAATTCAATAAAGCCATTACTTCATTCAAAGGTCAATTTAAATTGAACTACCTTGACAAAGAACTCAATGGATTAACTGAATCGGGATTGAAGTTTTTATACAATAACGGAACAACTTGGACGGCAGATAACAGCAGTACAGTAGATGCACCCAATAATCAAGTACAAAGCAGTGCCTTAAACTCAGTGAGCATCAAAGAACTCACTGCAGGTAAAGCACTTGTAGTTCCGTTATTATCTGTTACACCACTTACACAAACCATCTGCAGTGGGTCTTCTATAACTCCAATTGTATTCTCTGACATCAGCAATCAAGTAGGAACTACATACAGCTGGACACGAGACAATACCACAAACATCAAAGGGATATCTGCGTCATCTGGTTCAGGACAATCCATTAGTGGCGTATTTACAAATAATGCTACTACGGCTCAGCTCACTACGTTTACCATTAAGGCAACCAACAGCAAAGGAAGTTCAACCAAGACGGTTACGTTAACTGTGAACCCTGCGCTTGCACTTAGTAAACAACCTGAAGCAAAATCTGTATATACAAACAGCGATACTTATTTCAAATTGGAGGCAACTGGTCTTGGTATTAGCTTCCAATG
>Ga0114966_10005411_pt1 | contig 10808 bp, 12 predicted proteins | sample M_130207_XF_Meta_FD_87029 | JGI IMG/M metagenome (GOLD analysis project Ga0114966, IMG submission 87029) | Freshwater microbial communities from Lake Montjoie, Canada to study carbon cycling - M_130207_XF_MetaG | ecosystem: Environmental > Aquatic > Freshwater > Lake | place: Lake Montjoie...
GGATTCTCGATCTTCTGCATTCGAATGAGCAATCCCCAGCTTGGCCAATCCGGCTCCCTTCAGGCTCATCTTGTGTTGGAATCGACCGGTTCTCCAGGCTCATCTTGTATTGGACAAGACTCCCTACCGCAAAGCCCTCCGCGGAATGCCACAATTAAAACATTCATGAGTGGCTTTCGCAAGACCCTACGGCTGAGTGATCTCGTCTTCATGGGGCTGATTCTGATTCAGCCCACCGCCCCGATGCCTCTGTTCGGCGTCGTCAGCAACCTCGCTGGAGGCCACGTCGTCACGGCCATCCTCTTGGCCCTCATCGGCATGCTCTTCACCGCCATCTCCTATGGCCGCATGGCGCGCATCTATCCCAGCGCCGGTTCGGCCTACACCTACGTCGGCAAGGAAGTCCACCCCGCCGCCGGCTTCCTCACCGGCTGGGGCATGCTCCTCGACTACGTCATCAATCCGATGATCTGCACCATCTGGTGCAGCAAAGCGCTTCTGAATATCTTCCCCGGCCTACCCTACCTCCTCGCCGTTCTGCTCTTCGTTCTCCTGTTTACCGGACTCAACCTCCGTGCCGTCCAAGCCACCGCCAATCTCAACAAATGGCTCGCCATCATCATGCTGGTCGTCGTCGCCTGGATGCTCGCCGCCACCGTTAACTTCGTCCTCTGCAACCCCGGCATCGACTTACTCAAACCTTTCTACGATCCAGTAACCTTCACTTGGGGTAAATTATCCGCCGGCACCTCCCTCGCTGTGCTCACCTACATCGGCTTCGACGCCATTTCCACTCTCTCGGAAGAGACGATCGACGCCGAACGCAACGTCCCCCGGGCCACCGTCATCGTCTGCCTGCTCATCGGAGCCCTCAGCGCCATCGAAATCTATGCCGCCCAACTCGTCTGGCCGCACGGCGAAGCCTTCCCCGACGTCGATACCGCTTACGTCTATGCCGCCGGCCGCGCCGGTGGGGCATGGCTCTTCCAGGCTATCAACCTCACCCTGCTTGTCGCCAGCATCGGCAGTGGTGCCGGCGGCCAAATGGCCGGTGCCCGGCTCTTATATGGCATGGGCCGCGACGGAGTCCTACCCACCAGTTTCTTCGGTTCCCTTCAGGAAACAACCGGCGTCCCCGTCAAAAACGTTCTCCTGATCGGCTGCCTCTGCCTTTTCGGCGCTGTCGCCATAACCTATGAAACCGGCGCGCTGCTCCTGAACTATGGAGCGTTCATCGGCTTCATGGGCGTCAACTTCGCCTGTCTCAAGCGGAGCGACCGAACCCTCACCGGCCTTCTTCCCCCGGCCTGCGGCTTGGCCATCTGCTTCTTCATGTGGGCCAACCTCGGCTGGACCGCGCTCGTCTTAGGCACCGCCTGGGCCTTCGTCGGAGCGGTGGTCGCGTGGCGACGAGTTCGATAAGATAGAGTCGTGCGCACCTTACTCGTTTTATTAATGGCGGCCACTTTGCTGCCCGCGGCCGGTTGGCAGAAACTTTGGAACGGCAAAGATACCTCCGGCTGGAAGCAAGTCGGCTGGGGCAATTTCGTCATTCAGGACGGAGTTCTCAAGACTACCGGCGGCATGGGCCTGCTCTTCTATGAGAACGAGGCATTCGAGAACTCCACCATTCGCGTCGTCTTCAAGACGATGACCGAGAAGGGGGCCAACTCTGGCCTCTACATCCGCATGCCCGAAAAGCCCCGCGATGCCTGGTACGGCGTCCATAACGGCTACGAAGTTCAGATCGATGCCACGGGCGACGACTGGCATTCCACCGGCGCTCTCTACTCCCTGAGCAAAGTCTCCGCCCGTAACAACAAGCCCCTGGGCCAATGGAACACGATGGAGGTGGAACTGAAGGGCGACGTCACCCGTGTCAAGCTAAACGGCAAGCTGGTCAACGAATTCAAAGGCGACCAAGCCGTCCCCGAACGCAAAATGTGGTTCGAACCCGTCCGCGGCCCGCGCGCCAAGAAGGGCTACATCGGCATCCAAAACCACGGAGCCAAAGACACGGTCTTCTTCAAAGAAATCAGCGTCAAGCGCCAGTAAACGAGGGCGGCCGCTTTTCTAAAAAGTGCGCCACGCCTTCTTTAAAGTCTTCCGATTCTAAGCTCAGCACCATCTCTTGCTCTGCCGTAAAGGTGGCTTCGGCCAGCGTCTGCTGCAGGGCAGCGAACACCTGTCGCTTGATCACCGTCAGCGACCGCGGAGAAACCTGCGTCGCCAACTGTTCGGCGTAAGCGCGAACGTCAAACAGAAACGTCGGGCTCGGGTAAACCCGGTTCACAAGATTTAGCCGCGCCGCCTCTTCAGCGTCGAAAATCCGGGCCGACAAAAGAATGTCCAGCGCCAGCGCCGGACCAATCAACCGCGGCAGCATCCACGCCATCCCGTACTCCGCGATCAGGCCTCTCCGGGCGAATGCGGTGCCAAAGCGGGCATCTGCGGAAGCGAATCGAAGGTCGCAATACAGTGTCAGGATCAGCCCCAAGCCCACCGCCGGGCCGTTGATGGCCGCGATGACCGGCTTAGACAACTCTTGGAGAAACGTGAACGGTTGAATGAAGTCCAAGATTGGCCGCGTTTGCAGCAGCGCCATATCCGCTCCTGCGCAGAACCCGCGGCCCGATCCTGTGATCATGATCACTCGAACGTCCGGGTCCTGCTCCGCCGCCGTCACCGCTTGGCGGAATTCGGCGTCCATCGTCATCGTCCAGGCGTTCAGCTTGTCGGGCCGATGCAGCGTAATCGTCGCGATTCGATCAGAGACGTCGCAGAGAATCTCGGAGTAAGTCATGGGGCCGGATTAATGACGGGGATCGGAAACTGGGAACGGCCCGCGAAGACCTCCCCGAATACGTGGAGCATATCGGCATGAATGCCGGTGTTATCGGCCAGGATGTGGGGGCTGCGCAGATGGTGCGGCGCGCCGTGCATGTCACTGACGGTGCCACCCGCTTCTTCGATGAGCAAGATGCCGGCCGCCATGTCCCACGGACTAAGTCCGAACTCCCAGAAGCCGTCCAGCCTTCCGCAAGCGACGTAAGCCAAGTCAATCGCGGCCGCCCCGGCGCGGCGCACACCGTGGGTGATCATCGCCAGTTGGTAATAGAAGTGAATGTTGATATTCTCGTGCCGCCGACGGCTCGGAAAGCCAGTCGCCACCAGCGCGACGTCTGCGCTGGCGGCCTTCGAGACGTGAATCCGATGGCCGTTTAAATATGCCCCGCCGCCCTTTTCGGCCGCAAACATCTCGTTGCGCGTCGGGTCAAAGACAACTCCGGCGATTAGCTCACCGGCCTTCTCGAGCCCCAGAGTAATGTTGTAAACCGGAAAGCTATGGGCGAAGTTTGTCGTGCCGTCAACCGGGTCGACGTACCAGCGATATTCGCTTGAATTTGCATGATCACCGCTCTCCTCGCCAAGAATTGCGTGGGTTGGAAAGCGAGTGATTAACCGCTCGACGATGAGTTTCTCGCTGGCGCGGTCGGCCTCGGTGACTAAATCAAAATCACCCTTTAGCTCAAACGGAATCCGCCGTTCGGCGAAATTGGAAACCAACGCGCCGGCTTCGCGGGCAATTTCGATTGCTGCTTCTAAGTAGGCGGCCATATGTTATTGGGGTAACTCGGCGAGATACTTGATCTGGTCTTTGTAGATAAATAAATTGGGCCCGACTGAGGCGGTGAAGCGGATAAAGCCCTGGTCGAAATAATCGATCGCCCCGTCGTGCTCGGTCGAATCTTCGAGCGTGATGCGGACGGGCTGTTGGCTGGCGATCAGTTCACGGAGATACGCCGCTTCGAGAAAGGTCGCATCGGGGGCTTTAGTTTTTGCTTTCGCCATAGAAACTCCTATCGTACAATACAGGGCAATGAAAGAGAAAAACTCTACCCCGACCCGGCGCGATGTCACCGCGGCGGCGACGGCGCTGTTCACGACTAACCTGTTTACCGGCAACGTGAAAGGCGCCAACGACAAGATTGCGATTGGCTTCATCGGGCTCGGCGCGATGGGCTCGGGCAATCTCGGCCATGCCATGAAGGTTCCGGGATTGCAGCCAGTAGCGCTGTGCGATGTCTACGAGCCCCATCTGGAACGAGCCGTCGCGGCCGCCAAAAAGGGGGGTTATACCATCGAAGGCAAACGCGACTTTCGGCAGGTCCTGGCCGACAAGAGCATCGACGCCGTCTGCATCTCTACGCCTGACCACTGGCACGCCTACATGATGATCGAAGCCTGCAAGGCGGGCAAGGACGTCTATGTGGAAAAGCCCGCCAGCGTCTACGTCGAAGAGGGCCAGAAGATGGTTCAGGCCGCCCGCAAGTACAAACGAATTGTCCAGGCCGGCACCATGCAGCGCTCTGGCGGCTTCTTTCTCAAAGCCAAGGAGATCGTCAAGTCCGGCGTCCTCGGCGAAGTGACCTTTGTCCATGCCTTCCAGGCTGGTATGACCGACAAAAAAGGTTATGTTCCGAAGCCCGATGACAACGGCAAACAACCCACTGACTTGAACTGGGACATGTGGCTAGGACCGGCTCCGAAGGCTGAGTTTGATCCCGTTAAGTGGGGCGTGAAGGTAACCGGATTCCCAACTTTTCGTTACTTCTGGGACTACGCCGGCGGCGCGATGACCGACTGGGGCGTTCACCTGATCGACCCGCTTCACCAGTGCTTCGACGAGATTATGCCGACCTCGATTGTGGCCCTCGGTGAGAAGTTCTACGTCACTGATACGCGCGATACCCCGGACACGATGCTGGCGACCTTCCAGTATCCGAAGTTCCTATCGAGCTACGAGTCGCGGACCGCGAATCCGCTTCCCCCGTTTGGCTTGAACCAGAACGCTGGGACCTTGATCCACGGGTCGCAGGCCTCGCTGCTCGTCAACCGCAGCGGCTGTTGGCTGATTCCGAATAACCCGAAGGGCGATCTCAAGGCTGAGACTTGGGATAGGCAATCCCATCCGGATATGGCCCCGACGAACCTGCCGCACTGGCAGAACTGGGTGGCCTGCATCAAATCGCGGGAGGCTCCCCGGAGTGAGATCGAGACCTGCGTCCGGTCCTCGACCACTTGCATCCTGGCGAACCTCTCGATGCGGTTCAAGACCCGTCTGGACTGGGACGAGAAGAACTGGACCGTGAAGCAGAAGGAAGTGGTGCCCCACCTGAAGCCGAAGTATCGGGCTCCGTGGAAGCTGGAAGTCTAAAGTGCGGCGCCGTAGTAACCGGAGCGCGTCTGGGCCGAAAGCGCCGGATCGCGTAAGGTGAGCTTGACGGTATGGAAGCGGTTCTTCGAAAGGGGAACCGCTTTCGGGTAGTAGCCGACGAGATATTGGGTTCGCAGATCGCGAAGGATGGTCGCAAAGGCGGCGTCCAGCGCCGGGCCGACGGTGGGTAGAAACACCCGGCCGCCGGTGCCGTTCGAGAACTGCGTGAGGGCGTTCTCGCCGCCGACGTTCCGGCCAGCGTCGTTCGAGATGGGGACGACCAGGATGCTGTAAATGACTGCGTCAGCCTTGTGGGCGGCTTCGAGGGCTTTGTGGAAGTCGGTGGAGCTGGTGGTGTCACCGCCGTCGGTGATGAGGACGAGGACGCGTCGGCCGTCCCGGCGCTTGAGTTCGTCCGCCGACAGCAGCATGCCGTCGTAGAGTGAAGTTCCGGCTTCAGCCTTGAGGTTCCGAAGCGAGCTTTCGATGTTGCTGAGCTTGCGGGTGAAGTTGGTTCGGCGGACGACTTCCCAGTTGAAGGTGATGACGGCGGCGGCGTCGTCCGGGTTGCCATCGGCGAAGAGGGCTCTGGAGAAGCGGGTGAGAGAGTCGGTTTGGTACTTGAGGTTGGACGCGGTAGAGCCGCTGATATCGAGGGCGAGGACGACGGAGAGGGGCTGGGCGGTGCGACGTTCGAAGACGGCGACCGACTGTGGCGCGCCGTTATCGGTGATGGAGAAGTCGGCCTGTTCGAGCCCGCCGATCAGCTCGCCGCCAGCGTTTTTGACGGTGACCAGGAGTCTGACGAGACTGACGTTTGTTTTGAAGGTGACGTCCTGCGCCGCGGCGAGCGCGGGCAGCGCGAGAAAGGCGCGGCGGGTTAGCGGATTAAAGATTCGTCCCATTCGCCTTCGACCCAGACTTCGCCGTCGGCGAAGTGTTCTTTCTTCCAGATGGGGACTAGTTTCTTGAGCTTATTGATGCCCTCGAGAGCGGCGTCGAAGGCGGGTTTGCGATGGGGGGAGAAGGCGACCACTGCGACACTGGTTTCTCCTATTTCCATGCGGCCCAGGCGATGGACGAGCGCGATGCGGGAGATGGGATGGGCGGCGGTGATTTCGTCGCCGATCTGCGCCATCAACTTAATGGCCATGGTTTCATAGCACTCGTAATCGAGGAAGCGGGTGGGACGGCCTTTGGTATTGTCGCGGACGACTCCTTCGAAGTTGACGAAGGCGCCGTCGTGGGGCTGGAGCAGTTGGCGGGCGAGGGTGGCGACGTCGAGCGGTTGGCGGGTGAGGCCGTAGAAGTTGCCTTTCGGCTCGGTGGTGATCTGATGAATCCACGGTCCGGTGCCGCCGCTGACGGGCGGAAGCAGCGCGATTTCATCGCCATCGGCGAGCGGGGTGGCGGAGGGGGCGAATTCCTGATTGCGGGCGAGCATGACGCTGCGCTTCAGCTCGACGAGGGCAGGGAAGCGGGCGGCGAAATGATCGAACACGTTGCCGACGGTAGCGTCGGCGGGCAGTTCGAGCGAGGTTTGGGATTGGCCGATGATATCCCGTAAGAGGCCGAAAAAGAGGACTTGGACGCGCACGATGTCATGGTACCAGACGGGTTGTATCAATCTTAGGTTTCAGCGCATCCTATGCGTATGGCTAAAAAACTGAGTGAGACCGCGAACGACCTGGAGAAGGGAATTCGGAAGGAGATGGTTGAGCTGCTGAACGCTCGGCTGGCCGATGCGTCGGACCTGAAGAGCCAGGTGAAGCATGCCCATTGGAACGTGAAGGGTCCGAATTCCATTGCGCTCCACGAGCTTTTTGACGGGATCGTGGGGAGGCTGGACGTACAGGCCGACGACATTGCCGAGCGGGCGGTGCAGTTGGGCGGTGTGGCGCTAGGGACGATTCGGATGGCGGCCGGGGCGTCGCAGATTGAAGAGTACTCGGCCGAGACACGGGACGGCAAAGACCACGTGAAGGCGCTGGTGGACCGAACCGCTGTTTACGGTGCCGCGGTGCGGAAGGCAATTGATGCGGCGGCGAAGGCCGGGGACGCGGGCACTTCGGACCTGTTTACGGGGATATCGCGGGCGGTGGACAAGGACTTGTGGTTCCTTGAGGCGCACTTAGGCTAGAAGATGACACATCGGGCGAAGATTCGGGTTCGCTATGCGGAGACGGACCAAATGGGTGTGGTTTACCATGCCAACTATGTGGTGTGGATGGAGGTTGGCCGGGTGGAGTATGCTCGCGCGGCCGGCTTGCCTTACAGGGAGCTCGAAAGCGCGGGGTACTTCATGGCCGTGACGGAGGCGAGTTGCCGTTACCTAGCGCCGGCGCGGTACGACGATGAGGTGGAGGTGGAGACGCATATTGAGAAGGCTTCGGCGCGGGGGATAGCGTTCCGCTACGTGTTTTGGAGGGGCGAGCAGAAGCTGGGGGAGGGAACGACGCGGCACCTGTTTCTGAGCCGGGAGATGAAGCCGACGCGGCTGCCGGCGGAGTATCATGCGATTTTTGGGATAAGCTAGCGCTCATGCGCGGATGCTTGGTTGGTTGCGGGTTTTTTGGTCAGATCCATTTAGAGGCTTGGCGGCGGATGCCCGACGTGACGATCGTCGGGACTTGCGATGCGGACCCGGCGAAGGGGACGCACACGCGGCTGGACCAGATGCTGGACGAGTTGCGGCCGGACTTTCTGGACGTGGCGACGCGGCCGGAGCTGCACGTTGAGATGGTGGCGATGGCGGTGGAGCGGGGGATTCCGGTGATGTGCCAGAAGCCGTTGGCGCCACGTTGGGACGATGCGGTGAAGATGGTGGCGACGGCCGAGGCGGCGGGGGTGCCGCTGGTGATCCATGAGAATTGGCGCTGGCAGCCGTGGTATCGGGTGGTGGCGGCGGAGCTGCGGAAGGGCCTGATCGGCGAGCCGGTGACCTATACCTTTCGGGTGCGGAAGTTCGACGGGGACGGGCCGGAGGCGTATGTGGCGCAGCCGTATTTCCGTGGGTATGAGCGGCTACTGATTTATGAGACGCTGGTGCATCCGTTGGATACGGCGCGGTTTCTGTTTGGGGAGATTGGCGGGGTTTATGCGCAGGCGCGGCAGGTGAATCCGGCGATTGTGGGGGAGGACCAAGTGTTGCTGGTGACCTCGCACGGGAGCGGTTTGGGCGGGGTGATCGACGGGCATCGGTTCCTGGATTTGCGGCCGGATTCGCCGCCGTTGGGGGACTTTACGGTGGACGGGGTGGGTGCTTCGCTGGTGGTGGACGCGGGCGGCGATGTGTGGTTGTGGAACGGGCGGGAGCGGAAGATGGTGTGGCAGAACACGGTGGGTCAGGGCTATCGCGGGGATAGTGTGCGGGCGGTGTGTCGGCATTTCGTCGATGAGCTACGGGGCGAGCGGCGGTTCGAATCGACGGGCCGGGAGTATCTGAAGACGGTGGCTTGTGTGGAGGCTGGCTATCGGAGCATGGCTTCGGGGCGGGCGGAGAGCACGCGGACCTTCAGCGAACTGCCGGCGACGGGGCCGACGTAGACCCTCTGCGTGGCCTTGACGAAGTCGGTTCGCTTCGCCTTGGGGATGTCCATGAACTTTTGGGGGTTGCGGTCCACTAACGGGAACCAACTGCTCTGCACCTGGACCATCAGCCGATGACCGCGTCGGAAGGTATGGAAGACATCGGGAAGGGTATAGGCGATCTGCTCGATTTGGCCGGGGACCAGCGCTTCCGGCTTCTCGAAGCTCTTGCGGAACTTGGCGCGGAACGGCTCGCCTCTTACTAACTGTTGGTAACCTCCCATTTTCAAGTTCTTCGGGTTGGGCTCGGGGTTGGGATAGTCGTTGGGGTAGACGTCGATGAGCTTGACGACAAAATCCGAGTCCGTGGCCGTGGAGGAGATATGGAGCGTCGCTTCGAGGGGGCCGGCTAGAGTCAGATCCTCTTCGAGAGGGTCGGTTTCAAAGACGAGAACGTCGGGGCGGGCGGCGGCGAAACGCTGGTCGTCTAGCATGTGCTCGACCGTCATCGTATTGGCGATGTAGGGGACGAAAGGGACGGGACGGGCGGGGTCGGAGAGATACTCGGCGTAGCCACCGCGGCTGGGCGGGTTGGCGGCGAGACGGCCGTCGTGGCCGAGATGGAAGGTTCGTTCGGTGGCTTGTTTTGGGGGCCAGGCGTCGAAGGTTCTCCATTGATTGGTCCCGGTTTCGAAGACTTGGGCTTCGGCGGTGACGGCCTTGGCATCGCCTCGGAGGTACTTTTCGAAGAAGGGGAGCTCGATGTGCTCGCGGTAATAGGGTCCGGTGGGCTGATGGAAATTCACGTCGCCGAGGCGGTCGCCTTTGCCGGACGCCCATTGGCCGTGCGACCAGGGACCCATGACGAGTAAGTTGACGCTGCTGGGACTTTGGCGCTCGTTGCGCTTGTAGGTTTCGAGGGTGCCGAAGAGGTCTTCGGCGTCGAACCAGCCGCCGACGGTAAGGACGGCGGGTTTGACGTTGACTAGGTGGGGACGGACATCGCGGGCCTTCCAGAAAGCGTCGTAAGTGGAGTGATCCATGAGGTCCTTCCAGTAGGAGACCTTGTTCTTGAGGAGGCGCTCGTTGATCTCTTCGAGGGTGCCCATTTGGAGGAAGAGGTTATAGCCGTCGGGGGATTCGTATTCGGGATTCGAGCGGGGGACCTTAGGGTCGTTGGCGCCTTCGCGGGAGTTCATGTAGAACCAGCGGACGGCGTGGGCGAGGTAGAAGGCGCCGTTGTGACGCCAGTCGTCGCCGATGAACCAGTCGCCGACGGGGGCTTGGGGGGAGACGGCTTTGAGGGCGGGATGGGCGTCGAGCAGGCCCATGGAGGCATAGAAGCCGGGGTAAGAGATGCCCCACATGCCGACGTTGCCGTTGTGGTGGGCGACGTTCTTGAGGATCCAGGAGATGGAGTCGGAGGTGTCGGAGGCTTCGTCGAACTGGGAGGCGGATTTGTTGGGGATATAGGGGCGAACCTGTTCAAAGACGCCTTCGGAGGCGAAGCGGCCGCGGACGTCCTGGTAGACGAAGATATAGCCTTTTTGCTGGGCAAATTCGGAGGGGCCGAGGGTTTCGCGGTACTGGTCGGCGCCATAGGGGCGGACGGCGTACGGGGTGCGGGTGAAGAGGATGGGATAGGGCTTGGCGGGGGCGGCGTCCTTGGGGATGTAGACGGCGGTGAAGAGTTTGGTGCCGTCGCGCATGGGGATGCGGTACTCGTACTTGGTGTACTGTTCGGATACTGGCTTCTTTTCGGGCGGGGCGGCGGGGAGGAGAGCGGCGAGGACAAATAGGGCGACGAAACGCATGCACTATGGTACCTATATCAGACGGTGGTGGGGGAAGACCGGGAGCGGCTCCTTGCGACCGAAGAGACCGGGATGGCTCTTGGCCGCCTGCCAGACGGCGAGGGCTAGAGCGATGACTAAGTCGACGTGCTCGGACTGGTCGCCGGCGGGCTGGAACTGCTGCAACTCGCGGATGAGTAAGTCCATGCCGGGGGAGGCGGCGTGTAACTTGAGCTTTTCAGATTCGATGGCGACCTTCAGACTGGTGA
>Ga0114966_10005413_pt1 | contig 10807 bp, 7 predicted proteins | sample M_130207_XF_Meta_FD_87029 | JGI IMG/M metagenome (GOLD analysis project Ga0114966, IMG submission 87029) | Freshwater microbial communities from Lake Montjoie, Canada to study carbon cycling - M_130207_XF_MetaG | ecosystem: Environmental > Aquatic > Freshwater > Lake | place: Lake Montjoie...
GACTTACCCGCTCATCAAAAAGCCTTCGTTCCCCTCCGATCGCCCTCCGCTCCGGCTTCTTGGCCTTTAACTTCACTTTCAGTTGCCCCCCCCCAAGCCGATTACGCGAAACCATGCCCAATAAACCGTGTTCTCACTGGTAGATGCCGGCCGCCGCTTTCCGTAAAAAGTCCCCACCCCGCGCAAAGAGATGTGTGCAGGAGCCGAGCGAACCGCCGCTCGAAAGGAGTCGGCGCGCCGGAGCCACCTCGATTGATCTAGATCAAACGCGTGGTCGGCCCGGCGCGGTGAGCCGGCCGGCCCGCTCAAGGGACTCGCCCTCGGCCGCGCTTGGGCCAACCAGCCAGAGGACTTCGGGGTCGGCCAGGCGACTACATGCGAAAGATCACATCCTCGCGGTTGAACATCTTGACCGCGGCACCCAACGCGAGGGCGGCATACACGCAAGTCGAAGCGAAAATTAATGCGAGGAGATCCCAATGCCAGACACCGGAAACCAGTTCCTTACTCGCCAGAGACACATTCAAAATCGGCACGAGGGCTAGGCGCACATTCAGTTCCACTCCAGGCAAGAGCCCGATCACGCCAGGCATCACGATGACGACGATCAAGGGCGAAACATAACTCTGCGCCTCCTTGAAACTTTTGGCAAACAGGGAGATCGCGAATAACACCGCAGCAAACAACACGACCATCGGCAGGACCATCACGACCACCGCGAGGAGGCCGCCCGGATCCAGCGAGGTCATCTCCGCAAACTTATCCGCCGCCCGCGTGCTCGCAGCGGGGCTCGTTCCGGCGATCCGTTGAGCCACAAAGGCCCCTCCCACCGAAAAAGTCGCAGCGAGCGAAAGTAATGAAAAGGTAACCGTTCCCAAAGACGCGGTCAGGATCATAAAAAATTTACCAAGGACGATATCAATCCGGCCAACCGGGCTGCAGAGAAGGGTGGCCATCGTGCCACGCTCTTTTTCTCCAGCCGTGAGATCCATGGCGGGGTACATCGCGCCACTGAAAGCCATCAGTAGGAAAAAATAAGGGATGACGCCCCCAATTAAATTTCCACCCACTTTCTCGGGGGGCGCGACATTCTCCGCCCTAATCTCAATCGGTCGAATCGCGGCCGGGCCTAAACCGTGCGCCGCCAACCGCGCGGCGACGATTTTCGCCCTCTCACTATTGATAAAGCCCCGCACTTCGCGGACGGCTCGATCGGAACGAACTTCCCCCTCATAATAATAGATTTTAATTTCCGCCGATTCCCCCCGCTGGACCGCGGCCTCGAAACCGGCGGGAACCGCCACCACCGCACGCAGCTGCTTGTCGGCGATAAGCTGCCGCCAATTATTGCTCGTCGGCAGCACGCGGTACCCGGCGTGCGCCCGTAGCGCGGTGGCCATCGTCGCGGAGTCGTCCCCACCTAAAATCATGATTGTGGGTAAAGTGGCCGCGACCTCGCTTTGAATTCTAAACGCCACCGCCATGACCACCGCAAAAAGAGCCGGCATCGCCAACGTGGGGATCACCACCATCGAGATGAGCGTGCGCCGGTCACGGAGCATATCGCGCAGTTCCTTCGTATAAATCGTGAAGATGTTTTTAAAATTCATGGCGAGGGGAAAGAAGCGCTAAGCACTCGCTCCACGCGGCGCGGTCGCCCCGACCGCCTTCACGAAAATCTCCTCCATCTCCCGCTCGCCGTAACGCTGGCGGAGTTGCGCCAGAGTTCCCTCCGCGAGCAGACGGCCGTCATGAATAATCCCGATAACATCGCAGAGTTTCTCCACCTCACTCATAATGTGAGTCGAATAGATCACGGCTTTACCGCGGCCGCGGCACTCACGCACAAACTTCACAATGGTCCGGGCAGCCATGATATCGAGTCCCAGCGTCGGCTCATCAAAGATCATCACGCTGGGGTCATGAATCAACGTGCGCGCGATCGAGGTCTTCTGCTTCATACCAGTCGAAAATTGCTCGCAGCGACGGTCGAGAAAATCCTGCATATCGAGTTCTTCCGCCAAGCGTGCGGTGCGCGCCGCGATTTCCGCGTCGCCCAGGCCATTGAGGCGACCGAAGTAGGCGAGCGTCTCCCGCGCGGTGAGCCGCCCGTAGAGCGCCGTGCTCGCGGCGAGAAAGCCCACCTTGGCGCGGACCGCGGCAGCCCCCGTGACGACATCGTGGCCCGCCACCGTGGCGCGTCCGGAGGTCGGTCGCATTAATGTCGCCAACATTCGCAAAACCGTGGTCTTGCCCGCGCCATTAGCTCCAAGTAGCCCATAAATCTGGCCCACTTCAACGCGGAACGAGACCGCATCGACGGCGCGGACTTCACCACGCGCCTGGTCGCGAAAAGTCTTCGTGAGTTCACTCGCTTCGATCATGAGGAAATGAGTACAAGAAACCGCTGGGCGGGGCGCAAGCCGCACTCACCGGTGCACTCATAGGCGCTGCACTCGCTGCCTTTACAGCCAAGGCTGAGTGCTCAGGCGCGGAAACGCCCGGGCCCCTCGCAAAGACCATGACCGCCGGCCAGGCGCAGCCCATGCGCTGAACGACGACGGCTTTTCCCATCCCAACCACCCAACCCGCGAGCGACTTCTTCACCCGCGGCTGGCCGAAATCCAAGCCAGTGCAAAAGCCGCGAGCCGACGCTGATCAGGAGATCCTGGGAGGGCAGCCGCGCTGGGTCGGAGGGCCCAGTCTCCCGGCAGTGAGCCGACGCGCTGACCCTGCGCCGCAGCCTGGCGCCCCCGGGCCGTCACCGGGTCGCGCTCGCCGGAGTACCCGCCACGTGCGCCGCCATGTTCAAGCCCCAATCGGGTGCCACGTGGTCTTAAATTCGAGGAAATCGCGAATGGCGTAGAGGCTCTGCGCGCCATCGCCCAGCCAAGCCTTGGGGTTATCTAATTCTGAAATACAGACCCGCTTAATACTCTCCGCCGCACCCGTGCACAGCGCCAGCCGATCATCCCTCGCAACCGCCGCGCTCACGGCCCGGAGATGGGCATGAGTCGCAAAAGTTGGCAAAAGTTCCCGCCGAAAGCCCGTCAGGAGATTGACGACACCACCTGGCAGATCGCTCGTCGCCAGCATCTCACCGAGCAGAATCGCTGGATAAGGGACGGCTTGGGAAGCGAGCGCGACGACCGTATTGCCGCTGACGATCACCGGCGCGAAGAGCGAGACGAGACCGAGGAGCGCGGGCGCATCCGGAGCAATCACCCCGACCACACCCATGGGCTCAGTGACCGTAAAATTAAAATAAGGCGAGGCCACGGGATTCACGTTGCCAAGCACCTGCTCATATTTATCCGCCCAACCCGCATAATAAATGAGCCGGTCGATGGTGACATCGACCTCCTGCCCGGCGGCGGTTTTGGTGGCTCCGAAGCGGACGAGGGTGTCAGCCAGTTCCACGCGGCGCGCCTCCATCATTTCCGCGAGACGGTAAAGAATCTGCCCGCGGTTATAAGCGGTCCGTTTGGCCCAGCCGGGCCCGCTCTTGGCCGCGGCCTCGACGGCGTTGCGCAAATCCTTCCGCGTACACTGAGGAACGTGGGCAAAAAAGTTACCGGCAGCATCCTTGAGTGGAAAAGTCCGGCCGCTTTCGGAGCGAATGAAGGCCCCGCCGACGTAAGGCTTGGGCGTCTTGGTGATGGGAAGGCGGGACATAGAATTAACCGGCGAGGCGAAAACCAAATGAAATAGAAAATAAGAGGGCGCCCCCGCCAACAGGCGAGCGCGCGACCGCCAGAAATCCGCCGTGCCGGCCGTGAGCACGCCCGGCGGCGGCGCGGTCCACCGGCCCACCGGGTTCAAATACGTTGCGCATAATCGAGCAGGCCCTGCCGGCCACCCTCCCGGCCGAAGCCACTTTCCTTGTATCCACCAAATGGTGACGTTGGATCAAATTTATTATAGGTGTTGGCCCAGACCACACCCGCTTTTAATTCCGTGCTCATCTTCAGAATCCGCGATCCCTTGTCCGTCCAAACGCCGGCGCTGAGCCCGTAGGCGGTGTTATTCGCTTTCTCAATCGCCTCATCCACAGTCCGAAAGGTGAGGATACTGAGCACCGGTCCGAAAATTTCCTCGCGAGCGATCCGATGACTCATGGTCACACCGCTAAAAATCGTCGGGCGGAAATAAAAGCCCTTGGTCGGGAGCTGCCCGGGAGCTTGAAAGAGCTCCGCACCGGCTTGGACGCCACTCGCGACGAGCGCGGTTATTTTTTGCAGCTGGGCGCGCGAGTTGATCGCCCCCACATCAGTATTTTTGTCCATTGGATCGCCCACGCGCAGAACGCGGAGACGATTTTTCAGCTTTGCCAGCACCGCCGCGGCGACCGATTCATGCACAAGCAAGCGGGAGCCGGCGCAGCAGACGTGGCCTTGGTTAAAGAAAATCCCGTTAACAATTCCCTCCACCGCCTGGTCCAGCGGCGCATCCGCGAACACGATATTCGCCGCCTTTCCACCCAGTTCGAGTGTCATTTTCTTAGTGGACCCAGCGAGGACTCGCAGGATTTCCTTGCCGACCGCCGTCGATCCGGTGAAGGCGATTTTGGCCGGGGTCGGGTGCTGGAGAACCGCCGCCCCAACCGCGCCCGGGCCAGTCACGAAATTGACCACGCCGGGTGGCAAACCGGCCTCCTGTAAAATCTCCGCGAATTTGAGGCACGTCACACTGGTGGTCTCGGCGGGCTTGAGCACGACGGTATTCCCCATGGCTAAAGCGGGCGCTAGTTTCCAGGCGAGCATAAGCAGGGGAAAATTCCACGGGATGACCTGGCCGACGACCCCGAGCGGAGCGATCCGGGCACCCGGAGCCACGTACTCCAGTTTATCGGCCCAGCCGGCGTGATAAAAAAAATGCGCGGCGGCCATCGGCACATCGAAGTCGCGTGATTCTTTGATGGGCTTGCCGCCATCGAGGGTTTCCGCGACGGCGAATTCGCGGGCGCGGTCCTGCAAGAGACGCGCGATTCGGTAAAGGTATTTGGCGCGATCCCGGCCTGGCAGCCGGCCCCACGTGGTCGCGAAGGCCCGCTGCGCCGCCGCGTAAGCCGCGTCGACATCGGCAGTGCCCGCGAGCGCAATCTCGGCGATTTTCTCCTCGTTGGCCGGATTGATCGAATCGAAATAAACCCCCGTTTTAGGAGCGACGAAAGCGCCGTTGATAAACAAGTCGTAGCGCGATTTGATCTTGGGATCCGCCGTTTCCGGAGCCGGATCAAATTCCCAGAGGTCGCCAAAAATTAAGGCCGGCGCAGGTCGGCGCGGGCGGGGGCGCGCAGGCGCGGATTGGTTTTTAGAGGCGAGCGAAGGCATAGCGTAAAATGCGATTAAGGAGTCGGCTGCCAGCGTTCAAGCAGAGGGATCTTCCGAGTATGAAATCCCGTGAAAAGGCGCGGGAAACCCGTCGCGATCAAATCCGCGCGGACACGGTCCTGCATCTCGCTGGCCGAAATATCGGGTAGCAGGAATTGGCCAGCCTCGTAACACTGCCGGCAATACATCGAACTGCGGGTACCATCCGCCTCGGTGCCACCACCTTGGGGATCGCGACTGAGCGGGTGACCGCAACTCTGGCAATCTCGATAGCGTTTCATAACATTTTAAAGGGGGACCCAAAGCGTTCGAGTGAAAAATTAGACTAATAGCTCTCCGAGGCATCGCTGAAATAATAAGGTGCCCGATAGGCGCCAGTCCGCTCCTTCTCCAGTTGCCGCAGCAGATCGTTGAGCAGAGAACTCGCGCCGAAACGGTAGCGGGCGTTGGTGAGCCAAGCGTCCCCCAAGGTCTCCTTGACCGCCGTGAGAAACTGCAAAGCCTGCTTCGCCGAGCGAATGCCCCCGGCGGGCTTCAACCCGATGGCGCGACCGGTCTCGAGGTAGAAATCACGAATCGCCTCCAGCATCACCTGATTGTTGCCGAGCGTGGCGTTCAACGAAGTCTTGCCGGTGCTCGTCTTGATGAAATCGCCGGGCCGGATGACGCGCATCGCCAAAAAAGACGCCGCTCGGATATTATCGTACGTCTCAAGCTCGCTCACTTCTAGAATAACCTTCAAGGTGGCCCGACCACAGGCCGCCACCACTGCGAAGATCTCATCCTGGACTACCTGGAATTCCCCCGCCAGAAATGCGCCGCGGTTGATCACCATATCAATCTCGTCCGCGCCAGCCGACACCGCCGCCTTCACCTCAGCTAAACGAGTCCGGAGCGGGCTCTGTCCGCTGGGAAAGGCCGTCGCGACCGAAGCAATCCGCACCGGTGAATCCGGCCCGAGGACCGCGCGAGCAAACCGCACCATCGAAGGGTACACGCACACCGCCGCCACCATCGGCACGTCCGGCAGCTCCGTGTGAGGCTGCAGCGCCTTATGACAGAGCGAGGCAACTTTGCCGGGGGTGTCCTTACCTTCCAGCGTTGTGAGATCGACCATCGAAACTGCTTTCTTCAATCCCCAGACCTTGGAGCTTTTCTTGATGGATCGCGTGGTGAATTTAGCCACACGCTCATCGATGCCGACGGCATCGACGGTACCAACGGCATCAAACAACCGCCGAAGCGCGGCGGGCGGAGACGAGACAACCATGACCACGAGTATCGCCGCGAGGCTGGCGAAAACAAATGAAAACTCCCCCAACATCAGGCCCACCGCACCCTAGCCTAGGCTGAGTGCAGCCTCGATCCACGCCGGCCGCCTCCCCATTGCCTCGATCGTGGGCGAAGGCCGGGATCGCCGGCCGCCAAAGGCTTGCGCGGCGTCGCGGCGCAAAATTCGCGACCCCACCGGGCAGAAATCGCCTCCAAACTAATTTTGCCTACCGCCCACCCGCGGCTTGCAGCGACGAGCCCAAGGCTACTTCATTCCGACTGCGACGGCCTCTCCTGCCATCATCACCTCACCCCCAGAGAAAACTGCTCAGCGCCACCTCCCTATGAACTTTATCCAGCTCCGCTCCCTCCGCCATCTGCTCTGCTTTTTAACGGGTGCCGTCCTGACCGGCCTCGCCGGCCACGCTTCGGACGCAACGCTCATTGCGGCCGTCCGCGCCGCCGATGAAGAACGCGTCGCTGCCACGAAGTCCGGTGACCTCGCGCGCCTCACCGCCATTTACTCCAAAGATCTTCATTACGCCCACTCCAACGGCAAAATCGATACGAAGGCCTCTTACGTGGAATCACTCACCAAGCGGACGACGATCTACGAGAAATATGACTACCAATCGCGCGAATTTCGCGTAGCCGGGCCGGGCATCGTCTTGATGACGGGCCGCGCGCTCATTCAATCGAGCGGAGCGAGTGGGCTGCAAAAGAATGATCTCAATTTTCTCGCGGTCTGGCGGGAGGAAAAAGGCGAGTGGCGTTTTCTCGCCTGGCAGTCTTGCAAAAACCCTCCTGCCGAAACCGCCAAGAAATAACGCGCGGGGCGTTGCTCGCATCTGCGGTGCAGCGCGGGGTGGCCGCGGATGCGCAACGCGCTCGTCGGCCCCTCGCTAGCGCGCAGCGCGCTGGTGACAGCACCGAACGAGGGATCAGGCAGCCCCCCGCGGACATTTGAGTTTGCGTGTCGGGGAAACGACGGTGTCGCGCCCGCCCCCTTTTCTCCCGCCAGGCCCGCGCGCACGAACTGGCCCACTCGGGAAAAGCCGGCGCCGTGTCCTCGCTCGGCCCGGTTCACAAATCGCCCATCGCGATTCGCCCCAGGAAAAGCCGGACGGTCGAGGTCACCGCACAGGCCCTCTCAACTCAGCCGATCCGTCGCAACGACCGCAACAAAATCAAGGGTTGGATCGAAGGTGTTTGGCCGCCTCCCTCGCTTCATAAACGGTGAGGCCCGACCGACTCCGCTGACTATTTCCGCTGAGTATTTTGCACTCGTCAAACGGTTGGGCACTCCGTTGCTTTAAAATGACCCGTCGACGTCGCGTCCAGTCGCCCACCCGGCTCTGCCCAATCCCGCCCTTCAACTTAAACCCGCTCCAACTCGTTCCTGGCCCCATAAAAATGAACGCGCTTACTTTTTTCCGCCTCAGAGCATACCTCGCGGCGCTGACCGCGCTCCTACTAGGCGCGGTGCTGCACGCGCAGGGTCCCGCCACGGGAACGATCGAGGGTCGGGTGTTCGACTCGGGGCGCGCCGAGTATCTTGAACGCGCCCGCCTCACGATCGAAGGAACCACCTTGGAAACATTCACCGACGAGAGCGGCCAATACCGTTTGGCCAACGTCCCCGCCGGCACGGCCCGCCTGCGCGTGTTCTTCACCGGACTCCTCCCGCAGACTGTCGCCGTCACCGTCGCCGCTGGTCAGGTCGTGTCGCAAAACGTCACGTTGGCCGCAACGCTGACACCCCCTGCACCGAAGGACGGCACGGTGCAGCTCGACAAATTTGTGGTCGCGACCTCCAAGGAGATGGATGGCGCGGCCATCGCGATCAACGAGCAGCGCTTCGCGCGCTCGATCATTAATGTCGTCGCCGCCGACGAGTTCGGCGCCGTGGTGGACGGCACGCCCGGCGAGGTGCTGAAATTTCTCCCCGGTATCACGCTCGATTACAGCGCGGGTGAGGCCCGCAGCATCTCGATGAACGGCGTGCCTTCGGCCAATGTTCCCGTGACCGTTGGCGGTTTCGATCTCGCCAGCGCCGCTGGCAATGGCACCGGACGTGGCATCGGGCTCGATCAGTTTACGGTGAATAGTATCTCGCGCATCGAGGTTCATCACTCACCGACGCCGGAATCGACCGGCTCTTCTCTAGCCGGGTCAGTCAATATGGTGCCGCGCTCCGCGTTTGAGCGCTCACGCCCGATCTACTCCGGCAGCGTGTTTCTCACGCTCAAGGATGGTGACCGCCATTTCAATAAGACGGCCGGGCCGCTCAACCGCGAGACGCGTAAAGTCACGCCGGGATATAATTTTTCAGCCGTGGTGCCCGTTAACAAGCGAATCGGCTTTACCCTCTCAACCAACCATGTGGATCAATACAGCTACGAGGACGTCGCCACCAGCACCTGGCGAGGCAACGGCCAGACCACCAATGTCGTCGCCACCGCGCTCACCGGCCTGCCCGCGACCACGCCCGAAAAACCCTATCTCACGGACTTTGCCTTGCGCGATAGCACCCGCGGCAACCGCGGAGACTCCGCTGCCACGACTGTCGATTACAAGCTCTCGCGCAATGACACCCTTTCTTTGGCCTACACGTGGAATTGGATCGGCGTGGTGCACAACAACCGCACCCTTTCATTTTTCGTCAATCGCGTGCAGCCCGGCGCCTGGGGTCCCACGTTCACGACCGGCACGCCGTATGTCGCCGGCTCACCGACTTCCACCGGCACGCTCACCCCCGGCGGCTTCGGTCCCGTTGGCGGTTTCGGCGAGGTGCGGGTCAACGGCGGCGCGCAGGACTGGTACGGCACGACCTCCTCTCCTTCGCTCGTCTGGCGGCACGACGGCACCGATTGGAAGATGGACGCCGGCGTCGGGTATTCCCGCGCCAGTCTTCACACGCGCAACATTGACAAAGGTTTCTTCGGGGCCACCCAGGCGCGCCGCACCGGCGTGCGCGTCTCCTTTGCCGACATCTTCTATCTTCGACCCAACACCATTACGGTCACCGATCTCGCCGGTAACGCCGTCAACCCCTACTCGCTCGATAACTATTCTCTCGATACGGCCAACAACGTCGTCCGCGATTCCGTCGATCTAAAACGCAGCGCGCGCGGTAACATCCGTCGAGACCTCACGATTCGCGATGTCCCCATCTCTCTCAAGGTCGGCGCCGATATCCGCAGCTTGGAACGTGAACTTCGCGCCACGACCGACACCTATACTTTCGTCGGTAAAGACGGCATCAATAGCTTCGCGACGAACGCACCGTCAACCGGCGACGACCGGGCCGGGCTCGTGGTCGACGAGGCCTTCTCCCAGCGGGTCGGTTCTTACGGTTTCCCCAAGATCCAGTGGATTTCGAACGACGACTACTACGACCAGTTCAAGCGCAATCCGGCGCATTTCACCACCAACGAAAACACCAACTACCGCGCAGGTGTGGGGGCCTCCAAATATGCCCGCGAAATCATTTCGTCGGTATATTTTCGTGGCGACGCGGCGTTCTTCAACCGCCGCCTGCAGTTGGTCGGTGGCATCCGCGCCGAGCAAACCAACATCAGCGCGGCGGGCCCCTTAACAGATCCCACGCTAAATTACCGGCAAGATGCCGCCGGCAAGATTGTCCCGCGCCGCGATGCCGCGGGAAACATTGTGCGTAATGCCGCGGGCGTTATCCAACCTGAACTCATCCTGCCAACGACCGACGCGCTGGGGGTTTCGCGGCTCACCTACCTGGACCGCGGCCAGCAAACCCAAAAGGAATATCTCCGGCTTTTTCCCAATATCAACGTGAGCTACAGCCTGCGCGAAAACCTCACCGCGCGCTTCGCTTACTATCAGTCCCTCGGCCGGCCCGACTTCAACCAATACGCCGGCGGTCTCACGTTGCCCGATACCTCAGTGCCTGTCACGACGAGCACCGTCATCTCCGTCAACAACGCTGGTATCAAGGCGTGGAGCGCGGAGACTTTCAAGATGCGCCTCGAGTATTATTTTGACCGCGTCGGGGCGATAAACATCGGAGCGTACCAGCGGGATTTTAAAAATTTCTTCGGTAGCGTGCGCCTGCCAGCCTCCCCCGAGTTCCTCGGCTACTACTCGTTGGACCCAGCAGAATACAGCGTTTACGATGTCTCAACCAACTACAACCTCGCGACGACCGTGCGCATGACCGGCTTCGA
>Ga0114966_10005414_pt1 | contig 10807 bp, 12 predicted proteins | sample M_130207_XF_Meta_FD_87029 | JGI IMG/M metagenome (GOLD analysis project Ga0114966, IMG submission 87029) | Freshwater microbial communities from Lake Montjoie, Canada to study carbon cycling - M_130207_XF_MetaG | ecosystem: Environmental > Aquatic > Freshwater > Lake | place: Lake Montjoie...
CGCCAGCATTGCCCGTCTCCGCTTCACCGGCAGGCCAAGACTAACATGCATTTTTCAACGACCCGGGCAAAAGGGGACATTTCTACTTTGCCAGCAGGGGGACATTTCTACTTTGCCTTGACAGGGGGTGCCGGTGGATTTGACGGTGCAGGTGGATAGTGTTTCGCTGCGGGACGGATGGATTCCGCCGAATGTGAAGCGGGCGGCGAACTTCTACCAGCGGGAGATCTTGACGGTCCGGGGGCAGGACTATATTCAAGCGGCGGATTCGCGGCGGACGAAGATTCTGGGGAATGTCCGATTTCGCTACCCGGTTTGGGTTCCTTATCCCTTGCCGGAGCTGAGCATGCGGCGCATTTTTGGGGGCGGACATGCCAGAATGGAGGCCGATCCAGTCTTGTGGACGGCCGTCAAGGGATTGATTCTGGCGCCGCCGGAGTTGGCCAACGCTATTTTGGAGTCTGTTCGATGAAGTGTACCTTGGGCTTGTTCTATGTGATCTCCGCGGTGGGGATGGCGCAAGCGCCAGCTAGCCGCTACGATGCGGCGAAGCCGATGACCGTGCCTGCGCCGGCCGCCAAGCCGGGTGGCCCGGTGGAATTCACCGTTTCCGGCGCGAAGCAGTGGACCGACACGGGATTAGACGTTGAGGCTGGGGAGACGCTCCGTTTCACGGCGACGGGTTCGCTGAGCTGGAACGGCAGGGCGGTGCCTCCGGACGGGACGGCGCGGACCTGGATGGACATGATCAAGGCGTTTCCGGTCACGGATGGGAAGCGGGGGGCGCTGGTGGGCCGGGTGGGGTCGAATGAGACGAACCGGGCGTTTTTGATCGGGCCGCAGGCGGAACGGCGGGTGGTGGTGAAGGGGCGGTTGTTTCTAGGAATCAATCATGCGGCAACGGACGGAGCGGGTGGATCGTTTGCCGTGAAACTGGAGCGAATAGCGGCGGATCCGACGAAGCAGCGAATTTCCCTGCCGCTGGTCAAGCTGACGGATGAGCAATTGAACTCGATCCCGATCCGCGTGGGTGATAAGGAGGGGACGCCGGGTGATCGGGTGAACTTCGTGATCGTCGGGAGCGAGGTACAGGTGGTGGCTGCGTTGAACGCCGGAGATTGGGTGACGGTGGATCGGACGATTAAGGAAACGATTCTGCGGGGGGCGTTGGCGAGCTTTTCGAAGCAGGCTTATGTGACGATTCCGATGAGTGAATTGTATTTGTTTCAGAGGCCACAGGATTACGGCTGGGCGCACGCCGATCCGTTGAAGGTGGTGGCGGCGCGACACCACTTCCGGATTTGGAAGGCACCGTTTACGCTGGGTGGTCGGACGGTTTGGGCCGGGGCGGGGACGCACGATGTCGGTTTCGACAAAGACGAGCGTAATGGGAAATTGACGCATAAGATCGATCCGGAGACGGACAAGGAGCGGGACTTCATTGGTCAAAGTCTGGCGGATACCGGCCAAGTGGCGGAGCGGCAGTACATGACCGTGAAGACGCCTTTACTCAAGGCGAAGACAGCCCACGGCCAGGGGTTTTTCTCCGACGGGCGAACGCTGGTGATCTATATGCAAAACGATGACCTGGATGCGACTGAGGTTTTCAGCGATACGTTTTGCAGCGTGCTGGCGCAGAACAACCCGGATACGGGGGCATGGGGCGGATGCAAGGACTGGATCGACCAGCCGGGAAAGACGGATCTGAAGTTGGCGCCGGTGACGAAGGAATACCGGGTGTTGGTGGTGCCGGGGTTTATGAGTTCCTGCTTTGCAGAGAGCCCGGCGTTTGACGAGGGGATTCAAGCGCTGCGGAAGCAGTACGGGATGACGGCAGAGTTGCTACAGGTGGCTAACGACGCGGCGGAGGTGAACGCTAAGGTGATCGCGAAGTACATTGAGGACAGTTGGAAGACCGACCAGCGGAAATGGATTGTGGTTGGGTATAGCAAGGGGACACCGGACATTCAAGAGGCGTTGGCGCGGGAGAGATTAGGGGACAAGGTCGCGGCGTTTGTGAGCGTGGCGGGCGCCAGCGGGGGATCGCCGATGGCGGACGCGATGCCAGGGCAGGCCGACCGGTGGATTCAGCAGTTCAAGTTCAAGACCTGCAAAGGGGATATGTCGACCGGGTTCAAGAGTTTGGCGAAAGCGGCGCGCCAAGCTTTCTTGGCTTCATTTCCCAATCCCTTCGTCCCCACCTACTCAGTCGTCGCCGCGAGCGCGAAGGGGAATACGTCGAAGGCTCTGCAGCAGACCTGGATGCTGATGAATGCGTTCGATCCGATTCATGACGGTCAGCTTACGCGCCAGGATGCGATCATTCCCGGAAGCAAGTATCTGGGTGTCGTGAAAGGGGACCATTTCGCGGTGGCTCTGCCGTTCGATAAATCGCCGGATTCCACCATCCGGAATAATATGGACAAAACTCGGTACCCGCGGGCGACTTTGCTGGAAACTGTAGTTCGGATTGTCCAGGCGGAGTTAGCCAAGACTGAGGTGGTGCAGAAATGAGAACCCCATCGCGATGGTGAAGACCATCAGCAAGTAAAAATAGGGTGGTTTCGGACGCTGCATGCTCTCAAATAATGCAGCGCCCGATTCCCCTCTCTAAGTTGTTGAAAAAGCGACGCGGAGCCCTCTACCTGAGTCCGAAGTAACGTGCGGTTCCGAAGCCGAGTGTTCGAAAGTGCAGACTTTGTTACTTCTTGCTGGAGGCTGCCGCGGCTTTTTCGGGTTCACCGACGACAGGAACTTGGGCTAAACCCAGCTTGTCGCGGAGCTCGATATCGATTCGGCGAAAGAAGTCCGGATTGTCTTTGATGAACTGGCGGGCGTTGTCGCGCCCTTGGCCGATGCGGTCGCCCTTGTAGCTGTACCAGGAGCCGGACTTTTCGACCACCGTGTGGGTCACGGCGAGATCGATGAGGTCGCCTTCGCGCGAGATGCCTTGCCCGTAAATGATGTCGAACTCCGCTTCCCGGAAGGGCGGGGCGCACTTGTTCTTCACGACTTTGACCTTGGTCCGGTTACCGATGACTTCTTCGCCTTCCTTGAGGGCGCCGATTCGACGAATGTCGAGGCGGACGCTGGAGTAAAACTTCAGCGCGCGGCCGCCGGTGGTGGTTTCCGGGCTGCCGAACATGACGCCGATCTTCTCGCGGATTTGATTGATGAAGATGAGGCAGGTGTTGGATTTGGAGACGACGCCAGTGAGTTTCCGCATCGCTTGGCTCATGAGCCGGGCGTGGACGCCGACGAAGGAGTCGCCCATTTCGCCATCGAGTTCGGCTTTGGGGACGAGCGCGGCGACCGAGTCGACCACGAGGACGTCAATGGAGCCGGACTGGATCAAGGTGTTTGTGATCTCGAGCGCCTGTTCAGCAAAGTCGGGTTGCGAAACGAGCAGATTGTCGATATCGACGCCAAGTTTACGAGCGTAGCCAGGATCGAGGGCGTGCTCGACGTCGACGAAGGCAGCGACGCCACCGGCCTTCTGTGCTTCCGCAATTACTTGCAGCGCGATGGTCGTTTTGCCGGACGATTCTGGACCGAACACTTCGATGATGCGGCCCCGGGGGAAGCCGCCGACGCCGAGGGCGTGGTCGAGGGAGATGGAGCCCGAGGGGATCACCTGGACCGGCGCTATCGAATCCTTCGAGCCGAGCCGGAGCACGGAGCCTTTGCCAAACTGTTTCTCGATGGCTGCGAGGGTGGCTTGCAGCGCCCGTACTTTTTCTTTATCGTCCAACATGAGGTTTTCCTGTCGCGGACTCGAACGCGAGCCCTTTACCATAGTGTCCCCATCGGGGGGAATTTCGCTACCTGCGGAGGTTTTTTTTCCAAACATATTTGTTTCGCCCTTTCTTCGCCTTCTTCAGCATACCCGATAACTAGGGGGTGTCAAGTAGTTTTTAGCGGGAAGGTTCGCGAAGCCAACTGTTGCCAAGGGGGACGGCGGTGGACCAGAGATCGAGGGAGGCGGATTCGCCATCGGCGGTCGTGGCGGTGATTGTCATTTTGCCAGCATTGCCGTTGGAACGGACGATATTCACGGAGCCGAAGGCGGTGGGGCCGACGAGACGGCCTTGGCCACGGACGGACCAGGTGAGGGGCACGTTGCGGTTGGCGGAGACGACAGCGAAGCCGGTGCGGTCGGCGGGAAAGGGGCCGGGCGGGGAAGTAAGGCGGAGGTTACCGACTTTGGTAGTGACGAGCGGTACGGGGGGCAAGTCTTTCACGAGGCGGATGGGGGTGGAGAGTCCGGCGGGCGCGATGATGGCGAGGAGGACTTGCTGGTTGAGTTGGATGGGGAGTTCGTAGGGCGGGGCTAGGGGTTGTCCGTTCACGAAGACCTCGGCGGGCGGGGGGCCGTTGAACTCGAGGGTGAAGCGGCTTCCGTCGGTGACGGTGAAGCGTTTGCGGTAGCAGCCGGGGGAAGAGTCTGGGATGGCGGTGGGGCTCCAGCGCTTGTCGGAACGGGCCGGGTCGGCGCAGTTAGCGGGGTCGGAATGGAAGACCCATTGGGCGTGGAGGACCTTCTCGTCGCGGGCGAGAGCGGGAAGTGCCAGCAAGAGAAGGGCTAGCGCTTGAGGGGGTCTTCGATCCATGGGGGCGTGCCGGAAAGGAGACGACCGAGTTCGGGTTCAAGGCGCTCCATGGCTTCCTTCATCTTCCAAGCGATGGAACGGTAGCTGAAGTGGCCTTTGACGCCGCTGCGGATACGGCAGATGTATTCGGTTTCGGCGAAATCCATTTTGAAGAGGAACCGGCTGCGGGCTCCGAAGGGAAGGAGGTATTCGTTCGCCGGGCTGGGGAGGAGTTGCATGGTGCCGAGGGCATGGTCCATGGCCGCGGCGTATTCGATGGTGAGTCCGGCCTGGGTGATGACTTGTGGGGTTTCGTAGCCGAGTTGGCCGCTATAGTCCTGGCGGAATTGATGACAGCGGCGGTGGCGATGGAAGTCGCGATAGGCGCCGACGTCCATAACGAGATCGTAGCAGTAGAGGCCGCCGCGGAAACCACGGAGAAGGTCGTCGTGCTTCGTGCGGGAGCCGACGGCGGTATCGATGACTTCCTGGCGGAGGGCGGGATGGGCGACGGCCCATTCGTAGAGGGCGCGGAAGGGCCAGTTGGTGACGGGGTAGAGGAGCGTGGCGGCGATCTCGGCGGCGGTTTCCGAGGGTTTGAAGAGATCGACGTCGGGGACCTCTTCTGGGCGGGAGGGGGTAGGAGCGGGGGGGAGGTTCTGCTGGGCCCAGAGGCGGAGATCGGCGGAGGACTGGGAGAGATGGGCGTCGGGGTCGCAGTATTTGGCGAGGGTGGGGGCGAGGGGTTCGGTTTGGGAATCGTCCCACCGGCAGGCGGGGGGGGCGGCGCAGGCGGCGGCGATTTCGGAGCCGATGGCACGGAGTTCGGCGTAGGGCGAGGCCTTCAGGCGACGGATCTGTTTTTCGAGAGTGCGGATGCTGGTTACTTGGCCGACGTTGGTGGGGACGGCCCAGAAGAGGAGGTAGCGAGCGACGTCGAAGGCGCGGGCAGCGATGTTGCGTTGGTAGGCGTCGGGCTTCATGTCCTCCGGGCGGGGGAGTTGGGCGGAGAGATGGGCGAAGGCGGCGTCGTGGACGAGGCGGTAGGCGGCCAGGAGCGTTTCTCCGGCGGCTAGAAACTGGGTGCGTTCTACATCGTTGAATTCCGGGGGAATGACGAAGCCGGTTTTCCCGAAGTCCTGATAGCGAGAGGATTTGGCTTGGCCGTCCCAGAGCTGTTCGTCCTCCACTTCGGCGGCGGCGAGTTCGGAGATGCCTTCGAGGCAGAAGGTGAGGTGTCCGAGGTCGGCGATGGAGGCGTGGCCGTATTGGAAATAGAAGCTTTCGAGGAACTTAGAGGAATCGTGCGTTTTCACCCAGGCGAGGGAGTCGACGATGGAGTCAGCCGAGCGGCTGTAGCGGGCGAGGGCATACGCACTCTTTTCCGGGGCGAGGGGAGCGACGGAAAGAATGCGGCGTTCCGGGGGAGGGGCTGGCATACTGAATAGTCTATTATGATGCAACTTAAGGTTCGACGACTTGTTACCGACGCGGTTTTGCCCGCTTATGCCCATGGTCCGCTCGAGGACGCGGGGATGGATTTGTGCTCGGTAGTCGATGCGGTGCTGGAGCCGGGGGTGCCGCAGGCGGTGGCGACAGGGCTATCGATCGAGCTTCCGCCGGGGTATGAGGCGCAGGTGCGACCGCGGAGCGGCCTGGCGTTTAAGCACGCGATTACGGTACCGAATAGCCCGGGGACTATAGATCCGGGGTATCGGGGCGAGGTGAAGGTGATTCTGTTGAACTTGGGGAAGGCGGCGTACGCGATCACCAAGGGCGACCGGATTGCGCAGATGGTGATTGCTCGATACGAGGGCGTGGAGTTGGTGGAGACGGACTTGAGCGAGACCGTACGGGGCGAGGGTGGTTTCGGCAGTTCAGGTCGTTAGATCTGGGGTTTCTTTTGGAGGGCTTGGCCTTGCTTGGCCAAGTACATGCCGACGCCGAAAGCGATGAAGCCGCCGATGGCGCTGATTAGGTACTGACCGAAGGTGCGCCAGTTGTAACCGAGGAAGGGGAGGACGCGGGTGGGGTCATCGGGGTCGACGGGGAAATCATATTCTTGACCGACGACGATAGCGGCGCCGCGATACTTACGGCGGGCCTCGTCTTCGGTGACGGCGGGGACGGGTGTCGTGAGTTGAGTGCGTTGTTCGCCGAGGTCGGAGAGGTAACTGAGCTGGAGTTGAAAGGCCCAGCCGGAGGCTGTCTTGTAGCCGATGTCGTTCTTGAGCACCTTAGCGCGGATCCGCGGGGCCTGTTGGAGCTGGTAGTAGGGTTTCCAGGCGCCGAGCATGGCGACGCCGACGAAGAAGACGCCACTGAAGAGCATGACCTTGCCGGCGGTGCGGAGCGGGTGGGCCGGGGAACGGGGAAGAAGCGCCATAAGTCTCATTCGAGTCTCGCAGATCCCATTACAAGAACGGTGAAACCGTTTCCGAGTTTTGTTGCGAACGATTAAAACCGGTGTACTGTCGCAAGTGGATCGAGTAATCACAGGGGCTCGGAATGTACGGCGCCGCCGGGGAGGACAGGGCGGCGACGGCTGTGATTTTGCTGCGTTCGAGGCACAAGACTGGCCCGACGGAAATGGTTCTGGTGACGCGAGGGTTTCCGCGAAGAAATTGAAAAACGACTACGCGATCGCTTTAGCGGGCGAGGCGGGATACCCGTCGGAGGTGTTACTGCCGGGGCTGCGGTTTGAGCTTGGGCTCGTTTAACCGGTGGATCGATATCCGTGGGTGCAGCTGCCGGCGGGTCAACTTGGCGTGGTGGTTACGCGGGACCGGGTTTTCAGCCGGCCCGGAGCGGAAGAGTTATTGCGACAGCAGCCGTTGACGCTGATGTCCGTCGGGTTGACGCATGCCGACCTAAAGGTGTTCCGGATTGCCCAGGACGCCAATTCCCAAGTGGATATACTGGGCATTGTTTCGATGCTGAAGGGCGGTCCGCTCTCGTCGGGTGCCATTGCGAATCGGCTGGGCCAGTTTGAAGATCTAGCGGCAATCGAACGGGACGGCCCAACCAGTGACGCCGAGATGATTGAACGCTTATTGAGCAACAAGAACGAAAAGCACAACAACTATGAGAATTTTCAAGGGTTTCTGGACCACGGCGGGCGGATCGGGTTGCAACATGACCCGCTGCTGTATGGCGCTTACATTCTGAATCCGTTTTTGGTTCGGATGGAGAAGGTTCCGATGCTCGTCGTGGAGCAGGGCCAAGTGGCGGTGGTGGAGGCCTATGTGGGCCTGGTCCCGTCCAATACGTCCGGTGCCGATTGCAAGTTCGGGATGCTGGTGCGGCCGGAGCATCGGGGCATTTGGCAGGAGTCGCTGCGGACGGGTAAGTATCCGATCAACCCCTGTTGCTACAGGGCGGAATTGGTGCCGTCGGCCATCCTGACGTTCAACTGAGCGGACCGGGTTTCGGCGGGGCACAAGCTGGATACGAAGCTCGAACAGCTCGTGGCGAAGAATCCGGAAGGCTTCGCGTTCGAGATGGACTTGCAAGTGCAAATTTATATTTCGGAAACGCGGCCGCCACGAGGAATCTCCACGGTGGGCTCGATTTGGAATCAGATTGACGAGGTGTTGCAAGCCGCCGTGGGAAACCACTTCCGGGACACGCTGCAATCGATGCCGGCGGTACGGTTTGTGGAGGAGCGGGGCGTCGACAGGCAGGACGTACTTTTGCCGCAGGATCTGGTGAAAGCACTGACCGAGCGGGAGATTGCCAAGCAGGAGATTGCGATGTTCGAGCAGGAGAAGCAGGCGCAATTGCAGCGGATTGAGACTGAACAAGCGCGGGGTACGGCCGACAGGCAGGCGGAGCGGGCGAAGTCGAAAGTTGGGGTGACGATCAAGGTCAACAACCCGCATGCGCGGAAGCCGGAGGCCGATGGCGAGGCGTTCTACATTGAACAGACGGGCACGGCGAAGGCTGAAGTTTTATGACGCCCAGGTCAAGGCGTTCGGGCGGATGCGACGGCGATCGTGAACCGCGTTGATGCGATTGGCAAGCGCGGGATGCCGATTGTGCCGACCATTCTGGTGACGGGCGGGCTGGTGACGGGCGGGAACGCTTCGTCCCTTGATGGTTTAGCCGCCGTGCTGATGAAGTACAGGAGTGCCGGAAAGTAGTTCGCCACGGCGAAAGCAATGGACGATGCCGGTGGGGGCGGTGTCCGGGGCGGCGTAGGTCGCCCCGGACGCGATCTGGACGGGGTCGAAGACGGTAATATCGGCGATGTAGCCCGGCGTGAGCAGGCCTTGGCGGGCCATCGAAAAGCGGGCGGCCGGTTGGGCGGTGATCTTGTGGATGGCTTGTTCGAGGGACATCCAGCGACGCTCGCGGACGATCTCGCCGAGGAGGAAGGGGAAGGTGCCATAGAGGCGGGGATGGGGCTTGCCTTTGACGTAGAAGCCGTCGCTGATGACCGAGCAGAGGGGGTGGGTGAGCAGCTTTTGCAGGTTCTCGTCGCACTGGTTGAAGGCGAGGATGTTGACGTTACCCTGCTCGGCCCGGAGGAGGGAAAAGATAGCGTCGACGGGGTGTTCGGCGAGAGTGTCTCCGATGGAGGCGAGGTCGGAACCGACGAAGTGTTCACTGACGGTGGAGCCGACGGCGGTGATGAAAATATCGCTCCACTGTTGGGGGACCTGCTCGATCATGGTAGCTTTCATGTCTCGGCAGAGCGCGGGGTCGGCGAGGCGTGCGAGGAGGGCGGTGGTGCCGCCGTCGACAGCCCAGGCGGGCAGGAGTTGGGTAAGGACGGTGCTGCCGGCGAGGTAGGGGTAGCTATCGAAGGCGACGTCGATGCCTTCGTGGCGGGCGGCTTCGAGCTTTTCGAGAGCTTCGGCTTGCTTGGCCCAGTTGCGGCGACCGACGGCTTGGAGGTGGGAAATTTGCAGGCGGCAGCCGGTGGCGCGGGCCAGGTAAAACTGTTCGTCGAGTGACGCCAAAAGGTCATCGCCGTAGCTGCGCATGTGGGTGGCGTAGACCTTGCCGGCGCGGGCGGTGACGCGGCAAAGGGCGGTGAGTTCTTCGGTGGGGGCGGTGGAGCCGGGGGCGTACATGAGGCCGGTGGAGAAGCCGGCGGCACCTCCGGCGAGGCACTCGGCGAGGCTTTGTTCCATGGCGTCTAGTTCGGCTGGGGTGGCCGGGCCTTGGCGTAAGCCCATCGTTGCGACGCGAAGGGTGCCATGGCCGACGAGGGAGCGGACGGTGACGAGCTCTGCCTGGGCTTCAGTTTCGGCGAGATACTCCTGAGCGTTGCGCCATGCCCAATCGCGGTCGTAGCCGAAGAGAATACCGTTGGCGAACTCCTGGACTTCGTGGCGGTGGGTTCCGCAGGGATAGGCGGAAAAGCCGCAGTTTCCCACGACTTCGGTGGTGACGCCCTGATCGGTTTTGGCACGATGGCGGGCGAGGACTTGGAGGTCGGAGTGGCTGTGGACGTCGATGAAGCCGGGAGCGATGACGAGGCCGGTGCAGTCGACTTGGGGGCAGTCGGTGGAGGCGGACACGGCGCCGACGGCGAGGATGGAGTGGCCGTCGAAAAGAAGGTCGCCCGAGTAGGCGGGAGCTCCGGAGCCGTCGATGAGGGTGCCGCCGTGGAGCAGGGTCATTGCTCGTAATTATAGATCGGGGTGGGTGGGGGATATGCGCCGACGGAAGTGGCCGACGCCCCTGACGTCGCGGCCAGGAAAACCGCTTACGACAAGTCCTGCCAGAAGAGCCACGGGGGCGATGGGACGCCGAATCCGACGATCGCCAAGATGATGAAAATTGGGATGAAGTCCCTGAGCTCGAAGAAAATCCAGGGCAAGAGCGACGCGGTACTGAACTCAGAAAAGCTGGAAGGCGTTGGCGCGATGAAGGCGATCGCGATTTCGGATGGCGAGGCTGGGGCTTGTGCTGTCGGCCGTTGTGCTGTTCATTCCCCTTTCCAATCGCCTCCGCGAAACCGCCCGCGAAATCCGTTTCGATTTCTTCGACGCCGCCAAGCCCCCGCTAGCAACGCCCTCGTCTTCGAAGGCCTCCCCAGTATCGACGCCATGCTCGCCTTCGAACTCGTCGCTGTGCCGAACTAGACTCAGACATCCTGACCTCTATGGAAATTACATCGAGCCGATTTCGTAGACGAGGCGCAAATCGGTCCCTGGGAAAATGGTCTGGGTGGCATTGAGGTGAACGCAGAGGTGGCGCGCGGCGAC
>Ga0114966_10005415_pt1 | contig 10805 bp, 9 predicted proteins | sample M_130207_XF_Meta_FD_87029 | JGI IMG/M metagenome (GOLD analysis project Ga0114966, IMG submission 87029) | Freshwater microbial communities from Lake Montjoie, Canada to study carbon cycling - M_130207_XF_MetaG | ecosystem: Environmental > Aquatic > Freshwater > Lake | place: Lake Montjoie...
ACATCGGTCGGGCCAAAAATATCCATCACCCCGCGGAGGATCGGGTCTTCCTTCGCGGCCTCCTCGATGATCCCTCGCGTAGCTTCCTTCCCGTGGGCACCGTGATGCGCCACCCACGTTTCGCCCAGCACCTGCCGCCCAAAACCGCCGACCCAGTCGCCCTTGTTGTTCGTGTTGAACTTCGCATACGGGCTGGTCGCCGGGATGCCCGAGAAGGCGTGCGTGCTCGTGCGCAGGCCGATGATCGGCTTGCCCGCGAGGTAGTAATCCACGAAGTGCTTCATCTGCTCATCCGGCCAATTGCGAAAGCGCAGGCCGATGATGCACAGATCGGCCTTCCCCAGCGCCTCGATCCCCGGCTGGTTGTTGGTCGTCTTGGGATCGATCTCGCCAGTCTTCGCGTTGATGGAAAAAACCAGCGTGCATTTGAACCCATGCCGCTGGCTAAGGATTTTGCCGAGCTGCGGCAGCGCCTCCTCACTGCGGTATTCCTCGTCGCCGGCCAGCAGGACGATGTGCTTGCCCTTGCCCGGGCCGTCCTTGCCTTCGTAGGTGACGGTGTCGCCGGCGCGGGCGAAGGGGGTGAGGGTGAATGTGGCGAGGAGGGCAATGGTGGAGAGAAGTTTCATGATGGTGAGGAATGACTGAACCAACACCCCGGCGAAAGCGAAAAACTTAGCCTCCACGGAAAAATCCCCCCGGCGCTCGCTCAAACCCGGAAACGGCAATGGGATGAACCGCAGATTGCGCGGATTTCATGGATTCAACGATTCGCAGCCTCCATTTTCCCGGGCGAGTGGTGGGGTTCGGGTAGGGCAGGCATCCTGCCAACGATGTTCGGGTGTCCCGCCTGAACGGTCTTCCCGACGTGCGGGCGCGTCCAACGCCCTCGGGAAAACCACGACGCAAGATGCGTCGCTCGGCGGGCGGGACGCCCACCCTACCCGAGACACTCCGGGACCCTCCGAGAGACTCATCATTTCTGAAAGATGGCAGGACAGAGGATGCCCAGTCCCCGGCACGTGCCTCCCCATCCGCGCACTCTGGGTAATCTGCGGTTCCTCCGGAGTTGGGGCGACGGCGAGAATCGTTTCCGAGTCGCCACAGCGCGCAGAACCGTGTCCACGCCAAGCCACCAACTCGGCGGGCAAAAAGAAAACCCGCGCTGCGCGCGAACCCTAGGGGGACGCGCAGCGCGGGTCTCGAGGAGGAAAGCGGACGCTCACACGAGCGGCGAAATCGCTTTCGCGGAAAGGGGTTAGCGCTTGCTGAACTGGAAGCGCTTGCGGGCTCCGGGTTGGCCGGGCTTTTTGCGCTCCTTCATGCGCGGGTCGCGGGTCAGCATGCCTTCGGGCTTGAGGACCGCCCGGTGTTCGGGCTTGACCTCGGTGAGGGCGCGGGAAATCGCCAACCGCACCGCGCCGGCCTGACCATGGACGCCACCACCGCTGGTGCTCACGATCACGTCGAAGGTGTTCACCGCCTGCACGATCTCGAACGGAGCCAGAACCGAATTCTGCAGGTTGATCGTCTTGAAGTAATCCTCAAATGGGCGGCCGTTGACCTCGATTTTGCCGGTGCCCGGCGACATGCGGATGCGGGCGACGGCTTCCTTGCGGCGACCTGTGGCGATGAATTCCTGAGACATAGTTTGGTAAGGTAAAGTCAGACGATCTGCGTAACCGCCTTCGGTTGCTGCGCGCTGTGCGGATGCTCGGCCCCGGCATAGACTTTGAGTTTCGTATAAACGGCGCGTCCGAGCTTGTTGTGCGGGATCATCCCTTTGACCGCGCGCTCGATGAGCAGTTCCGGGCGGCGGGCGCGGCGGGCCTTCACGGTCTCGCTCTTGTGGCCACCGACGAAACCCGAGAAGCTCATGTAGCTCTTGTCGGTCTCCTTCTTGCCGGTCACGCGCACTTTCGAGGCATTGATGACAATGACGAAGTCGCCGGTATCGCAGTGCGGGGTGTAGATCGCCTTTTCCTTGCCGCGCAGGAGCGTGGCGGCTTTCACAGCGACGCGACCGAGCACTTGGTCGGCGGCATCAATAACCCACCACTGGCGTGGGACTTCGTTGGCTTTGGCAGAAAATGTCTTCATGGAATTTAGGCTCCCCGGGTTTCGGAAAAGGGCGGGCAAACTAGGCATCCGCTTCCGAGGTGTCAATGGATTTGTTCGCCCAATAACTGAATCGCCAGGTCACCCGCCGCGCAAGCACTGGCGTAGCTCGACAGCCGTCCCGGTTTGCGCTGCTGTGCCGGGTTCCGGGAATAATTCCATGTCCGCTCCACTCCCATCGCCAGTGCGTCCCGTCGACTTTGACGAACTCGTGGACCGGCATTCCACCGCGCTTTTTCGCTTCGGGCTTTCGCTTGCGAAAAACGCGAACGATGCCGCCGATCTCACGCAGCAGACCTTCTTTCTGTGGGAAAAAAATGGCCGCCAACCCCGCGATCTCGCGAAGGTCAAACCGTGGCTCTTGACCGCCCTTTACCGCGAATACTTGAGCACCCACCGCCCCAGCACCAAATTCCCCCACGTGGAACTCGACGACGTCTCCCCCGAGATACCCAGCGTCGCGCCGTCCATCCTCAATGACATCGATGGCCACACCGTGGTCGCCGGTCATCTCCGCGCCGTGACGATGCCCGCTGATCTGCGGGCGCGCATCCTCGCCGGCGGGTCGGTCAGCCGCGTGCTGCGAATCGCCGCCGCGCGGGACCTGTCCGACCTGATTCCGGCGCTGGCGGCAATCCCCGCGCGCTAGCTGCCCTCCCTCGCGTCTCATGGCCTCCCTGTTCACCCGCTACACCCATTGGCTCCACACCCGCTGGCCCGCTGGCACGGTGGAAAAATTGCCCGCTTGCGACGAACACGGTCGCACCAACCTGCCCGGCGTCCGCATCGTCGGCGACCTCACCGGCGTGCCGCTGCTGAAGTTTTCCTCCGACTCCGGCGCCCGCGCCGTCCGTGAAATCGCCGCCGAACTCGGCGAACCAGAAACCAGAAACCAGAAACCAGAAACCCTCGATTTGGCCATCATCGGCGGCGGCGTCGCTGGCATCTCCGCCGCCATCGAGGCCCGCTGCGCCGGCCTGAACTTCGCCGTCTTCGAGGCCACGCAGGTTTTCTCCACCGTCGCCAATTTTCCCAAGGCAAAACCCATCTTCACCTACCCCACCGACATGCAGCTCGACGGCGGCCTGCACTTCACCGCCGACGTGAAGGAAGCGCTGCTCGCCGAGATGGAAGCGCAACGCCGCGCCGCCGGCATCGAGGTCACGCCCGCGCGCATCGAGCGCCTCGCGCGCGACGGCGAAACGCTGGTGCTCAAAGGCGCGCACGGCGACGTGGCTCGCGCGCGGCGGGGCATCGTGGCCATCGGCCGCAGCGGCAACCACCGCAAACTCGGCGTCCCCGGCGAGGAACTCGGCAAGGTTTTCAACCGGCTCCACGACCCCAAGGAATACGCCGGCAAAAACGTGCTCGTGGTCGGCGGCGGCGACAGCGCGCTCGAGACGGCCATCGCGCTCGGCGCGTGCGGCGCGCACGTCACGCTGAGCTACCGGAAAAAAGAGTTCGCGCGGCCCAAGCCCGGCAACATCGAGAAGCTCCACGCCCTCGCCGCCAACCCCGACACGCCCGTCGAGATTCGCCAGCCCACCAACGAGCGCGCCAGCACCGCGCTCATCGGCGACATGCAACGCCGCACGCCGACCGGCTCCGTGCAGCTCCGGCTCGGCTCCGCCGTCACGCGCCTCGACGCCGCCACCGTCAGCCTTCGCACCGCCGACGGCGCTGAGGAAACGCTCCCGAACGACGTCGTCTTCACCATGCTCGGCCGCGAGGCTCCGCTCGATTTTTTCCGCCGCAGCGGCCTCACCATCCGCGGCGAGTGGACTCCGGGCACGTGGGCCAGTTTCATCGCCTTCTTCCTCTTCTGCACGTTTGTCTATTTGTGGAAAGGCGGCACCTCGCTGAAAGCCGCGTTCGAGCGCAATCACTGGTTTCCCTTCAACGTCCCGGACTGGCTGCACAGCCTCGGCGGCAACATCGCCGCGCAGTCCGCCGATCCGTCCACGATCCTCGGCACGCTCGCCATCACCGCCACCGAGCCGGGCTTCTACTACTCCGTCGCCTACACCGCGATCATCATCATCTTTGGCGTCCGGCGCATCCGCCGCCGCCGCACGCCCTACGTCACCACCCAGACGCTCACGCTCATGGCCGTGCAGACCGTCCCGCTTTTCCTCCTGCCCTACTTCATCCTCCCCTACGCCGGGCACAATGGCTTCTTCGATCACGGCTTAGCGCGCACCGTCGCCGACGGCCTTTTCCCCCTCGCCGGCTACGCGCACGGACGCGAATACTGGCGCTCCTTCGGCTTCATCCTCGCCTGGCCGCTCTTCTTCTGGAACCTCGCCACGGCCCAGCCGCTCTGGTGGTGGCTCGCCATTTCTTGCGTGCAAACTTTCGTCATCATCCCGCTCATCGTCTGGCGCTGGGGCAAAGGCGCCTACTGCGGCTGGATCTGCTCCTGCGGCGCGCTCGCCGAGACCCTCGGCGACACCCACCGCGAGAAAATGCCGCACGGCCCGCGCTGGAACCGGCTGAACATGGTCGGCCAGGTCGCCCTCGTGCTCATCTCGCTCGTCTTCCTCTTCCGCGTCCTCGCCTGGCTCGGCGTCCCGTTTGCCGAGAATATCTCCGGCGGACTCCTCGGTGGCTGGTCCCTCGCCGGCCTCCAGCTCAATTACTACCACGTCGTCGATCTCGGCCTCGCGGGGATCGTCGGCGTCGCCGCGTATTTCTGGTTCAGCGGACGCGTCTGGTGCCGCTTCGCCTGCCCGCTCGCCGCGCTCATGCACATCTACGCGCGCTTCTCGCGTTACCGGATTTTTGCGGAAAAGAAAAAGTGCATCTCCTGCAACGTCTGCACGTCCGTCTGCCACCAGGGCATCGACGTGATGAACTTCGCCAACAAAGGCCTGCCCATGGAAGACCCCGAGTGCGTCCGCTGCTCCGCCTGCGTCCAGCAATGCCCCACCGGCGTCCTGAGTTTCGGCCGCCTCGGCGACGACGGCGTGCCCCTCCTCGACCAGCTCGCCGCCTCCCCCGTCCGCATGCGCGAAAACGCGGCGGTCGGCGCGCCGAGCTAGCGCCGAAGCTGCGACTCCAGCTCCGCAATCCTCGCCTTCAGCGGGGCGACGACTTACTCCACCTCCGCCTCGGTGAAGCGCGGGGTGCTCGTGGGCGTCGAGGACTTGGGCGTGGCCGAGGATTTTCAGGCACTCGCGATTCGGGTCGTCCCTGATGGTCCGTAAGTCGGTGCGCGCGGGATGGACTCATTTTTTTTCACGGATATTTGGACACCGGGGATTTTCCCATCTACTACTCGCCGCCCTTTTTATTTCCATGCTCCTATTTTCCCTCTGGTCTCTAGCCGGTGTCACCTTCGGCCTCATCTTTGTTTCGTTCTTCGAGTGGGTGCTCCACCGTTACGTCATGCACCGCCCGCTCGGGTGGTTTCGCTACCCGTTTCAGGCGCATGCCGTGATCCATCACCACACCTTCAAAGGCGATCAGACGTATCACCTGAAAGACGAGGCGGACAAAGAGACCATCCCCATGGCTTGGTGGAACGGTCCCGCGCTCATCGTGATCGGGATGTTGCCGATGCTCGGCCTGGCGTGGCTCGCGGGAAGCTGGGCGGTGGCGCTCGGCGCGGTGCTGGCCATAGCCGGCTACTACTGCGTCTATGAGTACCTCCACTGGTGCATGCACCTGCCGAAAGCACGGCGCGTCGAGCGGTCGTGGCTCTTTCACCGGCTGAACGGCCACCACATTTTGCATCACCGTTACATGCACAAAAACTTTAACGTCATCCTGCCGCTCGCCGACCTCTGCCTCGGCACTCTGCTGCCGCGGTCAAAAGTGCGGTTCGCCCAGCCGCGCGGAGTCGGTGTGCCGGATGTGCAACCGCGCCGCACCAGCCAAGGCAGCAATCCCGAGGACGCCGCGGAGTTGGCGGACGGTGGTTTTGGCGACAGTTCGGCGGCGTGACACCCGGTGGTCATGGAGCCGTCAGCGCGGCTCATCTGGTCCAGTTTTCGGTTCAGGAAAACCGCGCGCTTTTCGGCCAGCCAGCCGGTGTTCAGGCGCGGATTTTTTCGCCAGGAGGGAGGCCGTGGATTTTTTCCAAAGCACAGGTTGCAATGAAGGCCCACGTTTCTAACATGCGCGCCGCATGAAGCCACCCTGGGACATTCCCGCCGCCATTTCGCTCTACAACATCGACCGTTGGGGGACGGGTTATTTTACCGTCAATGGCAAGGGCAATATCCAGATTCAGCCGACGCGGAAGCCGGAGGCGGTGATCGACATCATGGAGGTGGTGGCGGAGGCGCAGGAGCGCGGGCTGACGTTTCCGATGGTGCTGCGTTTTCAGGATCTGCTGCGCGACCGGGTGGAGACGATCAATACGGCATTCGCGGCGGCGATCACGGAGTCGGGTTACAAGAACGTGTATCGCGGGGTTTTTCCCATCAAGGTGAACCAACTGCGCGAGGTGGTGGAGGAGATCATGGACGCGGGGATGCCGTTCCAATTTGGCATCGAGGCGGGGAGCAAGCCGGAGTTGCTCGCGGCGCTGGCGATCCATCGCGATTCGGAGGGCCTGATTATTTGCAACGGCTACAAGGATCAACTTTTCATCCAAAACGCGCTGCTCGGCAGCAAGCTGGGGAAAAAGGTGATCATGGTGGTGGAGAAGATCGAGGAACTGGCGGAAATCCTGCGCGTGTCAAAGGAAGTGGGCGTGGAGCCGATGATCGGCATCCGCGTGCGACTGGCGGCGAAGGGCGCGGGGAAGTGGGCGACGAGCGGCGGCGAGAACGCGAAGTTTGGCGTGAGCACGGCGGAGCTGGTGGCGGCGAGCGAGTTGCTGAAAAAGGAGGGGCTCGCGCACACCCTGAAGCTCGTGCATTTCCACGTGGGCTCGCAGGTGCCGGACATCGGGACGATCAAACGGGCGGTGCGGGAGGCGGCGCGGTTTTATGCGAAGCTGGCGAAGATGGGGCATGTGCTGGGTTACCTCGATGTGGGCGGCGGGCTGGGAGTGGATTACGACGGCTCGCGGACGGCGTTCGACAGTTCGACGAACTACTCGCTGCAGGAGTATGCCCGCGACATCGTCTATAACATCATGGACGTGTGCGACGCGGAGAAGGTGGCGCATCCGATCATTGTCAGCGAAAGCGGGCGCGCGATCGTGGCGCATCATTCGGTGCTGATCGTCGAGGCGTTTGGGGCGATCGAGAAAGACAAGACGCCGATCCAGATCGAGGTGAAGACGAGCGATCCGAAGCAGGTGACGGAGGTGCTGGAGATCCAGCGCAACCTGACGCAACAGAACCGCATGGAGTCGCTGCACGACGTGCAGCAGATCAAGGAGCAGGCGCAGTCGATGTTCGACCTCGGGCTGCTGGAACTGGAGAGCAAGGCGAAGATCGAGACGGTTTACTGGCAGATCGCGAAGCGGATCGTGGACTTCTGCGCCGGGATGAAATACATGCCGGACGAGGTGAAGGATCTCGAGGTTTCGTTGGGCGACCAATACGTCTGCAACTTCTCCGTTTTCCAAAGCCTGCTCGACCACTGGGCGCTGGGGCAGCTTTTCCCGGTGATGCCGATTCACCGGCTCGACGAGTATCCCGAGCGCAACGGGACGCTGGTCGATATCACCTGCGACAGCGACGGGAAGGTGAGCAAGTTCATCGACCTGCAGGACGTGAAGGACACGCTGCCGCTGCACAAATTGCAGCCGGGCAAGCCCTACTATCTCGGGTTCTTTTTGATGGGTGCCTATCAGGACATCATGGGCGACCTGCACAATCTTTTCGGGCGCGTGAACGAGGCGCATGTCTTTCTCGATGAGGACGAGGAGAGCGGCTGGTACATCGAGGAAACAATCGAGGGCAGCACCATCGGCGAGGTGCTCTCAATGACCCAGTGGGACCAAAACGAACTCACCCGGCATGTGAAAGCGCAGGTGGATGCCGCGATCAAAGGTGACCGGCTGAAGCCGAACGAAGCGATGAAACTGCTCACGAGTTACGAGCGGGGCCTGAAGGGCTACACCTACCTGCACTTCGGCGGCAACGGCTCGTAGCCGCCGCGTCCGTCACGTCCGTCACCAGTTGCCGGCGAAGCGGTGATTCGCGGGCGCGACGGGGCAGTTGATGGACCGGCCGAGTGCGCGGTTGACCGTGGTGTTGACGATATTGATCCGCGTGCCGACTGCCGCTGCGTCGAAAACGCGCACGACATCCCGCGAGCACATGCGCACGCAGCCGTAGCTGGCGGGGTGTCCGATTTTCACTTCCTCGGGCGTGCCGTGGATGTAGATGCCGCGGTCAAAGGCGCGGGCGTTCCCCGCCTGCAAGCCGCGCAAATGAAGGATGCGGGTGACGATCGGGTCACGACCGCGGGCGTTGGGACGGAGCACCTCACCGGTGAAGCGCCGCCGCTTGAAGACCGCGCCCTGCGGAGCACCAGCCCCGACTTTGGAGGCGACCTCGAGCCAACCGAGCGGAGTCGCGAAACTGCGCGGGCGATCACCGACGCCGAATTTCGACGTTGAAATGGGGAAGTCCTCGACCCTTTTGCCTTGCCGGACAATCACCAACCGCTGCTCGGGCACGCTCACGATGATGGCGGTCTCGCCGAGCGCCCGCCCGGTTGCGGAGCAGACGCAGATGAAAGCGGCGAGCAGGCAAATCCAAAAGGATGGTTTGATGGAAATCATGGCGGATGTGGTTTAGCAGGCCCCGTGCCGCCTTCTGGCACGTCCCCACTTTTCCCCCGCAAGGGCCGCCGCAATCCCCGTTCAGACCGACGCTGCAACTGCAAGAACTACGCCGCCAGCGGCGCTCCGGAATCGCGTCCCGGGAAGCGCAGATTCGGCATCCACTGCGCCAGTGAGCAGAGGGCCACGTAGGAGAAACCGACGAGGAACAGCGAGAGGAACATGGCGTTGAGCCACTGCTCGTAGGCGACCGCACAGCCCAGCAGGTAGCTGAAGTAGATCGCGAAGAGCATTTCGATGAAGGGGACGATGCTTTTGATCGGCACGTAGCGCGCTTTTTTCCACGACTGCGTCTTGCTCTCGATGCCGTATTTCGGCGTGCGCGTGAATTCCGACTGGTGCCCGAACATTGCCTCGAGCACCGCCCGGGCATTGTTGATCGCCAGGCCGATGCCGAGCGCGAGGACCATCGGGAGCAGCACCAGCTCCCGCACCCAGGTTTTAGGATGCAGTGCCCGCTGCGCGATCACGTAGAAGATCGCCGCCGGCAGCGACGCCGAGAGATAGATCGGCACATTGATCAGCATGGAGTGCCAAGAAAACGCCGATCCTTCGCCCCCGGTCGCCGGGTGCATCAGGATACAGAGAAAAAAGAGGAGGAGATACGCGTAATTCGAGGTGAGATGCGCGGTGGATTCGAGCTTGATGAGCAACGGCAAATCCGCCCGCCAAACCTTCGGCAGCAATTTCATGCACGTCTGGATCGAACCCTTCGTCCAGCGATGCTGCTGCGACTTGAAGCCGTTCATATCCACGGGCAGCTCGGCCGGCGTCACCAGGTCCGGGAGGAAAATAAACCGCCAGCCCTTGAGCTGCGCCCGGTAGCTCAGGTCCAGATCCTCCGTCAGCGTGTCATGCTGCCACCCGCCGGAATCCGCGATGCACGACCGCCGCCACAGCCCGGCCGTCCCGTTGAAATTGAAGAACCGCCCCGCCCGGCTCCGCGCCGTCTGCTCCAGCAGCAGATGCCCATCGAGGAACATCGCCTGCACCCGCGTCAGCACCGAGTAGGTGCGATTCAGATGCCCCCAGCGCGTCTGGATCATCCCCACCTTGGGGTCGGTGAAAAAGTGGACCGTCTTGAGCAGCATATCCGGCGCAGGCACGAAGTCGGCGTCCAGAATCAGCACGAACTCTCCCGTGCAACTGGCCATCCCGGCCTCCAGCGCCCCCGCCTTGAACCCCGTCCGATCCGTCCGGTGGACCAGCTCAATATCCAAGCCGCGCGCCTTTAACTCCGCCACGCACTTCGCCGCGATGTCCGTAGTCTCATCCGTCGAATCATCCAGCACCTGCACCTGGAGGCGCTCGCGCGGGTAATCCAGAGCCGCGACCGATTTCAGCAGACGCTCCACGACGTACATCTCGTTAAATACGGGCAACTGCACGGTGATCCGCGGCAGCTCCTCAAAGTTTCCCAGCGGCACCGGCGGACGATTCCGGTTTTTGAGAAAAAGATAGACGATGACGTAACGATGCAGCCCGTAGAGAGACAGGCCGCAGAGCACGACGAAGTAACAAATTGTCCAGATGGTGTTTACCAAGCTTCCTGACATAGTAATTTTTGATCCCTTTAGGGCGCGAACAGGGGCGGAATCATGGCGGGGGAAGTTGGATGGTCAAGTCTGAATTCCCCGGAGCAAACCGCGGACTTTTTCGCCACGCGACAGCCGTGGCCTTGTCACAGAAAGGCCGGGCGGTATCCTCGACGCCTCATGAAAACATTTCTCCTCGCCCTCCTCGCCCTCGTCTCCACCGCGGTCGCCGCCGACAAAATCAAGGTCCTCATCGTGGACGGCCAGAACAACCACGACTGCGTGTTGCCTCAAGTCAAAATGACACCGGGGAGTGAAAAATGGGGCGATACGTTGACTCATAACTCGTGACACCAGTGGAGGCGGGGGTTTGGCGCGAAAATGGCCCTCTGGAAGGAGCCCGT
>Ga0114966_10005418_pt1 | contig 10802 bp, 11 predicted proteins | sample M_130207_XF_Meta_FD_87029 | JGI IMG/M metagenome (GOLD analysis project Ga0114966, IMG submission 87029) | Freshwater microbial communities from Lake Montjoie, Canada to study carbon cycling - M_130207_XF_MetaG | ecosystem: Environmental > Aquatic > Freshwater > Lake | place: Lake Montjoie...
GGGCGACCCACGCAGCATAGGCAGCGTCGGCCGCCTCATCGGCCACCCTCTGGTCGCGCAGGAACCTGCCCCAGAACCACAGCCCAAAACAGGCGAAGAAGACCCACTGCGAGGCATAGAAGGCGTTGCGGAGGTCCCAGGTGGTTCCAGCGGGCACATCCTGTGCCACCTGGAGCTGCCAGAGCCCTAGTTTCAGGCACCCTAGGAACAGCGCCGCCACGACGCAGTGCATCACCCACCAACGAGGCGCGAGGGCGTAGCGAAGCATTCCCCCACGCTATCTTCACCATTTCGATGGGAATATGGGACCAGTCGTGGTAACTTTCACAAGGTTGCAGTTGCGGTTCCTCGCTCGTTCGATCGGACGCCCGTGGAAAGCGAAGCACGGTCGGTCCCCTGTGTCCGCCCCGCTCACGTCGATACCAACGCCGCATCCACGGCCGAGGCATGGTGCGGAGGCCGAACCCCGACAGGCGTCGGGGGGACACAGCACAAGGAATGAGAAGAACGAATATGGCTCAGGGCACTGTCAAGTGGTTCAACGCCGAAAAGGGCTACGGCTTCATCGCCCAGGACGGCGACGGACCTGACGTGTTCGTGCACTACAGCGCGATCCAGTCAGACGGCTACCGTTCACTCGACGAGAACCAGCGCGTCGAGTTCGAGATCACCGCGGGCCCCAAGGGTCCCCAGGCTGACTCGGTTCGCGCCATCTGACGCGAACAACCTCATGGCAGCGGCCTCTCACCTTCGGGTGGGGGGCCGCTGTCGTTGTCGCCCGGAATGTCGATCCGGCGCAGCTGCTTGACCATGCTGCGCATCAGGAAGAACACCGCCACGAACAGCGCGACAAAAAAGAACAGTCCGACCAGGCCGGGTGAGACGACGGTGGGGTCAAGCTCGCGCGGCAGGGCCGGGGGCGGTGTCGTACTGCTCATCGCCGGCCACCATCGGTTGGTCGAAGACCCGCGAACAGGTCGTTCTCGGGCAGGGAGGTTTCGACCTCGCTGCGCGCCAGCTGGTAGTCCTCGGTGGGCCACACTCGCTGCTGCAGTTCGAGGGGCACCCGGAACCACGGGCCCAGGGGGTCGACCTGGGTCGCGTGCGCGAGCAGGGCCGCGTCACGCACCGAGAACCAGTCGGCGCAGGGCACCAGGGTGGTGAGTCGCTCGGCGTCGTGGGGACGGTCCTCCCACCCCGCGAGCCAGTCGGCGTAGGGCGACTCCAGCCCGGCGCCCTCCATGGCCTCGTGCAGCGCCATGACCCGGGCCTTGTGGAAGGTCATGTGGTAGTACACCTTGAGCACCTGCCACGCCTCCCCCGCATCGGGGAACCGCGCAGGGTCGGCAGCGGCGTCAACCGCGGCCAGCGACACCTCGTGCGTGCGGATGTGGTCGGGGTGCGGGTAGCCGCCGTGCTCGTCGTACGTGGTGAGCACCTGAGGTCGGAACTCTCGGATGAGGCGCACGAGCCGCTCGGTTGCCACCTCGAGATCGATCACGGCGAAGCAGCCCTCGGGGAGGGGTGGCTTCTCGCCGGTCTCAGGGTCGGCCTCGGGCAGTCCTGAGTCCTCAAATCCCAACCAGGCGTGTCGAACGCCGAGCAGCTCGGCGGCGCGGGCCATCTCTCGCTGTCGCACCAGCAGGATCCCGTGCTCCTCAACCTCGAGGGCCACTGCTTCGTTCAGCACGTCACCGCGCTCGCCGCCGGTGCAGGTCACCACCATGATGTCGACGCCCTCGGCGATGTAGCGGGCCGCCGACGCTGCCCCCTTGCTCGACTCGTCGTCAGGGTGCGCGTGCACGGCCATCAGCCGCAGGTCGTCGGTCAGGGGCCGCTGAAGTTCGATGCTCATTTGGCTAGTCTCGCAACCTCTCGCAGTGACTCTGCCCGCGGGTCGTCGTATCCTCATGATCATGAGCGCACCCGAGACCTGGCTGACCCAGGAGGCCCACGACCGCCTTGCCGCCGAGCTCGAGGAGCGATCGGGGCCGTTGCGCACCGAAATCACCAAGCGGATCGAGCTGGCCCGCGAGGAGGGTGACCTCAAGGAGAACGGGGGCTACCACGCGGCCCGCGAGGAGCAGGGTAAGAACGAGGCCCGGGTGCGGCAACTGCGACAGATGCTCGAGCACGCGCGCATCGGAACCCCCGAGGCAGCCGCGGGCGAGGTTCAGGTGGGGCAGGTCGTCACCGTCGCCTTCGCCGACGGGGCCACGGAGACCTTCCTGCTGGGCTCGCGCGAGGAGGCCGTGCACGCGAGCATCGACGTGTACTCGCCCACGTCGCCACTCGGCTCAGCCGTGCTGGGCAAGCAGGCAGGCGACAGCGTCTCGTACGCCCTACCCAACGGCAGGCTTCTCGAGATCGACATCACGCACGTCACGCCCTACGCGGGCTGACTACCTGCTGGTCGTGTTGCGAAACCTGCGGGTTGACAGCGGGATAAACACCGCGAGAATCGCGCCGCAGCTGAGCAGGGTGTACAGCACCGGGTGCTCGAGCGGCCAGGGGTACGCCGCCCCGGGGAACTGCCCGGTGGGGTTGCCGAACAGCTCTCGGCACGAGAGCACCAGCGACGACAGCGGATTCCACGAGGCGAAGGTCTGCAGCCACGAGGGCATTCCCTCGAGCGGAACGAACGCATTCGACATGAAGGTGAGCGGGAAGAGCCAGATGAGTCCGGCGGTCTGCGCCGTCTCAGTGTTGGGCATGTGAAGGCCGATCCAGACCCCCACCCACGCCACCGTGTAGGCGAAGAGCAGCAGCAGCAGGTAGGCCGCGGTTGCCTGCACGAAGCCGTTGTGAATGCGCCACCCGACCACTAGCCCGGTAACCGACAGCACGGCAAGCACGAGGATGAGGCGCACCGCGTCGGCGGTCGTGCGTCCGAAGAGCACTGCTGACGACCGCATCGGCAGCGAGCGGAAGCGATCGATAATGCCCTTGCTCATGTCCTCGGCGATTCCTACCGTGGACGAGGCCGCCGCGAAGGCCACGGTCTGACCGAAGATGCCGGGCATCAGGTACTCGCGATAGGCGGCGGCGCCGTCTTCAGGAGATGACCCGGGCACAGGGATCGCCCCGCCGAACACGTAGGCGAACAGCAGCACGAAGATGACTGGCTGCACCAGTGAGAAGAAGAGCAGTTCGGGGTTGCGCAGGGTTTGAATGAGGTTGCGCCGCGACACGACGATTCCATCGCGCAGCCCCCAGCCCAGCGCCGAGCGCCGGACAGGGGTGGGGACGGCCGGGTTGGTGGTGGCTACGGACGACATGTCAGCGCTCCTTTCGGCCGCGCGAGCGACCCTGACGGCCAGTGGGGGCTTCTGACTTCTCCTCGGCCGCGTGACCGGTGAGCGAGAGGAAGACGTCGTCGAGGGTGGGGCGTCGCAGCACGACATCGTCGATGGTCACGCCGGCGGCGTCGAGGGCTCGCACGGCCTCAACCAGCACCATGCTTCCGCCCGAGACCGGTGCCGACACGCGGCGCTCGTCGGGCGACACGCTAGGGGCAGCGTCGCTCACTGACCGAAGGGCAGCCACCGCGTCGTCGAGTTGGGCGCGCTCGCGCACCACCACCTCGAGCCGATCTCCTCCTACCTCATCTTTGAGCGCGTCGCTGGTGCCGTGTGCGATCACTCGCCCGTGGTCGATAACCACGATGTCGTGGGCGAGTTGGTCGGCCTCCTCGAGGTACTGCGTGGTGAGCAGCACCGTGGTGCCCTCGCGCACGAGGTCAGCAATGACGCTCCACACCTCAAGGCGCGAGCGAGGGTCGAGCCCGGTGGTGGGCTCGTCGAGGAAGAGGATGCGGGGGTGCGCCACGAGTGACGCGGCGAGGTCGACCCTGCGTCGCATGCCGCCGCTGAACGTGCGCACCGGACGGTCGGCGGCGTCAGCGAGATCGAACCGCTCGAGGAGTTCATCCGCGCGAGCGTCGACCCACTTACCGGGCAGGTGGTAGAGGCGTCCGACCATGGCGAGGTTCTCGCGCGCCGTGAGGTATTCGTCGACGGCCGCGTACTGACCGGTCAGCCCGATCACCCGGCGCACCGCATTGGCCTGCTTGACCACGTCGAGGCCGGCCACGGTAGCGGTGCCACTGTCGGGCCGGAGCAGCGTGGTGAGAATGCGGACAGCCGTGGTTTTACCGGCGCCGTTGGGCCCGAGCAGACCGACGACCGAACCCTCGGGAACCTCGAGGTCGAGCCCGTCGAGCGCCTTGACCTCGCCATAGTGCTTGACCAGGCCGGAGGCTTTGATCGCGGGTGCAGACATGACTCAAGAATAGTCAGCCCACCATCGGGTGCGCCCTCAGGTGACCGTCACGTGATAGCCGCTGCCCCTGAGGTGAGACACCAGCTCATCGCGATGCTCACGCCCGCGCGTCTCGACGTGCACCAGCACTTCGACGTCACCCAAGCGCAGGTCGGCGTCGATACGGCGGTGCTCGACGTCGATGATGTTGGCCCCGGCAGCCCCCACCTCGGCGAGCAGCGTGGCCAGCGCGCCCGGGCGGTCATGAATGCTGATGGTGAGCGACAGGTAGCGGCCGGCCGCCGCGAGCCCGTGACGCATCACCTGCATCAGCAGGAGCGGGTCAATATTCCCGCCCGACGCCGTGACCACCACGGGTGGCTCGAAGGCGGTTGGATCGTCGAGTACCGCCGCCATCGCAACCGCGCCGGCCGGCTCGACCAGAAGCTTGCTTCGCTCGAGGCACAGCAGCAGCGCCCGCGAGATCGAGTCCTCGCTCGTGGTGCGAATCTCAATCGACGCGGCGTCGATGACCCCGAAGGGCACGTCGCCCGGTCGGCCCACGGCGATGCCGTCGGCCATGGTGGTCATCGAGGTGAGAGGAACTGGGTGACCGGCCGCGAGCGAAGGGGGATAGGCCGCCGCGCCCTCGGCCTGCACGCCCACCACTCGCACATGGGGCGCGAGGTCGCGCATCACGGCCACGATTCCGGCCAGAAGGCCCCCTCCGCCGGTGCACACCACGACTGTGCGCACATCGGGTACCTGCTCGAGGATTTCGAGTGCGATCGTGCCCTGCCCGGTGACGATATCGGGATGGTCGAAGGGGTGCACGATGACCGCGCCCGTGGCGTCAGAGAACTCGCGGGCAGCCACCATGGCCTCATCAACGGTGGAGCCGCTGAACCTCACCTCAGCGCCATATCCACGCGTGGCTCTCACCTTGGGAAGCGGCGCGCCGTGCGGCATGAACACCGTTGCGGGCACACCGAGCGCCTGCGCCGACACGGCCATGCCCTGCGCGTGGTTGCCGGCGCTCGCCGTGACGACACCGCGGGCTCGCTCCTCGGGGGTCATCCGGCTGAGCCTGAGGTACGCTCCCCGCACCTTGAATGAACCGGCGCGCTGCATGTTTTCGCACTTGATCCACACCGGCCCTCCCACTCGGTCGGCGAGCCAGCGGGCGCTTCGAACTGGAGTCACGCGAGCGAGTTCGGCCACCACGGGTCGGGCTGCGATGACATCGTCGGCGGTGACCATCAGTCGGCCTCCCAGTAGTTCTCGGAGAGCACCAGTGCGGCGGCACCGACCACACCTGAGTCGGTGCCGAGCAGCGCGGGCACCACGGGCACTCCGCGCGTAAACCCCAATTCCGCATGCTGCCGCAGCGCCTGGTGCATTGGCTCATACAGGAGCGCGCCTGACAGCGCGACACCTCCGCTCAGCACCACCATGTCGACATCGAGCACCGCGAGGGCCGATGCGATGCCGAGCCCCAGCGCCGTACCGGCGCGGCGCAGAGCTTCGACGGCGATGGGTTGCCCCAGACGCGCGTCGACCGCCACAGCCTCGGTGGTGGCGCCGAGGTCGATGCGCGACGGACTCCAGCCGCGCGACACCGCCCACTCGGCGATCGCCGGCCCGCGGGCGATGGCCTCAAGGCAGCCCCGGCCGCCGCAGCCACACTCAGGCCCCGCGGGGTCGATGACGATGTGACCGACGTGACCGGCGTTTCCGGTGGAGCCGCTGACAGCCCGACCGCCGTAGATGATTCCGCCGCCCACACCGGTTGACACCACGATGCCGAGCATCGCCGCATGACCCTGACCCGCCCCAACCCAGTGCTCGGCCACGGCCATGCACACCGCATCGTTGTGCAGCCGAACTGGCATGCCGAGGAAACGGTCAGCTAGGTGGGCTCGCAGGGGAAAGCCCCGCCAAGCCGGAATGTTGAGAGGAGACACCTCGCCGACCGGCCACTCCATGGGTCCGCCGCATCCGACGCCCACGCCGCTGAGCGCCGGTGACCCAGCCTCGGCACGAACTCGGTCGAGAAGTGCGACGACCGCCGCCCAGATCTGCGACCCGTCAACCGTGTCACCCGAGGGAGTGGGTACGCGGGCCGACGCGAGGATGCGCCCCCCGGGGGCAACCACCGCGGCAGCCAACTTCGTGCCACCCACATCGAGGGCAAGGGCGGGTCCGTTAGCGTCGAAAGGGACGTGCAGCGCAGAAGCCATGTGGGTCATTCTGTCGCCCCGGGTGGTGATGCGGGCGCTGCAGGAAGCCCGTACGGTCGTGTCATGCCCCCTCTTCACTCGCGACCCACTCCGCCCGACTCGCTTCCTGCCACGCTGTCGGCGCTGCTCGCCACCGGCTATCGGCAGCGCACGGTGAAGGAGGAACTGCGCCAGAACCTGCTGGCTGCCCTGCGAGTAGGAGCCGACCCCTTTCCCGGCATCGTGGGTATGGAGGACACGGTGCGGCCCCAACTCGAACGGGCGCTACTCGCCGGGCACGACCTCGTGCTGCTGGGCGAGCGCGGTCAGGGCAAGACACGCCTGTTGCGCACTCTGGTGGGGCTTCTCGACGAGTGGAGCCCGGTCGTGGCCGGTTGCGAGATCAATGACGATCCGGTCGACCCCGTGTGCCTTCGTTGCCAGCGCCTTGCCGCGGCCCAGGGCAACGACCTGCACCTGAGCTGGCGTCACCGATCGGAGCGCTACGGCGAGAAGTTGGCAACGCCCGACACCAGCGTGGGCGACCTCATCGGCGACGTTGACCCCGTGAAGGTGGCTGAGGGCCGACGTTTGGGCGACCCCGAGACAGTGCACTACGGCCTGGTGCCACGCACCAACCGCGGCATCTTCGCCGTGAATGAGCTTCCCGACCTCGCCGAGCGCATTCAGGTATCGCTGCTCAACGTGCTCGAGGAGCGCGATATCCAGGTGCGCGGCTACGCGCTGCGGCTTCCGATGGACCTGCTGTTGGTGGCCAGCGCGAACCCTGAGGACTACACCAATCGCGGCCGCATCATCACCCCCCTTAAGGACCGCTTCGGCGCGGAAATCCGCACGCACTACCCGCTCGAACTCAGTGACGAGCTCGACCTGATGCGTCAGGAGGCGCACGTCGTTGCGGTGGTGCCTCACCACGTGCTCGAGACGGTCGCCCGGTTCACCCGTCAGGTGCGCGACTCGCCGGCCATCGACGCACGTAGCGGGGTATCGGCGCGTTTTGCCGTGGCCTGCACCGAGTCGATCGCCGCCGCCGCGCTGCGTCGGTCGGCCATCACAGGGGAGGCCGAGGCCGTGGCCCGCATCGGCGACCTCGCCGGCGTGGTGCCCTCACTCCGAGGCAAGGTCGAGTTCGAGGTCAGCGAGGAGGGCCGCGAAGAGGAGGTGCTGGTTCACCTCGCGCGTCGCGCAGTTGCCGAGACCTTCCGCGCGCGTCTGGGAGTTGTCGACCTAGGTCCGCTCATCGAGTGGTTCGACGCCGGGAACGCGCTCGAGACCGGAGACCTAGTTCCGGCCGCCAGCATCCTCGCCGCGATCGGCCCGCTCGAGGGGCTCGGGAGAATCGTCAGCGCGCTCGAGAGCGAGTCGGGCGAGTCGGCCGGTGTGGCCGCCGCCTGCGTCGAGATGGCGCTCGAGGGGCTGTGGCTGACCCGGCGCATTGACAAGGACGCCTCCGGAGCCACCACGACCTACGGGGCCGGCACCGGATGACGAGGGGGCTAGTCGCGCTAGTCGGGAAGCCGCTCGATCGTGACGGCCGTGCCGTAGCAGGCGACCTCGTTCATGATGTCTCCGATTTCGCCCGTGTCGAAGCGAACCGCCGTGACAGCATTAGCGCCCACCTGGCTGGCGGCGTACCGAAGTCGCGCCTCGGCCTCGAGACGGGTGTCTGCCAGCAACTTGGTGTAGCCCTGCACCTCTCCGCCGAACACCGTGCGCCAGCCGGCACCCATGTTGGAGAACGCGTTGCGAGCGCGCACCGTGAGGCCAAACACCACCCCGTGCACCTCGGTAATGCGAAAGCCAGGAATGTCGTTGCTGGTCACGAGCAGAATGGGCGGGCCCGAGTACGTGGCAGGCAGCCCTCCCAGAGCTCCAGGTTCCTGCTCGCTGATCGACGCTTGGCGCTGCTCGGTCCAGGCCCCGCCGTCCCACCAGCGCAGCTGCTGCGGGTCTTCGGGGTCGGGGTACCAGCCTGCAATGGGGAGGTTCGTCCGCTCGCTCATGCCGCCACCCTAAGGCTGGGCCACCGCTTCGCCAAGGGCCGGCGGCCATGAGTCGCTACCGCTACGGGGCTTGGCACGACGGCCCCGACCCACTTGCCCCGCCATTCGACGCTGGTGCGGCGGTCGACGGCCTCGCCGAGAGAATTCTCGATGGCCGGTCGGTGCGCGATTCCCTGCGGGACCTCCTCGACCAGGGTCTTGAAGGTCGGGCCGGCCTCGAGGAACTGCGTCGGCAAACCCGACGCCGACGTCGCGAGCTCGAGCGCTCGGGCCGCCTCGACGGAACGCTCACCGACATCAAGGAACTGCTCGATAAGGCGGTCGAACTCGAGCGGCAGGCACTTTTCCCCGACCCGTCTGACGACGCCCGCTTCCGCGAGGCGACTCTCGACATGCTCAGCGACGACACCGCCCGCGCCGTGCGCGAGCTGAGTGACTACGAGTGGCGCAGCCCCGAGGCACGTGAGGCGTTCGAGCAGATCGCGGAGCGACTGCGGCGTGATGTGCTCGACGCGCAGTTCAAGGACATGTCGAAAGCGCTGTCTGATCCCGCCGACCCAGCTGCCCAGCAGGCTCTCAAGGACATGATGTCCGACCTCAACCAGATGATGGCCAAGCATCGACGCGGTGACGACGTGAGCCACGACTTCGCCGAGTTCATGGACAAGCACGGCGACTTCTTTCCCCATCAACCCGAATCCTTCGAACAACTCCTCGACGAACTCGCGCGACGGGCCGCCGCCACCCAGCGACTGCTCGACTCGCTCACCCCCGAGCAGCGCTCGGAGTTGCAGTCGCTGATGGACCAGACCCTGGGCGACCTCGACCTCGATTCGGAGATGTCCGAGCTCAACGATCACCTGCGCGCCCTGCGCCCAGACCTCGCCTGGCAGGGGGCTCAGCGCATGCAGGGCGAGCGCGGCCTGTCGATGCCCGACGCCACCTCGGCGCTCGCCGACCTCGCCGACCTCGAGGCACTCGACCAGCAGCTGGGTCAGGGGTATGCGGGGGCCACCCTCGACGATGTCGACGAGGACGCGGTTCGACGCGCCCTGGGGCGCCAGGCAGTCGACGACCTAGCGAGGCTGAGGGCCATGGAGCGCGAGCTCGAGCAGCAGGGCTACCTCACCCGCGGCGGCAGCCGGATTGACCTCACGCCCAAGGCTCTACGCCGCATTGGGCGCACGGCGCTGCGTCAGGTGTTCGGCTCGCTCGACGTCGCCGGACGCGGCGACCACGACGTGCGATCAACCGGATCGGCCGGAGAGTTCACCGGCACCTCCCGCGAGTGGCAGTTCGGCGACGACCAGCCGCTCGATGTCGTGCGCACCGTGGGAAATGCCGTGCGGCGCCACCTTGTCGAGGGCGTTCGCCCGGGCGAGGCGATTGCGTTGGCGGCCGTCGACTTCGAAGTGATGGAGACCGAGACGCGCACGCGGGCGGCGGTCGTGCTTCTCGTTGACCAGTCCTTTTCGATGGTCATGAACGACACGTGGCGCGCCGCGAAGATCACGGCGATGGCGCTGCATTCACTGGCCACCACGTCGTTTCCGCTCGACTCCATCGAGATCATCGCGTTCGCCAACATGGCCCGGGTCATTGCCCCCCACGAGCTTCCCGACCTCGACGCCAGCGACATCCAGGGCACCAACCTGCAGCATGCCCTCATGCTCGCGTCGCGATTTCTCGACCGACACCGCGACGCCGAGCCCGTGGTGATGGTGGTCACCGACGGCGAGCCCACCGCCCACCTCGACTCCGATGGCGAGTGGTGGTTCAACTGGCCACCGGCGCCCGAGACCGTCACCCTCACCGTGGCTGAGGTCGACCGGCTCACCAAGCGCAACGTGCCCATCTCGTGGTTTCGGCTCGGAGACGACCCCCGGCTGGCTGAGTTCCTCGACCTGATGGCCCAACGCAACGGCGGACGGGTGCTCGCGGCGAGTGGTCACCGGCTCGGCGACTACGTGGTGACCGACTACCTCCGCAGACGCCAGGGCCGTCGCTGATCAGGTTGGCGCGCGCTCGCGTGAGAGGGTTGTTACGTGACATCTCCGAGGCGCTCCCGAGGCATTCCGCTGCTCTCGGGGCTCCCTCGCGAAGTGGTGGTGCTCGCCGCTATCGCGTTCTGTGTGGCGCTCGGTTTTGGCATTGTGGCGCCGGCCATTCCCCTCTTTGCCAAGAGCTTCGACGTGTCCACCACGGCGGCCACCTCGGTGATTGCCGTGTTCGCCCTGATGCGCTTTGTCTCCTCACCGTTCGCGGGGTGGCTGGTGAACCACATCGGCGAGCGGGTCAC
>Ga0114966_10005419_pt1 | contig 10800 bp, 11 predicted proteins | sample M_130207_XF_Meta_FD_87029 | JGI IMG/M metagenome (GOLD analysis project Ga0114966, IMG submission 87029) | Freshwater microbial communities from Lake Montjoie, Canada to study carbon cycling - M_130207_XF_MetaG | ecosystem: Environmental > Aquatic > Freshwater > Lake | place: Lake Montjoie...
TCAGGCATGGCTGCGGCCCATCTTTTGGCGTCTGACTACAAGGTTGTTTTGTTTGAGGGGGCAGCGAGCTTGGGCGGCCATGCCATGACTGTGATGGCTGGCAAGCGCGGTGATCAGCCGGTCGACATGGGTTTTATCGTATTCAACAAGGTCAACTACCCCCGCCTGACCGCCCTCTTCGAACAACTCGATGTGCCAATAGCCCCCAGCAACATGAGCTTTGCCTGTTCCATTCAAGGCGGGGCGCTGGAATACGGGTTGCGCGACCTGAACTCGCTGTTTGCGCAGCGCCGCAATCTGCTCAATCCGCGCTATCTTCGGATGCTGACAGATATTTTGCGCTTTCATCGCAGCGCCGACAGCGTTCTGACCCCCGGCATGACCCTGCGCGATTTGTTGGGCGCGATGCGCATGTCAGATGCCTTCCGCGATCATTACATCTCGCCTTTCACGGGGGCCATCTGGTCAACCCCATCGGCCGGAATGCTGGATTTCCCGGCCGAGGCGCTGATACGCTTTTTCAAAAACCACGGGCTTATGGGGGTCTGGAAGCATCACCCTTGGTTTACCGTTCAAGGTGGCTCGGTGGAATATGTCCGCAGGCTGCAGGCCTCGCTGTCGCGCCACGGGGTGGAAATTCGCACCTCTTGCCCCATCGCGGGCGTACGCCGTCTGGGCGATGGCGCGCAAGTCCGCGCCATTGGGGGCGAATGGGAGATGTTTGACGAGGTGGTCTTTGCCACCCATTCCGACGAGACTTTGCGTATGCTGGCGGATGCCACACCGGCGGAAACTGCCGCCCTTTCGGCCATTCGCTACCAGCCCAATCAGGCGATCTTGCACGCCGATCCGTCCCAAATGCCCAAATCGCGCCGCATTTGGGCATCTTGGAACTATGCCGAACCGGCAGGGCCGCGCCCCGAAAAGATTGATCTGACCTATTGGATGAATTCGCTGCAACCCATCCCCATGGATGACCCGCTTTTTGTCACCCTCAACCCAACCCGCCCAATTGACGAAAAGCTGATCCATCAGGTCCACACCTTCCATCACCCGGTCTATGACCAGCCCGCGCTGGCCGCTCAAGAAACCCTGCGTGCCATGAACGGCCAGTCTGCCACGTGGTTCTGCGGCGCGTGGATGAGGAATGGCTTTCACGAAGACGGTTTTGCCTCAGCCGCCGATGTGGCCACGGCCCTGCGCGCCCGCCAACCCCTGAAGCAGGCCGCATGACCGTGCAACATCTGGCAGGGCACACGTTCCACGGCCGCAAAGGCGCTGTCGCCAACAATTTTCGCTACAGCATCGATTATGTGCTTTTGGACGCCGAAGCATCGGGCCCCACGCCCGCCCTTTTCTCGCGCAACCGTGGCAACATAGCGGCCCTGCATGACGCAGATCACGGCGGCCCCCCAAAACAGGGGCAGGGTGCTGCATGGCTGCGCCAAGTTCTGTCAGCCCACGGCCTTCCCAGCCCCACCCGCGTGCGCCTTTTGGCGCAACCCCGCCTTTTGGGCCATGTTTTCAACCCCGTGGCCTTTTGGCTGGCCGAGGATGCCACAGGCCTGCGCGCCTTTGTGGCCGAGGTGACCAACACCTTTGGCGACCGCCATTCCTATCTCTGCCACCGCGCTGATCTTGGCCCCATCGGCCCCGAAGACCACCTGAGCGCGCAGAAAATTTTCCATGTCTCGCCCTTTCAGGCCATCGCGGGCGGCTATACCTTCCGCCTTGATCTGCGCGCAGATCGGCTCAACATCGTCATCACCTATTCTGCGGGCGAAGACGGCCTGATCGCCACACTCTCTGGCCCACTGCGGCCTTTAACCAACGCCAGCATTCTATGGGCCCTGCTGCGCCGCCCCTTCGGCTCGCGCCGCGTCTTGGCCTTGATCCATTGGCAAGCCCTGAAGCTTTGGGCCAAAGGCGCTGTCTTTCGCCCCCGTCCGCAACCCCCGACCTCTGAGGTGTCTTGATGTTCTCTGTCCTGATTGCCCTTCTGGTTCTTGGGCTGGTTTGCGCCTTGGTGCTGCCCCGCGTCACAGGTTTTCGCACGCAGCACCCGTCGCATTACGCGTCCCTTGGCCCCAAGTTTGACCCGCGCATCCACCTTGCGGGCGCCATCCTGTGCGAGGGTATCATCTATGGCCCCCTTGGCCGTGTTACCTCGCGCTTTGTGGCGCAAATGCACGGCACTTGGGCGGGCGACAAATGCCGTTTGGCCGAAGCCTTCGTCTATGATTCCGGCGTTCATCAAAACCGCGCTTGGGATTTGACGTTGCAAGCCGATGGGTCATTGCGGGCCGAGGCGGAGGATTTGGTTGGCACTGGCATCGGCCTTGTCGCAGGCAATGCCGTGCAAATGCGCTACAAAATCCGGCTGCCCAAAGCCTCGGGCGGCCATGTGCTGGATGTCGTCGATTGGATGTATCTGTTGCCCAACGGCACCATCATGAACCGCAGCCAGTTTCGCAAGTTCGGCATCAAAGTGGCAGAGCTTGTCGCCACCATGCGCCCCGCGCCATGAGCTTTTCTGGCAAACGCTATTGGCTCGTCGGCGCATCTGAAGGGCTTGGTCTGGCCTTGGCGCAACAGATGCACCGCGCGGGGGCCAGCCTGATCCTGTCGGCCCGCAGTGCTGATCGGTTAGACGCCGCCTGCGCCATCCTCTCTGGCGCTATAGCTGTGCCGCTGGATGTCAGCGACGGTGCCGCCGTCACCGCAGCCGCGGCAAAGATCGGCCCGATCGACGGTATGGTCTGGCTTGCGGGGGTCTATACCCCCATGCCCGCAGATAGGCTGGATGTGGCGGCGTTCGCGCAGATGTGCGATGTCAACTTCACCGGCTGTGCCCGCGTCTTGGGCGCGGTGCTGCCCGCGATGGTGGCGCGCGGGGCAGGGCATATTGTGCTGACAGGCTCGCTCTCAGGCTTTCGCGGCTTGCCCGGCGCAATGGGCTATCAGGCGAGCAAGGCTGGAGTCATGGCCTTGGCCGAATGCTTATATGCCGATCTGCGCGGGTCTGGCATCAAAGTACAGGTCGCCAACCCCGGCTTTATCCGCACAAGGTTGACCGACAAAAACACCTTCGCGATGCCCTTCTTGATGGAGCCTGACGAGGCGGCCTCTCACATGATGACCCTGATGCAGGGCCGCGCTTTCAAGAAAAGTTTCCCCACGGTTTTTTCGTGGTTGTTCCGTCTGTCGCAATTCCTGCCAGATTGGGCCTATTACCGGATGTTCGCCCCGAAATAGCGCGCTAGGCGGGGGTTTGCAGGCAAGCCATGAAAAATCCGTCCATGCCGCCCGCCTCGGCCCAATAGTCCGGCCGCAGCCGCAAGCCGCGCGCGCCCATCCATGCGGGGTCAATTCCCGCGATTTCGGGGCGCAGCATCACCAAGTTTGGATGCCGCAGCAAAGCGGCGGCAATTTGCCCCTCGCCCTCGTCCTGCAATAGTGAACAGGTGCAATAGACCAATCGCCCGCCGGGTTTCAGCCAACCCAAAGCGCGGTCCAATAGGTGGGTCTGCAACTCTACCAAGCCCGCGATGTCAGAGGGTTGGCGCAAAAAGGGCAGGTCTGGATGCCGCCGGATCGTGCCTGTGGCCGAACAGGGCGCATCCAGCAAAATCGCGTCATAGGGCGTGGGGGGGGCCCATTGCAGTGCATCGGCTGTGACGATTTTGGCCCGCAGGCCCGTGCGTGCCAAGTTCTCTTGCAAGCGCACCAAGCGCGGCCCGGATATGTCCAGCGCCGTCACCTCGGCCCCGCCATCGGCCAGTTGCAGCGTTTTGCCACCGGGAGCGGCGCACAGGTCCAGCACCGAAAGGCCGCGCACATCGCCCAGCATCTTCACGGCCAAGGCTGCAGCGGCGTCTTGCACCCAAAACGCCCCCTCGGCAAAGCCGGGCAGGGCCGAGATTTGCCCCCCCGCCGCCATGCGCATCGACCCCGTCGGCAGCACCTCGCCCCCCGAAAGGCTGTCCGCCGCCGTGCCACGGCGCAGCGTCAAATCCACAACGGGCGTGCGCGACTGCACGTCTTCCATTTTGCCTACGGCCACCTTGCCATAGCGCGCAACCAAGGTCTGCCGCAGCCACCCCGGCAAACGCTGCACGGGGCCTTCAATCACAACCGGCGGCGGGAACTTGCGCAAAACGGCGTTGACCAGCCCCGCCAAGCCCTGTGTCGTCTTATCGCGCCGCGCCAGTTCTACGGCCGAGTTTACAACCCCATGCGCCGCCCCGCCTTCGGCCAGTTCGCTCACAGCCAACCGCAGAATGTTCAGCACCGCCAAGGGGGGTTCCTTGTGCAAATGCGCGCCCAGCATCCGGTCAATCGGTTCCGCCTGCCGCAGCACCGCACTCGCCAAACGCTGCGCGCGCGCGCGGTCGCCCGCCGACAAGCCCGCCAAAGGCGCCTCGCCCTGCTCGGCCAAACTGACGCCCTTGTCCAAGACCCCGTCCAGCAATGCCAGAACCGCCCGCCGCGCTGTCAAACCCTCTGCCATCATCCGCCCTTGTTCAAACTTCTCTGCGCCTTATACAGAACCCAACCCCTTGCCAAGGAGCGCCCATGTCCGACCCATCCACAAAAGACCTGCCCCCGGCCGCCCAACGCGCGCTGGCCGAGGCCGAGGCCCGCCGCAAAGCCGCCGCCACAGCCCAAATCGCGCCCGAACTTGGCGGCCCCAAAGGGCCAGAACCTGTCCGCTATGGCGATTGGGAACGCAAAGGCCTCGCCGTCGACTTCTAAGCTCGCACTCTCAAAGCCACAGCACAGGCTGGGTCTCATAGCCGATATACAAGGGATGTTTGGGTAAGCCGCCCTTGCTCAAGCCCAGATGATACAAGTCTAAGCCCCTCTGCCGCAACAGGGCTTCCACCTTGGCCCCGCGCCCCAGATGCAGCCCATGCGTGCCCCAAGCGCAAATCACGCGACTGGCTTCAGAGGCCATCTGCAAGATCGCCGCATCATTCTGCGGCCCCACCGGATCGGTCACAGCGCGCATCACCTTGGGGTCTGTGGCGCGGAAGGCAAAGATATTGGTCACGGCAAAGCTGCCACACCCCAAGGCCCGCGCCCGCCGTTCGCAGCGTTCCACGGTGGGATCGTTTTGCGTCTCGGTTGCGGTGGAGGGGTTGAGCATCACAAACACCACCCGCGGCCCCGCAGCCCAAACCCGCACCAGCAGGTAGCGATAGGCCTCGTCGTCGGAATAGTCCGCAAAACTTGCCGCATCGCCCTTTTGATGCTGACGGCGGATCATGCCCCCTCCGTCACAAAGACCCGCGCGGGGTGAAACATTCCCAAGCGCACCTGCCCCAAGCCCAAGGCGCGCCCGTTGTGGCTGGCCCAAACCTCGCCCTCGGCAGAATTGAGCACCGCCCCCGGATTGCCGACTGCAATCTTGCGCGCCCCTTCGGCGGTGGCTTCCACCTGCGGCAGATGGGCCAAAGCGGCTTCAATGGGCAAAAGCCTGTCCTCAAGCGTGCCTGCCTCGCCCAGTGTCAGCACATCGTCCCACGTCAACCCATGGCCCACATCAAACGGCCCAGACCATGTGCGGCGCAGCCATGCCACATGTGCCGCCCCACCCAAGGCGCGGCCCAGATCGCGCGCGATAGAGCGCACATAGCCGCCCTTGCCGCAAACCATCTCTAAGATCACATGATCGGCGTCAGGCCGTTCGATCACGTCCAAGCTTTCCACCCACAAGGGGCGGGCGGTAAGTTCAAACGCCTCCCCTTCGCGCGCCAGATCATAGGCCCGCGCGCCGTCGACCTTTACGGCTGACACTTGTGGGGGCACTTGCATGATCTCACCGCGAAACCCCGCCAAAGCCGCTGCGATAGCGTCTGTGTCTGGCCGCAGATCGCTGGTGGCCAAAACCGCGCCCTCGGCATCGTCGGTCGAGGTTTCCGCCCCAAAGCACACGGCAAAGCGGTAGCATTTCAGCGCATCGGTCAAAACGGCCACGGTCTTTGTCGCCTCGCCAAAGGCCAAGGCCAAAACGCCTGTCGCGGCGGGGTCCAAAGTGCCCGCATGGCCCGCCTTTTGCGCCTTCAGCAGCCATTTGACCTTGTTGACCACATCGGTCGATCCAATGCCTGCGGGCTTGTCCACGATCAGCCATCCCGACAGCTTGCGCCCCTTTTTGGTGCGGCCCATGATCAGTTCCCCTCTACCAGCCCAACCAAAGGGCCGATGGCAAAGCCCGCACCGCTGCGCCTCAAGCCGGGCGCGTAAAGGCGCGAAAGCGAGCCGTCAAAATACAAGGCATTCCGTGCTCCCAACGCATCGCGGAAAAAGCGCGCAAAGCGGTCAAAACTCACGGGCGTATCGGCCAGCACAAACCATGCCATGCCGCCATCGAGTGGCACGCCAACCCCGTTGCGGATCTTGTAGGATGTCGAGCCCGCCAAAAAGCTGGGATGCAATTCCCCCTCAATCACCAGCATAGGCCCTGATTGGCTGGCATAGCGGCAGGGCAGGGGGGCTGCGGCAAAGGTACGGCTTTCCACAACGGATAATCTGCCCGCGCCAATGCAAAACACGCCATTGGGCAGCAGCCCGAAATTGCCCGGTCCATCGCGGGTCACGATGCGGTGCTGCTCGCGACCATCTTCGATATAAAGCCCAGCGGGCGACAGGTCGGGCTGAAACATCCCCGCATTCATCGCAAAAACCAAATGCTGGCCCTGCGCTTGCAAGGCCGCTTCTAGGGGTGCAAAGCCGCCATAAGGCCGCCCATCTGCCCCGTTCAAGAACATCCGCAGATCGTTGCCTGCTTGGGCTGTGCAAACCGTAAAGGTCGCCTCTTCAAACACCTGATCCACGCAGTTGGCCGCCGCAGGGCTTGCCAGCAGGCCCAAGACCAGTGCCAGACACCGCATGATGTTACGCGCCGCTGTCAGGATGACCTGCCTCGTCATCGGGCGGGCTGTCGGGGGCGGCCAGATCGCGCATCACGACAGGGTCAGAGAACATCCGGCGCGTCTCGTCCAAGCGGTCAAAGGTTTCATCGCGGCGAAAGCGCAAATCGGGGGCGTGGCGCAAAATCACCTCTTCCGAGACTTTCTTGCGAATGATCCCCTTGTGGCGTGACAGCGCCTCGACCGCCAGTTCCACATTGCCGCTGCCCAAGAGAGGCATGACATAAACAGTGGCAATCTTCAGGTCGCTGGAAACCGCAACCTCGCCGATGGTGATCGACATGGCGTCAAAGGCCGGATCATGGATCTCGCCCCGTGACAGAATCTCCGACAAGCGCCGCCGGATCATTTCGCCCACACGCAGCTGACGCTGGCCGGGCCCTTTGGATGTTTGTTTGACCATGACGCCCCTTTAGGCCCAAACGCCCCGCCCCGCAACAGTGTCAAACCGCCCCGCGATTCGCTTGGCTGCCAGCAAAAGCTTGCACCAAAGCGCCCCGCATCATAAACCCCGCCAAAGCGTGGAGGCGAAGATGAGCGAGAAGCCCGGCATAGTGGTCACAGGCGCATCCGGTCGGATGGGGCAGACGCTGGTTAAATTGATCTTGGCCTCGGATCACTGGCAGCTTGCAGGATGTATCGAACGTGCAGGCTCCCCGTGGCTTGGCCGCGATATGGGCGAGGCGCTGGGCATGGGGCCCTTGGGCCTGATCGTCACCGATGATCCTTTGCCCGCCTTTGCCCGCGCCCGCGCCGTGGTGGATTTCACCTCGCCCGAAGCGACGCTAGGCTTTGCCAAACTCGCCGCCCAAGCCCGCCTTGTGCATGTCGTTGGCACCACCGGCCTTGGCGCCGAGCATCACCGCGCGCTTGATCTTGCCGCCCCCCATGCCACGATCATTCAGGCCGGCAACATGAGCCTTGGCGTCAACCTGTTGACGAAACTGACGCAAAAAGTGGCCGAAGCCCTTGATATCGAATGGGATATCGAAGTGGTCGAAGCGCATCACCGCCTGAAAGTCGACGCCCCCTCTGGCACCGCCCTGATGCTGGGTGAAGCGGCCGCCCGTGGACGCGGCACTACGCTAGATGCGGCCAAAACCCCCGCCCGCGATGGCATCACAGGCGCGCGCCCCACAGGTTCCATCGGCTTTTCCGCCATAAGGGGCGGCGATATCGTGGGCGAGCATGACGTGATCTTTGCCACCGAAGGCGAGCGCATCGTGCTGCGCCACATGGCGACCGACCGCGCCATATTCGCCCGCGGCGCGCTTAAAGCAGCCCACTGGGGCTTGGCGCAAAAACCCGGCCGCTACGACATGATGGATGTGCTGGGCCTGTAACCCCCCGCACCCCCCTTTCATACGTGCCCAAATATCCTCGCCGAAGGCATACCCCATTGGCCCAAGCCGAAATCCCCTTTCCTTTTGCCCCTATTTCCCCTATACGCGCGCATCTTCCCACCTTTGGGAGGACCAAGGGCCTTGCTGGACGACATCCCGGCTTGTGCCGTCACACTCAACGTATAGGAGATCTCGATGTCGATCACTGTTGAAGAAAAAGCCCGCCTGATCAAAGAGTTTGCCACCAAGGAAAACGACACGGGTTCGCCCGAGGTTCAGGTAGCGATCTTGTCGTCGCGTATCGCGACGCTGACCGAACACTTCAAAAGCCACAAAAAAGACAACCACTCACGTCGTGGTTTGCTGATGCAAGTGGCCCAACGTCGTAAGCTTTTGGACTATCTCAAGTCCAAGGATGCGGCCCGTTACACCGCGCTGATCACCCGTTTGGGCCTGCGCCGCTAATCTTGCAACGCGCCCGGGCATCGCTCGGGCGCTTTGTTTTTCTGGCCCCGGCTGATCCGGGGCGGCCCATCCGCGCCAGGGCTCTGCGCGGCGGGGGATCCGCAAATCAAAATGAGCCAGGGGCATTCGGCCCCTACGCACCGCCGGTGGGAGGGTCCCCCGGCTAAGATAGGATGACACATGTTCAATATCACTTCGAAATCCATCCAGTGGGGCAATGACACCCTGACGCTGGAAACGGGCAAGGTTGCCCGCCAAGCGGATGGTTCGGTTATCGCCACCTTGGGCGAAACCTCTGTCATGGCCAACGTGACTTTCGCCAAAGCGGCAAAGCCCGGCCAAGATTTCTTCCCCCTGACCGTTCACTATCAGGAAAAGTATTACGCAGCCGGCAAGATACCCGGCGGCTTCTTTAAGCGCGAAGCGCGCCCGTCAGAAAAGGAAACGCTGGTTTCCCGCCTGATCGACCGCCCCTGCCGCCCGCTGTTTGTCGAAGGCTTCAAGCATGAAGTTTTGGTCATGGCGACTGTGCTGTCATGCGACCTTGTGAACGACCCCGACATGGTGGCGATGATTGCGGCCTCTGCCGCGCTGACGATTTCTGGCGTGCCCTTTATGGGCCCAATCGCTGCTTGCCGCGTGGGCTTTTCCAAGGGCGCTTATGTCCTGAACCCCGCGATGGACGATATGACCCAGCTGCGCTTGAACCCCGAGCAGCGCTTGGATCTGGTTGTGGCGGGCACCAAAGACGCCGTCATGATGGTGGAATCCGAAGCTTACGAGCTGTCGGAAGACGAAATGCTGGGCGCTGTCAAATTCGGCCATGCCCAGATGCAGCCCGTGATCGACCTGATCATCGACTTTGCGGAAATTGCCGCGAAAGAGCCCTTTAACTTCTCACCCCCCGACATCTCGGCCCTCTATGGCCGTGTTGCCGCTGCCGGTGAAAAGCAAATGCGCGCCGCTTTCGCGCTGCGTGACAAGCAAGAGCGTTCCAACGCCATCGACGCGGCTTCTGCTGCGATCAAGGGTGCTTTGGCGGCCGAAGATCTGGCCGACATCAACTTGGGCTCGGCCATCAAAAAGCTGGAATCCTCGATCCTGCGCGGTGACATCATCAACGGTGGCGCGCGCATTGACGGGCGTGACAACAAGACTGTGCGCCCGATCATCTGCGAAACCGGCCTTCTGCCGCGCACCCACGGTTCGGCCCTGTTCACCCGCGGTGAAACCCAAGGCTTGGTCGTGACCACCTTGGGCACCGGCGAAGATGAGCAGATCATCGACGCGTTGAACGGCAACACCCGCTCGAACTTCCTGCTGCACTACAACTTCCCGCCCTATTCGGTTGGTGAAGTCGGACGTGTGGGATCCCCTGGACGCCGCGAAATCGGCCACGGCAAACTGGCTTGGCGCGCGCTGCAAGCCGTGCTGCCCGCCCCGACCGACTTCCCCTATACAATCCGCGTTGTGTCGGAAATCACCGAATCCAACGGCTCGTCTTCGATGGCGTCGGTCTGCGGTGGTTCGCTGTCGATGCTGGACGCCGGTGTGCCGCTGAAAGCCCCCGTCGCTGGCGTGGCCATGGGCCTGATCTTGGAAGACGACGGCCGCTTTGCCGTATTGACCGACATCTTGGGTGACGAAGACCACCTTGGCGACATGGATTTCAAGGTCGCAGGCACCGCCAACGGCATCACATCCTTGCAGATGGACATCAAGATTGCCGGCATCACGCCCGCGATTATGGAGCAAGCTTTGGCCCAAGCCAAAGATGGCCGGATGCACATTTTGGGTGAAATGGCCAAGTCAATCTCTGGCCCGCAGGCGTTCAGCGCCTATGCGCCCAAGATTGAAACCATGACGATCCCGACCGACAAAATCCGCGAAGTGATCGGGTCGGGCGGCAAGGTCATCCGCGAAATCGTCGAACTGTCGGGCGCAAAGGTCGACATCAACGACGACGGCATGATCAAGATCGCCTCGAACGACGCCGCCGCCATCAAAAAGGCCTATGACATGATCTATTCGATCGTGGCAGAACCCAAAGAGGGCGA
>Ga0114966_10005421_pt1 | contig 10796 bp, 16 predicted proteins | sample M_130207_XF_Meta_FD_87029 | JGI IMG/M metagenome (GOLD analysis project Ga0114966, IMG submission 87029) | Freshwater microbial communities from Lake Montjoie, Canada to study carbon cycling - M_130207_XF_MetaG | ecosystem: Environmental > Aquatic > Freshwater > Lake | place: Lake Montjoie...
TATTACTTGTGGATGGAAAAATTGTAAAATGAATACATTAGACAAACAGTATCAGGAATTACTCCAAACCATTTTAGATTATGGGGTGGAGAAGAAAGATAGAACAGGTACAGGAACCAAATCAATTTTTGGTTATACCATTCGTCACAACATGAAAGAAGGATTCCCTCTTTTAACCACTAAAAAGATGCCATTCAAGATAATTGTAACAGAGTTATTGTGGTTCTTACGTGGTGATACAAACATTAAGTTTCTTGTTGACAATGGTTGTCATATTTGGGATGGTGATGCGTATAAAAAATATCACAGTACTTGGGAAATGGATACCTATGATGTGTTAGATGCTTTATCGCAAGAAGAATTCACCAACAAAATCAAAACAGATGATGAGTTTGCTAAGAAGTGGGGTGATTTAGGGCCTGTCTACGGTAAACAGTGGAGAGCTTTTGGAGGGTATGAAAAAGTACCTTCAGGATGGTATCATCATGCAGTAACTCATTACAAAGATGTTCCTAAAAATGACCAAATCTCAAACCTAATCAATGACCTTAAAACTAATCCAGATTCACGAAGATTAATGGTTAATGCTTGGAATCCCGCAGAAATCGATAAGATGACTCTTCCACCTTGTCATTATGGATTTCAAATGTATACAAGAGAGTTAAGTTTTGAAGAAAGACATATGTTATGGGATGATGATGGTAAAAAGGCTAATGTTAGCCCATTTATGGAATCTCAACTATCGGATATGTTAGATAAAGAAAATATCCCTACCAGGGCAATCTCTTTAATGTGGAATCAACGTTCAGTAGATACATTCTTAGGTTTACCATTCAACATTGCATCTTATGGATTGTTATTAGAAATCATAGCTAAAGCAGTTAATATGGTTCCTGACCAACTTATTGGAAACTTGGGTGATACGCATTTATATTTGAATCATATTGAACAAACAAAGGAACAGATTGGTAGAGAACCATTTGAGTTACCAACCTTAAACATCAATACGGAGTTTTGGTCAACTGAATCAGGTGAGTGTGGTGTAGGACTAATAGATGCTACATCAGTATTTAATAACTTTACCAATGAACACTTTTGTCGTTGTCTGTTGGAAGAAGATTTACAACTAATTAACTATCAATCACGCCCATCAATTAAAGCACCATTATCAAATTAATTATGATACACCAAATAAAAACTTTCGATGGTAAATTACTTGTTGAATTAAGAACAAGTGAACATGGGACAGAATTGTTTACTACTAATGAAATGTCGGAGTTCAAGAAACGACTAACGGAGGCGAATAAACACCACGGTATCCAATTTGACGATGATGTATCTTCTTTAAATCAAATACATCAAGAATGTAAAAAAACAGGTGTTAATCCTGATGTAATAACAAAAAATAAGTTTACTAAAGTAAGCGAAAGATGGGGGTTAACTTATGAAAATAATTAATAAAAATATTGAATTATGAAATACAGAAAAAAACCAGTGGAGATTGAAGCAATCCAACTAACAGAAGAAAATATTGATAAGATAATGGAATTTTGTGGAGATAAAATTAAATCACATCCACTTACAGGTGTGGTTATTGAAACACTTGAGGGTAATATGACTGCGGACAAAGGGGATTATATTATTAAAGGAATTAAAGGTGAATTTTATCCTTGCAAACCTGATATTTTTGAATTAACTTATGAAAAGGTATAATTATGATAACAAAAGTATATTCGGCGTTCCCTGGTGTAGGGAAGACAACTTATTTTAACACCACAGAAAAAAACGTATTAGATAGTGATAGTTCAAAGTTTGACAAAAATAATTTTCCCTCAAACTACATTGAGCACATCGAAAGAAATGTCCAAGACCCAAAGGTAGATAAGATTCTTGTATCATCACATAAAGATGTCAGAGACGCTCTTGTAAAGAGAGGAATACCATTTGTATTAGTTTACCCAAACAAAGATATCAAAGACGAATACATCCAACGGTATAAAGATAGAGGAAACAATGATTCATTTGTTGACCTATTGGAAAAAAATTGGGATAATTGGATGGACGAGATGGATGGAATGGAAGTACCAAAAGGCCAAACCTTGTATAAGGTGAAATTAGGTCCTGGACAATATTTGAAAGATGTGATAGATTAGTATAATGGAAAAAGAAATTTACGCAAGATTCCCAAACGATGGAACATATTACAATAAAATAAAAGTCTCATTTGACGATTTAAAAGATTGTAAAGTTTATTCGGATGAAGTTTTTTGTACTGTAAAGGGAATTAAAATGGCAATAAAAACAAAAGATTGGGAGGATTTAAAAAATGGATTTAGATAAAATTAAAAGTATGATGGTTAACTTAGAACAACTTGAATACCCTGATGGCGAGGAATCATTGGGATATATACCCAGAAGTGTTGGGGCACCGTTAATTGAAGAAGATAAAAAGGATTTTGATATACCTTCTTGTTGGAGTAATTTAAAAAACGATGAATACGCCCCTGCATATGTTACCGTACCAAAAGTTCCCTCAGGTGTTTATGAGATTGGGTGGAACGGTAATTTACAAACATACACGCTTAAGAAACAACCGTTTAAAACGGATGAGTTATATCATTTACCGTCATATGAAATTACCGACATTTTAAAGGATATTGATAATTTTTGGAACCGAGTTGATGTTTACAAAAAATATAATTTTATCCATAAAAGAGGTATTTTAATGTACGGAGAACCAGGTTGCGGTAAGTCAGGAATCATCCAATTAATTGCCCAACAACTTATTGAGAAGGATGGGATTGTTATTAACATTAAGGATGAAGAAGACGTAGAGAGATTTACATCGTTTATTGCAACTTTTAGAAAAGTTGAACCTAATCGACCATTAATTGTTTTGTTGGAGGATATCGATTCATTAGCTGGTGAAGGTAGGAGTCAAACTGCGAGATTACTTAATATTCTTGACGGTGTTAAACAGATTGAGGGGGTTGTATATATTGCAACAACCAACTACCCTGAAAAACTACAGGAACGTATTACAAATCGACCATCTCGTTTTGATAGAAGATATAAAGTAGAACTACCAAACGAAGATATTAGACTAGCTTACATTAAACATAAATTAAACGATGATGATTTGGCAAATATTGATATCAAAGAGTGGGTAAGTAAAACAGAAGGGATGTCATTATCTCACTTAAAAGAGGTTGTTATCTCAGTTATCGTTATGGGCAGGTCTTTTAACGAAACAATGGATAATTTGGAGGGTCTTAAAAAGACTCCCACAATTAAAGGTAGTGGTAAAATGGGGTTTGGTTCGTAAGTAATTACGCCAACCCCGATTCCGTATCAATTAAACTGTTAACCTTAGTGGTCGCTTTAGCCCAAGCACCACTAAGACTTTGTGTTCTACTGTCTTTAGCGATTTTAAGCAAATCAGCATCTGACTTACCTTCTTTTACTGCGGTTTCTAATTTTTGAGCGAATTTTTTAAAGAATCCTGGACCATTCCAACAAGCATAAGACATATGTAATAATAAACCTTTATTACCTTCTATTCTTTTTTTGGTTTCAGAGTCTTTTATAAAATTAGACATGTTTCTTTCGTATGATTTAAACATTATTTTAGACGCCAAATCTTTAAGTTTTTCTTCTAATTCTCCTCCTTTGTAATTCCACTTCCATTTTTTACAAAAATTAGCCATACCTAACTTCTTCTTTTCATCGTCAATTATTTTAAAAAATTCTTTTCCTTCTGACGCTAAATTTTCGATATTACCAGCTTTTCTATCTAACCCAAACATGGTTTCACCTGACTTATCAAACATCGAGGAATACGGGTGTTCTTTACACTGCCAATGGTTCCAATAACCACCCTCAAAATTATTAATAACTTTTTTTGTTACGTCCATCCAATTAGATTCAACACTACCTGAAGTATTACTAATGACTTTTTTATCAGTAGTAGTTTTAGTAGTACTATCCTCTTTTTTATCTGTTGTAGACTCTGAATCTCCTGTAGAACTAAATCCTTTTTTTAATTCATCGAAAAAACCATCTAAATTAATACCAAAAAGAGAACCCTGTTCATTTAGTTGGTATAAATTTTTTATTTTGTTTTTTTCAGACTCGTTTATAATTATTTTCTTGTACATATCAAATTAAACTTTTTAATAAATATTTATTAATAAATATGAAAGCCTCAGTTAATTATAAAAATGCGAACCTTAGTAAGGATAAAATGGAATTTTACAATAAGTTCATTAAATTTTTACAAAAAGAATACCCACTTAAAAAAGATATAACAATATATTTTTTAGGTGAGAGAGAAGGTAAAATGACGACAGGTAGTCGAAATGATAAAAATGAACTTAAAGTTCTTTGTAAAAATAGAATGACCCGAGACATTTTAAGAACTTTAGGTCATGAATGGGTACATGAATACCAATTGACTATATTAGGTAGAGACCACGGTCCTGATATTGGTGGGGAGAATGAAGACGAAGCAAACGCTTTTGCAGGTCAAATGATGAAAAAATTTGAAAAAAAATATCCTCACGAGGAGGATAAAATGTACGATTAATTATTTTAGGTAAAAAAATCAATAGTATCAAATAAAAAATGTCCATAGGACTTATGGACATTTTATTAAGTTAGTACTAAGTATAGGTTATGCAATACTAACAACCTCTATATCAAAAATTAATTTTTTACCTGCTAAAGGATGGTTTGCATCTAACGTTACAGTTTCTTCGTTAACTTCAACCACTTTAACATTAATTGGTCCCATAGGTCCAAAACCTTGTAACATGTCACCAACACTAACACCCTCAGGAACTTGTGTTTTTGGGATTGAGTTAATCATATCCTCTTGATATTCTCCGTAAGCTTCAGAAGGTTCAATCTCAACAGTCTTACTTTCTCCTTCAGACATATTGATTAGACCATCCTCAAAACCTTTAATTAAAGAGCCTTCACCTAATACTGCGGTTAATGGTTCTCTACCTTCATTTAAAGACGAATCAAATATGGACCCATCTTCTAATTTACCTGTGTAATTAACAGTTACGGTATTACCGTTTTCAACTTTTTTCATATTTTTTATTTTTAAAGAAGTATAGTAATATCTTTATATGATATCAACAGAAGAAATTAAACTAACTTTATTTTTATCCAAACCAGTGTATTTCCACGACTCTTCAATCAGATAATTTAACCCATCTAATTGGGTTTCTTGAAAGAGTTCAATACTACCTACTTTTAAAGTACAATCAATTAAAAAATCTTTCGTTGTTGTACAGTACTTACAATCATTGATTTCAACCGTTGTACCTTCTCCATAAAGTACCTCCAAATCTTTTTTAAAAACTATATTTAGTAAAATGGTTAAACAATTTCTCATTATTATAAATATAGACATTGATTTTCAGTTGAAAAGTCGATTTTTTATTTTTATATTTTGAAAAAATAGAAGAATATGGTACTAAACATTTTGTTAACGTTGTTATTAATCGTCTTAATCGGCATTTCAGTTTTAATTATTGTATGGTGGAGGAAGTATGGTAAACAAATTTTTGAATCTTTAAACAAAGTTCAGAAAACAATGGGTCAATTTGGTGGTCAAAAAAAATCTTCGGGGATTCCTGACTTACTAAGTGAATTAGATAAATTTAGTAAGATGTTCAAAAAATAAAAAAATCATTTACAGAACATGAATTATAACTATTTTTTTTAAAATCTGATATATTTATAAAACACTATCACTCTCATCATGAGAGCCACTATATAAAAAAAAAAGGACCTGTTAAATTTGACGGGTCCTTTTTTTTTTACTATCTTTGTAACATGAAAAGAGAAAAAATCAATGTTTTTTATAAAATTTATCTTTGGTGGAGATTTGATGGTAAGTATTACCACAAAAATTTTATCCATGGAGTAAAAAATCTTTGGAGATGGTTCCCGACTATTTGGAAGGATAGGGATTGGGACGACCAATTTATTTTTGAAATAATTCGTGTTAAAGTTCAGAATCAATCAAAATATATTGGTGAAAGAGACTTTCATGTTTCTGCTAAAAGGGATGCTGAAATAATGAGAACTGTCGCTAAATTAATTAAGTTACAACAAGACGATTTCTACGGTATGGAATACATGGATTACCATGATACTAAGATTGATTTTATACCTACCGATGAAACAAAAAAATGGTTTTCTATGGAGGACACCCAACTCTCAGAGAATTTTGATGACTACTTCAAAAAGTACCCACGTCAATATAAAAGAGTTATGTCAGGAGAAATCAATAGATTTAATCGTCCTATTGAGGAAAAAGATAAAAAACTTATCGCAATGGAAATTGCTCATGAAAACCATGAGCGTTGTAGAAATTTAATTTTTAAAATAATGAATAATCATGTCGAAAGATGGTGGGATTAAAAAAAAATAGTATATTTGTATGAAATTTAAACTTAATTGGGATTTAGTAATCATAGTTTTATGGTTTGCCCTAATAACAACAATAGCAATTTTAGTATCATGAAAATAACATTAATATCTGACACTCATAATAAACACAAAGTGTTAAATGGTGACTTACCAGGTGGTGATTTATTAATACATGCGGGAGATATTAGTTCAATGGGTTACGAACATGAGATAACCGAATTCGCTAAATGGTATGATAAAATTGGTAATTACGACCATAAAGTATTTATTGCGGGTAACCACGATTGGGGTTTTCAAAACAACTTTGAGAAAATCAAAGGTTTATTAACAGGTTACAAAACTATTGACTACATCCAAGATGAGTTAATGAGTATCCAAGAAGGAGATGGTCCTGAGATTAAAATTTGGGGGTCTCCTTGGCAACCTGAGTTCTACAATTGGGCATTTAACTTACCACGAAATGGTGAAGAGTTAAAAGCGGTATGGGATATGGTACCTGAAGGTATTGATATCTTGATTACTCACGGACCAGCTTGGGGTTTCTTGGACGATGTTGAGGGTAACCGAAATGTTCATCTTGGTTGTGAGTTACTCGCAGAACGAATCAAATTAATTAAACCAAAAATCCATATTTGTGGTCACATCCACACAGGACACGGTCATTACTTTGATGGTCATACTCATTACTTTAATGCTTCTGTATTGAATGAGCGATACCTTTATTCTCACACTCCATGGACTATTGATTGGGACCCGATTACTAACGAAATTAAATTTGTGTAGTATGAAGGTATATATGACCAATAATAAGGAAGTGTACGATAATCTAAGGTCGATGTTATCAGGAATGGCGTTTTTTAGACACACCAATACTGAATACTTTATTAAAACACCAAAAAACCCAGCAATAGAAAAATTTCTTGAACTGGGTTTATTAAGTGTTTATGAAGAAAAATAGATTATAAATCCTTGAATTTACGTATTGAGACTATTTTAACTCCCTTACCTTTGTTCTTTAAGGTTACTTCTTGTTCATGTGGGTATAAAATGTTGTTATGAATTGTCTCGTCAGTGTCTACAAGTTTTTTTGGTGAAAGTACTGTAATCAAATACGCCGTATCACCATGACCATCGGCAAATGAATGACTCGATAATAAATCTTTTTTATTTAACGAGTAATGAGCTCCTGGCTCATCAATATTAATATCCTTCTTGTCATCAACTTTTATAAGTCGATATAGTTTAATCTCCTCAGGTAAATTTTTAACATTAGATATTATACTATCTAACGCCTCTTTTGCTTCGGTTTTATCATACCCCATATCACGAGTTAGCAAAGTCAGACATCTTTCTTTGTTAATCTTTTCGGTTAATAAACTGATTAGTTTCATATTGATAAATATGAGAGGTTAAACCTTTCTTCTTGTTACAGAAGGTTTCCGTTCAATTTTGTATTTAATCTCAACTTCGTAAGGGTTAATCATACTTTTCTTACTATCGTATCTCCAAATACTAATAGTTTCATCGTCTTCATAATGTCTTTCCCACTTCTTGTGTTCTATTGGTTCTTTTTTCTTACTCATAATGCTAAGTTAATCAAAAAAATAAATATTTCCAAACAGAGATAACTTATATTTATTAATGAAGTATGAATAAAAATCACATTAAAATATTGATGACTGAAAACCAATTCCAAAATTTGATAAATGAGGATAGGGGTGTGAACAGAGCATCAATTTCGTATAGTAATACTATTTTAGATGCCATTGAACCTTATATAACAAACTCATTAAAAACTAAAAAGTCCGATACTTTTAATATTAAAATACCTTTAAAAGATTTTTCAGGTGTTTGGGAAAGTGATTTGGAGGGTTATGCTGAGTTCCCTATTTTTGAAATCCGAATTATCTTAAATGTTGGAGTACTACCCCCATCCAAAATAGACTACCCATTTAGCACTGGCGGAGGTGCGGAACAAATTAATGATGGAGGTATTGAGGATTCTTTTGTATCACTACCCCCAAAAGGATTACCTAAAAAAGTAAAAGACTTGATTGATTCTTCATTAAGTGCTAAATTTACTTTTGACGTGTTTTTAAGAAATGATATTAGTGAAAATGATAAACAAGATTTAATGTATGATTTGAGGGATACCGTATTACATGAGACAAACCATATGTTAGAGTTTTTTAAGAAACACGAGAACAGTAAAGGTAACATTAATGTTGCCTTAAGTTACGCAGGTAAAAAAAACTATAACGTCCCTAATGATGTTTATGAAGTTTGGAGAGAATTCCAAACGATGGTATATTTTTCTGAACCGTATGAAATGAGGGCGATGGTCCAGGAGATGTATAGTGTCAGATTAAGAAAAACATTTGAGGAGTTTAAAAAACATAGATACTACCAAGCGGCGGAAGTTATGGAAAACTTTAACGCCGATACAATGTTTGACGTTTTAATCCAAAGGATTGAGGAGTACAACCCCGATTATTTAATCCCAATCTTAACTAACCTATGGAAATGGTTCATAACCGAATATTTTGGTATGTTAGAAGCTCAAGGTTTTACACCTAATAAAAAGTTAGAAAAATCTGTACATATCTTAGATGTTATGAAAGTATTACAACCAAGGATTAATAAAGCGGGTGCCAGATTAAAGAGAAAGTTCAACACTTTATATTCTATTTCACCTGACTAACACATTTTGACATGTTATGAACAGTAAGATATGACATTTTGTCATACTTTTTTGTTTGGTATAAAATTTATATCTTTTGTGTGGACTTGATTCCATAATATAATTTTTATATAATTTATCAAAAAAACAGTATGAGTAAAATTATTGGTATTGACTTAGGTACAACAAATTCATGTGTTGCAGTCATGGAAGGTAATGAACCTGTAGTAATTACAAACAGTGAAGGTAAACGAACCACCCCTTCAATCGTAGGATTCATTAATGGTGGTGAAAGAAAGATTGGGGACCCTGCTAAAAGACAGTCGGTGACTAATCCTGATAAAACAATACACTCAATCAAACGATTTATGGGTTCTAGTTTTGACGAAACTAAAAGTGAAGTCAAAAGAGTACCATATAAAGTGGTGAGTGAGAAAAATAGTCCTAGAGTTTCTATAGATGATAGAAAATACACTCCACAAGAAATCTCAGCAATGATTTTACAAAAAATGAAACAAACTGCTGAAGATTATTTAGGTTCTGAAGTGACTGAGGCGGTTATTACGGTTCCTGCATATTTTAACGACGCACAACGTCAGGCAACTAAAGAAGCTGGAGAGATTGCAGGATTAACAGTAAAACGTATTATCAACGAACCTACCGCCGCGGCATTGGCTTATGGTCTTGATAAAATGTCAAAAGAAATGAAAATTGTTGTTTTTGACTGTGGTGGGGGAACTCATGACGTTTCAATCCTTGATTTAGGGGATGGAGTATTTGAGGTATTATCTACTGATGGGGACACTCATTTAGGTGGTGACGACTTTGACCAAGTAATCATTGATTGGTTAGCGGGAGAATTTAAGGGCGAAAATGGAATTGACCTTACAAAAGACTCGATGGCGTTACAAAGACTCAGAGAGGCCGCTGAGAAGGCTAAAATAGAACTATCATCAACAAATAGTACAGAAATTAATTTACCGTACATTATGCCTGTTGACGGTATTCCTAAACACTTGGTTAGAACTCTAACACGTTCAAAGTTTGAACAACTTATTGATAAATTAGTTAGTAGAACAATCGAACCTTGTAAAACCGCATTGGAAAATGCAGGTTTAAAAGTTGGGGACATTGATGAGGTAATTTTGGTTGGTGGTACAACTCGTATCCCATCTATTCAGGAAGCAGTTAAAAAATTCTTCGGTAAGGAACCGTCTAAAGGAGTAAATCCTGATGAAGTAGTTGCTCTTGGTGCCGCAATACAAGGAGGTGTTTTAGGTGGAGACGTAAAAGACGTATTATTATTGGATGTTACCCCACTTTCACTTGGTATTGAAACTATGGGAGGTGTATTAACAAAGTTAATTGAATCTAACACTACAATCCCAACTAAGAAATCACAGGTGTTCTCTACGGCAGTCGATAACCAACCATCTGTTGAAATCCATGTATTACAGGGTGAAAGAGCAATGGCGAAAGATAACCGTACAATCGGACGATTCCATTTAGATGGTATTCCACCATCAATGAGAGGTATCCCTCAAATTGAAGTTACGTTTGACATTGATGCGAATGGTATTATTAATGTTTCTGCAATGGACAAAGGAACAAACAAACAACAAACAATCCGTATTGAATCATCATCAGGTTTATCTAAAGAGGAGATTGA
>Ga0114966_10005422_pt1 | contig 10795 bp, 9 predicted proteins | sample M_130207_XF_Meta_FD_87029 | JGI IMG/M metagenome (GOLD analysis project Ga0114966, IMG submission 87029) | Freshwater microbial communities from Lake Montjoie, Canada to study carbon cycling - M_130207_XF_MetaG | ecosystem: Environmental > Aquatic > Freshwater > Lake | place: Lake Montjoie...
CTAAATGTTGTTAATATATTATTAATAAATACTGAAGCATTAGTAAAATTAGTACCAGTTATAATTAGTTGTCCATTAACTGAAGCATCAGTACTTGTTAAAGTTGGCGGAGATACATAGTTGAATAAATTAGTATTAATAATAACACCTAAAGTAGTTATTGAAATAGTTGGATTAGGATTTGTACCATATGTTAATGTTTTAAACGTTAATGTTGTAGATGTAGAATTATATACAGTTATAGGGCTACCATCAAACGTAATTGAAGTTATATATATTAAATTAGTTCCTGTAATTGTTATTGATGTACCACCAACAGTTGAACCACTATTAGGTGATATACTAGTTATTGTTGGAGTATTATAAAAAGTATATCCATTATTAAATTTTGTATTACCTCCTATATCAGTTATATTAAAATTAAATATACCTGAAAATGCATTTGATATAGAGCATGTTATCGATTGATCACTACTTACAACTAAACTAGATACAGTTAATGATGTTTTACCATCAGATGAAATTATATTTACGATTGGACTATAAAAATTAGTTCCAGCAATAGTTATAGAAACAATTGATGTTCCAACAAGTGAATAATTTAAACCAGAACCATTTAATATATTTGTTATGGATGGAGAATTTCTCGGTATCACTGAGTTTGAATTAGAACTTTTTGCACTTGTTCCATATATATTTGTTGCAGTTACTGTAAAAGTATATACTATATTATTAGATAAATTTGTAAAATTTATACTATTTGTATTTGTTTGTAAAGGTGTTATTAAAGCATTACTACAATATACTGTATAGTATGTAATATATTGACTAGGATCATTTAAAGTCCATGTAATAGATGCACTACTATTATTTGGTGTTGCACTTATATTTAATGGTACTGTTGGTAATGTTCCATAAATGAATACAGAAGAAGTTGTAATAGGGGATGTCTCATTAGTACTATTATTCTTGACTATTATATTTACTACTCCTGCACTATTTGCAGGTACAATAACATTTAATGTAGTTGTATTTACAATAGTTATAGCACCAGTTGAAACAGTTCCAAATAATACTACACAATTTGTATTAAAATTCGTTCCAGTTAAAGTAATTGTATTACCGCCACTCGTACCAGATAAATTCTGACTAATATTTGTTAAAGTGGGACTTGTATTTGATAAAACAGTTACAATTATCGGATTTGATGTCATACTATTTATAACATTTGAAGCAATACAACGATAATATCCACTATTCGTTTTTTGTACTCCAGATAATAAATAATTATAAGTTGTACCGGACAAATTAGTATATATTGAACCATTAGAACTATATTGCCATTGATATGTTATAGGATCAGTTCCATTAGCTAATACTTGTATTGATAAATTACTTCCAACAACTAATATTTGATTAGCCGAAGTGGATGTTATACATACTGGAGAGGCATAATTATAATCTAAATATGTGGTTTGTCCATTGAATACTTGTAATGTATATGGTATATTATTAGTATATGTTGTCCATATATTAGTATATGGAGGTAAAATACTTGTTTGCGTTAATGTTGTAGAAGCTGTACTATTAGACCAACTATTTGTAATATATGTATTATTTAATGTAAGATTAACATAATTATATAAAGATGGAGCAACAATTGCATTATTATTATTAAATAAACTACATACATATGAATTATATATATTTAAAATTAAATTTGTTGTTCTTAATTGATTCATTCCACCTAAAAATCCTCCTGCATTATTAGAAATATTACCTAATGAATAACAATTATAAAAGTTTATAGTATATGGACTATAAAAATTAGTATCTGAACCTAAAATACCACCTGAATTAGTTCCAGAAATATTACCTATACTAAATAAATTTTGCATATATATTCCATTGTTAAATGTAGAATAACCTCCAAATATACCTCCTGAATTATTACCGCTTATATTTCCTATTGAATATATAGCATCAATTGTAGAACCATATTGATAATTTAAATTATTAAAATATGCACCAATAACACCACCTGCATAATTTCCAATAATATTTCCAGATGTATAACAATTTCTTATAGTATTTACATTAGAATAAGCACCTAATAAACCTCCTGAATAATTACCTGTTATATTAATTGTAGAAGAGCATGATGAAATACCACCTGGATTAGAAGAATTTACATTCCAATATGATTGACATAAAAATCCTCCATAATCACTAACAGTTGCAGTACCAGATACTATTATTTTATTAATTGAACATCCATCATATCCATTTTTTGTACTAGTACCATTTTGAAATATACCATTATATGGTGAATTAAAATTAAGATTTATTGTAATACGTCCACTTGGATCATAATTTGAAAAATTTAAATTACTCGAACCCATTATAAAATATTGATTTGGATTTGTAAATATTAAATTTGTTAAAATAATAAAAGTAGAATTACTATTATTTAATGAACCAAGAATTATAACTGGCCAATTTGTAATAGTAGTATTAATTCCATAATTTAGATTATATACTATATCACTACCACTTTGTGATATATTTATACCTGAGTTATCGTTTGAATCTGTAATTGCTTGAATAACAGTATAGGTTGTTGGTACAACATTTAAATAAATTTTATAATCTATACTATTTACATTATTATATATTTTACATGTATATTTTCCATCTTGTGATAATTGTGCTCCAGTTATTGTATATGTATATGATGTTTGATTTGGTATTAATTCGTTATTATAATACCATGAACAAACAACTGGTGTTGAACCAATATAATTAACATATAATGTTATATTGGAACCTACATAAACATAAAAATAAGGATATGATATTTGTGAAAGAATACATAATGGAGATGTTGTTGTCATTGATTTTAAAATATAGGGTAAACTATTCTCTGGACTTGGATAAATCCATGATCTACCACCAATATTATTTAATGCTCTCTTTGCATTAGCATCATTCCATATACCTCCACCATTATAATAGCAACTATTTACTGTTAATGAACTATAATAACCATACATCGAATAGGAAATATAATGACAATTTATACATGCTGCTTGATTATAATATGGAGGATTGATTCCATTATTACTAATAGTATCAAATAAACCATATACATAACAGTTATTTATATTTATTGTTGGTTTATTTGTTGGTGGATTAGTAGGTGTATATGACACTGGATAATTTGCAGGGTTAATGATACAATATATATTTCCTCCTATTAAACCAGATGCAGAATTATATGTATTATTTCCATTTCCTAATGAATAACAATTATTCATAGTTATAGTTACTGCAGTATTTGGACTTATTGTATAACCAATATTATTTGCAAATATACCACCTGAATAACGTTGATTACTAAAATTACCTTTAGAAAAACAATTAGTTATAGTACAACTTGATTGAAAAAAACTTCCAACAATTCCACCTGAATACCAATTTCCTATAGTACCAGTATTATAACAATTATTTATAGTAGCACAACTAGAATATGAACCTAATATTCCTCCACAATTAGTACCTAAATAATTATTCGAACTACAATTACTTATACTATTAAAATTACAATATACACCTGCAATCAAACCAATCCAATTATAATTTTGTGGTCCATTTGGTATATTATATATTACACTACAATTATTTATAACATTTCCTGTTGAACCATATCCAAAAAAGGCTTGACATATAAAACCATTATAACTATTTAAATTAACATTTGAATTAATAGATATATAAATATTATTAATATTTATATTATTATAGCCATATATAGGTGACGTCATTTCTAATATATATATTTGGTTTTGTGGATAAGTTGTACTATCAGGAAAAGCTCTATTCTCTGTTAAAGTTCCACTACCATTTTGAATTAATCCATTATAAGTAGTATAATCAGTTATAGTAATAGTTTGATAAGTTGTATTAAAATAACCATTAAAAGTTATATTATTAGAACCAACAATAAAATATTGATTAGTTTCAGTTATTGTTAAATTATTTACAATATAAACTGTTATAACTTCAGTACCTAAGCCAGATCTTTGAATTGTTAATGGCCATGATATATCACTATATGTAGTATTATTAAGTGATGATTGTATAACACCATTATTTTGTTTAATATATACATTTCCAGAAGAAATACTTATATTTGAACCACTCATATATATATTAGTAAAATATATTTTAGTAAAATACATTATTAAAAATATATCATTAAAAATACATTATTAAAAATATATCATTAAAAATACATTATTAAAAATATATCATTAAAATATTTTTATCTCTTATATTATTAATAATGACAAATTCTTTTTCAGGTCCATTATCTGGTGGTACAAGTATAACAATTATTGGTACTGGCTTTATACAAAATACTACTCTAGTTTATTTTGGATCTTTATCAGCAACACCAATAACACCAACAGTATCACAAAATAATACTAAATTAACTTTTTCATCACCTCCATCAATAACTCCTGGTACAGTTAATATTATTGTTTCTACAAATGGTATATCAAATACTATTTATAATGCATTCACATATTTAAATATTCCAGTAATATCAAATCTCATTCCATCATCAGGTAGTATAAATGGAAATAATTTAATTACTATTACAGGTTCTTACCTAAGTGATATTATAAGTGTAATATTAACAAATACATCAACACCATTTGATATAAAACAAGCAACGGTTAAATCTATTTCAACAAACGGAACAAGTTTAAGTGTTTTTATGCCATCTGTTACAACACCAAATACTTATAATATAAATGTTCAAACATTAGGAGGAACATCTAATAATTCTAATAATTCTAAGTATTCATATGTAGATTTACCAATTATAACATCAATTGATCCAATATCAGGAACACCTGCAGGAGGAACACCAATAAATATTATAGGTAGTAATTTCAATAATCCAATACTTACTTTTAATGGCGCTTCTATAAATCCAACTAGTAGTTCATCCACTAATATTACTATAACAACTCCTCCTGGAAATCCAAATTCATCTGCACTTATTGTAATTACAACATCTGCAGGTTCAATATCAAATGGTAGTTTTACATATAATTCTGGATTACCTCCTCCACCAGATAATCTAACAAGTACAAATAGCGATAGTACAGTTACCTTGAATTGGACAAACCCTATTAATAATTCTGGTTATCCAATATCATCATATGGAGTTATTGGAAATGATATTACAGATACAACACCTTTAACAACATATACATTTACAAATCTAACTAACGGTAATACATATGATTTTCAAGTATATTCAAAAAATAGTATAGGAAATAGTATATCAGATTATATAAATGTTACTTTACCAGGCTCTACTGGTCCAACAATAGGCATAACAGGACCCACCGGTTCTATTGGACCTGTTGGACCAATATCACAATGTAATGTTATATTAAATTATAAAAATGACCCCCAATATATATCATTCTATAATAATCTATATAATAATTTATATGATAAATTATATAATCCGTTATATAATCAAAGTTATAACCAATTATATGACCAACTGTACAATACATTATACAATGAAATATATAACCAATTAATAATATATGGAAATACTAATCAAATTGGACCAGTGGGTAATCAAGGAAATGTTGGCTCAACAGGACCATCATGTATATATTGTAATCATGTAATAGTATTACAACCTACATATGAATTTTTATATAATGATCTATATGATGAATTATACGATCAATTATATAATCAAATGTACAATCAATTATACAATCAATTATATAATCAATTATATGATCCATTATATAATAATATATATGATTCAATTGTATATAATAATAAAACCATACCATATTCAAATAATTTAACACAAGGACCTACTGGTCCTACCGGCCCGAATGGTTTAATAGGACCAACTTGTAAATATGATAATATATCAACAGATTATATAAATATAAATGATGACATATCACAATTAGAAGATCAATTATATGTACAATTATACAATCAATTGTATAATCCATTATATGATCAACATTATAATCAAATATATAATCAAATATATAATAAATTATATAATCAATTATATAATCAATTATATAATCAATTGCATAATCAATTAAATAGTTGATATTTATAAGTTCTTTATTTGTTTGCTTTTGTTTACTTAATTTATAAACTATTTTTATTTTCAATATTTTATATTTTATTTTCCAAACTCTTTTGATGGAAGATGTTCTAAGCAATAACAAACATGACCACTAATAGATAATAAACACTCATTAATATTATGGCATAGACCATATGTCTCTAAATCCAAAATCTGACACTCTGAACAGTGACACAGACGATATATTGCAAATGTATTTCCACGTTTAACCATTCCATATTTTATTTGATATTTTAATTCTTTATGTTCTAATGATTTATTCATTTATATCAATAAAAATTATTATTATTAATAATATTATTAAAATTATTAAAATTATTAAAATTATTAAAATTATTAAAATTATTAATAATAATATTATTAGTAATTTAATATATCATTTTTTATTTTACTATTATTCAAACTAACTAACATTCTAATCAATCTTATCTTCAAAACACTTCGATATATTTTATGTAAGCTTTTATAATTATTTTTTTTGAACAAGAGTAAATATACTCTCACTCATCTTGATTTATCCTAATCAAATTAGGAAACATTACTGGATATGCCACATTAATCATCCAGTCTTTCAGGACACGACCACCGTTATGCTTAGATGTAACCAGAAACACAATCATCTGTGTGAAATCTAACAGGTCTGCAGGTACCGATTGTTCATTCTCAAGAACTACGCTATCAGGTACTATCTCGAGACGACGCCAACAGCACTTCACAGTAATCATGTAACATAATATCGTTACAGGTTCAATGGGGCTTCTACAAGTAACAAATTCCTTAAACTTGTTATTCCTACAAATGGACATTTCAAAAGAACAGATTCTTCCATTTTCGGAAAAACCACGTTCCATAAAAACCACATAAGTATAGTAATAACGAATATTACCACGACGAGGCATATTAATTAAGAAAGGTACTAAATAACCTGATAATAGAATAAATAAACAAATAAATTTATCCATCATTTTTTATAAAACTATTGAAAAAAAGATAACATAAAACTATTATTAAATTCATTTGCTTGTTTAAGAGTCCATTTTACTCCGTTTCCCCATAACCATGATATCATAACATTATTAATTTTATTTTCAGCAAATTCACGACGTAATATATAATAAATATCAGAATTAGGAGTTATATCATGATATCTCTTTAGATAATCAATAATAAAAATATCATTAAACATAACGGCAGTATCAATAATATATTGATAATATTCTCTTTCTATCATATTATTAACAAACAACCAATCAAATATATCTAATCTACCTTGACGTATCACCTCCGTCAGAGAAAATTTATTAAAAGGTAATTTATTCTCACAATAATATTTCAACAAATCATATTTTTCATATTCAGTTATATATAAAGTATCATAAATAGAAGGTGTAAATCCTAATTTAATTAAATATATTATATATTCGTCATCATAATTTTGCTTACAAGCATTTAATATCATTTGATATTGAATATCTTCTTCTTTATCTAATAAAATCCATTTAACAATATTTTCAATACTACATGTTTTAAGATAACTCAATTCTGGTAATTCAATTGTATGATTAATTCTATCAATTTTAGGACCAATCATATTTAGGTTTTCTTGAATATTATTTAATTGACTAAATGGAATTATATTTTCAACAGGTTTATCAGGAGTTATATTCGATAAATTACTATTTTGAGTATGATTGCTATCATTATCATATTCACTATCAATATCACTATCAATATCGTCACTTTCATAATTATTTTGATAATATTCATCTAATATATAATTTAATTTACATATATTAGATTTTTCTTGATTTGGATCATCTTTATTTATATCATTTTCAATATTATTTATAAAATTATTTAATATATCGATTAGAGATGACATTATATATATTAATTTATATAATATGACTTATATTTATACAAATTAAGAATATATAATAATTTTATAATTAAATTATATTTTAATTAATATTTTAATAAAAAATCTAAAAGTACTTAAAAAGATAATACATATATGTATATAAGAGCTTCCTTAGCTCAGTAGGTAGAGCATTCGGCTGTTAACCGAAAGGTCACAGGTTCAAGCCCTGTAGGAAGCGTCTTTTTTTCTAATATATTTTATTAGAAAAAATACAATTTTATAGAATTATCTTAATAATAAAAATAATATATCATAATTATAATAAAAAATACTATTAAACATAATAATAAATAAATATATTTACTTTCAACACTCCAAAAAATATGATATTTCTTTTGGTTTTCAAAATAATCAATATCAATTAAAGAATTTAAACTATCATTTAATTGTGTATTTATACCAGTATTCAATTGAGTATTTATTCCATTATTAACAATAGTATTAATTCCATCATTAACTGGAGAATTCAATATTTGGTTATCTAATAAATAATTTATTTGGTTCATATAATATAATAATATAATAATATAATAATATAATAATTATTTAAGAATATTTATTATAATGTTCTCCAGAAAATAGTTCTTTATCTCCACTTCGTTCCGATAAATTCATTGTAGTTAATTTTAGTATATAACGATTAATTTATACAATATATCAACCGTTCCTTGTATTACTTCTTCTATAATTTTAATATTTTTATCTTTATAGATACCGGTTTGATATGTAGGTGTATAATATGTAATATCTCCTACTGATACTGTTGAAGTATTTCTGTCTCCCGAGAAAACAAGTATTCCATGTAGTAATGACAATGTTATTATAAAAGATTTATTATAAGATTGATCAGAACTATCTTTTTGAACAAAATATGTAGAATACCATTTTCCACATTTTTTTCCACTTAATTCTTCATATAGAGTTGCTTGTTCCATATTAGAATATGAGCTATATGGTGTACCACAATTTATTTGTGTATAATTTATAGTTGATTTTGATAAATCTTTTTGGAATTTATTAAAATAATAAATTTCGATTGGCATCCTATATATTATATATATATAAATTTAAATGCAAATTATTTTTTAATTTAATAATTATTTGTATTTTCTTCCACTAGCGTTCCAGAAAATAGTTCTTTATCTACACTACGTTCCGATAAATTCATTGTATTTTCTAGAACGATAATTGAAGAAAATACTAAAGCCATCGAATAATTATAATTATATTTTCTTCACTAGCGTTTTAGAAAATAGTGTTTTTTAAATTTAATCTCAAAAGAATTAAATCCAAAACAAATATTTTTAAGTCATAGTAATAAGTTGTACATCAAATCTCGACACAATGTCAAGATATATTCTTTTCCGTACTTCTTTATTTGGTATAAAAAGGCCATAAGCATGACATCCTTTACATAATACGAAAGCATAATCATTAATATCACATCCATCCATTACACCATTAACTATAGTTGGATTCTCAACACCATCCTCATAGTGAATTACTACAAAAACGGTTGAATAAATCAACGATAAATGTAATAATATATGAGGAGAGCACAATGGCGTCTCTTCATCAACAATAGGAAGATATGGATATTTCTCCCTAACATGTTCGTTATAGTATTCAATCGAAGTGTCTCTCTGTTTCATACATTCAGTTTCAACAAATTGTTGAACAATCTCTTTGTACTGAAAACATTTCGTTTCATCTTCCAAATCAGCTTCAGTAAAGCCTACATCAGCAAATGAAAGAGAAAATGTTCCGATCTGTATAAAATGAGAAAATCCAGAGTAAAAAATACAACGTCCATCTCCTGCAACAAATGTACATAATACAGTCTCCAAAGAGAAAATACCACCACATAAAAATGAAAACAAATGACCTAAAAAATTACTTTGTCCAGATTCAGAAGAATAAAACTTCTTAACAGCATCGACTAATCGTCCAGTATCTATTATTTTTGTTGGACTTGGTGATACGACAGTTTCAAAAAATTGTGCAAGTTCATTAGGGTCAACACCAGCTAGTTCAGGTAAATTAAGCGATGCCATATTTATATCTATATAAGTATAAATTATATTTTATATTTATATTTATATTTATATTTATATTTTATACAATGAATTTATCGAAACGAAGTGTAGATAAAGAACTATTTTCTGGAATGCTAATGGAAGAAAATACATTTATAACTGTTATTTTTTATTTTTTATTATATAATAAATATATAATAAATATATAATATAATTATTATTTTTATTATATATTATATTATATATATATATAACCTAAAAGTACTTAAAGAGATAGTAATATAATGTATATGAAGTTATATACCTCATATTAAAGTTCCATTGGTCTAACGGTTATGACTTTGGTCTTATAAGCCAAAAGCCCGAGTTCAACTCTCGGATGGAATACTTCTTATTTTTATAATAAATTATTATAAAAATATTATAAAAATATTATATTTTTCTTCCACTATTTTTCCAGAAAATAGCAAAAAAACTTACACTATTCTTCAGTTATTATCTAATGATAAATGTTATAATAATTTCATTCACTAGTGTTCATGAAAAAGGTTCTTTATCTCCACTTTGTTTCAATAAATTCATTGTTTTTCATTCACTAGTGTTCATGAAAAAGGTTCTTTATCTCCA
>Ga0114966_10005423_pt1 | contig 10795 bp, 9 predicted proteins | sample M_130207_XF_Meta_FD_87029 | JGI IMG/M metagenome (GOLD analysis project Ga0114966, IMG submission 87029) | Freshwater microbial communities from Lake Montjoie, Canada to study carbon cycling - M_130207_XF_MetaG | ecosystem: Environmental > Aquatic > Freshwater > Lake | place: Lake Montjoie...
GAATGGGGCGGATTTTGGATTCGAACAGGTCTGCATCCTGCGCGTGGAGACGTGCTCCATTTGCCAGAAGTATGGCGAGAATGATGTGTTGGCGGCTCATGCAATTGCGATTCATGCCAAAACGCCTTTCACCACATGCCCATACACATCGGTCAGCCTGAAATCCCTGCCTGCATACCGATACGTCAGCTTCTCGTGATCAAAGCCCAGCAGATGCAGAATGGTCGCGTGCAGGTCATGCACCTCGACTTTGTTTTCGACTGCCAGCGCTCCGAAGTCATCGGTGGAACCATACACGGTGCCCGGCTTTGAACCGCCGCCGGCCATCCACATGGTGAAGCCACCGGCGTTGTGATCGCGGCCGATGCCTTTCTTCTTCGCCACGTCGTTGTTGTCGCTCGTCGGCGTGCGGCCGAATTCGCCGCCCCAGAGGATGAGCGTGTCTTTGAGCATGTCGCGCTGCTTCAAGTCGGTGAGCAGCGCGTGCAGCGGCTGGTCGGCGGCGGAGCAGAGTTCGCGATGACGCTCGTCGTTCAGGTCGTGGGTGTCCCAGTTGTTGTGATAGACCTGCACGAAGCGCACGCCACGCTCGACGAGACGCCGCGCGAGCATGAGTTGGCGGCCCATCTCGGTGTCGCCGTAAAGATCGCGCATTGTTTTCGGTTCGCGGGTGAGGTCGAAGGCGTCCGTGGCCTCCACCTGCATGCGGAAGGCAGTTTCAAAAGCGCTGACACGACCTTCGAGCAGTGCATCGCCCGGATGCTTCTGCGCAAAGTCCTCGTGCATCTGGCGCATGAGATCGAGTTGGCGGCGCTGCTCACGCAGGGAGGTGGTGCCGCTGCGTATGTGTTCGATCATCTTTGTCACGGACGGATCTTTGGTCGGAATGCCCGTGCCGCCGCACCACGCAGGCAGGAAGGCATTGCCCCACTGCTTGTCACCGCTGCTCGTGGTGCCATTCGGTGATAGCGACACGAACCCCGGCAAGTTTTGATTTTCCGTGCCAAGGCCATACACGGTCCACGATCCCATGCTGGGCCGCACGCTGGCAAACTCGCCCGTGTTCATCACGAGCTGCGCTGGCTCATGCACGCTCGTCTTCGTATGCATGGAGCGGATCACGCACAGCTCGTCCGCATGAGTCGCCAGCTTCGGGAACAGCTCGCTGATCTCCATGCCGCTCTGGCCGTGCTTCGCGAACTTGAATGCCGAACGCTGCAGCTTCCCGCTGAGTCGTCCCATGCCGCTCGCGACTTCACCTGCCGCCTTTTGGTAGTCCTTCATCACCTCATCGGCCATTTTGCCGTGATACTTCTCCAGTGCGGGCTTCGGATCAAACGTGTCCACCTGCGACGGCCCGCCCTCGCAGAAGATATGGATCACGCGCTTTGCCTTGGCTGCGAAAGGCGGCTTCTTCGGGGCCAGCGGCGACAGCGGAGCCTCCGCCGCCATGCCGAGTTCCTGCATCAACGACGCAAGGCCAAGCGAGCCCAGGCCAAAGGCGCTGCGCGTGAGAAAATCACGGCGCGTGGTGATGGGACGGGTGCTGGAGCAGAGACGGGGATTCATGATCGAACAATACGCGGGGACGGCCCATGATTTTCGTGACCTTGTGCCAAAACTTCCTAAAGTGCTTTAGTCTTTGCCTAAAGCCATCATGTCCTCTTCCCGCCGCTACTTTAAAGAACTCCGCTTCCGCCAGCTTCGTGCGCTCGTCGAACTTGCACGAAAAGGCAGCTTCACCGCCGTGGCCGAGACCTTGCAAATGTCCGTGCCCTCGGTTTGGCAGCAAGTCCGGGCACTGGAGGAAGAGTTTGGCGTGGCAATGTTGAAGCAGTCCGGCAAGGCCGCCGTGCTCACTCAGCAGGGCGAATTGCTGGTGCAATTGTCGCAGCCGCTAGTTGAAAGCTTCGACCGCATCCGCGAACTCTTTGCCGATCAAAACCAAAAGCTCACCCGCCGCATCACCGTGGCTACCACGGCGAGTCTGCTGCTGCACGAGCTGCAAAAGCCGCTCGAACTCTACCGCAAGCGCCATCCTGATGTGCAGCTCTCCTTCATCGACCGCCCTTCCGCGATGGCGCGCAAGCATCTCGAAGATGGTGAGGCCGATGTGGCCATTGTCGGTCAGATCAATGCGCCAAAGCATCCACGCATCGAAGTCACACCCGTCACCGCATATCCCTTCGTGCTCGTGTGTCCCGTGGGGCATCCGTTGCTCAAAGCGAAGACCCTGAAGCTCCCTGACCTCATCAAGCAGCCCCTCGTGCTTCCAGGTCCAGGCGCGAACTCGCGCCGCCATGTGCAAGACGTCTTCGAAGCGGCCGCGTTGTGGCAAAAGGCCAACGTCGCGCTCACCGCGAGCACCTTCGACATCGTCGTCGGCTACGTGCGCATGGGCTTCGGCATCAGCGTGACCTCGGTAAGCCCGATGATTCTCAAAGAAGCCGCCCAAGGCCACAGCAGCTATCGCGGCGTCGCCTTCCGCGATCTTTCGAAGCTCTTTGGCCGTGAGGAGGTCGTGGTGCTCCACCGCAAAGCGAAGCTCGAGCTACCACATCACCTGGCGTTTCGCGAGATCGTGGTAAAGGCGCTCCATTCCGGTGAGTAAGAGAATTTAAATGGACTGCTTTAAGTCCGCCAACGTCCCAGTGCTCGATCCAAACGCATCCGTCTCCGCGCCAAGGTGCTGGAGCATGGAGACGAAGAGATTGCAGAGTGGTTTGTCGTGATCCCCCTTGAAGGCGTGGTGCTGGCCGTGGGCGAAGCCGCCACCAGCGAGGATAATGGGGAGGTTGGTATTGTCGTGCTTGTTGGCGTCGCCCATGTTGCTGCCGAAGAGGACCATCGTGCGGTCGAGCAGGCGGGAGTCGTCTTCGCGCTTCGCGGCGAGGCTTTGGATGAGTTTGCGCAGCAGCACCATCTGCTGGCGGTCAGCGTCTTCGAGCTGCTTCACCTTTTGTGGAGCCTGGCCGTGATGGCTGAGACCGTGGTAGCCTTCGGTGGTGCTTTCGTGCTCGTCGATCTTGAAGGCGGGCGTGGCAAAAGCATCGACCATGAGCGTGATGATACGCGTGGAGTCGGATTCGAACGCGAGCTGCGCCATGGCGAGCATGAGGTCGAGCTTTTCAAAGATGAGCTTCTTATCCTGAATGTCGGCAGGCTCAGGGAGTTTCGTGACGGGCTTGGGTTTGAGTTCCCATTCACGGGCGGTGAGCAGACGCTCCTCGACCTCGCGCACAGAGGTGAGGTATTGATCGAGACGCGAGCGATCATCGCTACCCAGGCTGCGGCTGAGCTTCTTGGTGTGATCCATCAACGTGTCGAGAATGCTACCGCGCTCGTCGAGTGCGTTGAGTTGTCGTTTCACTGCCTCAGGATCGCCTTGAACGAACATGCGCCGGAACAAAGCCGGCGCGCTGTCTTCTGCGGGCAGCAAAACGCCGTCACGGGTCCAGGAGAGACTGCGGTTCGCTTTGTCGATGTTCACGCCGAGATTCAGCGTCGGGAATCGCGTGAGCTGGCCGAGTTTCTCCACCGCAAACTGGTCGAGTGAGATCTGATTGCGAAACCCGCTCTTTGTCGGCCCGCGTGCCGCCGTGAGGAAGCAGTTCTCCGCGCTATGCCCGCCATTCACATCGGGATGCGACATGCCGCTGAAGATGCTGAACTCGCTCTTCACATCCGTGAGTGGCGCAAGCGTCTGCGTCAGCTCGTAATCTCGCCCGGCAGCCTTCGGAAAAAATGTCTTCGGCAGGAAACCGAGGTTGTTCGAGATGATGAGCGTCCGGCGGGGTGCTTTCAGAGATGCTCCACGAGCGATGGATTGCTCCAAAAATGGCAATCCGAGTAACACGCCTGCTCCACGCAGAAATTGCCGGCGAGGAAAGGATTTCGAGATGTGGGGGAAGGCCATAAAGGAGTTTGAGCTGAAATCACGAACCCGAAGGGTTCAAAGCCATTAGCCGGTGGTTGAGCAACGCGATACCACCGGATACGATGCGCCACAGCCCCGCATCCCGGAGGGATGCCAGCCAACTCGTATCGTTATGCCCTCGACGTTCCTTGCTCTGCATTACCACATCGTTTTCTCCACGAAGGATCGTGCACCGTTCATTGACGTCGCATGGCGAGATCGCCTTCACGAATACCTCGGAGGCACCGTGGCTGGACTTGGCGGGTATGCCCAAGGTGTCGGCGGCGTAGCCGATCATGTGCATCTGCTGGTGGGGTTGAAGGCCACTCACTGCCTGGCGGATTTCATGCGGGAGTTGAAGAAGGCATCGTCCGTCTGGATGCATGAAGAGATTGGGCTGCGCGAGTTTGCGTGGCAGGAAGGATACGGGGCTTTCACCGTCAGCCCGACGGCGAGGCCGCAGGTGCAGAAATACATCGCGAACCAAGCCGAGCATCATCGTGTGAAGTCGTTTCGCGAGGAGTTGGTGGAGTTTTTGAAGAAAGCAGGCGTGAAATACGAAGATCGGTATTTGGACTGAGGAGCGGGTTGGCTGGCATCCCTCCGGGATGCGGGTCGTTTCCATACGGTGTTCCGGTGGTGTCGCTTCGCTCAACCACCGGCTAATGGCTGAGATGCCTTCGGCATCGTGAAGGGGCGGTGTCTTCATTTGACCCGCCCTCCGGTGAATATCTCACTCCCCACCAACGCGAGCATCAAATCCCGCACGCGATACTCGTTCTTCGCGCACGCATCGAGCATGGACTCGATCTCGCGGCGGTCGGAGTAGCGCACGGGTGTGCCGGTGGCATAGACGGTGAATTGGTGAAGTAGGTTTCGCGCGAGTTGACGTGGGTTGGCGGCGAGGATGGCTTTCAAAGCGTGCACATCATTAAAGGTGCGGCCGTCGATGAGTTTGCCGCTGGGATCGACGTTCGCGGCGAGTGTGTAGCTGAAGTCGTGGCCTGCGCGGTCGATGCCGGTGATGCGTTCGCCTTCCTCAATGCCGCGATAGCGCGTGCGCCAGCCGCCTAGGATGTCGAAGCTCTCCAAGGCGAGGCCCACGGGATCGAACTTCGCGTGGCAACCAGCGCAGGATTTTTCCTTCGTGTGCATCGCCATGAGATCGCGGATGGTTTTGGCACCGCGAATGTCCGGCTCGACAGCGGGCACGCTGGGCGGCGGTGGAGGCGGAGGTTGGCCGATGAGTCGCTCCATGACCCACGCACCACGCACGACGGGCGAGGTGTTGGTGCCGTTCGCGCTAACCTTCAATACAGCCGCCTGCGTGAGCAATCCGCCGAACGGACTGCCTTCTGGCACGGCGACTTTTCGCATGGCGGAGCCACTGAGTGGCGGGAGCTGGTAGTGCTTTGCGAGACGGTCGTTGGCAAAGACGAAGTCGGCCTTTGCGAGCAAGCTGGCGGGCATGTTTTCGCGAATCATCGCGGTGAAGAAGGTGCGCGTCTCGCGCTCCATGCTCTCCACGAGATACTCATCGAAGCGATACTCGGGGAAGAGCCGGATGTCGGGATCATCACGACGAATGTGGCGCAGGCTGAGCCAGTAATCGGTGAAGTTTTTCACGAAGCGCTCAAAACCACCGCTGGCAATGAGACGCGTGGTTTCGTCACGCAGTGTCTTGGCATCATGGAGCTGTTTTTTTGCTGCTAGCTCGCTCAATCGCGCATCAGGCCGCGAGTTCGTGAGAAAATGCGACAGGCGCGATGCGATGGCAAAGTGATCGTCGGCGGATTCGGGCTCGCGGAGATAAATGAAGTCGCCAGAGGCCAAGAAGGCCTTGTAACCGGCCAGCATAGCTTCTTTGAACGGCGCACCTTTCTCCAACCGCTCGGTGATGAGGGCATCAAACAAGCGCAGATCATCCTCCGACACCGGTTCGCGTGCGGCGAGCTTCACAAAGCGACGCAGCAGGCGTTTTGCATCTCCTTGAGCGTTCTTTGGCTTCACCTCGATGCCGAGATCATCAAACAGCACGCGATGCGAAGGCGGCGGCCAACTTGAAGGCGGAATGGGGCCTTCGACTTCGAGCCACTGCACTGCGACACCCGGCTGACCACCTTCCGGGAAAGGCGGATAGCGATAGGTCGGCGCGGAGCCGTTGGGATTCATCGCCAGCGGCATCGGCAGGCCGAGCAGGCTGTATTCAAACGACTCGCCAGCACGTAGCGTGATCGTCGTTTCATAGATCTGCTTCTTTGGCTGAATGTCGATCACGCCACCGGAGGCACGCACTTCATTGATGATGTCCACACCGGCGGGTTTGCGCGTGCGGAATGTCATCGGCACCGGTTGCTTCGCGGGGAGCAACGCGAAGCCAGGCTGCTGCAACACGGCCCGTGCCGAGAAGCGCACTTTGTAGCGCCCGGAGTGCTTTGCGACGACGTCACGCGGCGTGCCGAGGTAAGGCCAACTCGCCGAGCGAAACAACGCCAACTCGATACCTTCATCCGTTGCAGCCTCTTTTCCCTTCTTGCGATCCAACTCGATAAATTTGTTATTCTTGGCGAAAAACATCGCCTCGCGATTCCCAAAAGTGCTGGTGCCTGGAAACAAATCCGTGCCCACCACTCGCTTCTTCACCACTGGCGGCGGCGCAGGCTCCGTGACCATCGCCGCGCGCAGCGCAGCCTCTGCAGCATCCAGATAGGCGGTGAGCTGCACCCGAGACATGTCGAGCATGCTGCCTGTTTTATTGAAGCGATGCCCCTCGCGGTCCTCGGGCAAAATATCGCGGATGTCGAGATCCGGCAGTTGCAGCACATCGCGCAAGTTTTGCTCATCCTCATCGCGATTCAGCCTGCGCAGCGGCCCACGACCATTCGCCAGCACTTCCGCATGATCTGCCTCGTAAAGCGAAGCATCCAGCGCCTTCACCAAAGCTGCACGATCCTCCGCCGACATGTCCCCAGCCTTCGGCGGCATCTCACCTTTCTCCACACGGTCATGAATGCGCACCCACCGCTCACGCGTCGCGCTATCACTGAGATCAAACTTCAGCGCCGTGAGATCGAGGCTGCCTTTGGTGGTTTCTTTGTCGTGGCACTCGATGCAGCTCTCGGAAATCGCCATGGGGGCTTCAAGCGCGGAAACAGCGTTAGAAACGAACGCTGTGGCAAAGAAGACGATGGCGGGTTTTACACGGGGGTGCATCTTGGGTGCGAGTTAACGCTCCGTGTGCCCATTATTTTCCCTTCATCCGATGATCCGGACCATTCTGCTCCTCCTAACCGCCATGTCTGCTCACGCCGTCGAAATCATCGCGCACCGAGGTTTTTCCGCACGTGCACCGGAAAACACGCTCGGGGCATTCAACCTGGCCTGGGAGAATGGCACAGATGCCTGTGAGCTGGATGTGTATCTCACTGCCGATGGCAAAACGGCGGTGATTCACGACAAGGACACGAAACGCACCGCTGGAGTGACGTTCGACGTGGCGACATCGAAGCAGGCCGAATTGACGGCGCTCGATGCCGGTTCGTGGAAAGGCAAAGAGTGGGCGAATGAAAAAATCCCGACGCTGGAGCAAGCTCTGGCAACTTTGCCGAAGGGAAAGCAGCGCTTTTTCATCGAGATCAAATGCGGAGCTGAGATCGTGCCGGAGCTGAAGCGCATTCTTGAACCGATGAAGGAACGGGCACAGCAGTTGGCGATCATCGCTTTCAACCGTGCGGCAGCGGCAGAATCGAAGAAGGCAATGCCATGGATGAAAGTTTATCGCCTCGCCGCAGGCAAGACGAAGGACAAGAAACCCACGGATCTGAAACAGCTCATTGCTGACACAAAAGCGGACAAACTCGACGGCCTCGACCTCGGCAGCACCGATTTTCCATGGGATGAAGCGATGGTGAAACAGATCCGCGACGCAGGCTTCGGCCTCTACGTCTGGACGATCAACAAACCGGTCGATGTGCAGCGTTTTGCGAAACTCGGTGTCGATGGCATCACCACGGACGATCCGGTCATGGTGCGCGATGCTTTGGCAAAGCCTTGATCTGGGGCGCATCGTGTGGTCTGTGCGCGGCCCCACATGTCTCCCATCACTCCTGCCGTCGTTTCCGCCAAAGATTTGCGCCTTCAATTCGGGCTGCAGCAGGTCTTCAATGATGCGACGATGAGCATTCATGAGGGGGAGAAGCTCGGACTCGTGGGCCGCAATGGCTCGGGGAAGACGAGCCTCATGCGCATTCTCGTCGGCACGGAGAAACCGGACAGTGGCACCATTTCCACGCGCAATGGCATCATCGTCAGCCACCTCGCGCAGGAGTTCACGCTCGATGATGAGGCTAGCGTCATCGACAACATCCGCGCCGGTGCATCGGTGCTGCTCGACATGGTCGCGCGTTACGAATCCGGCGACCACAAGGGCGATCAGGAGGACGAGCTGCTGCATCAAATTCAGCTTCACGACGGCTGGGGTGTCGAAACGCGCATCAGCACCGCGATGAACGAACTCGGCGTGCCTGCGCCGGATCGTCTCGTCAAAGGACTCTCCGGCGGTGAGAAGCGCCGCGTGGCTTTGGCGCGTGCCCTGGTCTCGCAACCTGATCTGCTGCTGCTCGACGAACCGACGAACCATCTCGACGCCGAATCCATTGAGTGGCTGGAGGTGTTCCTGCACGATTTCAGTGGTGCGGTGCTCTTTGTCACGCATGACCGCTACTTCCTTGATCGCGTAGCCACTCGCATCATCGAGATCGACGATTCGCGCATCTACAGTCATCCCGGCAACTACAGCGCGTTCCTGGAGAGCAAGACTATCCGTGAAGGCGTAGAGGCGAACTCCGAACGCCGCCGCCAGAGCTTTCTGCGGCATGAACTGGAGTTTGTGCGTGCTGGCGTCCGAGGCCGAGGCACGAAGCAGCGATCACGCTTGGATGAGTTCGACCGCGTGTCCGCCATCGCCGCTCCCGAGGCCGAGTTGGTGATGGATTTGATCATTCCCCCTGCCCCGCCGCTTGCGAACACCGTCGTGGAAGCCAAGGACATCGGCGCGCACATCGACGACCGATGGTTGTTCAGCCATCTCGATCTCAATTTCGAGGCTGGCACCTGCACCGGCATCATCGGCCGCAACGGTCTCGGCAAAACCACGCTGCTGCGCATGCTCATGGGCGAGCAGCAACCCAATGAAGGCAGGGTCGCCATCGGCAAGCGCACGATCTTCAACTACGTCGATCAGCAGCGCCTGCTGCTCAATCCCGAGAACAGCGTCATGGAGGAAGTGGCGGGACCGATGAGCGAGTTCGTGCAGTTCGGCCCAGAGAAGCTGCATGTGCGCACGTATTTGCGCCGCTTCCTGTTCACCGACGAACGCGTGACCATGCGCGTGAAGGAACTCAGCGGTGGCGAGCAAAGCCGCGTGCTGCTGGCGAAAATCCTGCGCCGCGGTGGCAACTTCCTCATTCTCGACGAACCCACGAACGATCTCGATCTCGCCACCATGCGTGTGCTTGAAGAAGCGATTCTCGCCTTCAAAGGCACCGTGCTCGTCGTCAGCCATGACCGCTATTTCCTCGACCGCGTGTGCGACCGCCTCATCGCGTTTGAGGGGCAAGGTCGCATCCACGAATGCGCCGGGAACTACAGCTACTACCAGGAAAAACGCGCCGCACGCGCCGCCGCCGAACTGGCTCACGCCACCGCCGTCGTGAAGAAGGAAAAAGCCGCCGCCGCCAACGCCCCGAAGGCACGCAAGATGTCGCAGAAGGAGCAGCGCGAACTGGCCGACTGCGAAACCGCCATCTCAACGCTGGAAGCTGAAATCGCCGCCATGGAGGCCGAACTCAGCAACCCCGAGCTGTTTGTGAAGCTTGGTGCTGGCACGAATGATTACATCGCCAAACTCGACGCGAAGAAGCACGAGCTGGAAGGCAAGTTTACGCGCTGGGCAGAGCTGGAAGAGATCCGGGTGGCGTGTGCGGGGTGATGCTTATTAAATCAACCCCTCGCAATCCACATGCCTGAGGCCAATGACGACGCGATACCTGAGCTGGTGGAGCACCCCATCGGCCCGGAACTCGATCTGCACACCTTCCGGCCGGAGGAGATCAGCAGCCTCCTGCCCGAATACTTCGCCGAATGCCGCAAGCGCGGCATTCTCCGTGTCCGCATCATTCACGGCAAGGGTAGCGGCACTTTGCGAAGCGGCGTGCATCAGCTGCTATCGAAACTGCCTGAAGTTCAGCAGTTCATCTGGCCTGCAGACGAAACGAGCGGCTCCTGGGGCGCGACGTGGGTGGTTTTGAAGGCGTAATGCGATTACGGCGTCCACACCGCACTCGTCCACACCTTCGGCTTCCCATTCGGCAGCTTTTCGAGATCGAGCGGCGTGGTATTCTTCACTTCCAGCTTCTGCCCACGGATATCGAGGGTCAGGGGGCCGCTGAGGTCGGTTTTTTCCAGCCAGAAGCGCAGGCGAAAGTCGGCGGTGGTCTGGGCTTCGACGCTGGCGGGGCGCTCGACGGGCAGGATGAAGGGCGGCACGTCCTTGCCGGCGGCGTTGATCAGGCGCACATCGGGCGGCTGCATGAAGAGCGGGCGGGGGCTGAGGTTCTTGTAGCGGACTTCGAGATCGAGCCGGGCGTTGCCAAAATCACGCTCCAGCGTGCAACGGCGGAGTTGTAGGGGCGAATCGGCGTTCATTTCGGCCACGGGGCCTTCTTCAGCAGGTGGGGCGTTTGATTTAAAAGACCACCACACGGCGATGCCGCCTGCGATCAGCAGCAGCCAGACCTCAAATCGTTGAAACACACGCATGGGACAGGGGGATTACGTTCTCTGTTTGTCAAAACCGGCAAACTGTCTATCATGCGCGCC
>Ga0114966_10005424_pt1 | contig 10794 bp, 5 predicted proteins | sample M_130207_XF_Meta_FD_87029 | JGI IMG/M metagenome (GOLD analysis project Ga0114966, IMG submission 87029) | Freshwater microbial communities from Lake Montjoie, Canada to study carbon cycling - M_130207_XF_MetaG | ecosystem: Environmental > Aquatic > Freshwater > Lake | place: Lake Montjoie...
AGATGCCGCCGCCGAAACGGAAGGAGCAGCCTGCGCCTGCGGAAAAGACGGCGTATCTCGGTGAGCTGTCCAGTTCACTGACGAAGGCGCACACGGAGATGAAGGGCACGGTGATTCGCCGTTTGAACCGGACCGAATACTTGAACACGATGGAGGCGCTGCTCGGCATGCCGGTGCCGCTGGAGGCCCGGGCTTATCTGCCGGATGACACACTCTTCCACGGGTTTGATAATATCGGCGAGGCGCTGGGCATGTCGGATGTGCAGTTGAGCGGCTACATGAAGGCCGCGGAGCTGACCATCAATGCACTGATGACCAAGGCGGTGCCGAAGCCGCCGGTGCAATCGACGGCGTATGTCCTGGGGACGGCCGTGATACCGAAGGTGGACCTCTATTTTGAAAATGGAGCCTCGGTGATTTTTCGTCGCAAGGTGTCCAGCTTCCAGGGGTTCGACCATCGGCGTCCCATCGCGGGAATCGAGGCGGTGCGTAACAAGAATGACCCTGACCGGGCCAAACTGCCGAGCTTTGTCGCGTCTGAGCAGGGGGACTACCGCATCTCGGTTACCGGCTGGGCGTTTCAGTCGAAGAAGCCGGTGAGTTTTGCCCTGCACAGCGGGCCGCAATCCGGCGGCGATGGCGATGTGCGCGACTACGGAGAAGTGCCGCCGGAGGGAGCATCGGTGGAGTTTCGACTGTTCCTGAACAAGGGGGACATGCTGCGGATCGGTGCGGTGGGGTTGAGCAAAGAGAGGGACCACAAGTCGGAGGGGCTCGGGATTCGTGCGCTGAAAGTGGAAGGTCCGCTCATCGAGGACAGCGCATGGCCGCCGCGTGGTCTGAAGCTGATGTTTGCCGATTTGCCGCTGCAAAAGGCCGCGCCGGCAGAGAAGAAGTTTAACAAGTTCGCGCAGAAGCAATCATCGGAGTCCGGTTCGGTGAAGGTGATTTCGACCCAGCCGGAAAAGGACGCCGAGCGGCTCCTGCGCAGTCTGGCGGGCACCGCTTTCCGCCGCCCCGCGACGAGCGAGGAAGTGGCGACTTACATGCAGGTCTTCGCGTCGGAGAAACGCAATGGCGAGAATTTCACCACCAGCCTGCGCACGGCGGCGATTGCGGTCCTGTCGTCTCCGCAGTTCCTCTATCTTGCCGAGCCGCCGGGTCGGCTGGCGGAAGGAGCGCTGGCCGCGCGGCTTTCATATTTCCTCTGGCGCACGAGGCCGGATGCGGAGCTGCTCGCGCTGGCGGAGCAGGGCCAGCTTTCCAAACCCGACGTGTTGCGGGCGCAGACGGAGCGTCTCCTGTCGCATCCGAATGCGCAGCGCTTCGTGAATGATTTCACCGACAGTTGGCTGAACCTCCGCAACATCGCAGCCACGACGCCGGAGAAACAACTGCACCCGGAGTTCGAGGACTTGCTACAGGAATCCATGCTGCGCGAGACGCGCGGATTCGTCACCGAGATGCTCAAGAGCAATCTGCCGATGAAGACCTTCATCAAGCCGGACTTTGCCATGCTGAATCGCCGACTCGCCGAGCACTACGGCATCGCGGGCGTGGAAGGAGTCAGCGTGCGCAAGGTGCCGCTGCCGCCGGGCAGCGTGCGTGGCGGCTTGATGAGCCAGGCGAGCATCCTGAAAGTGTCCGCCAATGGCACGGCGACCTCGCCCGTCATTCGCGGTGTGTTCGTGATGGACCGCATCCTGGGACAGCCACCTCAACTACCGCCGCCGAACGTCCCCGGCCTGGAGCCCGACACGCGTGGAGCCACGACCATTCGCCAGTTGCTCGACAAGCATCGCTCAGTCGCGAGCTGCAATTCCTGTCATGCGAAAATCGACCCGCCCGGTTTCGCGATGGAAAGCTTCGATGTCATCGGCGGCTGGCGTGACCGCTACGTTGCCGTAGCGGCCAAGAGCGACGCCTCGCCCAAGTTCCCAAAGGGCGGCAAGAAACCCGGTGTGAATGAGGGACTGCCCGTGGATGCCAGCGGCCAGATGGCGGATGGAGCCTCGTTCAAAGGATTCGCCGATTTCCAAAACCTGCTCCTCACGCGCTCCGACGCTCTCACGCGCTGCGTCATCGAGAAGCTCGCGACCTTTGCCTCCGGTCGAGAGATGGGTTTCTCCGACCGCCCGCAAATCGAAGCCATCCTGCGCGAGACTCAACCCAGCCAATCCGGCTTGCGCGACGTGCTGCACCGCATCGTGCAGAGCGAAATTTTTCTGAACAAGTGACCACCGGCCACCTCATGAACACACCTTACATCACCACACGCCAGCCGCTCTCACGTCGCGCGATGCTCAAAGGCCTGGGCGTCGGCCTGAGTCTTCCACTGCTGGAGGCCATGGTGCCTTCGTTTGTGCGCGGAGCGGTCACGCCCGCGAAGTCGCCGAAGCGATTCGTCGCGGTCAATCTGCCCTTTGGCCTGCTCCAGTCTTCGTTCTTTCCCGCGCTCACGAGCACGGGTCGAGACTACCAGCTTTCGCCTTACCTGGAGGTGCTCAAGGAACTGCGTGATGACTTCACCGTCTTCCAAGGCCTGAGCCATCCCGAGCAGAATGGGAACTGCGGGCATTCTTCCGTCATGACCTTTCTCACGGCGGGGCGTTTCCCTGGCAAGGCGGGCTTTAAGAACAGCATCTCGCTCGACCAGCTCATGGCGAAGACCGCAGGCAATGAAACCCGCATGCGCTACCTCGCGCTGACCAATGGCGGCTTCTCCGGCGACTCGCTGGCGTGGAGTTCCACTGGCGTGAACATCCCGGCGGAAAAATCACCGGCGCGTCTTTTCCAGCAGCTCTTCCTCGACGGCACGCCCGCGCAGATGGCCGAGCAGACGAAGAGTCTCGCCCGTGGCAAGAGCATCCTCGACGCCGTGGGCACGCAGGCCGGACGCCTCGCCCGCGACCTCGGCAAGCGCGACCAGGAGAAGCTCGACGAATACTTTACCTCGGTGCGCTCGCTGGAGAGAAGCATGCAGCAATCGGTGGAATGGTCGCGCATTCCGAAGCCGAAGGTGGCCGCGAAACCCTTCAAAGACATCGACGACCTCGACGACCTCATCGGGCGCACGCGGCTGATGAACGAACTCATGCTGCTCGCCATCCAGACCGACTCCACCCGCATCGCGACCTACAACCTCGGCTGCGTCAACGTGCCTGTCGTCGAGGGCGTGAACCGGGCGCTGCACGGCCTCAGTCATCATGGCAAGCAGGAGGAAAATCTCTCGCAGCTCCAGCTCGTGGAGAAGGCGGAGCTGCAGACCTTCAAGGACTTCTTCCTCCGGCTCAAGACGACCCGCGAGGACAACCACACGCTGCTCGACCAGACCGCCGTCCTCATCGGGTCCAATCTCGGCAACGCCAATTTCCACGACTACGTGAACCTGCCCCTGCTCGTCGCTGGCGGAGGGTTCAAACACGGCCAGCACCTCGCCTTTGACCCGAAGAACAACGTTCACCTTGGCAACCTCTTCGTAAGCCTCGCCCAGCACATGGGCGTCGAGACGGACACCTTCGGCACCAGCAACAGCGCGGGAGTGAGGGGCTTTGAGAAGGCGTGAGAGGCAAGACAATCAGACCATGAGAACGCATAACGTAGAACCGCGAAGTCTTGGAGTCATGGACCGCTGGAGTGATGCGCTTCCGCATTGCCTCACTCCAAAGCTCCACCACTCCCTTCTCCTCCTCTGCGCTCTCTGCATCTCTGCGGTTCAAGTCCACGCCCAAGCCTCCAAATGGAAAGGCATGGGCGTCTCCACTGGCGCACCCTTGCCACCGGCGGAGAACTTCAAGCCGCGCCCGCATGGCCCTGAACTCGCGAAGGCCGGTTTGAAGGCGGATGTGATCGCCAAGCTCGATGTCGAGATGCAGCGTCATGTCGCGGCGAAGAATGTGGCGGGCATTTCGGCCATCATTCACAAGGACGGCGTGCGCGGGTGGTTCGAGACCTTCGGCATTGCGGACATCGAGAAAGGCCGCGCGATGGAAAAGGACGCCATCTTCCGCCTCATGAGCATGACGAAGCCGGTCATCGCGCTCGCCGCGCTGACGCTTTACGACGAAGGCAAGTTCACACTCGATGAACCCATTTCCAAACACTGTCCCGAGTGGGCGGAGCCGAAGGTGAAGGAGGGTGGCGCGGTTGTGGCGGCGAAGGCGGCCATCACGCCGCGCATGTTGATGAGCCACAGCAGCGGCCTCGGTTACGGCGGCGGGCAGGCGGCGGCGATGGCGTATCAGGCGATGATAAAGCCGGGCGCGACCTTGAAGGAGTTCTCCGAGGCGGTGGCGAAGGAGCCGCTGATGTTCCAGCCCGGCACGAGCTACAACTACGGCATGGGCCTCGACATCCTCGGGCGCTACCTCGAAGCCCTCACCGGCCAGCCGCTCGATGTCATTTTGAAAGAGCGCCTCTTCGACCCGCTAAAGATGCCCGACACCGATTTCCACGTCCCGACGGCGAAAGTAGGCCGCCTTTGCCAAATCTACGGCCAGCCCAGCCCCGGCCTGCTCGTGCCCGGCACCGACCTCGCCAACGTCAGCACCAAGCCCACGCTCTGCCTCGGCGGACACGGCCTCTTCGGCACCATCGGCGACTACGAGCGGCTCTGCGTCATGATCCTGAATCGCGGCGAACTCGACGGCGTGCGCGTGCTGAAGCCCGAGACGGTTGATTTGGTCTTCGAGAACCATTTGAAGCATCCCACGATGAAATACGGCCTCGGCGGCATCGTGAATGGCGCGGGCAGCTACGGCTGGGGCGGCGCGGACGGCACGCAGTTCGTCGTGGACCGCAGCAAGCGCACCTTCACGCTCTTCATGGTGCAAACGCAGCATTACAAAGCCCCGACTTACCCCGCCTTCCTCGCCCTCGCGAACGAAGCCTGCGGCCTCCCCGCACCCGCGATGCCCATGACCAGCACGCCCGGCAAACCTGGCGCTGGTGGTGCAGGCAGTCCCTTCCAGCAACGCGACACCAACGAGGACGGCAAACTCAGCCGCGACGAACTCCCTGCCGCACTCTTCGACCGGCTCGATACGGACAAGGATGGATTTGTCTCCGAAGCGGAGCTGACTGCGCTGTGGAAACAAAAATAACTCGCGCACCACCTCCCATGAATCGCTTCCTTTTTATTCCAATCCTCACGCTCTTCTGCGCCTCATCACCCGCCGCTGAAAACTGGCCGCAGTTTCGCGGAGCTGATGCGCGGGGTGTTTCCACCAACACGAACCTTCCCGACCGTTGGTCGGCCACGGAGAATGTGGAGTGGAAGGCGGAGATTCCGGGGCGTGGCTGGTCCTCGCCGGTGGTTTGGGGAGAGCGGGTGTTTGTCACCACGGTGATCAATCGCGGAGAAACGGAAGCGCCGAAGAAGGGACTCTATCTTGGCGGCAACCGCCCCGAGATTCCGACCACGGAGCATGTGTGGAAGGTGCTCTGCCTGGATCTCGGCACGGGTAAGACGCTATGGGATAAAACGGTGCATCAGGGCCGCCCACAGACACCGATTCATGTCAAAAACAGCTACGCCTCCGAGACGCCCGCCACGGATGGCGAGCGCGTGTATGTCTGTTTCGGCGGCGTGGGCATTTGGGCCTTTGATTTCGACGGGAAGGAAGTCTGGAAGCATCCGCTAGAACCGCGCCGCACCCGCGCGGGCTGGGGCACGGCGGCTTCGCCCGTGCTGCATGGAGGACGGTTGTATTACCAGTGCGACAACGACGAGCAGAGCTACCTGCTCGCGCTCGACAAGCTGACCGGCAAAGAAGTCTGGCACACGTCGCGCGATGAAAAGAGCAACTGGTCGCCGCCCTTTGTGTGGCAGCACGCGCAGCGCACGGAGATCGTCACCGCTGGCAGCGGCGCGGTGCGCAGCTACGACCTGGATGGCAAGCTGCTCTGGTCCTTGCGCGGCATGTCCAGCATCACCATCGGCATGCCTTATGCGGCGGACGGGCTGCTTTATGTCAGCTCCGGTTATGTGGGCGACAAATTGAAAGCGCTCTACGCCATCAAACCCGGTGCCAGCGGCGACATCACGCCACCGGAGGGCCAACGCAGCAGCGAGTTCATCGCGTGGTGGGACCCGGGCATCGCGCCCTACAACCCGACGACGCTCGTTCACGAGGGCAAACTGTATGTGCTCTATGATCGCGGCCTCCTGAGCTGCTTCGATGCGAAGAACGGCCAGCCGTTCTACGTCAAAGAGCGCCTGCCACGCGGCCCGGGCTTCACCTGCTCACCTTGGGCTGTGGGTGACAAGATTTTCTGCCTCGACGAAGACGGCCAAAGCCACGTCCTCCGTGCCGGGGAGAAGTTCGAGCTGCTGCACACCAATCCCTCCCTCGACAGCGAAATGTGCATGGCCACGCCCGCACTGGTCGGCGACCGCCTGCTCATCCGCACGGACCGGCATCTGTATTCGATTCGCAACCCGAGCCGCCAACCATGACTCCAAAACTCCACCACTCCATCGCCGCGCTCCTATGCGCTCTCGGCGTCCTCTGCGGTTCCATCGTAAATGCCGCCGAACCCTACCGCGCCTCCTATTACAAAGACGGTGAAATCCACATCACCGTCCTCGGTAAGCCAGAGGGCAAGGCCATCACCACCGGGCATTGGGATTTCAAACCCTCGTGGTCGAAGACCGGGGATCACCTTGTCTTCTTCCGTCGTCTCAAAAACGATCCAGTCGTGAGTAACTGGATCACTCAGCTCTGCATCATCAATGCCGACGGCACCGGCTTTCATGTGCTCTCCGATGGCACCTTCACCGACTTGAATCCCACTTGGACTCGTGACGGCAAGAACACGCCTGTCTGGAATCGCAAAAACAAAGGCAAAGGCGGCTACACCATCATGGCGGGCAAGATCGGCGGCAAACCCGGCGAAGAAATCGCCCTCACGGACCCAAATGCCCACGCCTGGGTTCACTCCGCCGTGAGTGATGGCCGTCTTTTTGTCTCCGCCATCCCGCCGAAGCTCGGTTTCGGCCACTTCCTCATGACGCCCAATCCCGGTGGCGAGCCGAAGTTCGAGCGTGTCGAGTGCGAACTCGCCAAGACCGGCATTCTCGACCGCGTCAGCATCTCGCCCGACGAAACAAAAATCTGCTTCGACTACCATCCCGGCAAAACCAATCCCAACCCCGGACGCATCCTCTATGTCGCCGACTTCAATGTGAAGGCCCGCACCATCACCAACGCCAAACCCTTCGCCAACGAGGAGCGCAAGCAGGTCTGGTTCGACTACCCGCGCTGGACCCGAGACGGCAAAGCCATCGCCTATCACGCCGACCGCAAGCTCTTCCTCCACACCCTCACCGACGGCAGCACGAAGCAAGTCTCCACCGACCCAAAGGCTGACTACCGTTACCCGCATGGCGAGGCCACACCGAACTGAAAAGCACCTCCATGAAACGCTTCCTCGCACTCATCTTCGTTTCGTCATTCTGCATGGTGAATGTGGTTTCGGCTTTAGCCGAATCTGATGCGGCTAAAGCCGCAGCCACTTTGCCAAACATCATCATCTTCCTCGCCGACGACCTCGGCTATGCCGACATCGGCGTGAACGGCTGCAAAGACATCCCGACGCCGAACATCGACAGCATCGCGAAAAACGGCGTGCGCTTCACGGATGGCTACGCGACGCATTGCGTGTGCTCGCCCTCACGCGCCGGCCTGATGAGCGGGATGTATCAGCATCGCTTCGGCTTCGAGGCGAACTCGGGGCCGGAGAAGTATGCGGCAGATAACTTCGGCCTGCCGCGTGAGATTCCGACGCTGGCGGAGAAGCTCAAAGGTGCTGGTTACGCCACGGGCATGATTGGCAAGTGGCACATCGGCTTCAAAGAAGGTCTGCGACCGCACGAACGCGGCTTTGATTATCACTTCGGATTCCTCAGCGGGGCGCGGACGTATTTGCCGGGCAAGACGGACAACGATCCCATCGTCCGCAACGGCGAGCCGGTGACGACGACGAAGTATCTCACTGATGAGTTCGCGGATGAAGCGGTGAGTTTCATTGAGCGCAGTCAGGGAACCAAGAACGAAGAACCACCAACCCAGAACCCGGCTAAGCCGTTCTTCCTCTACTTCGCCTTCAATGCGGTGCATTCGCCGATGGATGAGAACCCGTATTCAGCGGCGCTCACTGGCATCACGGATGAAAAGCGGCGGACGTATGGCGGCATGTTGAGCGGACTCGATGCCGCCGTGGGCAAGGTGCTGGCGAAGGTGCGCGAACTCGGCCAGGAGGAAAACACGCTCATCTTTTTCTACAGCGACAACGGCGGCCCCACGACGCAGACGACCTCGCGCAACGACCCGCTGCGCGGCCAGAAGGCCCAGTTCTACGAAGGAGGAATCCGTGTGCCGTTCCTCATGCAGTGGAAGGCCAAGGTGAAAGCGGGCGGCACTTACACGCAGCCCGTGATGGGCTTTGATTGCCATGCCACAGCGCTCGCCGCGAGTGGCATCGCCATTCCCGAGGATAAACCGCTCGATGGCGTGAATCTGCTGCCCTTCCTCAACGCCGAGAATCCCGGAGCACCGCATGAGTTCCTTTGCTGGCGAGCGGGCACGCAGAAGGCGATTCGCATGGGCGATTGGAAACTCGTGCAGGAAGGTCGCAGCGGCAGCGCCGAGCTTTTCAACCTCAAAACCGACCTCAGTGAAACCACCGACCTCGCGGCGAAAGAAGTCGCGAAGTTCGACGAACTCGCCGCCAAGTTCGCCGAATGGGAGAAGGGCATGAAACCCGCGCAGTGGAAGCGCCAGGATGCCCGCACGGAAACCGCAACTACTCCCAAGAAAGGCACCGCCAAAGCTGGCAATCGCGTCGCAGAGGCTCTCAAGACCGCTGACAAGGACAACGACGGCAAACTCACGCGCGAGGAGTATCCGCAAAAAGACCTCTTCGATGCCGTGGATGCCAACAAAGACGGCTTTGCGACGCTGGAAGAGGTGCAGACCTACTACCGCAATCGGAGAGGCATCACCACTCCGATGTAACCGCCCGCCGTCTGCGGGATGTGAGAAAGTTGTCCACCTTTTGCCCTCTCGCGGAACAACCCTTTGTCAGCCTCCACAAGCACTCGCCATGAAACGCTCCCTTCTTACCCTCACGCTCCTCATCACATCGCCTTCATTCGCTCAAAACGCGGCGCAGTCAGATGGCTTCAAAAAGATCGACCGCAATGGCGATGGCAAAGTCACGCGGGACGAGATGCCAAAGCTGTTTGATCAGATCGACGCGGACAACGATGGCATCGCATCGGCTGAGGAGCTGACGGCGTATTTTGCCAAGGCTAGGCCGAAGGGCGGTGGCAGCACAGCAGCACCTTCTCCCGCTCCAGGATCAGCGAATCCGAACGAACCGGCGGCTCGCGGTGCTTTGCCGGAGAGCGTCGAGAAACGCGCCATCACTATTTGGAGCGATGGCACGCGCATGGCGGGTGATCTTTACCTGCCGAAGAACCGCAAAGAAGGCGAGAAACTGCCCGCCATCGTCTTCTGCGCGGGCACAGGTGGCACGAAGGGCGGCACGGGTGGGCGATTGGGGCCGATCTTTGCGGAGAAGGGATATGTCGCGCTGGCTTTTGACTATCGCGGCTGGGGCGAAAGCGAGAGCCAACTCATGGCCGTCGATCCGCAGCCAAAGCCGGACGAGAAAGGCGAGCTGTCGATCAAAGTGAAAGCTCTGCGCTGGCAGATGAACTACACCGACCAAACAGAAGACATCCGTGCGGCGATCAGTTTCCTCGCAGGCGAGCCTTCGGTGGACCCGCAGCGCATCGGCATCATGGGCAGCAGCTACGGCGGCGGACTCGTGACCTACATGGCAGGCACCGATCCGCGCGTGAAATGCGTCGTGGCGCAGGTGCCCGGACTCGGCGGGGCCAATCGCGACCGTGCGCTAGCTGCCGCCTACAAACTGCACACGCAGCAGGCCCGCGGTGAGATCGAGCCCGTGCCGCTGGAGACCGGCAAGATGACCGGCAAGATGGAAAAATACTCGAACATGCGGACGAACGCGGCCAAGAGCATCGGCTTCAGCGCCCTCGAAGCCGCTGCGAAGATTGCCGTTCCCGCGCTCTTCGTCGTCGCGGAGAACGAGGAACTGAGCAACAACGAGATCGTCGCCGAAGTCCAGCGCCAGATCGCCGCTCGCGGCGTGCCGTCGAAGTATCACGTCGTCAAAGGCATCACTCACTACGGCATTTATCGCGAAGGCTTCCAGGAAGCGACCACGCTGGAGATCGCGTGGTTTGAAGAGCATTTGAAGGGTGCGGAGGCGAAACCTGCCAGCGCTGCCCCAGAGACACCAACAGCGCCGAAAGCCGTGCCATCGGCCAAAGCGGCTCCGAGTCTCGAAGAAGGCTTCAAGACGATGGATGCGGACAAAAGCGGCAAACTGAGCCGCGAGGAGTTTGCCGTGCTCAAAGACAACACGCCCTACTTTCGCGAGCATCCCGATCACTTGGAGCCTTCATTCAAAAAGCTCGATGCGGATGCAGACGGCGCTTTGACGCTTGAGGAGTATCGAAACATCGCCAAGCCCCGCCAAAGCAAAGGCGGTCAAAGCAAAGGCAAGGCAAAGCGTCCACCGGCGGAAACAGAAGCTCCAAAGCCATCGGCCAGGGCCGCAGCCGACCCAAGCACTCGGTTCCCGGATGCCGATCTGGCCTTCTTCGAGAAGAACATCCGCCCGGTGCTCATCAAGAGTTGCTACGAGTGCCACAGCGCGGAAGCGGACAAGTTGAAGGCGGGATTTGCGCTCGATTCGCGG
>Ga0114966_10005425_pt1 | contig 10793 bp, 10 predicted proteins | sample M_130207_XF_Meta_FD_87029 | JGI IMG/M metagenome (GOLD analysis project Ga0114966, IMG submission 87029) | Freshwater microbial communities from Lake Montjoie, Canada to study carbon cycling - M_130207_XF_MetaG | ecosystem: Environmental > Aquatic > Freshwater > Lake | place: Lake Montjoie...
GACCCGCTCGAACGCCTGCACCAGATTGCGCGCCTGATTGACGCCGGCCGAACCGACGCGGTTCGTCGCCACCGGATTGGCGGGGTTGGAGCGGTCGATGAAGGTTGAGGTCGGGTTGGCCGTGGAGTTGTAATAGGCGTTGTTGAAGTCGGGCAGGCTGTTGGCGAACAGGCGCATCCACTCGTTGCCGTGAGCGCTCAGCGCGCTCGTGCCGTTGAGATAGGCCTGATACTGCGCCGGCAGGTTCGCGGCGGAGATTCCGACATCGGCCATGGTGTAGGTGGCGTTGGTCGCCGAATCGACGACCTGGATCGAGGGGGCGTACTGGTTCAGGTAGGTTCTGATCCAGGTGGTCTGGTCGGCGGAGAGCGCCCCGCCGGTTCCGCGCAGGAAGCGGTCGACGAACTGGCCGATGGCGCCGGGCGTGATGCCGGTCGAGCCCAGGGGGATATCGACGAATTTGCCGAACAGGCTGAGCGGCGAATTGCCGACCGGCTGTGAGGTGGTGTTACGCGAAAATCCGCCGGAAAAGCCGCCCTGGAAGCCGCCGTTGACGCCGAAGGTCGGCGAATTGCCAATGCCCCACTGGTCCGTGCCCAGCTGACCGAACAGCACATTGGTGTCAAAGCCCATCTGCTTGATGGAATTGCGGGAGACCTCTACCACTTCGATCTTCAGCATGACCTGATCGTTGCCGGTGCTGGACAGGAAGTTGACGACATTGTCCTTGCCGCCGGCGACCGCCGAGGCCAGTTGCACCGCCCGGTCGATGGCGGCGTTGGTCGGAACCGTGCCGTTCAGCACCACCTTGCCGTTCAGGGAGTCGATCTCGATTTCCGCGCCCGGGATGCGGCTGGCGATCAGGCGTGAGAGTTCGCCGAAATCGGGCTCCACCCGGACGGTCTGGGTCAGCATGGGCCGGCCGGCGGTGTCGAACAGCTTGACGTCGGTCTGACCGGCGCCGACGCCGAGCACTTCCACGCGGCGGGCGGTGACGGGGATGACGTTGGCCACTTTCTCGTCGGTCGTGCGGGCGATGCCGACGTCGCGGGGAACTTCGATGCTGATCGACCGGCCGATCGGAATGACGTCGCGCTCCACCGGAGCGCTGGGCGCGGGCGAGGCGGGTTTGGGCGCGAGTCCCTGGGCGAAGGCCAGGCTGTCGGAGGCCAGCAGCGCCGCGGCGCTCCAGGCGAGGGCCTTTCTGATGCGGCTGGTCATTGGGCCACCTGCACTTCCTTGATCTGGCCCTGGCTGAAGATCTTGACGGTCTGGCCGGTGTCTCCTCGCGCCACGCGGTTGCGCGGCAGCACGACCTGGGACTTGGGGCCGGTGTCGGCATAGGATCTCAGAGCCAGGTGCAGGTCGCCGGTCGACATGGCCTCGACCAGAGCCAGGTGCGCCTCGGGTGACACCTCGAGGGTGACGGTCGCCGGCGCGGCGATGGTGTTGGCGTTGTCTTCGGGCTTCGTCGCCTGATTGACCGCCAGGATGCGGACGTTTCTGACAATCAGGTCTGTGGTCCGGACGCGGGACTGACCGCCGGGCGCGTCGACTTCCTTGCTGAGGCTGATGTCCACCCGGTCGTTGGGCAGGATGAATCCGCCGGCGATGTTCTCGGTCTTGGCCGCGGCGCCCAGCGCCAGCATGCCGGGGGGCAACACCACCGCCATGTAGCCGCCTTCGCCGGCGGGCACGAGCTTGGCTCTGGTGATGGGCTCACCGGCCAGAATGGGGTCGTGGACGATGATGCCGATCAGGCTGTCCATGGCGCCCGCGCCCGACATCTTCTGGACGACCTGGGCGGCGCCGGCTGCGGCCTTTTCGGTGACGGTTGCGGGGGCGGGCGCGGCCTTGGCGCCGTCGGTGAAGAAGGCCGGGTTGAGCGTCTCCTCCGGCCAGGTCTGCCAGCGCAGGTCGCTGGCGGCCAGGTGTGTGCCGGTCGGCAGATCGCGCGTGGCGACCAGCACACGCGCCAGCTTGATTTCAGGGACTGCTTTGGCCTGGGCGACGGCCACGGGCGCTTTCTTGTTCGCCACCATGCCGCGGACAACCACGGCCAGGCCGATCGCGGCGACCAGCGCCAACGACAGGATGATGATGCGAGCGGCGCCCATACGCGGGTATCTCCGGAAACTGGTGACGTTCGGCGCCTTCGGCGCCTAACGGTCGGACGCCCCCTTCTGGAACGCCTTGCCGGACAATCGCCGGGACATGGTTAACGCTCGACTAAGCTTTGGCCTGCGCGCGGAAAGTTTATCCTGCAGCCATCAGCGTCGCGGCGGCCTGCGGAAAGGCCGCCAGGGCTCCGATGGCGATCGCCACGCCGTAGGGCGCATCGCCCTTGGGCGCGCGCAGCCGCTCGACCCAGGCCGGACCCGCCGGGATCAGGCTCCGCGCCCAGTTGCTGCGCAGGTTGACGAGGGCGAGGGCGAGGGCGCCGCCGGACAGGGCGGTGACGATGAGAAAGTTGGGCAAGGGGGCAAGGCCGAGCCACAGGCCCGAAGCCGCAAAGAGCTTGGCGTCGCCGCCGCCGATCCACCCCGCCGCGAACATGATCATGCCCGCGACAAGAGCGATGAGGCCGACGCCCAGGTGGACGCCGACCGCCTGCAGGGAGAGCCCGCCGATGAGGGCGGCGGGCGCAAAGGCCGCGACGATGGCGATCGAAATCCAGTTGGGGATGGTGAAAGAGGTCGCATCCTTCAGCGCCGCCACAATGACCAGGGCAGGGAAGATGGCGACAAAAGCGGTCTGGATGATTTGTATCATTTGCGCTGAAATTTGATCCAAGGGTCTGAACCAAAGGTTTCCAAATACGGCGGAAACGAAAAAGGCCGCCGGGGATGCCGGCGGCCTCTCGTCTTGTAGCCCAGTCGCTAGGACTAGAGGGCCGAGTTGATCTTGCCGAAGGCGGTGTTGAGCTTGCCGCCGATGGTGCCGACCACGCCGACGATGACGACGGCGATGAGGGCGACGATCAGGCCATACTCGATGGCGGTGGCGCCGGACTCGTCCTTGGCGAAGCGAGCGATGAACTTGGACATATTGGATCTCCTGTTGTTGCAAGCAGTTCGGATGGAGGATCAAGCCTTAACCGGCCTGCTTGCCCCCGATGACGCCTCAACCTAGGCCGGATGCACTTAATGGCCCGTAAAGATCACGCAAAATCTGAAAAAAACTTATGGTTTCCAAATATTTATCATTAAACGCCGTTCACCATGCGGCTCGAAAACGCGAGGATTTCGGCTAACTCACATTATGATTCAAACGCATGTGAGGGCCGGTATTCAGCCTTTGTTGACCAAAAGGCCCCAGGCTTGCCTTCGGTATCTTTGCCTGCTCCCGAGTTTCGTCATGTATCGCGCCATCGTTCTTGCCGCCCTTCTCGCCGCCGCTTCGGCAGCGCAGGCCGCTCCGGCCGCGCCGTTCCCGGTAACGGTCAGCCAGACCAAACAGCTGCCGATCTCGGGCGCGGCCTTCTACGTGGCCGTGGGCGACGAAGACATCGCGGCGATCAATGTCGTCACCAGCCGCATCGTCATGATCTCGGGCAAGAAGACCGGCGTCACCAATGTGGTGGTCTTCGACCAGGCCGGCCACGTGCTCTATGACGGCGATATCGCGGTGACCGCGCCCAGTGGCCAGGCCGTGACCGTCATCCGCGGTTCGGTCAGCACCGGTTACGTTTGCGCGCCGGCCTGCCAGGCCGAGCCCGCCAGTGGCGGCCAGGTCGGCACCAACGCAGCGCCAGCCGGCCCGGCAAGCCCGGCCGCCCTGGCCGGCACAACGCCCGCCGCCGGCGCGGCTCCCGCCACCATCCCGCAAGCCACCATGGCCCGGGCGGCGGCCCTCATCCGCTGAGGTCTCCGCAGCGCGAGGCTGAACGCGGTTTACGGCCCGTTCATCCCGCTGCTTAAGGCCCGATTAGCAACGCTGCGGCTAGGATTGGCTCATGGCCGCTTTTCGCATGCCCACTTTTGTCCGGCGTTTCGCCCGCAACCGTCGCGGCGCGACAGCAGTCGAGTTCGCCATGGTGGCTGCCCCGTTCATGGCGCTGCTGCTCGGCATCGTCGATCTGGCGCTCGCCTACACCGCCTCGATCGCGCTTGATAACGCCACCCAGGCCGCGGCCCGGACCATCCGCACTGGCCAGAACCAGTCGCCGTCCGGTTCCACCGCGCAGGAAACCGCCCGCCTGGGGTTCCGCGACACGATCTGCGCGAACATGGGATTTATGTCGAGCAACTGCGCCTCCAAACTGACCGTCGATGTCCGCACGGTCACCGACTTCTCCAGCATTGCCTTGAGCAGCCCGATCCAGAACGGCGTCTTCGATCCTGGCTCGCTTCAATTCCAGACCGGCGGCGCCTCGCAGATCGTTCTGGTCCGTGTCTATTATCAGTGGGACCTCTACGCACCGTTGATGAACACGGCGATGGTCAAACTGCCGGGCAAGACGCTGCTGACCAGCGTCACCACCTTCCGCAACGAGCCCTACAACCTGTGACCCGCGCCATCACCCGCTTCCTGTCGAGCCTGAGGCGCGACGCCCGGGGCGTGGCGGCGGTGGAGTTTGCCTTCATCGCGCCGGTAATGATCCTGTTCTACTTCGGTATGGTCGAGGCCTGCCAGATCATGATCGCCGACCGCAAGACCGTGAAGGCCGCCGCCGCCATGGGCGATTTGATCGCACAGTCCGGATCAACCATCACTCTGACGGGCGCGGGCGGGGTGAACGATATCCTCGACATGGGCGACACGCTCATGACGCCCTTCACGACGGGCACGAACCTCAAGATCTGCGTGGCCAGCATTACGGCTAACGCCGCCAACACCACCAAAACGGTAGACTGGAGCAAGGCGACCAACAGCGCCACCTGCCCCGCCAAGAACGCAACAGTGACGACGGTGCCCGCGGGCCTGATCTCCGGCGGTCAGAGCGTCATCATGTCGACGGTGAGCTACACCTACACCGGCTCGCTGCAGATGGTGATCCATACCACGCCGACCTTCACCAAGACCTTCTATCACAAGCCCCGCAAGGTCACGACCATCAGCTGCCCGACCTGCTGAGGCACGGGTCGGCCATCGACTTCCGATACATCACGAACGCCGATCAGGCTGCTGGTAAGGAAAATCGCCTTGGCTCGCACCAGGGCTTCGGGCGGGGCGGCGACTTCGCGGACTTCGCGACCGGAGGCGGTCAGCGCTGCGATCAGGCGGGCCCGAACCGTCCCCGCGAGCACGCCGCAGCTTAACGCGGGGGTGAAGAACGCTTCCCCTTCCAGCCAGAAGAGGTTGGCGGCCGCCGCGCAGGCCACCCGTCCGGCGAGATTGAGCATAACCGCCTCGTCGGCGCCTGCTTCCAGGGCCGCACTGCGAGCCAGCACATTGTCGAGACTACTGAGCGTTTTGTGGCGCGAGGCCGCGGAGTGTTCATTGCGGCGGACGCCGGCGGTGATCAGCCGGGCGGGCGCCTTCGGCTCGGGCGCGGGCGAGGCGGTGACCACCAGGCGGGGTTTGAGTTCGGCGGGCCGGTCGAGGCCCCTACCGCCGGACCCTGCGGACCAGGTCAGTCGGACCGCGGCGCGCGATCTGGTGAGTTCCGCCTTGATCAGGGCCTTGTCGGCGCGGGCGCGCAGGGTGGCGGGGTTGGGCGCGGGCAGGCCCAGCGCCGCGCAGCCGGCGGCAAGGCGGGCGATGTGGGCATCCCAGTCGGCGAGTTTGCCGGCCTCGGCCAGTACGGTTTCGAACAGGCCGTCGCCCAGGGTGAAGCCGCGGTCATCGTCAGGAATCATGGCGTTGGCTCGCTCAGGGCGCGCAGGATGGCGCCGATCTTGTCTTCGGTCTCGAGGCGTTCGGCGTAAGGGTCGGAATCGGCTGTAATGCCGCCGCCGGCGCGGGCTTCGAAGCGCCAGCCGGTGTCGTCTTCAACAAAGGCAGTGGTTCGGATGAGCACGCTGGAGTCAAAGCCTCCGTCAAAGCCCGCCCAGAAGAGGGCGCCGAAGAAAGGTCCGCGGGGCGGTTCGAGTTCCCCGATCACCTTTATCGCCTGGACTTTCGGCGCGCCGGTGATCGACCCCGGCGGGAACACCGCCCTTAGCAGATCGGCCGGAGAGACGTCCGGTTTCAGCCGGCCGGTCACCGTGGAGACCAGGTGGTGCACATTGGCGAAGGTCTCCAGCCGGAAAAGCTCGGGCGTGGCGACCGAGCCCGGCTCGCAGACACGAGACAGGTCGTTGCGCATCAGGTCGACGATCATCAGGTTCTCCGCCCGGTCCTTGGCGGAAGCGGCTAGCGCGGCCTTGTTCGCGTCATCTTCGGCCGGCGTGGCGCCTCGCGGGGCGGTGCCCTTGATCGGCCGGGTGAGAACGGTCCGCTCGCCCGGCTCGACATGGACAAACTGTTCGGGCGAGTTGGAAACCAGAGCCAGGCCCGGCGCTCTAAGGAAGGCGGCGTAGGGCGCCGGACTTTGCCGGGAAAGCCGCGCCAAAAGGTCGAGAGGGGATGCGCCCGGCCGCAGCCGGCCCCACCATCGCCGGGCGATATTGGCCTGGAAGACCTCGCCGGCCGCGATCTTCTCGCGCACCTGCGCCACCGCCGCTTCGAAGGCGGCGGGATCGTCAGCTTCCATGGTCTCGGCCAGGACGCCGGCGTATTCGTCCCCGGCCCGGTCTGCAGCCCAGCTCTCGGCGAGTAAGGCGCGCTCGCCGGCCTCAGCTCCGGTCTCGCCTCGCCCGACCGCCCAGACTTCCTTCCTGGCGTGGTCAAAGGCCAGCAGCCCGCAGACCCGAAGCGCGATCAGATCGGGCCAGGCGGAATCGCCGCTCAGGTCAAGGGCCTCGATGCGCCCGGCCAGGCTGTAGGCGGCCAGACCGAGCACCCCGCCCGTAAAGGGCAAGGACCCGGCCGGAGCCTGGGTGGGCCCGGTCATATCGGCCAGGGTCCGGAACGGATCGCCGGGATCGCCGGGTCGGATGATTTCGACGCGATCAAAGTCGCGGGCCAGCCAGGACCAGCCCTGGCCATCAGAAATCAACCCAAAGGAGAATTCACACCCTCTCCAACCCCGGAGCAGGGTGATCGGGTCGCGCCAGGCAAGCTTGGTGGTCACGCAGTGGCGCATCGGCGGTGTCCTTAACCCCCAAAGCGGTTTGGCGGAACAGGGATACGCGACCTTAACCTTGGATTCGCTTTACCCCGCTAGGTTGCCTGGCAACGATAACGGGGTTTCGACGTGACGCACGGCCTTAAGCTGAACGGCATTCACATAAGGGTGGCGCACCGCACGTGACCGGTCCCCTGCCGCATGATCTGGAAGCCCTTGAGCGGCAGCTGGCCGCTGAGCGCGCCGCGCGCGCCCTGGCCGAGGCGCGGCTCGCCGAGGAGACCAACGACCTAAGCCACGCCAACGCCTCTCTGAAAAGCGTCTGCGACACCCTCTCGGCCCGCATCGGCGAGTTGGAGGAGGAGCGCGCGCGGGTCCTGCACATCGGCCGCACCGATTCCCTGACCGGCCTCGTTAATCGCGGGGCGTTCCTGTCGGGGCTGACCGAGAAACTGGCCGCGGCCACCCGCTTTGGCATGACCGTCGGGCTCTATGTGATCGACCTCGACCGCTTCAAGGACATCAACGACACCCTCGGCCACGAGGCCGGCGACCTCTTGCTGCAGGAAGTGGGCGAGCGCCTGGCCGATGTCGCCCGCGCCAACGACATCGTCGCTCGCCTCGGCGGCGATGAATTCGCCATCATTGCCGAAATGAACACCGATGGCGCCGACGCCATTCCGCTGGCCCAGCGCATTCTGCAGGCGCTGCTTGAGCCCGTGTTCATCATGGGACGATCGGTTTCACCCGGCGCCTCGATCGGGGTGGCGCTCTATCCGAACGATGCTGGCGACGCCTCGGACCTGCGCCGCTATGCGGACCTGGCGCTCTACCGCGCCAAGGCGGCGGGCCGGGCGCAGTACAAGGTGTTCGACACCGCCCTTCGTCAGGAAGGCGAGCTTCGCCGCACGCTTGAGGCGGACCTGCGCCGCGCGGTCGAGAACAAGGAGATCATTCCCTGGTTTCAGCCCGTCGTCGACGCCCACACCGGCGCGGTGCGCGGTGTCGAGGTGTTGGCCCGCTGGAACCATCCGGATCAGGGCCTGGTCATGCCCGACAAATTCGTGCCGATCGCCGAGGAGCTCGGCCTGATCGGCAAGATCGACGCATCGATCTTCGAACAGGCCTGCGTCATCGCCGGGCCCTGGGTGGGCGAGGGTCTGATCGAGACCCTTTCCTGCAATATCTCGCCGCGTGAGCTGCTGGACGTGAATTTCGCCGAGCATCTGATCGAGAGGATCGGGGCCAACAATTTCCCGGCCGGCGCCTTGATGGTCGAGATCACCGAGACCTTCCTGATGCAGGATATGGATCTGGCCCGCCGCCACATCGAGCGGATGGCCGAGCATGGCGTACGCGTGGCGCTGGACGATTTCGGCATCGGCTATTCGAACCTGCGGGCGCTGATGCAGCTGCCCATCGACACGGTGAAGATCGACCGCTCGCTGACCCGCGACATCGACAAGGACGATCGGGTGAGGGCGCTGGTGCGCCTTCTGGCCCAGACCACCCGGGCGCTCGGCCTGTCGTTCATCGCCGAGGGCGTTGAGGACGAAGCCCACGCCATCGCCCTGCGCGCCGTCGGCTGCTCCAGCATGCAAGGCTACTACTTCGCCCGACCCATGCCCCCCGAACAGATGAGCGCCTTCCTGCGCCGGGCAGACGCGTCCACGCCCGTCGCCATGCCCCAGCTGAACGTGGCCTAGCGCCCCCTTTTTCCCTCCCCTTTATGGGGAGGGTGGCTCCCGAAGGGAGCCGGATGGGGAAATTGGGCGCGCCACCAGAGTTGCCCACCCTGGCCGCTTCGCGGCCTGTCCCTCCCGACTAGCGGGAGGGAGGGTTTCTCAGCCCCGCCCGATCAGCGGCATCTTGGTCGCCATCACCGTCATGAACTGCACGTTCGCCTCCAGCGGCAGGCTGGCCATGTAGAGCACCGCGTCGGCGACGTGCTGGACGTCCATGGTCGGCTCGATCCTCACCTCCCCGTTCGGCTGCGGCAGGCCGCCGGCCTTGGCCCGCGTCATCAGCTCGGTCTCGGCGTTGCCGATGTCGATCTGGCCGCAGGCGATGTCGTAGGCCCGGCCATCGAGCGAAGTGGATTTGGTCAGGCCGGTCATGGCGTGTTTGGTGGCCGTATAGGGCGCCGAGCGGGGGCGGGGGCGATCCGCTGAAATGGAGCCGATGTTGATGATCCGCCCGCCGCGCGGTGACTGGTCGCGCATCAGGCGGAAGGCGTGCTGCGTACACAGGAAAGCGGCCGTCAGATTGACGTTCACCACCGTCTGCCATTGCTCGAGCGTCAGGTCTTCCAGCGGGATCGGTGGCGCTCCCTGGCCGGCGTTGTTGAACAGCATGTCGAGTCGGCCCCACCGCTCACGCACGGCGTCGAAGAGGTTTGTAATGGCGTAGGGATCGGCCACGTCCGTGGGCTGGACGAGGGTGTCGCCAGGGCAAAGGCCCGCGGTCTCGACCAGACGGTCCTGGCGGCGTCCCGCAAGCGCCACGCTCCAGCCGTTCTGGCTCAGGGTGACGGCCACGGCCCGCCCTATCCCTGAACCCGCGCCGGTGATGAGGGCGATGTTGCTCATGTCTTGCTCCCCGCTGGTTTTTCAGCCCATAGCACCAAGCGCACAGGAAGGGAGAACCTCGTGGCAAAATCGATCACCACCATCGGCATTGTCGGCGCCGGGGCCATGGGCGCGGGGATCGCCCAGATCGCGCTGACCGCGGGGTTCGAGGTCATCCTCTACGATGCCAACGAGAAGGCGCTCGGCAAGGCCGCCGAGGACGTGGCCCTGCGCATCGCCCGGCTGGTCGAAAAGGGGCAGGTCCAGCCGGAAATGATCGCCCAGGCGGCGGCGAAACTCGTTCTCGCCAACGGGCTGGAAGACTTCAAGTCGGCCGATGTGGTCATCGAAGCCATCGTTGAACAGCTGGAGCCGAAACAGGGCCTCTTCCAGGCGCTGGAGATGGTGGTGCGGGAAGACGCGATCCTCGCCTCCAACACATCGTCCCTGTCGATCGCCGCCATCGCCCGGGCCTGCAAACACCCGGGCCGGGTCTGCGGCCTGCACTTCTTCAATCCCGTGCCGCTGATGAAACTGGTCGAGGTGATCTTTGGCCCGGCCACCGATCCGGCCGTGATCGAGGCGATGCTCGATCTGTCGAAAAAGCTCGGCAAGACCGCCGTGCGCGTCAAGGACGGCCCCGGTTTTCTCGTCAATCTCGGAGGCCGCGCCTATGTCACTGAGGCCCTGCACGTGCAGTCCGAGGGCGTCGCCGATGTCGAAATGATAGACCGCATCATGCGCGACGCGGCCGGTTTCCGCATGGGCCCGTTCGAGCTGATGGACCTCACCGGCATCGACGTGAACTTTACCGCCAGCAAGGTGATCTGGGGCGGCTATATGAACGACCCGCGCATCAAGACCGCGCCCCTGCACGAAAACCTGTTCAATGCCGGAAGGCTCGGCCGCAAGACCGGCCAGGGCTTTCATGCCTATCCGGAAAACGCACCCGCGCGGCCGGCCTATACGCCACCGGAAGATGACGGGACCACGAGCCTCAACGCCGTGCTGCCCGACGCCGACGCACGCTTCGGCTCGCTGATCAAAAGCTCAGGCCTTGTAGAGGTGAAGGACGATAAGGCCTCGCCGATCCTGATCTCGCCGCTGGGCGAGGA
>Ga0114966_10005426_pt1 | contig 10793 bp, 9 predicted proteins | sample M_130207_XF_Meta_FD_87029 | JGI IMG/M metagenome (GOLD analysis project Ga0114966, IMG submission 87029) | Freshwater microbial communities from Lake Montjoie, Canada to study carbon cycling - M_130207_XF_MetaG | ecosystem: Environmental > Aquatic > Freshwater > Lake | place: Lake Montjoie...
CCGACATCTTCCCCACCGCGCGGCTCATCGTGCCGAGCACGTCCACGAAGGCGACGGCTCCCTGGGAGGCGTCGAGCCAGGCCTGCTGGCTGGCATGGGCCGCCAATGCCAGCCGCTGCGTCTCCAGCACGGACGACAGCCGCAACCTTGCGCAGCAGCATAACGCCCGCGAAATACTCGATGTCGTCGTGATGGGAGAAGATCGCCAGGGCGCGGGGTGGCTGGGAAGGGGTACGGCGGAAGCGTGGTTCACGAGAAAGACGTGCGAACGAAACGCCAAGCGAAAACTCGCCAAAAGTGAGTAGGAATGTACGGTAATGGCCGAGCTATTGTCAAGAGTTGTGTTCTGAGGGTTTGAATCAGGCGGCGTTTTACAGGACGCCGTTGGTAAAGATTTTTCCTTCGAGAACAAGAAAGAACTGGTGATGGCCATTGAGTCGTGGCAGCCCCGTGCGTTCGCTTCGGCTACGCCTCAGCAAACGCACGGGGCTGGTCTATGTGGAGGGCAAAATCCTAACTTAAGAACTGGCGTCATTCATGGGGGCAGGTCACTTCCCGAACGAGGCTTCGCTCTTGCGCCTCGCCTCTGCCGTCCTCTCCGAGATCAGCGACGACTGGGAAACCGAACGAGCCTACCTGAACATGGAAACCAGATGACCCACCTCTAGAAATCACGATTTAGAGAAGAGGTGTTGCTTCATCCCGGCAACCGAACTACCCTTACAATTCGTTCGTGACTCACGCAGGACTTTCCGATGAGCTCTTCCCTACTTCGCGTCTCGACCTTTCCCCTCGCCGCCTGGCTGCTGGTCGCAGCAACCGCCACGGCAGGCACTCTGTTCGTCTCCCCGACGGGCAACGACGGCGCCGCCGGCACCGCTCAGGCCCCGCTGACCTCGCTCGAGGCGGCCCTGCAGAAGATCGGCCCCGCCGGCGGCGGCGAGATCGTCCTCCTCGACGGCACCTGGTCCGACCGCTCCCGCGTCAGCGGCATGTTCCAGCAACCGGTCCTGATCCGCGCCGCCAACCCCGGCCAGGCGGTCCTCCAGGACTGCTTCATCAGCGGCGCCGCGAACATCGTCATCGAGGGCGTCCGCTTCGACGGCAAGGAGAAGAAGAAGGTGGCGAACGTCTGCCAGGTGTCGGGCGCCAGTTACCTGACGCTGCGGAACTGCGACTTCACCCACGGCGTCGGCGGCCACGACAACGCCGACCCGCTCAAGATCAACCAGGCGTCGAACCACGTGCTCGTGGAGAACTGCCGGCTGTGGGACGGCACCGACGAGGAACTCGACATCCTGGAGAACGGCGTCCGCGACCTCGTGTTCCGCGACAACGTGTTCTACAACGACAAGGTCAAGAAGCACGAGGCGTCGGCGTCGGTGAAGTGGAACGTGGAGCGGGTCACGTTTGCCGGCAACGTGTTCGCCAACATGAACCCCGAGGCCAGCAACGGCGGCCTGCGGTTCGGCGGCAGCGAGACGATGGAGAAGCGGCCCCACGACCTGCTCGCCCTCGACAACGTGTTCATCGGCAACGCCGGCCGCTGTGACTTCTGCCTGTGCGGGGCCACGCGGGCGCTCATTGCCGGCAACGTGTTCTTCGGCCAGAAGGGCCGCGGCGTGATTGAGGCCACGAGCAACTTCCCGGACGCGAACCTCGTCAACGACGAGTTCTTCATCGTCAACAACATCATCGCCCACCCCACCGGCGGCCTGCCGACGATCTACTCCAAGCGGAACGGCACCGTGGACAAGTTCACGATCAGCAACAATCTCTATTTTAACGGCGGCCAGCGGGTGGTGGCCAAGCAGCGGGGCGAGGCGTTCTTCGATCCGGCCGGCGAGGTGGGGGCCCAGGTGGCCGACCCGCTGTTCGTCGGGCCGCTGGCCTTCGACGGCGTGCCGAAGCTCGAGTGGAAGGACGCGCTGCAGGTCCGCGACACGAGCCCCTACCTGAAGGTCCGTGTGCCGCTCGACAAACTCGCCCTGCCGGCCAGCCTTAAGGATCTCGCCCGCGCCTACATGCTCGGCGAGGGCGACGACGAGTGGTATCGCCGCATCCGCCCGGCGGCCAAGGCGGCGTTGTCGGTGGTGCCGCAATCGGCCAACTTCGGGGCGGGGGCTGTCTCGGGGCATATCACGCAGTTCGTGGTGGTGCCGGAGCCGATGACGCTCGGCCTAGCGGGCATCGGGGTCGGCCTCGCCGCGTTGGCCGTCGGCCGGTGGCACGGAAAGCGAAAGCCGGTGATGCCGGCTAAAGTCAGGTTTCTGCCGGCGGCGTTTGCCGGGCCTCCATCGTGTTGACACCAGTTATGATCCGTACCATGCAGCCGATCGTCGCCTTTGTGGCTCTGTGTGGCACGGCACTGGCCGTCGGGACGGGCCTGCCTGCGTTCCCGGGGGCGGAGGGTTTCGGGGCGGACACACCCCACGCCCGGGGGCGGCAGGTGTTTCACGTCACACGGCTCGACGACGTGGATGCCAAACAGCTGCCCGAGTCGTTCCAGGGGCGTGACAAGGCCGGTGGGTTCCGCTGGGCCCTCGCGGCTGCCGAGGCGGCCGGCGGCGGGTACATCGTCTTCGACGTCGCGGGCACCATTCAGTTGCGGCGGCAGGCAGAGGTGCCTTCGAACGTGTACATCGCCGGACAGTCGGCCCCCGGCGGTGGCATCGCTGTGGCCGGCGGCACGATCGTCGTCCGCGGTCGCGACGTGGTGATTCGCAACATCCGGCATCGAGGTGGACTCGTGAAGGGCGGCGACGCGTTCCTCATCAACGAGCCGGCGTCCAACGTGGTTCTTGATCATGTGTCGGTTTCCTTTTTTCGCGACGGCGCCGTGGACACGGTGGGCGTAAAAGATCTCACTATCCAATGGAGCCACATGGGCGACGGAATCGATTCGCTGACCGACGAGCCCTATCACTGCCTGCCGAATCTGTTTCGCACCAAGACCGATCGCGTCACGGTCCACCACTGCTACTACACGCACGCCCTCTACCGTGTGCCACTGTTCACGCCGGAGTCCTACGTGACCGACGACTCCGCCCGCAGCGGCCTGATCGAGTTCTCCCACAACGTCGTCTACAACTATCGCAAGTATCCCTCCGAGTTCCTGGCGCCCGACGGCAAAGGCAATGTCATTGGCAACCTCTACGTTCCCGGCCGACATACGCACGGCGGCGGCGCGCCGCGGGGCACGATCAAGGGGGCTAACAACTTCACGATCTTCGTTCAGGACAACATCGCCCTGCCGAGCTTCCCCGACTGCCCCGGCCATGACGGCGCGAAGGAAGAGAAGTCCACCCACCACGTGCTGCGGGGAAGAGACACCCCGGTGGCCGGCGCCCGGCCCAACGACTCGCTGCCGGAGACGGCGATCCTCTCCAAGCCGGCGCCGGGCACGTTCAACGTCGCCGACAAGCGGTTCGCCGAGATGCCGGCTGTCACCTACCAGCCGCTGCCGCAGGCGGTGGACGCCGTCGTGTCGCGGTTCGGCGCCCTGCCGCACGACGCCACCGACCAGCGGCTCCAAAACGAACTGCTGACGCACACCGGCGAGTGGAAGATGAAGATGCCGGACGACGGAAACGTGTACCAGGGCCTGGCCCTGCCCGACGGCGACGGCGACGGCATGCCCGACGCCTGGGAGAAGAAAAAGAAGGGCCGCAATCTTGCCCCCAACGGCCACGACCTCGACAAGCGGTACGAGAACATCGAGGTCTATCTCCAGGAGCGGTTGGATCAGCTCGTCAAGGCCGCCCCCGACGCGAACGCCTGGCAGCGGGTCATGGGCGGGAGGTAGGCATGGGTATCTACACTCTCGACGGCGTCCGGCCGACCATCGACGCCACGGCCTGGGTCGCCGACACGGCCCGCGTTACCGGCCGGGTGACGCTCGGGGCGGAGGCCGGGATCTGGTTCGGCAGCTCGCTGCGAGGCGACATCGAGCCGATCGTCGTCGGCCCGCGCTCGAACGTGCAGGACAACGCGGTGCTGCACACGGAGATCGGGTTTCCCGTGGTCGTCGGCGCCGGCGTGACCGTGGGCCACCTGGCGACGCTCCACGGCTGCACGATCGGCGACGATTCGCTCGTCGGCATCGCGGCGGTCGTCCTCAACGGCGCCCGGATCGGCCGCCACTGCCTAGTCGGAGCCCACGCCCTCGTCACGGAAGGCAAGGACTTTCCTGATGGCTCGCTGATCCTCGGCAGCCCGGCCCGCGTGGTCCGCCAGCTCACGCCGGCGGAGATCGAGGGCATCCGCTACAATGCCCGCCGATATATTGCCAACGCGGCCCTCTATCGCCGCGGGCTGGTAGCGGTCGTCTGAGATCCACCTCGCCGGAATGTATGCCGTGGAAGATGTCGTCATCGTCGCCGCCCGCCGGACCCCGCAGGGCCGCTTCCTCGGGGCGCTGGCCGGACTCTCGCCCGTGGACCTCGCGTGCGCGGCCGCGGAGGCGGCGCTCGAGCCGGTGGGGGTGGCGGCCATCGACCAGGTGATCCTCGGCAACGTGCTCTCCGCCGGGCACGGCATGAACGTCGCCCGGCAGGTGGGCGTGCGGCTGGGCATCGATGTCCGGGTGCCGGCGTTCACGGTGAACATGATGTGCGGCTCCGGCCTGCAGGCGATCCGGCTGGCGGCCCAGGCGATCCGCGCGGGCGAGGCAACCGCCGTCCTCTGCGGCGGCACCGAATCGATGTCGAACGCCGCCTACCTGCTGCCGAGGGTGCGGCGTGGGCTGAAACTCGGCGACGCCGCGGTCGTGGACTCGCTGCTTGCCGACGGGCTGGTGGACGCCTTCGATCGGCGGCACATGGGGCTTCAGGTCGAGGATCTGGCCGCCGACTACCGAATCGGCCGCGCGGCGCAGGATGCCTGGGCAGCCGAGAGCCAGCGGCGGCACGCGGCGGCGGCCGCCGCCAAAGCCTTCGCCGCCGAGATCGTGCCCGTGGCTGGGCTTGCGGCCGACGAGCACCCGCGGCCGGAGACGACCGTCGCCGACCTGGCCGGGCTGAATGCCGCGTTCCGCGCTGACGGCAGCGTGACCGCGGGCAACTCCAGCGGGATCAACGACGGCGCCGCCGTCGTCGTGCTCGCCGCGCGGGCCGCGGCCGAGCGGGCCAGCTGGCCCGTGCTCTGCCGGTGGATCGATTCCGTGGCCGTGGGCTGCCCGCCGCAGCGGATGGGACTCGGGCCGGTGCATGCCCTGCAGACCCTGGCGGAGCGGCGGGGCTGCGCCGTCGCCGACCTCGGCGAGTTCGAGATCAACGAGGCCTTCGCCGCGCAGGTTTTGGCCTGCATCGCCGACCTCGGGCTCGACCACGGCCGCGTCAATCCACACGGCGGCGCCATCGCCGTCGGCCACCCGATCGGTGCCAGCGGCGGCCGGCTCGTCGTCCACGCCGCGCAGCGGATCGCCGGTGGCGGGTGCCGCCGCGCGGCGGCGGCCTTGTGCGTCGGCGGCGGCATGGGTGTCGCCTGCCTGCTCGAGCGTTGAACCACTTCCCGGAGACCCTGTCATGCAGCCCGCCGCCGCGGACGACGTCGTGATCATCACCTGCGCCCTCACCGGCGGCATCCACGGCAAGGAGGCCAACCCGCGGCTCCCCGAGCAGCCCGACGAGATCGTGGAGCAGGGCATCGCGGCCTGGCGGGCCGGGGCGGCCGTGCTCCACGTCCACGCCCGCAAGCCCGACGGCTCCTCCACGATGGACCCGGCGATCTTCCGGGTGCTGCACGAGCGGCTCTGCGCGGCCACCGACGCGGTCGTCCAGCTCACCACTGGGGGCAGCCCGCGGCTGCCGGTCGCCGAGCGGGTGCGGACGGTGCACCTCGCCCCCGAGATGGCCTCGCTCAACATGGGGCTGCTCAACTTCTTCATCGGCGGCGAGCAGGTGTTTTTCGCGAACCATCGCTCCGATATCGAGGCCTTCGCCCGGGAGATGGCCGCCCGGCAGGTGCGGCCGGAGTTCGAGGTGTACAGCGCGGCGATGCTCGACGAACTGGCCCACATGCTCTCATTGGGCATCTTCGCCCCGCCGTATGCGGTGAACTTCGTGCTCCACACGCCCACGCAGGGTGGCTCGCGGGGCACCGCCCGGAACCTCGTGGACATGGTCGAGCGGCTGGCCGACCTGCCCGTGAGCCGGCAGGACCTGCGGGTGACCGTCAGTTCGATGGGCCGCACACAACTGCCGCTGACCACGACCGCGATTGCCATGGGGCTCAACGCCCGCGTCGGGCTCGAGGACAACGTCTACTTTCGGCACGGGGAATTGGCCGAGTCGAACGCGCAGCTCGTGGAGCGGACCGTGCGGATCGCCCGGGCGCTCGAGCGCCGGCCCGCCACGCCCGACGAGGCCCGGCGGCTGCTCGGCCTCCGCGGCCGGCCGGCCGGTCGCGTGCCGGCCGATCCCACGGCGGGGGGCTGAGCCCGTGACGCACGTTCGCGAGGGAGACCTGCTTTGGGAGCCGCCGCCGGCCGCGGCGGCGGGCTCGAACATGCGCCGCTACATGGCCTGGCTGGAGCGGACCCGCGGCGTGCACTGCGCCGACTATCAGGCCCTTTGGGAATGGTCTGTCGGCGATGTGGGCCGGTTTTGGGATTCGATCCGCGAGTACTACGACGTCCGCCTCGTGCGGCCCGCCACCCGGCCGCTGGGTGCAGCGGGCATGCCCGGGGCGGATTGGTTTCCGGGGGCGGAACTGAACTTCGCAGAACACGCCCTGCGACACGCCGCGGCCAGCCGGCCGGCCATCCTCTTCCGCTCAGAACGCGACCGGCTCGTGGAGATCGGCTGGCACGACCTCGTCCGCGACGTGGCGGCGGTCGCCGCCGGCCTGCGGGCCCGGGGCGTGCGGGCCGGCGACCGCGTCGCCGCCTACCTGCCCAACATCCCCGAGGCGGTGGTGGCCTTCCTGGCCTGCGCGGCCATCGGCGCGGTGTGGTCGAGCTGCTCGCCCGACTTCGGCGTGCCCAGCGTGCTCGACCGCATGCGGCAGATCTCGCCCAGGGTGCTGATCGCCGCCGACGGCTACCAGTATGCCGGCAAGCGGCTCGATCGCCGGGCCGCGGTCGCGGAACTGCTCGCCGGCCTGCCCAGCGTGGAGCACGCCTTTCTCGTGCCCTATCTCGACCGCAGCGGCGCGGCCACGGTCGCCGGCGCCGCGCCGTGGGCCGAACTGTGCGTTCCCGGGGAACCGCTCGCGTTCACGGCCGTGCCCTTCGACCACCCGCTGTGGATCGTCTATTCCTCGGGCACGACCGGCCTGCCGAAGCCGATCGTGCACGGCCACGGCGGCATCCTCCTCGAGCACCTCAAGACGGCGGGGCTGCACTTCGACCTCGGCCCCGGCGACCGGTTCTTCTGGTTCACGACCACCGGCTGGATGATGTGGAACTTCCTCCTCGCCGGCCTGCTGGTCGGCGGCACGATCCTGCTCTACGACGGCAGCCCGGTCTGGCCGGAGCCCAACATGCTCTGGCAGTTCGCCGCCGAGACCGGGATGACCTTCTTCGGCACCGGGGCGGCCTATCTGACCGCCTGCATGAAGGCCGGCCTCCGACCCGCTGCCAGCCACGATCTCGCCCGGCTCCGCGGCGTGGGCTCGACCGGCTCGCCGCTTCCGCCCGAGGGATTTCAGTGGGTGTACGATGAGGTGGCCCGCGACACCTGGCTCGTGTCGTTCAGCGGCGGCACGGATCTGTGCACCGGGTTCGTGGGGGGCTGCCCGCTGCTGCCGGTGCGGGCCGGCGAGATCCAGTGCCGCTGTCTCGGCGCCGACGTGCAAGCCTTCGATCCGCAGGGTCGGCCGCTCGTCGACGCGGTCGGCGAACTCGTGATCACGCAGCCCATGCCCTCGATGCCGATCGGCTTCTGGGGCGACGCCGACGGCCGCCGCTATCGGGAGAGCTACTTCACGACTTATCCCGGCGTGTGGCGGCACGGCGACTGGATGAAGCTCACGCCCGCCGGGGGTGTGGTCATCTACGGCCGGTCCGACTCCACCATCAACCGCATGGGCGTGCGGATGGGGACGGCCGAGATCTACCGGGCGGTGGAGGCCGTGCCCGAGGTCGTGGACAGCCTCGTGGTCGATCTGGAGGGGCAGGGTGGCGCCTCCTGGATGAGCCTGTTCGTCGTGCTCGCCGCCGACGCGTCGCTCGACGAGCCGCTCGTGGCACGGATCAAGGCGGGCATCCGCACCGCCTGCTCACCGCGGCACGTGCCCGACGAGGTGGTGGCCGTGAAGGCCGTGCCGCGAACCTTGAGCGGCAAGAAGCTCGAGGTGCCCGTGAAGAAGATCCTTCTCGGCGCCGTTCCCGCCGAGGTCGCCAGCCCCGACGCTCTCGCGAACCCAGCCGCGCTGGCGGCGTTCGAGGCGCATCACGAACGGCTTCGCGCCGCGGGCGTGATCGCGGGATGATCCGCCCCTGCTTCGGCGCGCGCCACGGCCCGCTGGTGGGCGACCAAGGCCATGAGACGCCGGTCCCGCCAGCGCCGCCGGGCGTCGAGATCCTCCGCGGGCAGGGCGGCGCGGCGCTCGGCCGCTACCCGGTCCACGAGTTCCCCTTCCCAGACGCGGTGTTCGGCCGTCTCGGCGGCGATCCGCTGGTGGAGCGGGCCGAAGCGGCCCGCGTAGTCGGCCACCCCGGCCGGGGCGTTCAGGTCGATCGTCTCGAACGGTCCCATGAACGACCAGCGGAGCCCGAGCCCCTTTGCGATCGTGAGATCCACGTCGGCGGCCGTAGCCACGCCGGCTTCGACGAGCCGCCAGGCCTCCATCAGCAGGACTCCCTGCAGCCGGTTGAGGACGAATCCCTCGATCTCGCGGGTCAACGTCACCGGCGCCTGCCCCACCCCCTCCATGAGATCGCGCACCCGGGACATCGTCGCGGCGCTGGTCCAGGGCGCGGGCACCAATTCGACCACGGGGGCGAGGTAGGGCGGGTTGATCGGGTGGGCGACGAGGCAGCGGTCGCGGCAGCCGACGTGGTCGGTGTAGGCGGAGGCCGGGATGCCGGACGAGGAACTGCCCACGCACGCGTCGCCGGGAAGCACGACGTCGATCTCCGCGAACACCGCCCGCTTCACGTCCAACCGCTCGAGCACGCTCTCCTGCACGTAGGCGGCGCCCCGCACCGCGCCGGCCATGTCGTCGGCGATCGAGATCCTCGCGATCACGGACTCGGCCGGCTCGTCGAGCAGCCCGGCGGCGGCCAGGTCGGCGACGTTGCCGCGGATCGTCTCAACGGCCCGTGTCGCCGCGTGCGGCGCGGCGTCGAAGATCCGCACCGGGTGGCCGGCCCGGGCGAACACGATCGCCCAGCCTCCCCCGACGAGCCCCGCGCCGACGATCGCCACCGGCTCCTTATCGACGTGGGCGGGCTGCTTGAGACAGGTTGCCATGGTGAGCCTGGGGGACGTGGGAATGTCGGGAATGTCGGGAATGGTACCGCAACGGTACAATACCGGTCCAGTGGCAGTCATTGTCGGCGCCGAAGAGGTTCTGGACGTGGTTCAGGACAGGACGCAGGTCGCCGCGGAAGCGGTCCTCCAGACCCTGACGCCTGAGCAGCGGCACCAGCTCTGGCTCTTCAACAAGTCCAACCTCTCATGGAAGTCATGGAAGCAGCGCCGCAGGTTCGCAGTCATCCGCCGTAACGGGCTGAAGACGGCCCGAGCCTGGGCAATCAAGGAGGAGTTCCGCTGGTTCTGGCGACATGTCTATTCCACGAGTGCCGAAGAGTTCTTCAATCGGTGGTACGCATGGGGAGCAAGATGCCGCCTCCGGCCTATGGTCAAGGTGGCCAAGATGCTCAAGCGGCACCTCCCGAATCTGCTGAGCTATTTTCTCTATCGAATCACGAATGCCACGAGCGAAGGCTTCAACAGCGTGATCCAAGCCTTGAAGCACGCAGCCCGTGGCTTCCGCTCGTTCACGAACTACCGAACGCGAATCCTGTTCTTCTGCGGCAAACTGGATTGCAAGCCGCAGTTACAGTGCCACTAAAAGTCCCGAAGAACCTTTGATCCGGCTTCGCGTCACAGCATCTCGCCGAACGATTGATTCGAGAGACGCTCATCAAGGAGGGCATAGGCCGTGATCAACTGACGATTCACAGCGACCGTGGTGCAGCCATGCGATCCCAGGCGGTCGCACAACTGCTGGCCCCCGCTCATGCCCGCCACCCAGAGCGGTTCGTCCAAGGCGTTGCGAGGCCGCTTACGCCGGCAGCGGAAGTCTGGATCAACCCACCCGAAAATCGGCCAACAGTCCGCACACTTGAACTACCCCGCGACACTCAATTCGTTCCGCAGTTGTCTCAAAGTCATTGACACGTTCCGGGGTGTGGCTTGGCAAAAAGATGAAGCCGACCCAACAGCCATCAGGCCGTTGCAAAAATTGGGCTATCCTTTTGGCTCTAGTTGCCTATGCAAAAGAGTGTATTTGCGGCGAAAATCTCAATGAGGTATCCTTCACTTGAAATAGCGTGGAAGTCTTCCTGCGGCGGCCGACGAGGCTGAACAACGGTATTTGCTTCGAGATGCGGATGAAGGAGTGATCGTATACGGATGGGTGTGGTGTTGTCCGATTTCAGGCCGGTGTACCTGACCGAGCCTGTGTGTCAGGAAAAACTGCGTGAGATCGCGATCGGTTTAGCCGAATTCGTCGCCCATGCGAATACCGGCCGCGGCAGTGGGAACACGGCTGAGCGATCGCCCACGATGATCCGGGCGGCATGGGAAAAGTACTGCGTTGCCCCCAAGCACATCCAGAGCAGG
>Ga0114966_10005429_pt1 | contig 10790 bp, 12 predicted proteins | sample M_130207_XF_Meta_FD_87029 | JGI IMG/M metagenome (GOLD analysis project Ga0114966, IMG submission 87029) | Freshwater microbial communities from Lake Montjoie, Canada to study carbon cycling - M_130207_XF_MetaG | ecosystem: Environmental > Aquatic > Freshwater > Lake | place: Lake Montjoie...
AATAAATTATTATATATATTTAAAAATATGTTTTATCTCCATTAAGGATGCGAATCCTTAAGTTTACAGAATTGCTAGTAAATCTATATTTCCTCACTTACTCACTTCCTCACTTACTCACTTCCTCACTTACTCACTTACTCACTTAGGAAGGTACGTGTAGGAAACCTAGGTTTCCTCACTTCCTCACTTCCTCACTTCCTCACTTCCTCACTTCCTCACTTCCTCACTCATTCGGTAATAAATACTTTTTAAATTTAACTATTTGTCCATATGTATTTGCAACTGTTACTTCAGATGTTTTACATTCATTTGCTATTTCTTTTTTTGTAAATCCAAGATTATAATTTTGTGAAATTAAATATATTATACCAACTGCAATAGATTTAGGATTATTTTCTTGACAAAGTCCAAGTTTATCAACAATTATAGATACAGATACACCAATTGCAATATAATTTTCATCAATATCTAGCAATTTACAAAACCTATCAATTAAATCTTTTGAATCAATTGGTTTAATATTTTTAATATATTCCCTATTTTTAGAAAACATTAATTCTGTAAATTCATTACATCCTTTGGATAATTTTTTTGATTTAATATCAAATAATTTTGCAACTTCATCTGTACTTCGAATCATTCCTTGATCTCTAAGTGCATTAAAAAAACATGCTGCTATTAAACTTTCTCTTGATGCACCTCTTTTTATATAATCTTGACTAATTATTTTATACATATTCATTGTAGCATCTATAATTGATTGAGGCACATTATCAATATTTGCTTTTAATGAAATTTTATTTAAAATAGCAATTAAACTACGTTGTTTATAAGATAAACCATTCCAACTATTTAGTTTTCGAAATACTTCAAACCCTTTTCCTAATATAACAGTACTTAAAGTAGAATCTGGTATCATTGGATTAGAACGTATTCCACATCTATTTGGATCAGATGATTTTTTAGTATCATCTGAACCATAATATCTCCATTCCGCATGATAGTCAATAATAGCATCATTTTCTGCACCACAAAATGTACATATAATCATCTCACAATCCATAGATAAAAAATCGGATTGTTTACAATTAAAACAACATATTTTTTTATCTGTATTCTCGTTTATATTTTTGTCATCCTCTTTTATTTCCGTATTTATAAAAGAACTATTTATTTCATTAAATAGATCCCAAATTTCTCTATTCATTATATTTTTAAATACTTTTAAATCTTAAGTTCTTTTATATTTAAAAATAATCATTTTTTATTATTTTTTTAATAAAATAATTTTAAAATAATTTTAAAATATAATATTAAGTAATATGAAAAACAAAATTATATTTGGAGGTGATAACTTAGATAATAATTTATATAAACAAATGGAAGTTTTTTTATCAATAATAATTATTGGATATTTTGGAATAAAAATAATATATGGATTGTTTTTTAATTTTTATCCTGATAAATATTATTATAGAAATATTAATATAAATACGAATGAATATATAGATTCTGAAGAATCAAATCCTTCAAATACAGAAAATATAACATTAAATGCATATGTTCCTGGAATATGGAATAATGAAATAACTGATTTTATATCATTAATAGTATTATGTGGTATAGTATTTATTTATACACATGTTTCAACAAAAAGTGTTGTAGATATATATGGAAATTTAAATTTAAGTTTTTTATTTGGATATATTATTGGTTTAGGATACCCTGTATTTTATATAAATTATATAAAATATTATGCAAATATAGTTAATAGTGCTAATGTAATAAAATATATTTATTTAATTATATTAGTTGTTTTTATAATATTTATTATTGTTTTAAATTATTATGAAGCAAATAAAATATCTGATACACATAAATATAGTTATTTAATATATTGTGTTGCTATTATATTATTATTATTTAGTTTAATAATAACCAAAAAAAATATTAAAAGTTATAATACTGTAACATATTTTCACAATAATGGAGAACAATGTTCATTTAGCAAAGATGGAATATTTGAATCAAGTGGAGATGTAATTAATATAACAGTACCATTTATTACATTTATATTATTATTATTTTTTTCATATGAACCAAATGAAATAACAATGAAAAATTTATATACTTTTATATATGGTATATTATTAGGTATTTTAGTAAGTAGTATATCTTATTTTGGCATAGAATACTTTTTAATAAAAAAGCCTGAAAGACAATGTACAGATATAAATGAATGTATATACAAAGAAATGACAGTGACTGAAGAAGAAGCATATAATTATGTTAATTCAAATATAAATTCAAATATTAATACTATAATAGATTATACAAATAAACAGTCGGGAAATATATCTGTATTAAAACTAACATTAATAATAACGATAATAATAGCATCTATATATTTATTTTATACTTTTTATATAAATAAAAAAATTAGTACATAATTTTTATTAAAAAATTTATTATTTAGTAGATATGGAAGTTTTACCACATTTTTGGATAAATTATTATCATGAAAATTATTATATTATTAAAGAAAAAAAAATAAAAAATATCATTCATTTATCAAAATATGAACCATATATTAAAAAAATGGATTTAGATGAAATCAGAATACCTTTAGATTATAATGAAGATGAATCAATGGAAAAACAAAATATTACAATATATCAACATTTATATGATGTTACAGATTATATTCATAATAAAATAATAAATAATGAGAAAGTTATGTTATTAGGAAAATATGGAAAACAAGATATTGATGTATTTGTAGTAGCATATTTAATTAGATTTGGAAAAGTGAATATTCAAAGTGCTATTTTATTTTTAAAAAGTAAAAAAAAAAATATTTTTGATCCAAAATGTTTATTTTATTTTGCATTAAATAAATTTTATAATGAATTAAATAAATACTAATAAAATATTTTTCTACTTAAGTATTAGTAATGGGTAATCAACCTTCGGTATTAAATGAAACTATAAAAGAACCTATAAAAGAAGAAGTTATTTTAAATCAAGAAGAAATATTTAATAAAATATTAGAAGTGTCAAATAATTTATTAATTGAATATAATAATGAATTTTTAAAAGAAGATTTTTGTAATAAAATTGCAGTTATTTATGAAAAAAAATTATCTAATTTTAATATTAAAATATTAAAAAATATATATTCTAACATTAATTCACCAACAATTGATAATGAAATGTTATTAACTTTACAATATATGCCAAAAAATGATGAAGAATTTATTACAGAAACATTTAAGGATAATTTAAATGAAAAATTTTGGAATGAAAAAATAAATATTGATCCCGAAATATTATTTAATAATGCAAAAAATGTGAATATGAATAATATTACATCATCTATTAAATCACAATATTATATTAATCCTGCACATGTAAATAATTTATTACAATCCATAAATAAAATTAATACTGAATTTAAAAAAAATAATATTATTAACAATGAACAAAAAGGAGGATCGAATAATAATGAAACGAAAAAAAAAGAAATAGAAAGAGTAAAACTAACAATAATTAATAATTCAAATAAAAATAAAGGAAATAATTTTTTAAAACAGTTCAATAGTAATAATAAGCATAAAAAAGAAAGATTAAATACCAATACTAATAACAATATAAATAATAATAGGAATAATCAAAATAATGGTATTATTAATAATGAAATGAATAATAATGAACAACAACCTAAACAACAACAACAACCTAAACAACAACAATCTAAACAGCAAGAACCTAAACAACAACAACAACAACAACAATCTAAACAGCAAGAACCTAAACAACAACAACAACCTAATCAACAAAAACCTAAACAAAAAGAACCTGTTCAGGAAGAACCAAATATACAAGAATCTAATGTACAAGAATCTAATGTACAAGAATCTAATGTACAAGAATCTAATGTACAAGAATCTAATAATATTAACATAACTAAAGAAGAATTAAATAAAGTAACAAATAATATTATTGCAAATACTACAAATATTATGGTAGAAGAAAATATTGATAATAAAATAATAAATGATCTAATTAAATACTATGTTCCTAAAAAATATCAAAGCCCAACACCTTTTTGTAAAGATGTAGAGAAATGTAAGTTATCAAAAAAAGATTTATGTACAGCTATAAGTGAAAATTTTATTGTTCGAAATAATATTATTGCAGCAATTTTAACAACAATTCCTTTTAAAAATAGTGAAGGCTTTTATGAAGGTGGAATTTGTTTTCAAAAATTTATGAATTTAAAAAATTGTAATGTTTGTGTTCCATATGATTATAGAGAATTTAAAAATAAAGATATTAAAAATATATTAACTAAAATATTAGATAAAGCAGATAATTTAGATGAATTAAAATGTAAAGAGAATCAAGGATATTTTTTAAAATTAAGTACTAAAGAAATCGAAATATTAACAAGTAAAATAGCAAATATATCTGAACAAGATATAAATAATTATCCAAAAATAAAATATAATTATTATTTTATTGAATTTATTAAAAAATTACAAAATAATTATCTTCAAAACTTAAATGCATTAATATTAATTTTAGATAAGATGAAAGAATCACCTGTTATAAATAATACAACATTAAATTTAATTAGTGATGAAACAAAAAAAATAATCGATAATATGTATAATACATGTCATTATTATTATATTTATGGAATAATTTCCCTAATAAGTTCAGATATAACAGAAGATATTATTGAAAAAAATAGTTTATCAAATGTTGTATCAAAAGCATTAGATAAAAAATAGAAGGTATGTGGAGGAAACTTAGGTTTCCTCACAAGAAAGATATATTAAAAACCTAGGTTTCCTTACAAAGAAGATATATATATATTAAAAACTTAGATTTCATCACAAGGAAGGTATATGTAGGTTTCTTCACACTCATTATATTATAATTTTTTACTAAATCTATATTTTCGTGTACCATATAATTCATATTCTTTTTCACTCATTTTTTTTATAATTATACAATTCATTCCAAATGTTATCATGGATATATATTTTAAATTATCATATTCAATTTTATTATGTTTTTTTAATAAAATCTTATTGTCCTCTGTTAAAAATTCACTATTTACAATATCAACAATATTTTTAAAAATTTGAACAATATTATTTTTATTATCCAAATATCCTGCGTTTATTGGATAATTATATAAATCTGCATTTTTCCAATAAGATGTTTCAATATCTTCTATTATATATATTCCTCCAAAATCTAAACATTCTTTAAATAAATAGTTAAAAGAAATTAATTGATGACTTGGAACATGACTTCCATCATCAATAATAAATTTACATTTTCCAATATTTTTGACAACTTTCTTAAGATCTTTTTTCTTAGATTGATCGCCTTCAAATATCATTCCTCTATCATAATTGTATTCTTTTTTATGAATATCCATTCCATAAATATTTGCATTTGGAAAATAATCTAGCCACATTTTTAATGATCTTAGTTCATCTACACCTATTTCTAATACATTCATTTGATTATTTTTTATTGGTATTAAAAAATAATCATAAAATCGTTGATATCCATGATGTGTTACCTTATCTGTTTTATATTTAATACCTGATTTATACATTATTATTATATACAGATATAAAAATTAAATAGTAAATTATAAAATTATACAGCTGTAATGCTTGAAATATATAATATATTCATAATACAAATATGGAATAAATATGTTAATGCTATTTTATAATTATGATTGTTTTTACTATATAACAAATATCTTATTATGTATGTAGTTATACCTAATAGTGAACTTATAATAATGATATTATAATAAACAATATCTAGATATAAATAAGTATTTACAATAGATTTTACAATGGCAGTTAAAAAAGCAATATTTTTTATATTTTCAATAGAATTTTTTTTTTTATACTCAAAAATAAGTAATATACTATATGAAATATTTATATAAATATTATTTATATAACTAATACTCACCATATAAATTGCGAAATAATCAAATAATAATAAAATCGGTTTATACTCTGTGGCATTACATAAAAACGATGCTCCTATTAAAAAAACATTCGAAAATTTCCATAAAATTAAACGACTACAATAGAATGCTTTAGTAGTTGAAATTAAAAATAATAATGAACTTGAACCTTTTATAAAATAAGTCATAATCTCACAAATTTGAAACATATATTATAATATATATTACAATATGTATATTATATTTAAGTGAAAAAATATATCTATATTTTTAATGAGAGACTTTTTTAACTAATTCTTTCATAAATAATTTACCATTAAAATTATTTATATCTATATTATCAATATGATTATCAAATATTATTTTATCATTATATTTTAATTTAATATTATATTGATTATATAAAATATATTCAAAATCATAATATCCAATTAAAATACATTTATTTGATGTTAGTTTAGAAAAATTCGATTTAGTATAATCATTAAATAATAATAATTCAATTAAATTATTTAAATTCTGAATAGAATCATCTAAATGTTGATTAAAATAAAGTCCGAATGTAAGATGAGTAATAGAATTTGGTATATGACCTTCTTTTAAAGGTTTATTAAAATTATTACCAAATTTAAGATGGGTAACAGAATTGGGTATCATTCCTTTTTTTAAAGATTTATTAAAATTATCTCCAAATGTAAGATGAATAACAGAATTTGGTATATCATCTTTTTTTAAAACTTGATTGAAAAATTTTCCAAATGTAAGATGTGTAACCATGTTAGGTATAGCGCCTTTTTTTAAATTTTTATTAAATCTATTACCAAATGTAAGATGGATAACAGAATTTGGTATGTCTTTTTCTTTTAAATCTTGATTAAAATATTCTCCAAATATAAGATGAGTAACAGAATCTGGTATGTCTCCTTCTTTTAATTCTTGATTAAAAAATTCTCCAAACATAAGATGTGTAACATTATTAGGTATATCTCCTTTTTTTAATGATTGATTAAAAAATTTTCCAAATACAAGATAAGTAACAGAAGTTGGTATAGATCCTTCCTTTAAAATTTGATTAAAAGAACATCCAAATTTAAGATGAGTAACATTATTAGGAATACACCCTTCTTCTAAAGGTTGATTAAAACTATTTCCAAATATAAGATGAGTAACCATCTTAGGAATACATCGTTCTTTTAGAGGTTGGTTAAAACTATCTCCAAATGTAAGATGAGTAACATTATTAGGAATAGATCCTTCTTTTAGAAGTCGATTAAAACTATCACCAAATCTAAGATGAGTATTATTTTGTATTCTAAGTTTATTTATTTCTTCTTCATTCAATATTTTTTTAATATTTCTTTTCTTGTATATTGAAAAATTATATAAAAATACATAATATAAATCTCTATTCATAATTTTTATAATATTATTTTATTATAAATATCTTTAATAAAAATATAAATCAATTTTTTATTTTAAGAATAAATATCCATTAAATCCATAAAATCAATATGATATGTATTACAAATATTTAATAATCGTTCCGGATGAAATACTTTTTGAACTAATTCTTTCATAATTATTTTTCCTTTTAATGATTCTAAATCGACATTTAGAATATAATAATTAAAGAATGTTAAATTACTATTATATAATGAATAATTATATAAAAATGCATTATATAGATCTCTATTCATTTTTTATAATAAAAAAGTAGTAAAAATATATTGAATAAAAATAAATCAATTTTTTATTTTACACCTTTGTACTCAATACTAGAAACTTAAATTTTTCAATAAAAATATTAATAAAATATAATTATTATAATATATTATTGTAACAAAAATAATATATTTATATTTTTATTTAATAAAGGTAATTTTAAATAAATATTATAATAATAATTTTATGGATTTATATAAAATTATTAAATCATAAAATCACAAAATTTTATTAAGTTTTTAGAATTGCTTTTGCATATTTAAAAAGCAGATTATTTAAAAAAAATTGATTTACTACATATAATAAAATATAGTGATTTGCAAAAAAATGCTTTATAATAGGAAGGTATGTGTAGGAAACCTAGGTTTCCTCACTAGGAAGGTATGTGTAGGAAACCTAGGTTTCCTCACCCTCACACTCACCTTAAGAATAAATATCCATTAAATCTATAAAATCAATATTATATGTATTACATATATTTAATAATCGGTCTGGGTGAAATATTTTTTCCACTAATTCTTTCATAATTATTTTTCCTTTTAATGTATTTAAATCCATATTTAAAATATAATTATTAAATAATAAATTATCATTATATGTTATTACAATACCATATTTTTTATATATAATAATTGACTTATCTAAATAACCAATTAATATATCTTTATTTGATTTTAGATTAGACATTAAATAATTTTTAGGTAATATTAATTCTATTAAATTATTGGATATATAATAATCTATTTTTTTATTAAAATCTGAACCAAAAACAAGATGAGTAACTTTGCTAGGTATATCTCCTTCTTTTAAAGATTGGTTAAACTCTTTATTAAATGAAAGATGAATAACAGAATTTGGTATAATTCCTGCTTTTAATGGTTGATTAAATTTATATCCAAATCTAAGATAGATAACAGAATTAGGTATCATTCCTTCTTTTAAAGGTTGATTAAATCTATCTCCAAAAGTAAGATGAGTAACCATGTTTGGTATATCTCCTATTTTTAATGGTTTATTAAAATAACTTCCAAAAGTTAGATGAGTAACACTATTTGGTATAACTTTCTCTTTTAAAGGCTGATTAAAATCATATCCAAAAGTAAGATGGGTAACCATGTTAGGTATATCTCCTTCTTTTAATGGTTGATTAAAATCAAATCCGAATGTAAGATGGGTAATAGAATCAGGTATAACTCCTTTTTTAAGAGATTGATCAAAATTACCCTCAAAAGTTAGATGAGTAACAGAATCTGGTATTATTCCTTTTTTAAGAGATTGATTAAAAAATCTTCCGAATGTAAGATGGGTAACACTGTTAGGTATATATCCTTTTGTTAATTTTTGTTCACATAAATTATTTAAATATAAATGAGTAACAGAATTTGGTATATCTTCTTCTTTTAATTGTTGATTAAAATCATATCCAAAACTAAGATGAGTAACATTATTAGGTATAATACCTTTTTTTAGGGGTTGATTAAAACAATCTCCAAATCTAAGATAAATAACAGAATCTGGTATAATTCCTTCTTTTAATGGTTGATTAAAATTACTATCAAATATAAGATGAGTAACAGAATTTGGTATAATATCTTCTTTTAATGGTTGATTAAAATTTTTTTCAAATATAAGATGCGTAATAGAATCTGGTATATCGCCATTTTTTATTTCTTTATTAAGAAAATATCTAAAAATATTTTCATTATGTATAATTGATTTTATAGGATATTTTTTATTATATAAATTATATAATAAAGCAATATATAAATCTCTATTCATTTAAAAGGTATGAATAATATTTAATATCATTTATAATTTATAAGATTATAAAATCAATTTTTTTATATAAAAAATGATTTTTTATAAAAAAAATTGATTAATAAATTATCTAAAATTATTATTATTTAATTATATATTAAATTACAGAAAACAATGAAACTTAATATTAAAAAACTTCAAAATGATATTGTCTTACCAAAATATGGTTCAGAATATGCAGCTGGTTTAGATATATGTTCTTCAACAGATTGTACAATTGAACCAAATAGTAGAAAATTAATTCCAACTGGAATATCTATTTCATGGAATGGTGAAAATGACCAAAAATATTATTTAAGAGTTGCACCACGATCTGGATTATCTGTTAAAAATAATATTGATATTGGTGCAGGTGTAATTGATTATGATTATAGAGGCGAAATCTTTATATGTTTTATCAATAATCATCCTACAAATTCCTATAGTGTTAAAAAAGGTGATAGAATCGCACAATTAATTTTAACTAAAATTGAACATTTTCATGAAATAAATGAAGTAGACAATCATAATGAAACACAAAGAGGAAATAATGGATTTGGTTCTACTGGTAAATAATTTATTTTTTTAATAAAAAATAAAATATATTATAATTATATATGCCTAAGAAAATAAATAAACAAATTGGCGGAGATAATGTCATTAACGCATCATATGATTTAATTATTTCTATGAAAGATTTGGGAAAAAGTATATTCAATGAAATATATGCGATAACAAATATACAAAATGAATTAAATAATGGTTCTTTACCAAGTGTTGGAACACCAAATGTTATAGATGGTCCTTCTAATTATAATGCACCAACTTTATAATATAAAAAATAATAAATTTACAAATATTAAAAAATTAGAATATGTAAAATATTTTGTTTTATTTATTATATTTTTTATAAAATTTTTATTTGGACTTAATATAATAATTTTAAATGGATGATAAAATTCTTTATTTGACTCAATACATTCTAATCTTTTAGTATAAATATTATTAATATTCATTAGTAAATGAAATATGGATATACTTGATAATAAAAATAATTTATTATATAAATATTTTTTTAAAAAAATTATTTTGAAAAAAAATAAATATAAAAATAAAGATTTGGAAGAATTTATTAAGAATAATGTATTATTTTCTTCTATATAATTATTTTTAATTAAAATACTTTTAAAAATCAATTCACATATATAAGTTAAATGTAATGATATACTATATATAAGCACATTATTATTTGTCATAT
>Ga0114966_10005430_pt1 | contig 10786 bp, 6 predicted proteins | sample M_130207_XF_Meta_FD_87029 | JGI IMG/M metagenome (GOLD analysis project Ga0114966, IMG submission 87029) | Freshwater microbial communities from Lake Montjoie, Canada to study carbon cycling - M_130207_XF_MetaG | ecosystem: Environmental > Aquatic > Freshwater > Lake | place: Lake Montjoie...
GCCATGGACACGACATGACCGAGTAAGGATCTCAACCCATCCTTGCCAAATAAACGGAGATTGGCCAATGCGGAAAGAGCACCGCTTCCCGAACGCGAGGTTTCCAGTGTGTAGCGGCCGGGATGGTAATGGCCATCATGGAACAGATACGGCGTGTCCTCTTGCCGCCGCGAAATCAACTCCAGATCGGCCGCCTGCTTGACGAGAAACAGCGTTGAGACGTAGGGGCAGAATCCGGTCTTGTGGAAGTCGATCCCGATCGAATCAGCGAGCGGAAGGAGTCGGATACGACGGACCGCTCCCGCCAGAGCCCTGACCGTTCGATGCCGAAAAAGGAGCGGATTCTTGGCGAAATCATAGTCGTTAAAAACGGACCAAGCCCAGCCAATGACGGCATCGGCGTGGAGATGCGGCTTGTAATCCAGGTGGAACTCTTCGACCAGCCGCTCCCGCACGTCGTGAATGGCGTACAGATCATCCAGACCAAAGTGATCGGTGGTTCCCAACGTCGCGACGATGGCTGCGATCTTGCCGCCGTTTTTAAGGATCTCACGCCCCATCGACTCCAAGAGACAGGGACGGATTTCATTCTCCATCGAGCAGGGAACATGAATGACATTTTCCTGACCAATGCCCAGCCAATTGGCGACACTGAGGCATGCAAAGTGCGCGCGTTCGGAACAGAGGATGACCGCTCGCTGGCGATGGCCTTGTCGTCCTGAGCCGGGACAGGCCTTTTCCAATCCGAGCTTCGCTCCATAAAGCAGCGTTGCGGTACCGCCAAATGTGAACAACCCTGCCGATTGTGCGGGGTCGTATCCGACAAGAGCTGCTGTCATGGTTGAGACTTCAACCTCGGCGACCGCAACCTGTCGAGATGATTCGTCGCTGACCAAGTTTGGATTATAAATCATCGGCAGGAGTCCGCCGATCACACTGGCAATCGTCGGTGGCGGGATGACGTTGATCTGTGCTCGAGGATGTCCCCAGATAAACATTCCCGACAAGTGTTCGACCAGAGTCTGTGTCACTTGTTCAAGCGAACTCGGATTCTCTTCGATCCGTGATTTTCGAGCGGCCTCGTAGTCCAGCGTCCCCGGTGCGCCCAGCAATGGCGACGCTGACTTCATCGCGTCGAGTTGATCTAACGCCCGCAAAAACGAAAAGACGAAGTAGGCATCATGAACTTGATCTGACACCGGTTGTGGAAAAGCCTGCCGAAGCGTATGAACGAGATCGAGATAGGGTGCTATCATCTACGCGTACCTTCATGAAAACCGGCCGATTGATTCTGAACTCAAGGAATCCGCTCTCAGGCACAGAGAGAACCAAGAAAGACTCAAAAAAGCAGACCCCTCAAGAGCCCGCTGAGACGCAGCATTTCGGCTTCGTCAGACCGCAGAGAATAGCGTGATACGACGTTTTGTGTTGTCCGATCAAGGAGCGATGATCGCTTGGTGGCTTAAAATGAGATTTCCGTGAAAATCGAGTTGCGGTTCTTCACCGACAGTGCTGCCGCGCTCCCCTTCCCTATTTCTTCCTATTCGTCAGTTGCGTGGTTTGAATGTTCCGACCACTCGGCTGATGCAGAGCACAGTCAGATTTTAGCGGCCACGGGATTCTGCTGCGCGGCTGTTGCCGTTCCTTTTCTGAAAGCGACAGGTGATGACGATCCCTCCCGAATGGGTGACGGATTCACGGCTCTTCCTCGGAATGCATTCGTGACGAGCGATAAAAGAAATTGAATGTGACGGGGTTACCGTTTCGAGGCAATGTCGGTTGTGGCTCGGAGACGAGCCTTGTGGTGAACCGAATCCGAGAGCATGAGGGACTCCAGTCCCTTGATTAAAAAATGAGGCCGTCCGGATTATCCTAGGGCTTTGTTTAGCACGTCATCGTCCACATAGATTGGCAGGTGAGGCGTATAGTGAACGGCTAGTGCCACGGCATCGCTCGGGCGGCTGTCGACATTGATGAGCTCCCCATTTTTTTTGATGCGGATGCCGGCAAAATAGGTGTGGTCTTCGAGACTGTGGATCACCACATCTTGAATCTGGCCACCAATGGCTTCGATACTCGCCTTGAGCAGATCGTGCGTCAGTGGCCGTTGAGAAATCTCCCCACGCACGCGACGATCGATGCTGGTGGCCTCAAACAGCCCGATGAGGATCGGGAATGAGCGATCACCAGCAACTTCTCGCAGAAAAATGACCTGCTGATCGTTGATCTCGCTAATAATGATTCGAGCCAATTCCATTTGTACGAACACGCCATCTCTCCTGAACGGATTGAGTTGCCTTGAGGATCTGCAGTATAGTCCGGAGGGATTTAAAGGCTCAAGCGCTCCCGATTCGTGAGGCCCATGCTGCGAAGCCGTTCTACAGCTGGCGGACGGATCCCTGCGGGAATCCAACGTCATGCAGCAGACCGAATGGAAACAGGCAAATCTCGGGTGCTGCCCCTGTGGTCATGACGCCCCAACGCGTCTCTCGATCGCTGGAATCAGGACGTTTTTTGAGATGTTCCAGACACGTCATACGGGCTTTCGTTGGGCGTCGACGTGCCACCCATTGCCGCGGAGCAAAAAACGCCCAACGCAATCGTGTTGCCAAGGGCCATTCCATGCGGCCGGAATGGAGTTCCATGTTCGTCTGCCATGCGCCGATGTTTTCATGAGGCTGAGGCGCGAACGAAGCCGCCGCAAGTGACACGTGCTTCATCGATTCCGAAAAAGGTCAATGCAGGCAAGTGGACCCGTGGCTAGGCTCGAAAATCGCGCATTGTCGGAGTTCCATCGTGGACGAATCTCATCGACCTTCGATTTCGTTCTCCTCGTCGAAAGATCGATTCGGAACACGGATCAGACGCGCCCTAGCCGACGGCTACATCGAATCGTTTTCTGACAGGTGGTGGATTATTTCTTCGATGCTTACCAGTTGTTTTTTTTGGCCGGCCAGCGTTTCGCGAACCTCTTCCACGACCTCCGATGGCGCCCTGTCCACGAAGTTGGAATTGGCTAACTTCTTTTCGGTACTGGCGATAAAACCTCGCAGTTTTTCGGATTCTTTCTGCTGTCGAGCCAACTCAGCCTGAAAATCGACGAGTCCTGCCAACGGCAGATAGCCATCGGCGTCTCCGAGGGAAAAGCTCACGGATGCCTTCGGACGACAGGTGTCCGGTCCGGTCGATGTCAGAGTCGCTTTGGCCAAACTTTCGAACGGCCCCTTCACCTGATCGAGATCGTGCGCCACATCAGGAGAACATCGGACCGAGATCGTCACCTCAACAGCAGCGCTGATGTTGTAGGTTCCGCGCACATTTCGAACGGCAACGATCAGTTCCTGCAGGCGTTGGAAGCGTGATTCCAGCGACCGATCACGCCAGACATTCAGGCCACTTGGCCACGGAGCCACGATGATGGCATCCGAGGCGAGTGCGGGGATCGGCAGCCCTCGAGCCGGCGCGATCTCTTTCAGTCGCTGCCACAATTCTTCTGTAATGAATGGCGTGAAGGGATGCAGGAGACGGAGCGTCGTATCCAGTACTGTCACAAGGACACGCTGAGCGACGGGTTTCAGTGTCTCGTCTCGAAGTCGCGACTTAATCATTTCCAGATACCAGTCACAAAATTCGTTCCACACAAAGTCTCGCAACGATCGAGTCGCGGCGTCAAATTTGTAGAGTTCCAAGAGCGACGTCACTTCGTCCGTGACCGTGGCCAGTCGCGAAAGGATCCAGCGATCCTCCATTGCCAGTTCGTTCGGAGCCACGGATGCTGCGGTAAATCCTTCCAAATTCAGCATGGCAAATCGAGCCGCGTTCCACAGCTTGTTGCAAAAATTGCGACCATACTCAAACCGTTCGATGACGATTCTCGCGACCAACTCGCCGTCGTCGGGGATGTAGTTTGGTGTGGCGTACTGCGATTCCTTCTTGCACTTCGCGCACTTGATCTTTGGTTTGCCGGGTTTGAATTTCAGATGCCGTGGCTCCTGTGGAATCACGGCTTGGCAATCAGGGCACTCGTAGCCGACCGGCAACCGCACGTCTTGCGTTTCACCCGCGAATGAGGCGATGGTGAAACGCATTCCGTCGCAACCGTACTTCTCAATCAACTCGATCGGATCGACGCCGTTTCCCTTCGACTTTGACATCGTCTGCCCAAAGCCGTCCTGAATCTTCGGATGAATGCAGACATGCTTGAACGGGACGCTTCCCATGTTGTACAGGCCAGTCAACACCATGCGTGCAACCCACAGCGTGATGATGTCACGCGACGTGACCAGCACACTCCCAGGGTAGAAGTAGGGGAGAACGGAATTTGTGGATGCGGCGGCGTCGGTCGTGTCGGGCGCAGAGCCAGAAGCCAGCGAGGGGTTGTGCTCCGTGTCCGGCCAGCCCAACGTCGCGTGAGGCCACAACGCCGAACTGAACCATGTGTCGAGAACGTCTTCGTCTCGACACAATCCCAGTTCATCAAGTCGGGCTTCGGTCAGCGGGTTGCCCGGTGCCACGCAGACAAAGCAGGTCACGGCCCCCGATTTCGGATCGCGACGGTATTGAGCAGCGAGGCCGGTTTCCCAGACGGAGGCAAGAACGTTTGCATCGTCATGCAGAGACTCAACAGCAGATCTCGAACTCTTCCAAGCATCGAGGAAATCTTGTAACTCCCCTGCCGTTTGCATCTGATAAAATAGCATTCCTTCGGTGGAAGACTTGATTCCTGCAAACGAACGGAGCGTCGAGGTCAAATCGGCAACCCCCAGTGTCATCGTCCACACCGGAATCCGATGTCCCCACCAGAGTTGGCGACTGATGCACCAGTCCCGTTTTTCGCCGAGCCAACTGAGGTACGACTGGCGGTAGCGTTCGGGATAGAATGTCACGCGACCGTCGTTGGCGGCATCGATCGCGTTTTGAGCGAGAGTCTCCATTTTCACAAACCATTGCTCGGACAGATACGGTTCGACCGGGGTCTTCGAGCGATCGCTGTGTTTGAGAGGAATTTTGCGGTCTTCCACCTTTTCGAAGTGCCCGAGTTGTTCCATCGCGGTGACCACGGCCTGACGTGCCACAAGGCGATCCAGCCCCTGCCATGGCCCCGCGTTTTCGTTCAACGTGCCGTCCGGATTCAGGAGGTTGATCGGCTCGCCCATTGTCTCTTTGTTGCGAGTCCAACAGGCATAGTCATTCGGATCGTGCGCGGGAGTGACTTTCACACAGCCGGTTCCCAGCGTCTTATCGGCCAGCAATGCATCGGCAACGATTGGAATGATTCGCCCGTTGACGGGGATGCGAACATGCTTGCCGATGAGATGACTGTACCGCTCGTCCGTGGGATGGACACAGACGGCTGTATCGCCAAGCATCGTCTCGGGACGTGTCGTGCTGAACGAAATGGTTTCGACAGTCCCGAGTGTCGGTTGCGGACTCTTAAGTGACGCTGTTCCGTTACTGAGGTTGGAACGGATCACACGCCACTCGCCACCCGGCACTTCTTCCACCAAGGGATAATTGAATGTCCAGAAATGCCCGTCGATCTCCTCGTCGTAGACCTCATCGTCGGCGACGGCCGTTTGAAGAAAGCAGTCCCAGTTTACGAGTCGGCTGCCGCGGAAGATCAGCTTATCTCGGAACATCTTGAAGAATGTCTGCCGCACGGCGCGTGAACAGACGTCGTCTAATGTGAACCGCACGCGACGCCAATCGCAACTGGCTCCGATCCGTTTCAGTTGAGACAGAATTCGAGATTCGTATTCGTCTTTCCATTTCCAAATCCGTTCAACGAGTGCCTGACGTCCGCCCGGAATGGTGTGACGCGTGAGTCCTTCCTCTTCCAGCATCCGTTTCTCGACGACCGATTGCGTGGCAATTCCGGCATGATCGGTTCCTGGCATCCACAGGGCCTCATAGCCCTGCATGCGACGCCAGCGCGTCAGCAGGTCTTGAAGCGTACCGTTCAGAGCATGTCCCATATGCAGTGCGCCGGTCACATTCGGCAGCGGAATCATGATCACATGCGGTGGCTTCGGATGCCTCTCACCGGACGCGGGTGGATCGGCATGGAAGTCACCACGCGCCTCCCAAAAGGGAAGCCACTGAGCTTCCGCGGCAGCGGGATCGTATTGCTTGGGGATTTCTGTGGGCATAGAATTCGGTAAAATTGATAGAGGAAATCAGACGCGAGGTATGACGGAACACGACGTTGTCGTCTCGGCATCTTTATAGAGCTTGTATTCGACACTATCGACGAGAGCCAGCCAACTGGCTTCGATCACGTTTTCTGAGACACCGACAGTGCTCCAGGTGTCAGTCTTGTCTCGACTTTGAATGATCACTCGGACTCTCGCGGCTGTTCCCTCGGCGGAATTGATGACGCGAACCTTGTAGTCCACAAGTTGCATCTCGGACAGACTCGGATAGGTCGCCGCGAGGGCCTTGCGAAGCGCGTTGTCGAGGGCATTCACCGGACCGTCTCCTTCGCTGACAACGTGTTCGATCAACGATTGGACACGCAGTTTCACGGTGGCTTCGGTGATCGTCATCTTCCCGGCCACCTTCTCGGCCGAGGTCTCGACGTTGACTCGATAATGCAACCGCTGAAATGCTGGCGCATATGCGCCAGCCTCTTTGCGAACAAGTAGATCGAACGAGGCATCGGCCGCTTCGAATTGATACCCCTCGTTTTCCAAGTCTTGGACGCGTTGGAGAATTCTTACGACCAACGCGTTGTCGTGCTGGATCTGATACTTCGTCGTCTTGGCGATGATGTTCGAGCGGCCCGATAGTTCACTCACCAAAATGCGTCGCTGATTGCCGACGGATTCCGGTGGAATGTGTTCATAACTTGCGGCGAGACGATTTACGGCGTGAACATGCATTCCCCCCTTATGAGCAAATGCACTCGAGCCGACGAAAGCCTGACCGGATCGGAAGTTCATGTTGGCGATGTCGGAGACATAACGAGACAGTTCCGTCAAATACACCAGACCCCCTGGTTTCAACAGGTCATACCCCTTCTTGATCACGAGATTTCCAATCACACTGATGAGGTCTGCATTTCCACAACGCTCACCAATTCCATTGATCGTTCCTTGAACTTGGATTGCTCCGCGATCCACGGCGATCAGCGAATTGGCGACCGCTAGTTCCCCGTCATTGTGAACGTGGATTCCGATCGGAACCCGCAGCACTTTTCGAACGGCATCGACCGCAGCGGCAATCTCTTCTGGCAGGCGACCTCCGTTGGTATCGCACAGCACGATCGTACTGGCGCCCGCTTCCTCGGCCGCGAGGACCGTCTTGAGAGCGAATTCAGGATTCGCCAGAAATCCGTCGAAGAAGTGTTCGGCGTCGTAAAAAACCTCGCTCCCCTCCGCTCGGATGAAGGAGACGGAATCGCGGATCATCGCCAGATTCTCGGCTTCATCAATATTCAGCACTTCAAACACGTGCAGATCCCATGTCTTGCCGACAATGGTCACGACGGGTGTCTTGGCATCGCGCAGAGCACACATCCCGACGTCCTCTTCAGCCGCACATCCTTTTCGCCGAGTCATTCCGAACGAACAGATCTTGGCTTGGCTCAGCCGCAGGTCTCGAACACGGGTGAAGTACTCGGCATCCTTCGGATTCGACAGGGGGTAGCCCCCTTCAATGAAATCGATCCCTATGTCATCCAGCTTTTGAGTGATGGAGAGCTTGTCCTGAAGCGAAAAATTGATCCCTTCACATTGGCTGCCGTCGCGCAGAGTGGTGTCATAGATTTGGATGCGGGACATGATCAAGCACACCTCTGATAGTTTTTTCTAAGGGTAAGAAAGACGAATTTTGGTCAGGCTGACAAAACAGTGGGAATACGCGTCGTGACTCTCGGGAGTATCACCGCCAAACGTCAGCCGCCCCCTCCCAACTCCGTTGCCTGAGCCACGCGACCGATGGCCAGAATATACGCAGCCGTACGGAGTGAGACCTTCTGTTCCTGACCGACCTGCCACACGGCATCGAAGGCGGCGGACAGTTTCTGTTCCAGCTTCGCACGAATCTCTTCGAGCGGCCAGTGCACGACGCTGCGATTCTGAACCCATTCAAAATAGCTCACCGTCACGCCGCCAGCATTCGCCAAAATGTCGGGGACCACGATCACGTTCTGTTTTGCGAAGATTGCGTCCGCTTCCGGTGTGGTCGGATCGTTCGCGGCTTCGACAATGTATTTCGCCGTGACGAAAGGAGCGGTTTTTGAGGTGAATTGTCCACCGAGGGCTGCCGGAATCAACAGGTCGACATTCTGGGTAAACAACTCATCGTTGGTGAGTGGCTCGGTTCCGGGGAAGCCCTGAACGCCGTTGTTCGATCGTGCGTATTCTAAGAGTTGTGGAATGTCGAGACCCCGTCCGAGTGGATCCTTCGCTCCGCCACGAACGTCCGTCACCGCGATGACTCGAGCTCCTCGCTCATAGAGAAATTTCGCCGTAAAGCTGCCGACATTTCCGAACCCCTGAAGCGAGACCGTTTTCCCGGCCAACGATTGTCCGAGTCGATGAAATAGACGTTCGGCAATGATCACAACTCCACGACCGGTGGCTTCTTCGCGTCCCTCGCATCCGTGCAACGCCAGCGGTTTGCCGGTCACGCACGCGGGCTGAAATCCGTGATGCTTTTGGTACTGGTTCATGAACCACGCCATGACTTGAGAGTTGGTTCCCATGTCGGGTGCCGGAATGTCCGAATTGGGCCCGACGAGATCGTGAATTTGATCGACAAATTTTCTTGTCAAGCGTTCGAGTTCCGCCTTGCTGAGGCTGCGTGGATCGACGGCAATGCCTCCCTTGGCTCCACCATAGGGAAGATCAACAACAGCGGTCTTCCAGGTCATGAGCTGGGCCAATGTCTGAACTTCGGGATCATCAACCTCGGGGTGATAACGCATTCCTCCCTTCATCGGACCGCGTGCACTATTGTGTTGCACTCGGTATCCGAGAAACGTTTCGAGATCGCCATTGTCAAGTCGGATGGGGACCTGAACTTTGATGTCGCGTTCCGGCGTGAGTAAGAGGGTGCGCATGCGATCGGGTAACCCCAAATGATCGGCCGCAATGTCGAAGTAGATGTTGGATCGAGATGGCGGATGAGTCATGCGTGTCCCTTCTGTAGGCGGATGCACATCGGAGGTCCGTTGTGGTTTTGGTATCAATCGATCAGGACGCCGGCAAACACGAGGCCCTGACTAACGGTTGGCTCGCTGTCCGCTGGCCCACTGAACCGGTGTGGAAGCGGGTGAAACGCGGCTGACTTCGGGCTTGCTGTATTCGAAGGACGGCCTGTTCCAAGGTCCCGGCACCCGCTCCATCAAAAAACTTGCGAGAAACTCGGCAACACGGCGGTGCCCTACGGGTGACCAGCGGGGAGCAGACTGAAGAAAGTTAGAATCGGGATCCTCTCCACTCGTGAGTGTCAGCGAGGCATCCGCATACTGCAACCGTCGACCGATTACGTAATTTGCGAGGCTGACGAACGGTGCACGACTGGGGAAGTAGGCGTTTTTGGAGACTCCATGACCCAATCGAGTTCCCTTTCCGCTGCTGCATCGGGCGGAGACCTGCCAAGGTTTTGGCGAGGTGATTACCGCAAGCTGAAAATGGTTGTTCGGGATCAACTGCGCCAGATCGCTGATCGGACGAAACGACTGCTGGACGATGATGTTCCCTTCCAGTTGTTCGTCACGCAGCCAGGCATAGTGGTTGTCGTTACTGTCCCGAGTGTTGGCCGATAGCTCCGCGAGTGTGCGTTTCCATTCCTGGCTTGTCGCCCAAAGGCCCCAATCGATCAGCCGGAATTGTTGCCTGAGCTTATCAATCGGTTGAGTCAGTCTCCGTGCTCCAATCAAACTAGGGTGAGGGCAGCAGAGTGGGGTTCCTTCTTTGGAACATTGGGCTCGACGTCTCATCTGTTGGTCGTCGGCGACGTCTGACCAGTCGTAATGCACCAAAACGAGATCCGGTTGCAGTGCCAGTAGACGTTGTTTAAAGAGCAGATATTCGGTCAGTGGGCATGCCCCAGGCAGTCCCGCGTTGATGATTTCCACGGCCAGATGCGACTGTGTTTGGAGCAGGTCGTGCAGCAGGCGAATGCAATGTTCGGACTCGGGAATCTCCGGCGAGAAGATTGTTTCATCGCCAAGGAGAATGATGCGATAGACATTGTCGGGCTTGGGAATAGTCACTTCTGGTCCCCGCAGGCCAGTGCTATTGGTACGGATATCGACGTGACTGCCTAAGTCCAGACCGGGCACTTTTGCCGCAGAGAGCGGTTTCAGTTCGTGATGGACGGTCCAGGAGGGAATGGATAATCCCGTGGGATCCACGGCGCCGACGGAATTCGACGGCGAACAGACAGATTTTCCCTGGACGACTTCATACGTGCGTACGACGACCTCGGCACCACAAACGATCAATGCGAGTAAGATCGTGGCACATAGCAATCGTCGAAAGAATTTCAGGCCAGCCCGGAGCATGACCGTCTCTTGGCACAAAATCGGATTTGGATGCCCGGGCTCTGCTGACCCCATCCAAAGCGCGGCATGGTAGTAGCGTTGAGAAAACCGAGCAAGAGGAGTTTCGAAACACCGTGACGGCTGCAGAATTTGTTGTGGCGATCATCGTTTTTGCCTGAAATCATCGTTTTTGCCTGAATACGGGTATTGGTTGCTGGTTGACAAATCTCACTGGCAGGCGGAGTTTCAGAAAGGTCCTCCACCGACAGGAATCGTGGTTAAAAATCAGCAGGA
>Ga0114966_10005433_pt1 | contig 10783 bp, 10 predicted proteins | sample M_130207_XF_Meta_FD_87029 | JGI IMG/M metagenome (GOLD analysis project Ga0114966, IMG submission 87029) | Freshwater microbial communities from Lake Montjoie, Canada to study carbon cycling - M_130207_XF_MetaG | ecosystem: Environmental > Aquatic > Freshwater > Lake | place: Lake Montjoie...
CGCTGGCGGAATGGGTCGCCAAGGGCGAAGCGCCCTATGACCTGTGGCCGGTCGACATTCGCCGCTTTGGCGGGGTGCATCGGTCAATCGACTATGTGCGTGACCGCACGGTAGAAGCTTACGGCAAACATTACACCATCGCTTGGCCGTCAGAAGAGATGACCTCGGCCCGCCCGACCCGCCGTTCGCCATTATATGCGCATCTGAAAGCCGCAGGCGCGTGTTTTGGCGAAAAGCTGGGGTGGGAGCGGCCGAATTGGTTTGCCGCAGATGGTGAAGCGCCGGTTGATCGCTATTCCTATCAGCGCCCCGGTTGGTTTGATGCGGTCAAGCGCGAGCATATGGCCGCACGGCAAGGGGCTGTGCTGATTGACCAATCCTCGTTTGCCAAGTTCACGCTCAAAGGCCCCGATGCTGCCAAGGCGCTCAACTGGATCGCCGCGGGCAACGTTGATAGGCCGGTGGGCAGCCTGACCTATACGCAGATGCTGAACGACCGCGGCGGGATAGAAGCCGATGTGACTGTGGCGCGTGTGGCGAGCGATGAGTTCTACATCACCACAGGCACAGGCTTTGCCACCCATGACGCCCATTGGATCACCAAGAACCTGTGCGGCGATATGCAATTGGTTGATGTCACCTCGGCCTTTGCCGTTCTAAGCCTGATGGGCCCGCAAGCGCGCGCGGTGTTGGAACGGGTCTGTGATGACGATCTGACCAACGCCAGCTTTCCCTTTGGCCGCGCGCAGCGCATTTCTGTGGCGCGCTGCCAAGTGCTGGCCTTGCGCGTGACCTATGTTGGTGAACTGGGGTGGGAGTTGCATCTGCCCAGCGAAATGGCCGTGACCGTTTATGAAGCCCTAATGGAAGCTGGCCGCGATTTGGGGCTGATGAACGCGGGCTACCGCGCCATTGAAACGCTGCGCTTGGAAAAAGGCTACCGCGCTTGGGGGTCTGACATCGGGCCAGACCATACGCCGGTCGAAGCGGGGCTGACATGGGCTGTCAAACTGAAATCTGGCCTGACGTTCAAGGGGCGTGACGCGCTGACAGCACAGTTGGAAAGCGGCGTGAAAAAGCGCCTTGCGACCTTTAGCGTGGCCGACCCTGATGTGATCTTGCTGGGCCGCGAGACGATTTATCGCAACGGCGAACGGGTCGGCTGGCTGTCCTCGGGTGGCTTTGGCCATTGGGTCGGCCACCCCATCGGCTTGGGCTATGTGCGCCGCGCGGGCGTGGATGCGGCCTATCTGGCAAGTGGGACATGGGAGCTCGAGGTGGCGTCAGAACGGGTGCCGTGTAAGGCGACGTTTGATCCGCTGTTTGACCCGACAGGGGCAAGGGTGAAGGCGTAGAACGGGCGTGATGGGGCAGCGTGTCCGGCCTAAGTGTTGCCCTCGTCGATCACCTCAATTTGGCCCGCTGCCGTCACGTGCAGTTTGGCGGGGGTGAAGGCAAGCAAAGGGCCTTGGGCCTGCATCTGCTCCAATCGGGTGCAAAAATCTTCCGGATCATTCACGTTCATATCGCGCAAAATACGCGGCGAAACATTCCACCACGCCAGCGCCAAAAGCCGCGCGCACAGCTCGGGTGCAAAACGAAAGCGGATCATCTTGGCCGGATTGCCCCCGACGATGGCATAGGGGGCAACATCCTTGACCACATTGGCCCCCCCTGCAATCACAGCCCCGTGCCCGATGCTCACCCCCGCCTTGATCGTGCAATGCGCCCCGATCCAGACATCATGGCCCATCTTGACGGGCCCGTACGTTCGCTTTGCTGGCCGACGCATGCCGCGATAGACATAGTCCGATGGAATATTGTCCGCTTTGTAATGGGGGGCATAGGAATAGGGGTTGGTGGTGACAGCCTCGAGCGGGTGGCGACCATCGAAAAGGCGCAACCCAATGGCGACGCTGCAATAACGCCCCATTTGAAGACTGCCCATTTCGAGATTTTTTTCCACCACATAGCTAAAGGCGCCCATGTGAATCAACCTGTCCGGCGCATGTCGGGTCAAGGCTTCGATCGTGCTGGATGGGGAACAACTGATGCGCTCGCCTGCTGCAAAGGGTTTAAAGCGCGCAGAGGCAAACTTGCTGATCTTAAGACGTGTCAAAAGCTGGGCTTGCGCCTCTGTCAGGGTCAATTTCATGTTTAAAAATGTCCAAAAAATGCAAACAAGCGGGTCAAATTCGTGCTCTATCCTAAGCCGCGCAGCCCCTGCGTCAAGCCTGATATGCAGCCCAAACGCTTGCCTTTTGGGGTCAATCTTTTGTGGGCTTATAGGACGCAAGACAGGCAGGTTTGGGTCTGGTCACACCCGCAGCCTACGCATCCGCACCACTTGGCCTATCAGCCCCAAGGGTGGCACGGCGCGCATCAGGTCGCGCAGCATCAAAATGTCGCCCCAGATACCCGTCCAAAACCCGTATTTGGCCGATTTCAGCGGGCTTTTCACCCCAGGCAGCCGCACCACGGCCAAAGGGGCCCCCGCTTTCAGCACCAGCGCGTTCAAGAACACCTCAAAGCCAAACTTCGGCAAGCGCTGCAACGCCTGTTCTTGCCCCGCCAGCAGATCGCGCCGCAGCGCGCGTTCGCCCGAGATATAATCCAGCCCAATCGCCCGCCACAGGCCGGGCGCATTGTCGCGCAGCGAGATCGACATGGTCGCGCGACCTTGGGTCACTGGCGTGATCAGCGCCGTCAGATGGGCGGGCGAGAGGCCCACCAGATCGGCGTCGATCAGCAAGATCACCTCCGAACGCGTCTCGGCAAAGGCGCGCGCCAAGGCCGCCGTTTTGCCGCCATTTTGCGCCAAGGTGATCAGCCGCGCTTTGGGAAAACGGCGCACCACATCCGACGTGGCATCTTTGGACCCGTCATCCACCACCAGCACGTCGTCGATCAGCGGATGATCCAGCACCGCCGCCAGCACAGCCCCGATGCGGGCCTGTTCGTTATAGGCAGGGATCACGCAGGTCAGGGTCATGGGCGCCTCCTTTGCCAAAGCAACAGCAAAACTAGAACCAACCCCACCACCAAACCCAGCGAGATGCGCCAGATCCATGTGTCCACCGCCGTATAGGCTGACCCGATGAACCAGCCAATCAGCGTGAACACCGCCGTCTTGGGCAAGGTGCCCACCACGTTATAGGCCATGTAGACAGGAAAGTTCATCCGCGCCGCACCCGAGGCCAGCATAATGGGCAGCCCCGCCGAATGGGTCCATTTGCCCACTAGAATCGTCCAGCCGCCCTTGGTGGCAAAGTGCCCTTCCAGCGCCAGTTTGCGCGCCTCTGTCATGCCCAAACGTGCCAGCCAGCGGTCAGGCAGCAGGGCAGGGCCAAGGCGACCGATCCAGTAATACATCGCATCACCGATCAAATCGCCCAGAACACAGACGGCATAGACGGCCCAGATGTTCATATAGCCCAGCTTGGCCAGATAGGCCGCAATCACCGTGACAATCGGCCCCTCGATCACGGCCATGGGCCCCACCAGCCACAGGCCGTGAGCCTGCATCAGGTGCAACGCAGCGTCTTGGGTCATCAGGGCTTGTCCTTGGCAATTTCGGCCGCTGTCATCGCATTGCCGCGCCATTCGAAGGAATTACCAGCCCAAGCGGCGCACCACAAAGCGGGCAGCATCGCATCGCGGGCGATCCATGCGGCCAGATCAGCAGGGGCGCGGGGCCAATCGCCCGCAGCTGCCAGCAGATATTCCGCGCCATACCACAGTGTCACAAAAGCAGGCAGAACCCACAGCGGCGCACCCAAGCCCACCAGCGCCAGCACTGCCAAAACCGGAAACGCCGCCCCCGCCAGCAGTTCGGGCAAGAACAGGGTCAAAAACCCCAAACGCCGCACCTTGGCCCAGCGAACCTGACGGCTCCACACCACGGCCCGCTTGCGCGCGCCAATCGGTTGTTCAAAGAACTTGCCCGGCAGACGCACCACTTTGCCCTGCGCCCGCACAACCTTGGTCGAGGCCACATCCTCGGCCATCTCACGCCCCAGCACTGCGATCCCGCCCGCCTCCTCTAGAACCTGGCGGTCCCAAAACAGCATCTTGCCCTGCGCATAGCCCTGCCCAAGACGAGAGGCTGCCATTTGCCAGCGGGCCTGAAAGCTGTTCAAGAACGCGCATTCCACCCGCGCCCAGAACCCGTCCGGCCTGATCCCGATGGGCGGAGACGACACCAACCCCGTTTGCGGCGTAAATTCAGCCATGCAGCGGCGCAGCGCATCGGGGGGCAGGATCACATTGCTGTCTGACATCAAAATGTGGTCAAAGCGCGCCGCTTTCCAGCCCTTGACCAGATTGTTCAGTTTGGGGTTGCCAGACACCTTGTCCTCCCCCGTCAACACCCGCGCTTGCACGGCAGGATGCTGCGCCATCAGCTTTTGCACCAAGGCCACGGCAGGATCATCAGGGTCAGCGGCGCAAAAGATCAGCTCAAAGGTCGGGTAATCGGCGCGAAAGGTCGACTCGAGCGTTTCTTCCAAAAAGTTCTCAACCCCGCAAATCGGGCGCAGCACGGTGACGGGCGGCAGCACCGCAGGCCCGCCCGCAGGCTTGCGCCACAGGGCCGCGAGCGCCAAGCCAACGCCCAGCCATTGCACCATCAGGCACAGACCTACGAATAGTGCCAGAATGAGGGCCAAGCCCATTGTCACGCCCTTGCCACGATCTGTCGCCGCCTCACTGTTGGGCAGCTTGTGCAAAGCCCATATGCACTGGGCTAGCGGTCATTTCCAGAGGAAGCCGTGCGGCTTGGGCGTTTTGCGCGCCATGCGCCTCCCAATCGATCAAGAGCAATCGGCCGTTCGCGGTTTCCACCAAGGCGGTGGCGTTTTCCACCCAGTCACCGCAATTGGCATATTCCACCCCGTGGTCGGCATGCAGGGCCGGCTTGTGAAAATGGCCGCAGATGATGCCATCGGCCTGGTGCTTGCGCGCCACATCGGACAGACGCTCTTCAAACGCATCACAGGCGCGCACGATGTCATTAAAGCGTTTCACCACCCGTTCGGCCAAGTTTGATTTGGGAAGGCCCCTGCGTTGCCTGCGGGTATTGATCCAACCAATCAATCCGCGCATGCCGCTATCAAGCCGTGTCGATAGGCGTGAAAGTTTGGGAAACCGCGCATCGAACAGATCTGTCTCGTCGCCATGCACCACCAGATAGCGGCGTCCATCGGCGGCCTTATGCAAAATACGGTCGTGGATTTCAACGCCCAGCATAGATTGCCCGATGAAGCGGCGAAAGAAGGCGTCATGGTTGCCGGGGGTAAAGACCAAACGCGCCCCTTGGCGGGCGCGGTCAAACAAAATCGCCAGCACCTGCTGCTGCGCCGCTGTCCAATGCACGCCCAGGGGCAGCCAAGTGTCGATGATATCGCCCACCAGATAGATCACATCCGCCGTATGGGACTGCAAGAAAGACAACAGAAGATCATCGCGGCAGGCCCGGGATCCAAGATGCAGGTCTGACAGGAACAGCACCGGAAAGTGTCGTGCAGGCTGCGTTGTGGGGGCAGGGGTGACCAACGCGCCCGCAGGCAAAAAATCGGCAGGGTGAATGCTCATCTGATCGTCCCCTTCCGGTGCGCCCTTTTGGGCTTTGCTTCCTAAGCGGCGAGCTTTGACGCTTCCGCCCCAGCTTTGCCGCCCTTTTGAGGGATTGCGTAAAGTGTTTCTGCAACGGCGATGTGACAGTTATCCCCAATTTTGACGCAACACCTTGCGTTGGATCAAGCCGCACCCCCCAAGAGTTGCGCATGAATCGGCTGCAGTGGGCGGGCATTTTGCCTAATGCTGCACCTGCAGCAAAACAGCGCGCTTCAGGCCAGCATCTGCTCTGCCATTTGGCAGGCCATGGTGACAAAGCGGGTTTGGCGTCCTTCTGCCCCGTCTTCGGACAGGCGCGGCACGATCCAGCCCACATAGCTTAAGGCGCGCAGGGTTTGGAACAGGGACAGTTCGGTCAGATCGATAGGGCGGGTCGCCAGATAGCCTTGCACAAAGGCCGCTTGCAGCGGGACAGGGTCCGCCTCGCGCAGGATAAAGTTCAAGACGGTCGCCATGTCGAACAAGCGATAGCCAAAGCCACCATCGTCAAAGTCGATCAAATGTGGACCGCCGGGGCCAATCAGCACGTTTTCTTGTACCAGATCGGCGTGGATCAAGCCATAATCCGGCCCTTTCAGCGCTGAAAGTCGCGCAAGGGCATGGTGGCGTGCTTGGGTCAGCAGGGCGGCTTGTGCGGCGGTAAGTTGCGGATTTTCCCAAAAGCGACCCCACAGTGGGGCCGCGCCCAACAGCCCTTGGGCATCCCAGACGGGGCGGTCAAAGCTGGGTGGCGGCGTCCACGCATCACTTTTCAGATGCAACTGCGCCATGGCCCTCCCTAAAGACCGATAAGCCGGCACCCCCGCTACCAGCGGGTTCAAGCGCCCGCCAAGGCACATAGGGACCCCGTCCAGCCAGCCCAGAACATCGACGATCTGCCCACCCACCGCGTGACAGAGCGCGCCGTCCAGCGCAGGGCGTGGGCGGGGCACAGACAGGCCGCGCTCTGCCAAAGCCGCCATCCATTCCAGTTCCGACAATAGCTGCGCTGCGCTGCGCATTCCGCGCCGATGTAGGCGCAGGGCAAGGGGCTGTGGCGCGTCGATCCGGTAGACAAGGTTTTCGCGTGCAGCAACAAGCGTGGCTGCAAACCCCTGCAGCCCCCACATGGGCAAGGCTTGCGCCAAGATGTCGCTCATAGCGGGTTTGAACGGCTAAGGGCGAAGGGGCATTGGTCTGTCTTAGGCCTTGTCATCTGCCGCTTTACCCAAGTTTGCGCCCATAAAGTCTGGGCAGGCTTAGTCTTCGCCGTCCTCATCAGACCTCAGCAGGCCCATAATCTCGCGCTTCATGGCGATAAAGGCCGGGTCCAGCACAATGTCGCCCAAGCGCGGGCGGGCAAAGGGCACGGGCAAAACCTTGCGGATCTGGCCCGGTCGGCCTGACATCACAAAGACACGGTCGGCCAACAAAATCGCCTCTTCGATGTCATGGGTGACGAAAAGCACCGTCTTTTGGCTGTGATCCCAAACCCGCAGCAACAAGCGTTGCATCGAATGGCGGGTTTGGCTGTCGAGCGCGCCGAAGGGTTCATCCATCAGCAAGACCGCCGGATCATTGGCCAAAGCCCGCGCAATCGCCACGCGCTGCTTCATGCCGCCCGACAGTTGGGCAGGGTAGTGATCGGCAAAGCCTGCAAGGCCAACCTCGCCCAAATAGTGTGTCACCAGACGGTTGCGCTCGTCCTCGGGCAAGCCACGGCGGCGCGGGCCATAGGCCACGTTCTGCGCCACAGTCAGCCACGGAAACAGCGTGTAGCTTTGAAACACCATGCCCCGATCAGGCCCCGGCCCATCCACAGGCGCACCGCCCACAGTGATAGCGCCCCCCGTGCGATCCTCTAGCCCGGCAATCAGATACAGCAGGCTCGATTTGCCACAACCCGAAGGCCCCACAATCACGGCAAATTCGTTGGGCTTCACATCGAGTGAGATGCCATCCAGCGCCAGCACGGTCTTTTCGCCCGACCCATAGCGCAGGGTGACGTTGGAAACGGTGATATCTGCAGATTGTGTCATGTCAGGCCGCCCACGGGGCCACAAGGCGGCGCAGCAGTCTAAAGCCCTGATCGGTGATCAGCCCCAGAATACCAATCATCGCGATGGCTAGAAAAATGATGTCGACCTGAAAACCGCGCATGGCCTTCAGCGAAATATACCCCAAGCCCGACTTGGCCGCGACCAGTTCGGCCACCACCAGATAAGTCCAAGCCCAACCGACCGTCACCCGTAGAATATCCAGCACCGCCGGAAGGCTGGCGGGAAAAACAATATGGCGCACCGTGGTCGAGCGCTTGGTGCCCAAAGTATAGGCCGCATTGACCAAATCGCGCGGCACAGAGCGCGCCGCATCAGCAATCATGACGAGTTGCTGAAAGAAGGTGCCAAAGATAATCACCGACACGCGCTGCTCAATCCCGATGCCGATCCACAAGATAAACAGCGGCACGAAAGACGTGACGGGCAAATACCGGATAAAGTTCACCAAAGGGTCCAGCGCCGCCTGCACCGCCTTATAGGTGCCCATGTACAGCCCCAAAGGCACCGCCACGACCGAAGAAATCACAAAGCCCACCAGCACCACTTGGGCAGAGGCGGCGGTGTGCATCAGCAACGACCCGTCCGCAATCAAACGCCCCGCTGTCATCAGTACTTTGCCGGGGGCGGGCAAGAACATTTCTGGCACCCGCCCGCCGTAGGTTAGCAGCATCCAGCCGCCGATGACCAAGGCCCAAACGGCAGCGCCCAAGCTGATGGTCAGCGCCAAAGAGATGGGCCTGTAGGGCACGAAGGACTTGGAGAGCGGTTTTTCGGACACGGGAAGACCTTTATGTAAACGGGTCGGGGGTTTGCGCCCCGACCCGTTGCTAGATTGCTTAAACGCTTATTGGTTCAGGAACGAGGTGTCGACCAGCTGGTCATAAGTCACATCCATGTGCAACTTGCCCAAACCGCCCCAAATCTCGCCACCCAAGGTGACAAGCTTGCCCGATTCGCCCGCTGCACCATCCTTAAAGAATTCGGCGTTGCGTTCTTTGCCATAGAACTGCACACCCGCGGCAGAGGCTGCGAAATCCTTGGGGTCAGACAGCCAACCGCCCACACCCGCTGCCATGATTTCGTAAGCTTTGTCTTGGTTTGCAAGCAAATATTCATGTGCTTTTTCAAGACCTGCCACCAGGGCTTTGACATCCTCGGGTTGCTTTTCGATCACATCGCAGCTCAGCGCAATGACGTCCACGATCAGGCCCGGCGTTTGGTCAGATGACACCAGCACCTTGCCGACCTTTTGTTCCTTGGCCAGCGTCAGATGCGGCTCCCAAGTTACGGCGACACCGATTTGCCCCGCCATAAAGGCCGCAGCGGCATCATCTGCCGTCATGTTGACGATGCTGACGTCTTTTTCCGTCATGCCCGCCTGTTTGAGCAGAATGTTGAACCAGAACTGGCTGACCGAGCCTTCGTTCATGCCCACTTCGCGCCCCTTGAGGTCAGCGATGGAGTTGACATCCGCAGGGGCCAAAATGCCGTCACCGCCATGGCTGTCATCCAGCGCGTACACGGCTTTGAAGCACATCTCGTCCGAGCGGTATTTCATGATCTCGTCAATCGTGGCCGCCGTGCCCTGCAAGTCGCCGCTTGCGACACCTGCCATGGTCAAGGATGCTTCCTCGATGATCTGCGGATCAACGGTCAGGCCGGCGTCGGTGAAATATCCCAGTTCTTTGGCCAAAAAGATTTCGCCGTAGCCGACCCAAGTGGTCATGCCCAGCTTAATTTCGCCAGCTGTTGCAGCCCCCGAAAGGCCCACAACTGCGGCCAGTGTCAGGCCGGACAGGATAGATACTTTCATCGTCAAATACTCCCCTAAGATGGCCCGATGGGCCTTTTTGCAAAACCCAAGCAAACACGCTTTCAGCGTCAGTTCAATCACGGATTTGCCCAAGGCTGTCTAGGCTTTGTTAACACGGGACTTTGCTAAAAACTTAGGCAACCTGCGTGGTTATGCGATCTAAGGGCTTTCGCAGGGCCACGATGCGCCGTTAGACTGGCGGCAGAGGTGCATCATGCCAATAGACCAACTCTTTTCCCTATCGGGCCGCACCGCCATGGTGACAGGGGCCAGCCGAGGTTTGGGTGCTGCCATGGCGCTGGCCTTGGGGCAGGCGGGGGCTGATCTGGTGATCACCGCGCGCAGTTTGGCGGCACTTGAGGTGACGGCCACGCAAATCCGCGCTTTGGGGCGCAAGGTGACGCTGCTGGCTTTGGATCAGACCGATACCGAGACGTTAGAGCCTGCTTTGCACGCCCTGCCCATCGACATCTTGGTCAACAACGCAGGCGTGGAACACGTCGCCCCCTCAACCGAGGTGACGCCCGCCCTTTGGGACCATATCGTTGACACCAACCTGAAGGGTGCTTTCTTCACCACACAGGCCGTGGCCAAGGGGATGCTGGCGCGGGGGCGGGGTGCGGTGATCAACCTCGCCTCGCTGACTTCGTTTGTCGGTGTGCCTACGGCCACGCCTTACGGGTCTTCAAAGTCGGGCCTGTTGGGCATGACACGCGCACTGTCCACCGAATGGGCAGCGCGCGGGGTGCGGGTGAATGCCATCGCACCGGGCTATTTTCGCACCGATCTGACGGAAGCTTTCTACCAAGATCACGCTTGGGCCGCTGCCATGCAGGCCAAAATCCCACAGGGCCGTTTTGGTGTGGGCGCAGATTTGGCGGGGGCGGTGGTGTTCTTGGCGTCAGACGCTTCGGCCTATATCACGGGGCAATGTTTGGGGATTGATGGCGGATATTTGTCATCTATTTAAGGGGTTAGACGATGTCGACTGTCACGGTTGTTAAACTTGCAGGCCTGTCGCGCATGGAACGTGACGCCTTGCTGCAACGCTCCTCTGCCGATCTCACCAGCTTTTTTGACACGGTGCGCCCGATCATCGCCGCTGTGCGGGATGAGGGCGATGTGGCACTGGCGCACTACGGCGCAGCGCTTGACGGCGCTGTGGGCCTGCGCCCCGATGCGCTCAAAGCCAGCGCTGCCGAGTTTGATGCGGCCTTTGCCACGCTTGACCCTGAGTTGACCGAAACAATCCGCTGGGCCATCGACAACATCCGCTCGTTTCATGAAGAACAACTGC
>Ga0114966_10005434_pt1 | contig 10782 bp, 8 predicted proteins | sample M_130207_XF_Meta_FD_87029 | JGI IMG/M metagenome (GOLD analysis project Ga0114966, IMG submission 87029) | Freshwater microbial communities from Lake Montjoie, Canada to study carbon cycling - M_130207_XF_MetaG | ecosystem: Environmental > Aquatic > Freshwater > Lake | place: Lake Montjoie...
ATCGCCCCGGTGGGGAATTCACCGCGAATGGGCTTGTGCTCGCCGCCCAGAAAATAGTCACCCGGGCGGTAGGGGGAAGTGGCCGTGTAGAAGATCTCGCCTTCATCCCGCGCCGCCACATAGAGCAGCTTCGACTGGGGACTAAAGCTGGGGGCAAACCAGTTGGTACCGCCTGGCGCGGCGGGCCAAACAGCGACACCGGCTTCGGTGGGGGTTGTCCCCGGGTTGCGCACAGGCCGGCCTTTGGCATCGATCTCCTTCGCCCAGGTCTGTTTGGCGAAAGGCCGGGCGAGGAGGAATTCGCCGGTTTCACGATCCAGCAGGTAAAAGAAGGCATTGCGGTTGGCATGCATCAGGAGCTTACGCTGGCGTCCACGATACTCGGCGTCGAACAGGACCGGCGTCTCAGTGGCGTCGTAATCGAGCACGTCGTGGGGCGTGAACTGGAAGTGCCACTTGCGCTCGCCGGTACGGACATCGAGCGCAACTACGGAATCGGAATAGAGGTTATCACCTTTGCGAACGTCGCCGTTGTAGTCAGGGCCAGGGTTGCCGGTCCCCCAGTAGACAAGGTTGAGGTCGGGGTCGTAAGCACCGGTCACCCAGGTGGTGGCACCGCCGGTCTTCCAGGAATCGCCGGACCAGCTTGCGGCGTTGGGGTCGCCCGGGCCTGCGGTGGTGTAGAAGCGCCAGGCTAACTTGCCGGTGGCGGTATCGTAGGCATCAATAAAGCCCCTTGCGCCGTACTCCCCTCCGGCCATGCCGACGATGATCTTGTCGCGGGCCACGATGGGCGCAGACGTGGAGCCGTACCCTTCGAGGTAATTGGCCATGCGGGTTTTCCAGAGAAGGCGTCCGGAGCGGGCATCGAGTGCGAAGACATACGCGTCCACCGGAGACATGAAGAGCCGGTCGCCGAGGATGGCGAGACCTCGATTGACCTGGCCGCAACAAACGATGACCTTCGGGGGGAGCTTATAGTCGAACTGCCAGAGCTTGCGTCCGGTGGCGGCATCGAGCGCGATGACGTCGTTGGGCGAACGCGTCAGGTACATGATGCCGTCAACGACCAGGGGCGTGGATTCCCCGTTGTGGGTGGTCCTCATCTGGTACATCCAGCGGGGCTGGAGGCGGCCGACGGTAGAGGCGTTGATCTGGTTGAGGCTGCTGTGCTGGTGTGCGGCGAAGTTCCCGGAGTACGTGAGCCAGTTTTGTGGCTCACGGTCGGCGGCGACGAGGCGGTCGAATGTTACCGGATTTGGGTTTACCGGATTTGGGTTTACCGGATTTGGGTTTACCTGGGCAGCCAGGGTGGTGGCGCAGAGGGCCAGCAGGGTGAGTTTCAGGAATTGCATCTTATTTATTGGCCGCCCGGAGAGAACTGAGATATGCGATCAGGTTATTGAGGTCCGTTGGCGAAAGCTTGCCGTAGGAAGGCATCAGGGAAGAATCGAGGCGCTGGTATTCGACCAGGCTGGACTTTCGGAACGAATGGAGGCGTTCATCGGCGTCGCGAAGCTGCAGAGAGTAGTCATCTTCGTTCAGGCGGAGGCCGCGGAAAAGCTGTCCGGCTTTGGTTTGTGCGGTGGTACCCACGTATTCGCGGGCGATATAGGCATCGGGCGTGACCAGGGCGTCCCGCAGGAATTTGAGGGAGCGGCGCAGGCCAATACTGTCGAGGGGCGGACCAAGACTCCCGCCTTTCGCCTGACCGCCGTTCACTTGGATCGAGTGGCAACGGGCACAGCCCGTATTGCGGTAGACGAGGGCTCCGGCGGCGGCATCACCGGTGGCTTTTTCCAGGGCTCCGGCGGCCCCCAGACTGCGGACCCAGGTGACGAGGAGGCGGATGTCCGCGACCGGGAGGCGGGAGGGCGGCATTTCGGTGCCGGGGACGCCGGTTTGAATCACGCGGAGGAGATCGTCATCGGTGCGGCTGAGCCGGTATTGGCCTGTGGTGAGGTTGACGCCACGACCGCCTTCTCCATCCGGACCATGGCAGTGGGCACAGTGGCCCAGATAGAACTGTCGACCCTGCTGCCCGGCAGGAGACTGCGCCAGGGCGACTGCAGCCCAAAGCCAGAGCACCATCCTTCGGGTTGTTACTGCCTGCCGCCACCAACCGACAACTGTCATAAGCTGGAAAGTTTACCACGCTTCGCCTGCAATTCGAAATCGGCTGGCTGTGGCCTAAACAGGAACTGGTTCATGCTGGTGCCGTCCGCTTCCGCAAGTTTCTCGATTGCAGCCTTTAGCGAAATGGGTAACCACACCGCCGATTTCGAATGTGGCGCTCCTGATGGCGCGTTCCGGCGTTCCGGCTGTCAGAAATCGATGCTATTCTTCTCACATGAGCGGCTTGGGCGAACAGATCGTCGAGCAGATCAGCGCCGTACCTGAAGGCCGATATCTGACTGCCAAAGAGTTGCTGCATCTGGGGAACCGCGCTGCGGTTGACCAGGCACTCTCCCGACTGGCCAGGCGCGGCCAGCTCATTCGTGTGGGGCGCGGATTGTACGTGCAGCCGATACAAGGTCTGTTCGGCTACCGCCCTCCTGCCGCTTCAAAAACGGTCGAGGCTTTGGGTGCACAGCGAGGCGAAACGGTGGTTCGGCACGGTGCAGCCGCAGCGAACGCGCTTGGGCTGACAACACAGATGCCAGTCCGCGAAGTCTATCTGACTTCCAGGCGCAGTCGCGAACTCAAACTGGGAGCTCAGACCGTTGCACTCCGTCATGCGCCGGCGTGGCAACTGGTTCTGCCCGGTTCCGTCGCTGGAGATGTTGTGCGGGCACTGGCGTGGCTGGGAAAGGAACGCGCGAAGTCTGCGGGCGAGTCGATCGCAAAGCGGCTCTCCGAAAGCGAACGTACGGCTCTACTGTCCATGCGGGGCCGTCTTCCGACGTGGATCGCGCAGCAGGTGAGCGGCTTCGAAGCCCGTGGCTAACTTCCTTCAGCTGCTACCGGATGACCGCCGGGAGGCGTTAGATGTGGCGGCGGCGAGATCGGGCCGACCACCGCATCTGCTGGAGCAGGGTGTCTGGGTCGTCTGGGCTCTTGATGTGCTTTTTTAATCGTCGTTCGGCAAGCATCTTGTGTTCAAGGGCGGAACCTCGCTGTCGAAGGCGTTCCAGATCATCCGACGCTTTTCGGAAGACGGCTCTCTTTCAGAAAACGCCGATCACGTGGGATATTCGTGCGCTTGCACCCGAGTTGACAGGCGAAGGCACCGAACCGCTCCCGCAAAATCCCAGTCAGGAAAAGCGTTGGACGAAAGAGATCCGAAAGCGCTTGCCGCTCCAAATCGCTGAACAGATTGTTCCGGCAATCGGTGCCGCTCTCGCTGCGCAGGATTTGGAGGCGGATCTTTTGCAAGAAAGCGAACGGTTTTATATCCGGTATCCGGCTTTGACAGCAGGAACCGGATACGTGCGGCCTGAGATCCTCCTCGAGTTTGGAGCAAGATCCACCGGAGAGCCCAGCGATGTCAGAACCGTCGTAGCTGATGCCGCAGCGTTTCTTCCCGGCGTGGTGTTCCCAACGGCCAGTCCAGGAACCATGCGTCCGGAGCGGACGTTCTGGGAGAAAGCCCCTGCGATGCATGTGTACTGCGCGCAAGGCGCGTTCCGAGGCGGCAATCTCTTTTCCCGTCATTGGCACGACATCACACGTCTCGACGCAGCCGGCTTTGTTGACGCCGCGATCCGAGACCCGGAAGTTGGACTGGCGGTGGCTCGGCACAAAGCGCGCGGCTGCGCTCAGCCAATGTGGCGGTAGAAGGCGAACAGGCGCAGAACATGTTGCTCGCCGCCGATATCAAGCGCTTCCTCGAACGTCCCGCCGAAGTCCAGAAGGGCATTCTCCCCCCCCGATGCGCCCCCGGGTGCCCCGATCGGTGAAGGCGTTATGGCTTGGCTGGCCCTGCCACCTCGCCGCTAAACAGCCCCCGCAACTCGGACGTCTCGCTCCCTTTATACTGGTCGTTTGTCTCAGGATTCCCTTTCTCCAGCGCCGGGTGCGCCTTCTCAGGGCGGCAGTTATTGGTCGCTTCTCACCAATGGCCGTTTTGAGGCCTTTCTCTGGACCCAGTTTCTCGGCGCGTTCAACGACAATCTGTACAAGATGATCGTCTCGCTCGTGGCCGTCCGCGCGGCTGCAGAAGCGGGCGGTGGCAAGTATCTGGCACTGGCCGGTGCCGTCTTCGTCCTGCCCTTTCTTCTTTTTGCCGGATACGCCGGACAACTTGCCGACCGGTACTCGAAGTCAAAGGTTCTTCAGGTAACCAAGAGCTTCGAGATCGTGACCATGCTGATCGGCATCGGCGCACTCGTCAGCGGTCGCATCGAATACCTGCTCATCGTACTCTTCCTGCTGGCAACGCAGGCCAACTTCTTCAGTCCCGCCAAGTACGGCTTTCTGCCGGAAGTGATTGACGAAGCCGGCATCTCCCGAGCCAACGGGCTGCTCGAATTGACGACCTTTGTCGCCATCGTCATCGGCACCAGTTTCGGCACCTTCCTCTATTCCACCTGGAAGGATGCGCCGATCCTGATGGGCGGCACACTTCTGGGCCTCGCCATCATCGGCAGCCTCTTGAGTCTTTTCATCCAAAAAGTGCCCGCCTCAGGTTCCACCGAACCCTTCCACTGGAACCCGTTCCACGAAATCGTAGAGGGCACAAAGGAACTGGCAAAGGACCGGATGCAGGCGCTCTCCGTAATCGGGATCTCCTGGTTCTGGTTCATTGGAGCCCTGCTGCAGATGGCCTTGCTGCTGATGGGCAAGGAAGGTCTGCACGCTACGGACAACGAGATCGGCTTTCTGGTGACGGCCCTGTCGCTGGGAATTGGCCTCGGCAGCATCGCGGCGGGAAGCCTCTGCGGAAGCCGCCTCGAAGTCGGCCTGGCCCCCATGGGCGGCCTTCTCATGGGTCTCGCTACCGTAGGCCTCGGACTCTCCACGGCTCACGAAACGGCCATGTTCTGGCTTCTCTTCGTAGGCGTTGCCGGGGGGCTGTTCGTTGTGCCCCTCAACGCCTGGCTGCAGGAAAAGTCTGCCGTCCGCGAAAAGGGCCGCATCATGGCCACCAATAACTTCGCCAACATGGTGGGCGTCATCCTCGCGTCAGCCTGCCTCTGGTTATTCCACGACCTGCTCGGTATCAAAGCGGGCTGGATTATCGCCGGAACAGGCGTCCTCATGGCCGTAAGCTCCGTTTTTGTCGCCCGCGAAATGCCGCTTTTTGCGGTCCGCTTCGTCCTGCGGGTTCTCAGCTGGATTTTCTTTGACGTCCGGCTGGAGGGCGGAGAACACATCCCCAAAACAGGCGGCGGTCTGCTCGCGTCGAACCACATCTCCTACGCCGATTCCGTCTTCGTCGGGCTGTGTACGCCCCGCGTGGTCCGCTTCGTCATGTGGAAGCCCATCTATGACATACCTGTAGCAAAAACGGTCTTTGACTGGCTGGAAGCGATCCCGATCGACGCCTCCTCGCCGAAGCCCACCATCCGCGCTCTCCGCGCCGCCCGCAGCGTCGTCGAGTCCGGCCAGCTGGTGGCCATGTTCCCCGAAGGCTCCATCACCCGTGATGGGGAAATGCAGAAGTTCGAGCGAGGCTTCGAAAGAATGGCCGTGCCCGGGTTACCCATCTTCCCGATCCACATTGAAGGCCTCTGGGGTCACCCCCTCAGCTGCAAAGGCGGAGCGCTGATGAAGAGCTGGGAGAAGGTCTGGCGCCCCGTTGTACGCATTCGTGTAGGCCCACCCCTCGACGGTTCCGCCACCCCGGACGAACTGCGCGAAGCCGTCGAACGCCTCGCAAAATAGCTTCAAAACCCAAATAGCTTCAAACAGCAAAAAGGGCGACCCTTTCGGGTCGCCCTTTTTGCTCCTGTTTTCGTTTAGCTTAATTCGCCAGTTCGATTTCCAGCCGCTTCTTTTCCAGATCAATCTTCGTAATCCGGAAACTGCGAACCTGGCCGGTCTTAGGCGCTTCGCGACGCGGAGCCGCATCGGCCACCGCACCACCACCAGACCCCATACCCTTCCAGCGTGCCGCCAGAAGATTCGAAATCGCCCCAATATCGGCCACCGGCGCCGCGTTGGTTTCCTTCTTGCTTTCCTGCTCCGCGATGCTGAAGTGGGCGTGCACACCTTCACCCAGATCCACATTCACCCGGTTGCCCTTCACGTCGGAAATGCGGCCAGTTACCACATCGCCTTCCTTGTTGGCTTCCAGATATTCGTCCATCGAGGTTGGCAGCAACTGCTTCATGCCGAGGCGGAGCCGGCGCTTTTCGCGGTCACACTCCAGAACCTGAGCCTTCACAACCTGGCCAACCTGCAACTCGTCCTTGGGATGGTTGATCCGCTTCTCGTGAACGATATCGCCCACGTGGATCATCCCTTCCACCTCCGGCGTCACCTGCACAAACGCGCCGAACTGCTTCAGTTGCGTAATCGCACCTTCCACCACCGAGCCCACCGGATACTGCGCCACAACTTCTTCCCACGGATCGCCCATGGTCTGCTTCAGGCCCAGCGAAATTCGCTTGTCCTCGATGGTGACACCGAGCACCACCACTTCCACCAGTTCACCCGGCTTCAACATGTCGGAAGGTTTACGCACCTTCTTCGACCACGACATCTCCGAGAGGTGGATCAGGCCATCGAGGCCCGGTTCCAGTTCCACGAACGCGCCGAAATCAGTGGTCCGCGCAACCGTACCCTTCACGCGCTCGCCCACAGAGTACTTCGCCGCCGCTGTCGACCACGGGTCGGGCTGCAACTGCTTCAGCCCCAGCGAGACGCGCTTCTTCGCAACATCCACCTTCAGCAGCAGGACGTTCAGCGTTTGGCCAACCGTCAAGACATCAGCCGGCTTGTTCACCCGGCCCCACGAAATGTCGGCCACGTGCAGCATGCCGTCAATCCCGCCGATATCGACGAAGGCACCGTAATCCAGCAGACTGCGGACCGTACCTTCCACCACTGCGCCCGTTTCAAGCGCCGAAAAACGACCTTCACGGGCCTTCGCACGTTCTTCTTCCAGGACCGCGCGACGGTCCACCACAATATCTTCTTTTTCGGTGTCGAGCTTAATCACGCGGCAGGCGATTTCCTGGCCCACCAGCGTGCCCATCTCGGGAACGTCACGGGCTCCGGAGCGCGAAGCGGGCATAAAGGCACGCATTCCCACATCCACCGAGAGACCACCCTTAACGACACCAGTCACCACGCCCGAAATCGTTAGCTTTTCGTCGAAAGCCTTCTGCAGTCCGGACCAGTCCTTCGGACGCTCCACCTGAATCAATGAAAGCTTGATGTAGCCTTCTTCATCGCGACCGTTCATCTGCACGCGAACAGTGTCGCCCGCTTTGAGTTCGATGAGGCCTTTTTCGTCGCGCAGCAGCGTGGCGTCCAGAACACCTTCGGTCTTTTGGCCGACATCAAAGAACACGCGGCCCTCAGAAACAGTAACTACCGTGGCGGCAATTGTCTTGCCGTCCTGGCTTCTGGTGTCTTGCGACTTGGCAGCCTGCACTTCCTGCGCGTGACTCTGTTCGAACTCGTTGAGGATGTCGCCAAAAGAGCTCTCTGTCGAGGAGGCTTCGAGCTCTTCCTGTTCGCGAGGATCTTCCTCGTGAAGGGGCGTGATAGGAGTGGACATATGGGGATTTCGACTTTTATTGTGCCATACGCGTTACGAGGGATTGTGTGCGGCCCAATTGGGGCAAAGGGGATTCCTTAGAATAGAGCGTTCTTAATGCCGCATACGGCTGCGAATACGCTTCGTCAGCTTTTCCATCTCGTCCAGCTTTTTCAGCAGCGCCAGTGACAGCACAAACCGGTCGCTCTTTTCCAGTTCCAGCTGAAACTCTGCCGACAGACGCGCCAGTTCCCCGGCATCTTTCACGTTCTGGTCGTAGTCTGCCTTCAGGATCTCGTCGCGCTGTAATTTCCCATTCGGCAGACGTGTTTCCGGGGGGGCCTGGCGCGGGAACTGGTTCTCCTGCGCCTGCTGCCCGGAGGCCTGTTTTACTGCAAGCAGCGCAGGGCTAACGGCTGCCAGGGCTCGAATCACGCCGGAACGCCTTGAAAAACGGCTCACAACGCTATCATAGACGGTAGATGAAAGACGTTTATGTCGGCATCATCGGGCTCGGCAATGTTGGCTCGGGTGCGCTGACCATTCTCAATAAAAACGCGGAGCAGATCTCGCAGAAGCTGGGTTTCAATCTGCGCGTTGCGGCAGTCTGCAGCCGAAGTGTGGCCACCAAAGAGCCGGACGGGATTCCGGCGGACGCTCTGCGAACCACCGACTGGCGTGAAGTCGTGGCGCACCCTCAGGTCGATGTCATTGCGGAACTCGTCGGAGGGACTACCGTTGCCCGCGAAATTCTGGACGGTGCCATTGCCGCCGGCAAGTCGATCGTTACCGCCAACAAGGAACTCATGGCGCTGGAAGGCGCCGAGATCTGGGACCGCGCCATCAAGGCCCGCATCAATCTGGCCATGGAAGCCAGCGTGGCCGGGGGCATTCCGATTCACGCCGTCCTCCGCGAAGGCATTTCCGGAGACCGCGTCGTTGCGCTGGCCGGTATTCTGAACGGCACCAGTAATTTCATCCTCACAGAAATGGAACGGCGCGGGGCCTCGTTCGACAGTGTTCTGGCTGAAGCCCAGGCCCTCGGGTATGCCGAGGCCGATCCCTCTGCCGACGTTGACGGTTACGACGCACGTTCCAAACTGGCCCTGCTCTCGGCCCTTGCCTTTGGCGAACGCATCACCCCCGGTGACATTTACGTCGAAGGTATTCGCCGCATCACCTGTCTCGACTTTGACTACGCCCACCAGCTCGGCCACACCATCCGTCTGGTCTGCTCGGCCGAACAGACCCCCGGAGGCCTGCTGCTCTCCGTGCGCCCCGCCCTCATTCCACAGTCGGCAATTCTCGCCGGGGTTCGCGGTGCCTACAACGCCGTTTGGGTCAAAGGTCAGTTTGGCCAGGACACTTTCTACTATGGCCGCGGCGCCGGTCCCAATCCCACCGGTGTCGCCGTTGTCAGCGATCTGATGCGGGTCGCCCGCGAAATTCGCAGTGGTAGTCCGGAACGCGTGTCTCCCTTCGCCCACGAACGTCTTGGCGAGTACCAGCCAGTGCCCATCACTTTGCAGCGCAGGCCCTGGTACCTCCGCTTCCGCGTCAACGATCGCCCTGGAATTATTGCGGAACTCGCGGGCATTCTCGCCTCCAGGCAGATCGGTCTGGAGGCCGTGCTCCAGCTCCCCAGTGACACCAAGGACGACCTCCCTTTCGTCATCACCCTGGAACCCTCCAGTGAACAGTCCGTTCGCGACGCGGTGGACCACATGAGCCGCCTCGACTTCCTCCGGGAGCCGCCGCTCGCGTTGCCCATGGAACCGCCCCTGTGATCCGGTTCACCCCTTAGCCGCTCCTCTGCATGAAGTTTCTTTCCATCTGCGCGTTACTGAGTCTGGCTGCCGTGACTGGCAACGCTGCGGACTGGAAAGGACTCAAGCCTCAGGGCTACGTCAGCGATTACGCAGGTGTTATCGACCCCCGCAGCCGTGCGGCCCTTGAAAGCTATGCAGCCCGGGTCGAGAAGGCGACCGGAGCCCAGCTGGCGTTTGTCATTATTCCCTCCCTTGATGGGCAGCCGATTGAAGATGTCGGCAACGATATCTTTCGAAGCCTGGGGGTTGGGCGTAAAAAAGAAGACGATGGTGCCATGGTCCTGCTCGCTGTCGCCGAGCGCCATTCCCGGCTCGAAGTCGGGGGAGGCCTCGGTGAGGCTGTTCCGGACTCCATGGCGGGCCTTCTCCTTGATGACATGCGCCCCGCTCTCCGGGAAGGTGACTACGGTGTCGCCATGCTCATGGCCGCCGAGCGCCTCGGTTCCACCCTCGCCAAAGCAAAAAATGTCGAGATCCCGCCTCCCGACCGCAGCCGGAATGTCGAGCGCCAAACCCGCGACAGCATTCCCTGGCCACTCATTTTTCTGGGTATCTTCCTGTTGGTCATGTTCCTTCGCCGTGGGGGTGGAGGCAGGCACTCCGGTGGTGGTGGTGGTGGTGGTGGTGGTGGTGGCGGGGGAGGCTTCTGGGCGGGCCTGCTCCTCGGCCAGTTGCTGAGCGGGTCCGGGCGTCGCGATGGCGGCTCCTACGGTGGCGGTGGCGGTTTCGGCGGCTACGACTCCGGCGGCTCCGACGGCGGCTTCGGTGGTTTTGGCGGGGGAGACTCCGGCGGCGGGGGAGCGTCATCCGATTGGTAACCATGCGAGGGGAAACGATAGAATGACCATTGGCGTGCCAGTTACCGAAACAGCTCCCGACAAGACGCTCACCGAACTGGTCGACAAGCTGCGTGCTGCCTTCGGCCCCGACCTCGTATCCGTTATCCTCTACGGGTCCGCTGCCACCGGTGACTACCAACGAAAGTTCTCTGATTTCAATATCCTGTGTGTCCTCGCGGAGATCACTCCAAAGCAACTGGGCGCCTCAGAGCCCGTGGTCCGTTGGTGGCGCGAAAAAGGTAATCCTTCGCCGCTCCTGCTGAGTTCCGAAGAAGTTTTGAACTCCACCGATTGTTTTCCCATCGAATTTCACGACATCCGCGAACACCATCGCGTCTTGTTTGGCGAAGACGTAACCGTCGGTATGCAGATCTCGGACAACTTCTATCGCGCCCAGGTGGAGCACGATTTAAGGGCCAAACTCCTCCGCCTGCGGCAGAAGGCCTCCGGTATACTTTCGGATACA
>Ga0114966_10005436_pt1 | contig 10781 bp, 9 predicted proteins | sample M_130207_XF_Meta_FD_87029 | JGI IMG/M metagenome (GOLD analysis project Ga0114966, IMG submission 87029) | Freshwater microbial communities from Lake Montjoie, Canada to study carbon cycling - M_130207_XF_MetaG | ecosystem: Environmental > Aquatic > Freshwater > Lake | place: Lake Montjoie...
GATATTTGCCACCTATCAAGAGTTGCGAAAACCCAATGCAGATGCCATTGCCGACCTTGCAAAACAAAATTTTATTGAAATGCGAGACAAAGTTGGTGATTTAACGTTTTTACACAGAAAACAAGTTGAAAATGATTTGGTGAAATACTATGGTGATTTTTTTAAATCACAATATGAACTGGTAAGTTTCAGCACACAACCTTATGCCTATGCCCTAGCTCAAGGTAAAATTAACGATACCATATTAGATATGCTTATCAAAAATAATATTGAGGTAAAACCAAACGACGATAGAATATTGGAAATTCTAAAGGCATCCAAATAGTGCTTTAATTGGATTAAATTATATGCTATCATCAACCCTTGAAGTTAAATCCGATCGATTTAAATTATATCTTTGATTTGTGAAAAAAGTATTCAATATTATTTTTTTTCTGCTTAATGTGATAATGGTAGCAGCTTTATTTGTAAGTTATGCTGCTGTTTATATCAATCCAGACATTTTTTATATTCCTGCGTTTTTCGGTTTAGCCTATCCATTTATACTTCTTGGAAACTTCTTACTCATGTTATGGTGGATATTCCAATTACATTTAAAATTTCTAATGTCTTTAACAGCTATAATTGCTGGATGGTCTTATATCGGAAGAACTTTTCAATACCATAACAAACAAACTCCCATTGATAAATCGGTAAAGGTGATGAGTTATAATGTGATGAATTTTGGTTTCGAAAAAAATAAAAATTCACGAGATGATATTATCACGATGTTGGCAGAAGAACAGCCTGACATCCTTTGTATGCAAGAGTTTTATAGCAATAGCAACTGGCCAATAAATATTGAAAGTAAAATTGCTGATGTACTTCATACCAAGTACTACTATTTTAACAATGTAAACAGTGCGAATAAAAAATATAAAGTAGGCACAATTATATTTTCAAAATTTCCAATCAAAAATTCAGGGGTTGTTTCCTATAACATACCAACAGGTAATAGCACTATTTTTATCGATGTTGAAATTAGAGGTGTTACCGTTAGGATATTTAACGTGCATCTACAATCCATTCGTTTTCAATCCAAAGACTACGATATTTTAAAAGACTTTGGTGATGATAAAGAGAAGACTATTGCAGAATCTAAGTCGGTAATAGCGCGAATGAAACAAGCCTACATCCTAAGGGCAGAGCAGTCGAAGTTAGTGCAAGAGGCCATCAGAAAAAGTCCGGGCAAAGTACTTGTTTGCAGCGATTTAAACGACGCTCCGGTTTCCTTTGCATATAACAAGGTAAGCGATGGTTTAAAAGATGCATTTAATGAAAGTGGTTTTGGATTAGGCAGAACCTATGGTGGTGCTTTTCCAAGCTTCCGCATCGATTATATTTTTGGCAGTCAAAGCTTTGATATGTTAAATTTTGAAGTGCTGAATAAAAAATATAGCGACCATTTTCCACTTAGGGCCTTCGTAAATGTGAAGTGATATGTTCAATCAATGCTTCTTCAATAATAATTTATCGATAACCTTTGCCAATCTATGTAAAAGTAAAAAGAGGATTCTTGCAATACCGAATTAATTTAGTAATTTCGCCCCGCAAATAATAAAAGTTATTTGCTATGCTCTCTTCCGACAATAAATTCCTTACCGAAGGCCTTACCTTCGACGATGTATTGGTACTTCCAGGATACTCTGAAGTTCTTCCGCGTGAAACTAATACCTCCACCCAACTTACAAAAAATTTACGTATAAACGTTCCTATCATTTCGGCAGCTATGGATACTGTTACCGAATTTGAGCTCGCAATAGCTATGGCACGTGAAGGTGGATTGGGCATTTTACACAAGAACATGAGTATTGAAAATCAAGCGCTACAAGTTCGGAAAGTAAAACGATCGGAAAGTGGAATGATACTTGACCCCATAACACTTCGTGAAGATCAAGTTATTGAAGACGCGATGAAGATTATGCGTGAAAATAAAATTGGTGGTATTCCTGTAATAGATGGAAATGGAAAGCTGAAAGGGATTATCACTAACCGCGACCTCCGTTTTGAAAAAGACAAAAACAAAAGGATTTTTGAGGTTATGACTAAAGAAAACCTTATTGTAGCTCCGGAAAAAACAGATTTTGCTACAGCAGAAAAAATGCTGCAACAATTTAAAATTGAAAAACTTCCTGTTGTAAATAAAGATAATATTTTAGTAGGGTTAATAACCTATAAAGATATTTTAAAAGTTAAGTCAAATCCTAACGCATGCAAAGATAGTTTTGGTCGATTGCGTGTTGGGGCTGCTGTTGGAGTTACCGCCGATACCGAAGAGCGTATTGACGCACTCATTAAAGCCGGCGTAGACACCATTATTATTGATACAGCACATGGACATAGCCGTGGCGTTATTAATGAATTAAAAAAAGCAAAACAACGACACTCCGATTTCGAGTTTATTGTTGGAAATATAGCTACCTACGAAGGAGCAAAAGCGTTAGTTAATGCAGGTGCAAGTGCCGTAAAAGTTGGCGTTGGTCCGGGTTCCATTTGCACAACCCGTATAATCGCAGGAATTGGAGTTCCGCAATTAACCGCCATTAATGAAGCATCTAAAGCATGCAAGCCGGCTGGAGTTTCTGTAATTGCTGATGGTGGTATTCGTTACAGCGGAGATATTGTGAAAGCAATTGTTGCTGGGGCCGATTGTATTATGGCAGGATCCTTATTTGCCGGCGTAGAAGAAAGTCCAGGTGAAACCATCATCTTCGACGGTAGGAAGGTGAAATCATACCGCGGAATGGGCAGCATTGAGGCCATGGAAAAAGGAAGCAAGGATCGCTATTTTCAAGATGCTGAAGAAGAAATTTCAAAATTAGTACCCGAAGGAATTGTAGGACATGTTCCTTTTAAAGGTGCATTGCGAGAAGTGATGTATCAATATATAGGTGGACTTCGAGCAGGAATGGGATATTGCGGGGCAGCTACGATAAGCCAATTGCATGATGCAAAATTCATTCGTATTACAGGCGCCGGTATGAAGGAGAGTCATCCACATGATGTATTTATTACTAAAGAAGCTCCCAATTATTCTCGATAGTTTTTTTAAGAAATTTGAATTTTGTTTTAACATCCTGGTTTAATTCAGGGTGTATCAAAAATTCGAACATCACAACCAATTCTCAACTTTTTCAATTTCTGTATTGCGGTTAATATCATTTATTATCTCTTGATGAAGGTCATTTTATTGAAAATTTTTATGGTTTATCTTTGCCAAAAATAAAATATATGATCTCAGAAAAAGAATACACCTCCGTAGAAGATGCATTGCAATTGATTCAGTCCAATCAACGTATTTTTGTGCATGGAAGTGCTGCAACACCAAAATATATTTTAAATAAAATGATCGCGCAAAAAGAGCGCCTTCACAATGTTGAATTAATTAGTATCACACAAAATGGAGTGGACTTTAACGACCCCACCCTTGCCGGACACTTTTACATCAATTCCTTGTTTGTATCTGAAAGCACTCGAAAGGCTGTTAACAGTGGCATGGGCGACTATACACCTGTTTTCTTAAGTGAAATTCCTTTGTTATTTACCCGTGGGATACTTCTTTTGGATGTTGCCATTGTGCACGTTTCACCGCCTGATAGGCATGGATATTGTTCTTTAGGAACCTCCGTTGACATTGCCTTAGCAGCTATAAATACAGCTAAAAAAGTTATTGCTCAGGTGAACCCTAAAATGCCACGTGTACATGGTGATGGCTTTATTCCATTTAGTAAATTCGATGCGGCGGTTTGGGTTGATGATGATTTGCCAGAAGTAGTATATTCTGCGAATGCTAACGAAGCTACCGATAAATTAGGAAAGATTGTAGCCGAATTAATTGAAGATGGCTCTACGCTTCAACTTGGAATTGGAACCATTCCCGATTCCGTTCTTAAAAATCTTACCAACCATAAAAACCTTGGGCTTCATACCGAAATGTTTTCAGATGGAGTAATTCCTTTGATTTTGAATGGAACTATAAACAACAGCCATAAAAAAATTGTAAAAGGATATAATGTCACTTCATTTATTTTAGGCACCCGTAAATTATACGATTTTGTAGATGACAATCCTATCATCAAATCACTGGATATTAATTACGTGAACGATCCTCGGGTATTAAGTTTAAATCCGAAAGTTGCAGCAATTAATAGCGCCATCGAAATTGATATCACAGGGCAAGTTTGTTCAGACTCAATTGGAACCTACCAATATTCAGGAATTGGCGGGCAAATGGACTTCATTCGAGGGGCCGCACTATCAGAAGGAGGTAAACCTATTATCGCAATTCCTTCTGTTACAAACAAAGGTGTATCTCGCATTGTTCCGTTATTAAAACAAGGAGCAGGTGTGGTTACCACAAGAGGCCATATTCATTGGGTAGTTACTGAATTCGGCGCTGTGAATTTGTTCGGAATGAGTATGGAGCACAGAGCACATGCGTTAATAAAAATAGCACATCCCGATCATCGGGAGATGCTAGAAAAAGCGGTACACGATAGATTCTATACCTAGTTTTATGATTAGAATGCTGATCTGAAAGCATGAATAATAAATTTTATTCAACTCTTTTTTGCTCATATTAATGTAGCTCCCTAAATTGCGCGATAATATGAGTTCATTATCTGTAATCGCTGTTGAAACCTTTATAAATCAGCCTGTCGAAAAAGTTTGGGCCTTGTGGACCGAACCTCAAAATATCCAATGTTGGAATCACGCAAGCAATGATTGGCATACTCCTTATGCTGAAAATAATTTACAAGTAGGCGGACATTTTCTTTATCGCATGGAAGCCAAAGATGGTAGTTTTGGATTCGACTTCTCCGGAACGTATACACAAGTAATTTTACACGATACAATTACCTATACCGCCGATGACGACCGAAAAGTAAGTGTTTTTTTTAAGAAAACATTGGAGGGCACACAAATAACAGAAAACTTCGAAGCAGAAGAAACCAACCCCATCGAAATGCAAAAAATGGGATGGCAAAGCATACTTGATAATTTTAAAAAGTATGCGGAAAGCCAATAAGAATAAAACCAAAATTCTATTTTTTTAAGACGTGCATTCATTTTTAAAACCGGTTTTCAAGCACCAGATGTTATTTCTTTTTTAAAATATTCGAATTAGATTTTACTATATTCGATGACAAATTTATTAGCATAAAAAGGTAAAAAAAACAATCTATTAATGACGTTTACAGAAACAAGCTTAAAAGGAGCTTTTGTGGTTGAATTGCAATTAATTACTGATGAAAGAGGTTGGTTTACACGCTCATTTTGCAAGCGTGAGTTTGAGAAAATTGGTCATTTAAAAGAATTTGTTCAATTTAACCACTCTAGCAATTTGAAAAAGGGTACTTTAAGAGGCATGCATTATCAGAACGCACCATTTGGAGAAGCTAAGTTGATTCGATGTATTAAGGGTTCAATTATGGATGTGATAGTAGATATAAGGATGAACTCACCAACATTTCTGCAATATTATACAATAGAATTATCATCAAAGAATAGGAGGATGTTATATATTCCACAAGGATTCGCACATGGTTTTCAAACTTTAGCTAATAATACAGAATTACTCTATCATCATACGGAATACTATAACATTCATGCAGATACCGGTTTTGTTTATAATGATAATAGGTTAGATATAAAATGGAATTTACCCATAACAATAATTTCAGAAAAGGATAAAAATCTAAAAAAAATCAATAATACTTTTAAAGGCATATAAGATGAAATGTCGTTTTTGCAATCATTGTATAGAAACTATATTTGTGGACTTAGCGAATAGTCCACCTTCCAATTCATATTTAACTCTAGAACAATTAAGTCTTCCAGAAATATATTATCCTTTAAAGGTAATGGTTTGTGAAAACTGCTTTCTAGTTCAAATTGATAAATATAAAAAACCGACAGAAATTTTCAACAATAATTACGCCTATTTTTCATCATATTCAACAAGCTGGCTTGAACATTGCATGAACTATGTTGAATTTATGATTGAAGAATTCAATTTAAACCTAGAGTCTAAGGTTATTGAAATTGGTTCGAATGATGGGTATTTATTAAAATATTTCAAAGACAAGAATATTCCGGTTTTAGGAATTGAACCTTCAAGTAATACAGCTGAAGTTGCAGTTTCTAGGGGTATAGAAACTATTGTAGATTTTTTTGGAGTTCAATTGGCAGAAAAACTAATTAATGCCGGTAAAAAGGCAAACCTAATAATAGGTAATAATGTACTGGCTCATGTACCAGATATACATGATTTCGTTGGGGGCTTAAAGATATTGCTCGAAGAAGATGGTATTATTACAATGGAATTTCCGCATTTACATCCATTGGTTTTAAATAACTATTTCGATACTATTTATCACGAGCATTTTTCATACCTATCATTTACAATTGCAAAAAAAATATTTGAATCGAAAGGCTTGGAGATATTTAATATTCAAGAAATACCTACACATGGGGGATCACTTCGTATATATGCAAAACATATAAATGACAATAAAAAACCAATTAATGCTAATGTGGGTTTACAATTGATAAAAGAGCAAGATGCTGGTATATCTAAAATTGAATACTATAGTGGTTTTCAAGTCAAAACAAGCATTGTAAAAAATGAAATAATCGAGTTTCTAATTCAACAAAAGAGGGCCGATAAAAAAGTAATTGCATACGGAGCTGCAGCTAAAGGAAATACATTTTTAAACTATTGCGGAATTAAAAGCGACCTTGTAAAATTTGTGGTTGATGCATCTCCTCACAAACAAGGTAAATACCTTCCAGGAAGTCACATACCAATTTTTAGTATCGAAAAAATATTCCTAGAAAAACCTGACTATGTTCTTATATTGCCATGGAACATACAGAATGAAATCATACAACAATTAAGTCATATATCTTCATGGGGGGGGAAATTTGTTGTCGCAATCCCAAATCTAAAAATAATAGCATGAAAAAACAAAATGATATAGTAAATTTTTAGTGTGAATATATTATAATAATTTGTTTTCTTGATAAGGTTTATTTCTTTAGTCAAACTTAAAACAAGTTAATGGGATTTTTCTAAATTTTATATCATTTATGAATAAATATTTAGATGATAATTTTACAAGAAATGTTAAAAAAGTATGAGGCAATAATTTAAGTTTCCATATAAATATTTGAAAATTAAATTGAGAGAAAATACAATTAATTGTATTAATACATAAAAAATGAAATATACGATTTTGGGTTCATCCGGATTTATTGGGAGTCATTTATTAGCTTCGCTCAACAAACAAAATGTGGTATGCTATACTCCTTCCCGTGATCATATTTTCTCAAAAAACGAGAACTTAGGTCATGTGATTTACAGTATAGGATTAACATCAGATTTTCGAAAAAGATCAATGGATACAGTTAAAGCTCATGTTAGTAAACTAATAGAGTTTCTTGAAAATGCAACTTTCGATTCTTTTCTATACCTATCTTCCACCAGAATTTACAATAATGCTAATGATGGTTGTGAAACAGCTTCTTTTAAAGTTAACCCTACAGATCTAAGCGATCTATACAATATTTCGAAAATTATGGGAGAGTCTATATGTCTTTCTATCCCAAACGAAAAGATCAGAATTGCAAGGATATCAAACGTAATTGGCAATAATTTCAATTCAGAGAATTTTATATTTTCTTTGATTATAAGCGCAATAGATGATGGCAAAATAATACTAAATATTGATCCCAATTCGAGCAAAGATTATATCACGATTGATGATGTTATTTTTATTATCAAATTAATAGCATTACAAGGAGAAAATAGGATTTATAATATATCAAGTGGATTGGGTATTAGCAACTTAGATTTGGTAAACGAAATCGTTAAAATCACAAACTGTTCTGTTGAATATACTAACATGCAAAAACCCTTAAACTTTCCAACTATAGACAACCAAAGAATTAAAGATGAATTTAGGTATATTCCAAAAAATATTCTACCAGAAATAAAAAAACTAGTAGATAGCTACATAAAACAAAAAAAATGATACAAATAGATACAGAAAATGAAGTTGTCATTAGAGACAACATAAGATATCCGTTTAGTAGCGAAGAAGCCTTTAAAATTATTTCAGACGTTTGGCTGCGTCTTGGTTGGGATTCAAAATATGTATATTCGTTTTCTTGGATGGGCCGTCCAATAATACAATTGCCAGAAGATTTGGTTAGAATACAAGAGGTTATTTATAATATCAAACCTGATGTAATCATTGAAACTGGTGTGGCACATGGTGGATCACTGATATTTTATGCAACACTTTGCAAAGCAATGGAAAAAGGAAAAGTAGTTGGTGTTGATGTTGAAATACGACCTCATAATAAAAAAGCAATCGAAGAACATATTTTAGCACCTTTTATTACCTTAATTGAAGGAAGTTCAACCGATCAAAAGGTAGTATCTAACGTAAGTAAAATAATTAAACCAGATGATACTATTTTGGTTATTCTTGATTCAAATCATTCCTATTCTCATGTTTTGTTAGAGTTGGAGCTATATTCAAAATTGGTATCAATTGGATCATATATTGTTGCTACCGATGGCATTATGGAGTATGTAGTAGGTGGACCTAGAACACAACCTGATTGGATAAATAATAATCCAAAGAAAGCTGCAGAGGAATTTGTAAAAGATAATCCAAACTTTATATTTTGTGAACCAGTATTCCCTTTCAATGAAGGATTAATTAAAGAAAGAGTCACATACTGGCCTTTCGGATTTATAAAAAGAATAAAATAAAATTCGCGTATTTAAGAAGTCAGATTATTGAAATAGAATTTATGAAATTAAATTAGCTATTTTCTTTAAAAGCACACTTAATATTAAGTTAAAATCTCCTAACGCGTTATTGTTTCAAAATAAGTCCTTGACCAGTAGGTAAGCAAAGAATTTGAATTCCCTTTTCAACTGCAAATTTATCCCATTCCTTGCGCTGAGTGATATAAATATCGGAATAACAATAATCATCAAGGATTACAACAGCACCTAGAACTAATTTATTCCAAAAGTATTTAATGGTCTCAATTTCAGGAAAGGCATTGTTTAGGTCAATTGATAAATATGCTATTTTTTCGGACTTCACTTCGTTTAATGAATTGGGCACCTTTCCTTTGATAATTATAACATTATCAAAATCTTTAAAAGTATCTTTCACATCATCATATGTATCAATATAACGCTTAGCTTGTGATTTGTGATAAATTAGATCGTGTTCCTTTTCTGACAAGTATTCTTCTGGAATACCATTGTAAGTATCAAGTAAATAAAACTTTTTACTTAATTCTCCAAAATTGGTATAGTTAATAACGGCTCTTGAAATAAAACCCTTAAAAACCCCACATTCAACAAAATCCCCATCCAAATTTTTAACATGATTAGCGAACCAACAACACATATAAACTCTCCATCTAATATTAGAACGATAATTTGACCCTGTTTGCTGTCCAAGTTTATAGGACTCAATAAATATGGGATCGTCTAAAAAAGTAGGTATATGAAATGTATTCAATCCATCCTCATCATACTTTGTTTTTGTTTTAAGTTTACTTAATTTATATAAAAGACGATAAAAAAGATCTTTTTTAAAACCCATTGATTATTAGTGTTAATTTTTGAAAAAGTAAAATTTTCAGACGTAGTATCTAGTTGTTAATTTCTTAGTATAGTGTTTCTTATTTTAAAAAGTTTTACAAATATATTATATTTAATTCCTATTTTTGAAATAAACAAGTTTTATAATAACTTGTTTTTTGCGAAATATAGTATTAAACCTCTTGATTTTCTATATTAAATAAAATTATACCGCATAATACAAGACCAATCACCTTGTATTTTCTAAACAATATAACTAAACTTTCCTAAAATATTAAATGAAATTTATTAAAATAAAAGACGCATTTCAAAATGGATCAACACTAAAGGCAAATTTTATTCAGTCATTAATTGATTTTGAGATTAAATCTGGTTATCCTGAAATTAACATCAGAGATGCAATTACAGGTCCTTTAATTGATGAATTATTCATGGGAGATAAGTTTTCAAAAGAACTTGCCAATGGCATAAAACTAAACTTCTATTTCAATTCAAAAATCTCAAGAGAATTTTTACTTTCACAACCGAAAATGCCATCGCATGTTTGGGAACCACAAACGACAAAAATACTTCTTCATTTCGCAAAAAATGCAAAAAATGTAATAGTAGCAGGTGCCTATTTTGGAGATCAAGCAATTCCAATAGCACATAGTATTAAAGATTATGGGGTATGCCATACCTTTGAACCTAATAAAAGAAATTCTGATCTTATCGCTGAAAATGCTAGAATAAATAAATTGGAAAATGTTAGGGTAAATTCTTTTGCCTTATGGAATAAAAGCAATGAATTTTTAGTATTTGAAGGGGATGATGCAATAGCAACTACAAAAGTGGCAGATAAGTATTCAAAGAATACCTTGTCAACTATTTCAATCGATGATTATGTTTTTCAAAATATATCTGGGGAGGTTAATCTTTTGATGATAGACGTTGAAGGAAGCGAAATGAAAGTTTTGCAAGGAGCAAAGCAAACACTAGAAAAATATAAACCCATTATAGTTTTTGAAACACATAGCCTCTATAACGATTGGAGTAATGGCCTAGAAAACTCTAATTCCGTAAAACTCGTAGACGAACTGGGTTATTTTGTGTTTGTAGTTCGTGA
>Ga0114966_10005437_pt1 | contig 10779 bp, 9 predicted proteins | sample M_130207_XF_Meta_FD_87029 | JGI IMG/M metagenome (GOLD analysis project Ga0114966, IMG submission 87029) | Freshwater microbial communities from Lake Montjoie, Canada to study carbon cycling - M_130207_XF_MetaG | ecosystem: Environmental > Aquatic > Freshwater > Lake | place: Lake Montjoie...
GCGCCATAGCCCGCAGCTGCCAGCGGGCAATCGCGTCCTTCACCGCCGAAATGGGCGCGAGATCCCCAGGAACAAAGTCCTTTGATTCGCGGTCGGCGTAGAGGGGCGCGAGTTCTTCGTCGGTCTTGTAGGGGAGGGTCCAGATTATATGACAAAGCGGGCACTCCCCAAGGGAGTCCCCGCTTCGTGCGACACCAGAGCGCCAAGGGCTTAGGGCCGATCCATCCTTCGGGCAGCGTGCGTCGAATCTCACGGGAAAATCAGCTCGCGGTCTTCGCTACTGCGGGCTGGCCTGGATTCTCAGGGAACTCACCTTCCCAACGCGCCATCACCGCGGTGGCGAGGCAGTTGCCAAGCAAGTTGACCGAGGTTCGCGCCATGTCCATGAGGGCATCGACGCCGAGGATGACCACCACCGCCTGAAGCGGTAGCCCGAACATTGCGAGCGCACCGCTCAGAATGACGAGCGACGCACGCGGCACCGCCGCGACCCCCTTCGAGGTCAACATCAGGGTGAGCATCATCATAATCTGCTGACTGAGTGGCATATCGATGCCGCCCGCCTGTGCGGCGAAGACGCTCGCCACCGCGAGATAGAGCGTGGAGCCGTCCAAGTTGAACGAGTACCCCGTGGGTAACACAAACGCGATGATGCGCTTCGGGAGACCGAACTTCTCGAGGTTCTCCATCGCTAACGGCAGCGCGGCTTCGCTAGAGGCGGTCGAGAATGCAATCATCCACGGCTGCTTCACAAAGGACCAGAAAATGCCAAGCGGAATTCGTGCGAAGAGCGCGATCGGCACAAGCACTACCAGCACAAAAACGATGAGCGATCCATACAGCGTCACCACGAGAACCGCCAAGCTCTTGAGCACGCCAAGTCCACTGGTGCCCACGGTGGTCGCGATGGCCGCGCCGATACCGAACGGCGCGAACTTCATGACGATCCCGACAAACTTGAACATCACGTCCGACATGCTCTGGCAGAAATCGAGCATGAACTGCTTGCTCTTCCCCTGCGGCACTTGCGACAGACCGACGGCGAAGAGAATAGTAAAGAACACAATCTGCAGCACTTCATTACGCGCCGCCGCTTCGAAGAAGCTCTGCGGGACCATGTGCTCAATCATACCACTGAACGACACCTCGGTCTTCGCAAACTCAGCGCCTTTGTCTGCAGAAAACGCATCGAGGGTGATGCCGACACCCGGCTTGATAACGTTAACGGCAATCAAACCGATGGCGAGCGCCGCTGTGGTGACAACCTCAAAGTACAGCACGGAACGGAACGCCAGGCGCCCCACCTTCTTCATGTCATCGCCGTGACCCGCGATCCCCACCACCAACGTACTAAAGAGCAATGGCACGATCAGCGACTTGATCATCCGCAAGAACACCGACGACGTCGCCCGTTCGGCGATCGCCATGTTGGGCCATTCGGCGGCCGGGAAGAAATAGCCAAGGGCAATACCAGACACCATCGCAATAACAATCCATTGCGTGGAACTGATGCGGCGTGGAGCTACGCTAGTCTCGCTCATTCGTGCGTCACCGATACGTGGAAGAGGCAGTGTCGCCTCAGAAAAATAGAAGTCAACCGAAACGGTCCTGAAACAGCGCTACGCGCGCTGTGCTTCGCCGCTGCGGAGGGTCGAGTTCTTATAGCCATACACTGCGTACAACACGATCCCAATCACCAGCCACCAGCCAAAGCGCACCCAAGCAAGCCCCGGGAGTCCGAGCATGATATACACACAAGCAGCAGCGCCCGTTACAGCAACGGGCCAGACGAGGGGAACACGGAAGGGGCGCGGACGATCCGGCTCGAGGTAGCGAAGCACCAACACTCCGACACACACGAGCGCGAACGCGAAGAGCGTCCCAATGTTCGTGAGATCATACGTTTCGTTCGCATCCCCAATCAGCGACCAGAGCGCGACAAACACACCCGTGATCATCGTCGTGATGTGCGGGATGTGGGTCTTGGGGTGCACCTTGGCAGCCCAGCGCGGGAGCAGTCCATCGCGCGCCATGGAAAAGAAAATGCGCGGCTGGCCGTACTGAAACACCAACAACACGGCGGCCATAGCGAACACTGCGCCGAGTGCAACAATCTTGGAAATGCTCGTCATTCCGGTCGCGTTGAGCGCGAAGGCGAGCGGATCGGCCGAGGTACCGAGCTGCTGGTACGGCACCATGCCGGTCAGGACGAAGCCAACCACGATATAAATCAACGTGCAAATCGCCAGCCCACCGAGAATACCGATGGGCAAGTTGCGCTGCGGGTTCTTGGTTTCTTCCGCTGCGGTTGAAATCGCATCAAAGCCGATATACGCAAAGAAGACAATCGCCGCACCCTGATGCACGCCGGTAAATCCGTTGGGCGCAAAGGGGTGGTAGTTGGCGGTGTCAATGTGCTGCGAGCCCATGATCAAGAAGAGCGCGAGCACGAGCAGCTTAACGCCGACCATGATGTTGTTGGCGCGGGTGCTTTCCTTGACTCCGGTCAACAGCAGCCAGGTGATCAGCGCGACAATCGCGAAGGCAGGGACATTCACCAGCACCGGCATGCCGAATAGATGTGGTGCCGACTGCAAGAGTCCATGCACCTTGGGGTCAGCACTCAGGAGCGCCGTTCGATACCCGGTCGTCAGCCACACAGGGATCGTGAAGAATCCTTCGGTGAGTGACTTGAAGTAGTCCCCCCAGGAGATCGCCACCGCCACGTTGCCGACGGCGTACTCGAGAATCAGGTCCCATCCGATAATCCACGCAACGAGCTCGCCGAGTGTGGCATAGGTGTAGGCGTACGCACTGCCTGCCTGCGGAATCATCGAGGCGAGTTCGGCATAGCACAGCCCCGCCAACGCGCACACACACCCAAGCAACAGGAACGAGAGCACGAGCGCTGGGCCCGCGCCGTACCGAATTACATGCCCTGCGGCGTCCGTCTGCCCTGCCGCCGCGGAGCCGATTGATCCAAAGATCCCGGCGCCAATCACGGCCCCAATCGCGAGCATAACCAAGTCTCCAGCGCTCAAAGACCGCTTGAGCCCTGAAGTCTCCGACTCTGCGACGAGCGCAGCGATCGGCTTGCGACTGAAAAGTCCCTTCATGCGGACATCGTCCTTAGGAATAGGCGGGAAATCCGAGGCCGGCGCGATACCCAGCGCCGGCCTCGACGTGCGACATCACAATCAGATAAAGAGCGGCGCGAGCACGAGCGTGATGGTCGAGAGCAACTTGATCAACACGTGCAGCGACGGACCGGCCGTATCCTTGAACGGATCGCCGACGGTGTCACCAACCACCGCGGCCTTGTGCGCGTCCGACTTTTTGCCGCCGTAGGCGCCGGTCTCGATGTACTTCTTGGCATTATCCCATGCGCCGCCGCCGTTGTTCAGGAAGCCGGCCATCAGAATCCCAACCACCGTCGCAATCATCAAAAAGCCAGCAACCGCCTCGGCGCCCAGATGCTCATCCGGGCCACCCAACGACTTGAAGATCAAGCCAACGCCGATCGGGAACGCGAGCACCAAGAAGCCAGGCAGCACCATGGCCTTCAACGCGCCGACCGTCACGATGTCTACGCAGGCGGCATAGTCCGGCACCTCGGTGCCCAGCATGATCCCTGGGCGCTCCTTGAACTGACGACGTACTTCCGTGATCACGCTCTGCGCGGCCTTGCTCACCGCAGTCATCGCGAGCGAAGAGAACCAGAACACGAGCATACCGCCGATCAGCGCGCTGACAAACACCTGCGGCTTGCTGAGGTCGACGTGCAACGGCTGTCCGGTGTAGTTCTTGACTTCGTCCAAATACGCCGAGAAGAGCAGGAAGGCGGCCAGCGCGGCTGAACCAATCGCATAGCCCTTCGTGAGCGCCTTGGTGGTGTTGCCCACCGAGTCCAGGCGATCTGTCTTGTCGCGGATCTCTGCCGGCTGCTTGGACATCTCAACGATACCACCAGCGTTGTCCGTGATCGGTCCAAACACGTCCATCGCCAGGATATAGCCAGCAGTGCCAAGCATACCCATCGTAGCGACTGCTGTGCCGAACAGACCACCCGCGGCCTGCCCGTCGATCATGATGCCGCTGGCACGACCAACCATGAAACTCGAGACGAGCGCAATGGCGATCGTGAACACCGGCAACACGGTGGACTCCATACCAACCGACAAGCCCATGATGATGTTCGTCGCCGGGCCAGTCTGTGAAGCCTCGGCGATCGAGAGCACGGGGCGATAGCGATATTCGGTGTAGTACTGCGTGATGAACACAAACGCGACCGACGTCGCCACGCCGATCATGGCGCAGATGAAGTAATGCCACCAGGCGTCCGGCGCATCGGGCGTCACGAGCAGCACCTTGCACGCGAAGTAGATCGCCACGCTGACGAGCGTCGCCGTAATGTAGAAGCCACGGTTCAGCGCAGCCATCGGATCCGCATCTTCGGTCGTGCTCACGCTCATCACACCGATGATCGAGCACACGAGGCCGAGCGCGCCGATCACGAGCGGGAACAGGATTCCCGACACGCCGAACGACTTGAAGAGCAGCACGCCGAGGATCATCGCGCCGATGTTCTCGGCGGCGGTCGACTCGAACAGGTCGGCGCCGCGGCCGGCGCAATCACCGACGTTATCGCCCACGAGATCAGCGATTACCGCTGGGTTGCGGGGGTCGTCCTCGGGGATTCCGGCTTCAACCTTGCCCACCAAGTCCGCGCCAACGTCAGCGGCCTTCGTGTAGATGCCGCCGCCCAGCTGCGCGAACAGCGCCACGAACGAAGCACCGAAGCCGTAACCGACGATCAAGAACGGAATCTTCTGCGCCCACGCCGCCGACTCCATGCCGTTCGGCACCAGCGCGGCAAGAATCGCGAACAGGCCGCCAACGCCGAGCAGCGACATCGAGACGGTGAAGAGGCCGGATACCGCGCCACCGCGAAGCGCCGTCTGCAGCGCCGCGTTGAGCGAGGTCATGGCCGCCGCGGCCACGCGAATATTCGTGCGAATCGACACCCACATGCCCATGTAGCCGGCGATTCCCGAGCTCAGAGCACCGAGCAGGAACGAGAGCGTAATGAATAGGGCGAAGACCTTTGGGTCATCAACCGGGTCGGTCGCATTATGCGTGCGAATAACGCCATAGCCAACGGCGAGCACGGCGGCGACGAGGACGGCGAGCATCGCGATCGTCTTGTTCTGGCGGGCGAGGTAGGCCTCTGCGCCTTCCTGGATCGCGTCGGAGATCTTACGCATCTCCGGCGTTCCTGTGCTACGCGCAAGCACCCAACGCGCGAGCCCAACCGCGAACAGCAGGGCGCCGACGCTGGTGCCAATAACGATCATGAGCAAAGTCGACTGCATGGAAGCCATGAACTTGGGGGACTAGAGTTCGGAAGTGCGAGGGCGTGATGCGAGTGACGAAACCGCCCCATGGAAGGAGAAAAGCAAACTGAGCGCTAGGTCGCCGTGTTCGGCGAGGCTGAACGCTTCCACGCGAAATACACCGGAACACCGATCAACACGAGCACGAGTCCCGACAGGGCCTGCGCACGTGTTTTGTCTGCCACGAGCAGCGTCACCGCGACACCACCCGAGAGCAGGACATGCAGCGCGGGGAGCACCGGATAGCCGATCGCCTTGTACGGGCGGGGCACATCCGGACGCTTGGCCCGCAGGATGAACAAGCCGATCGTCGTCAGCGCGTAGAACAGCAGCGCGGCGAACATCACATAGTCGAGCAACTGGCCGTAGGTGCCCGTGAGGCAGAGCGCGCTGGCCCAGATGGACTGCAGCACGAGGGCCCATGCGGGGACACCATTCTTGCTGAGCACGCCGGCCTTCGCGAAGAAGAGGCCGTCCTGCGCCATCGCGTAGTACACGCGGGAGCCGGAAAGGATGAGGCCGTTGTTGCACCCAAAGGTCGAAATCAGAATGGCACAGGCCATGATCGCGGCGCCATTCGCGCCAAAGATCGTTTCCATCACCGCTGTTGCCACCCGGTCCGACGTCGCATGGTCAATGCCGCGCGCAATCGCGGTGGCTCCATCGACTGCTCCGTGAATCGGCAGCACGCTCAGATAGCCAACGTTGGCGAGGATATACAACCCCGTCACCAGACCGGTCCCCATCAGCATCGCGAGTGGCAGATTCTTGGCAGGATTCTGCACTTCGGCAGCCGCAAATGTTACGCTATGCCACGAGTCGGCAGAGAACAGCGAGCCCGTGAGCGCGGCGCCAAAGGTGATCACAAACAACATGGTGAAGTCCGGCGATCCGGCAAAGAAGTGCCCTGCCCCGAAGTTCGCGGCCACAGCGTCGGCATTGCGGCCGATCGTGAGCGCCAGAATCACAAGCAACGCGAGCGCAACGGTCTTGATGAACGTCAGCGAGGTCTGCACGAACTTGCCTTCCTTCACGCCGCGCAGATTGATCCAGGTGAGCACCCAGATCGTGATCAGCGCGACGAACCGCTGCGGCGAAAGGCCGAGCTCGACCATCCCACCCGGCGAAGCAATATCAAACTTGGGGAACCACGAGAAGCGTTCCGGCGTCACGGAGGGGAGCAGCACGCCGAGGAACTTTCCGAAACCAACCGCAACGGCGGCAATCGTTCCCGTCATGATGACGACAAACAACGTCCAGCCGTACAGGAAGCCCATCAACGGGCCCATGGATTCGCGCAGGAAGGTGTACATTCCGCCGGCGCGCGGATACATAGCCGCGAGTTCGCCGTAGGCGAGCGCTCCGAGGAGCGTCATGACACCCGTGAGCACCCAGGCCAGAATCAACCACCCTGGGGAGCCAAGCGAGCGGCTCATGTCGGCCGACACAATGAAGATACCAGATCCCACCATGGATCCTGCCACGAGCATCGTGGCATCGGTGAGAGTCATCGCCTTCACGAACTGGCCCTTCTCAGCAGTCGCTTGGCTCATGGTGGTCGGCTAGGGTTTACCCACAACCTGAGTAAGTTAGCGACCGGTCCGTGGGTGCGGAAGCTACAATAGAGCCACCGGCAAACTTTTTGTCACCCTGGGGCTGCCGGGGGGGGCAACCTCAGCTGGCGCTGGGGACCTCGGCGGTCACGAAGGCTGTGTCGCGCACGGTGGTCCCGTCAGGACGGACCGCGGGGCGGAACCGGACCTCGTCGAGCATCAGCTTGATCTTTCGGTTATAGTCGCCGTCCTTGCTCTCGTTCCACCGAATGAGCTTGGCCTTCCCCTTCTCGTCAACGTCGAAGACGGCGACCAGCTTGTAGGGGCGCACTTTTGACGGGACCGGTAGCGGCAGGATCGCCAAGGTCGTCACGCTCGGCGGGTAAATCTTCCCCTCCCCACCCCCGGTCCCCGCCCCCACCCCGGACCCCTTCCCCGTGCCGTTCCCAGAGCCACTACCGCCGCCGGTCCCAGGGCCATTGCCAGCTGTCCCATCGCGACCACTGCCCCCGCCGGTTCCGGCAACGGGGGCAGCGTCTTTAGGGGGCTCGGTGGTGGTCTTGACCGGCTCAGGCGTTGGCGGAACAACCGGCTCGGGTGGCTTGACCTCCGGCGGCTTCACGACCGGCGGAGGAATCACTTTGGGCGCCACGATCTGCGGCTGCGTTTGCGGGGCGACCTGCACGTACTGCAAGCGCTCGGCCACGATCCCGCCATTGCCGCGGCGCCCACCACCGCCACCACCGGCGGGCCCGGGTCCCATGCCGGCATCCTTCTTGTCCAGCACGAGCGTGATCCAGAACGGGCCGAGCAGGAGCAGGAGCAGCCCGAGGTGGACAATCGTGGACACAACAGCACTCCCCACGCGATTCTGCTGTGGAAGCGGAATCCCGACCGGGGGCCGATATGGCCGACGCGTGGTGTCTGAAGTGGATTCTGTCATCTCTCCTCAATAATACGGCCGGCGAACCCGAAAAGGTTCGCCGGCCGTAAGGTCCGACTGATCAAACAGACGCTCGGCGCGCGATTACTTGCGCTTCTTTGCCGCCGGGGCGGCAGCAGCGGCGCCGTTGTCCTTTGGCGTCATGCCGATGACCTTCACGCCGCCGCCACGGGCGGCATCCATCGCGAAGATCACGTCCTGATATTTCACCTGCGGATCGCCCTTGACGAACATAATCTTTTCCGGGCGGCCGTCGTAGATCTCCTTCAGCCGATCACGAAGCTTCAGTCCCGGAACAGCTTCCGAGTTCACGAAGAAGAGGCCCTCGCCAGTCGGGCTCGGCTTAACTTCGAGCACGATCTGGTTGGACACGGAGTTGGCGGTTGCGACCGCCGGCTTCGGGTCCGGGAGCTGCGCATCGATTGCCTTCCGGCTCATCGGCAGGATCATCATGAAGATGATCAGCAGCACGAGAAGCACGTCAATCATAGGCGTTACGTTGGGCTCATTGGTCAGCCCGCCGCCGCCACCGGTGCTCATAGACATTAGGGTTTCCCCTTCTTCATGGAATCGCCGAGGTTGTCGCCTTCCACCACGGACTTGGTGTTGCTCAACTGATCGGAGATCATGCCAGTGACACGAACGCCTGACTTGGCGGCGATGTCGAGCGCATCAACGATCTTCTCGTACTTGAGGTCCTTGTGGGCCTTCAGGTAGAGAATCTTGTCGCTGGTACGCGCATCATAGATTCGCTTCAGGATGTCACCCAACTGCTCGTTGGGGACCGCCTTCTTATCGAGGAAGTACTGCCCGTTCACGTCGATACCAAGCACGCGATCGTTGTCTTCCTCGGGGTGGGGCTTCAGGTTCTGCCCCTGGGGCGGCTCAGCCACGAAGCCCGCGTTGATCTGCGGCACTACGATCATGAAGATGATCAGCAGTACGAGCATCACGTCGATCATTGGCGTGACGTTCGGTTCGGCCTTTACGCCGCCCCCTCCCATTGACATCGACATCGGATAGGCTCCGAAGTGGTGGGTGAGCGAACCTTAGACTGCCGACTTACCGGCTGCCTGTGCGACCGTGTTGAACTCACGGGTGAAGCGGCTACGACCGAACTCGCCCGACACGCCCTTGATGAGATAGTCGATCATCTCCTTCGAGCTGTAGGTCATTTCGGCCATGATGTTGTCGATTCTGGTCTGGAAGTAGTTGTACGCCCACACCGCCGGGATAGCGACGAGCAGACCGAACGCCGTCGTGATCAGGGCCTCGGCGACACCGGCCGAGATCGCGCCGATACCACCACCACCGCCCGCTGCCATGCCGACGAAGGCGTTGACGATACCCATCGTGGTGCCGAGCAGACCGACGAACGGCGCCGTGGCGCCGACGGTGGCCAGCACGCCCAATCCACGCTTCAGCAGCACAATCGTCATCAGCATTTCACGCTCGACCGCACGTTCTGCCGAGTTGATGTCGGCGACCGTCACCGAACCGTCCTGAATCAACGGCTTGATCTCGGAGAGCGAGTTGCCGAGGACGCGGGCTACGTGCGACTTCTTGTAGCTGACCGCGAGGTTGATCGCTTCGGTGAGGTTGTCCTCCTCGAGGAACTGGGAGAACTCAGGCGCGAACTTCAGCGTCTCCTTCTGTGCCGACCGGAGGTACCACCATTTCTGGAACATGACGGTCAACGAATACATGGACATAAGGAAAAGGGTATACACGATACCCTTTGCAAAGCCGCCCATCGAGGTGTACAGCTCGACCATGGAGAGATTCATTTCGAAAACTCCTAACGCGTTGAGTAGTGAAGTACCGAGATTACTTCTGGATGCCGAACACGAACGGTTGCTGTACGAGCTGCTTCACCTTCCTGTTCCCGACTTCCGCCGGGATGAACCGCATGTTCGGCAACGCATTCTTGACCGCCGAAGCGAACAGGTCATGCGATGTTTTCAGCACCTTGAAGGTGTTGATCTCGGCACGGCCGAGGGTGTCCACCACGAATTGGGCGATGACTTCACCCTCAACGCCGGCGCTCTTGAGGATGTCCGGGTAACGCGGGGACGCCGAACCAGGCGCCTGCATCACCGGCTTCTCCACTTGGAATTCCATGAGCGGCTGATCAGGATTGGTCGGCAGTTCGACCTTTCCACCCACAACACCGTTGCTACGACCACCGGCCGTTCCCTTCCCCGAGAAGTCGCTCTCATTCGTGAGCTTTTTCGAGAGGTCGATTTCTGGGAGCACGTCCGGGATGTTGATCGGCGCGGTGAGTACCTGGAACCCCTTAACCGTCGGAGCGTCAGCGACTGCCTCTGGTGGCGGTGGCTTCGGCTCGTCCTTCGGGGGTGGTTCGTCCTTCTTTGTCTCGACGAAGTCGATCTTTTCCTCCTTCACCTTACTCTTCTGCCCCGCATTGAGCGTGGCTTGGACGGCGAAGATGGCGACCGCTACGTGGAATACAAAGCTGCCAATGGCACCGCCCGTTGAGCGTTGCTTTTGGGCCCTCGACTCCAGCAAGTTGTTGAGCAAGTGTCCTTTCCTTTGCGGCTGTGGAAACCGTGAGACAAGCTCTGACAGGGGGAGAAGCTACTCGCCGTTTCCCCGTTCGGTAATGGGCGAACATTAAGATTTGCTTAATCACGAGTTAGCATTGTGCAATCCGCGCGGTGTCCCCTCCTCTTGCATGTTCCGAGGGCTGCGTATAGGCAGGACCCTCGTCACCCTCGTCCGGCGGGGGCTGTGAGCTCTACACCCTGGTCGCGCTCGAGTCGCGTATGGTGGGAATCGACACCGTGAACGTGCTTCCCCTCCCCAAGCGACTCGCGACGAGAATGGACCCGCCATGCGCCTGCGCAATCCACTGGCTAATCGCAAGTCC
>Ga0114966_10005438_pt1 | contig 10779 bp, 9 predicted proteins | sample M_130207_XF_Meta_FD_87029 | JGI IMG/M metagenome (GOLD analysis project Ga0114966, IMG submission 87029) | Freshwater microbial communities from Lake Montjoie, Canada to study carbon cycling - M_130207_XF_MetaG | ecosystem: Environmental > Aquatic > Freshwater > Lake | place: Lake Montjoie...
ATGGTGTTTGGACGTAATGTAATATATTTGACTGACTAGTATAATTTGACGGTAAATTTGTGTCTATTTTCCAATTACTATTCTCTACATCATAGGTATGTATAGAATATGGTTTACCGCCTAAATATAATATATTATTTGGTTTAAACAATTTTGTAGGATTAATTGAATTTGGATTTCCAAATAATGTTTCTAAAGTAATATCTATATTATTTTCAACATTACCCTTTTCAGTCGCTTCTTGTAAAGTAGTAGGTTTTTGCGCGTATCTAAATGATGAAAGTATTCTATTTCCTAATGAAGTAAATAATCTAGAATTAAAAAACTGGGTTTTTATATTTTTAGGGTCACCTTTATTCACCTGTGATTTATATAGTTTAATGCGAGGATCGAATAATACATTTGTTTCACGCGATTTTGGATCAATCATTGTTGGTTTAAATTTTATATATGGATACTCCGCTATATTTGTTTTTAAATATATATTTAATGTTTGCGGGATTGGAGTATTTTGATTAGACATATGTTTTCTTATATTATGATAATAATATATTATGATAATAATTTTTCAATATATCTAAAGTAAAATTGAATTACCCAATTCAATAATTATACATTATACAATACAGTTCAATCAATATAATGCGGTAATGCACCTTGAATAAAAAATGGTATTGTTGGACCATCATAATTTACAGTTATTTCTGTACCAGACGGAATATTTTTATTTGCAATTGCATAATATTTATTATCTATCAGAACTAATTCCATGTTATCTTTGGTTTTAGAATGATTTAATAATGAACCAAAATGAGGTGTTATTTTATAATAAAAAGATGACCGAGCATTTGCCATCTTTTTAGATTTATCTGGTTTTATAAATATAGCAACTTCAATAAGTTCGCCACGTTTAATATGTCTATTAGCAAAAACGCCATTACCATGTATAGTTGATTTTTTAATTATATATGGCGTTATCGTGTTTGATTTATTTGCATGCATATACAATTATACGTTATTTTATTTGACAATCAATGTTTGTAAATATTTTTATATGTCTAAACTAACCGTATTTTTATTTGAATTTGATCTACGCTTACTACGTTTTGGCATATTTGCATCAGATTGCATATCTTTTAAATCTGAAATGCTGATTGTACTACTATTTCCTTCATTTTGCGAAACGTTACTTGGCAATTCCTGAATATTAATGGTCTTTGTCTTAAGTCCTGATAAAATATCAGTTATATCACTTGGACCTTTCATTTCAGGTCTAGATGATTTATTTGATTGACTGTTGGATTCTCTAATATTAATCCCATCATTTTCCATAAACCCACGACCTCTAACTAAATCAGGACGATTACTGCTGCCATAATTATTATTTCCAGCACGATTTGCCGACATTTGTGGTGCATTTGGACCCTGTGTAGCTACTGGTGGAGGAGGTCTACTTCCTGACGGAACTTGCGGTTCAGGATTCATTACCCCATTCATAAATCCTGAAAATCCTGGACTAGATTGGCCCATTGTATTGACCGCGGCAGTTTGAAACTGTCTCATCAAATCTGGATTTTGTCTCAAAATATCATCCATGCCAGGCATAGCGGATTTAAACATCGTATTTGTCATATGGACCATCATAGCACTTCCACCCAATTGAAATAATAATTTTAGCTCAGGTGACATTGATGCGCGACTCTTATATTTATCATATAATTCTGCAAAAACATCATCATAATCTGTCAAATTTTCATTTATTTGTTCGGACCATCCATCTATTTTAATATCAAATGGGTCAAATTTGCTATTTAAAAATTCTACAGCATTAATTGCTGCCATAAGCATATTTCCCTGAAATTTAACAGAGTTTTGTTTTGCCTTTTCTTCCATAATCATTTCATATTCGCCCTGCATTTCTGCTAGAGGTGATTCCATAGAATACTTTTTAGTCAAATTAACACCTTTTGCTTCCAATCCTTCCAACTTTCTTAGAAATTTAAATTTCTCTCTTAATAATTCTTCCTTACTCATTTGTGGTTGATTTGGAACAGCCTTATCTGGATTAATTGGTACATTATTAAACTTTCCGTACCCATCCCACGTTTTTTCATCTGCACTATTTTCTGCGGTAGCTTGTCCTAAATTAAAAGTAGAATTGGCATTATCATCAAACTTGACATTATTTGAGGGTCTATCATATGACTTTGTATCGAATGATAAATTTTTAGTAAATAAATCAGACTTATTTTCATATGAAGGTGTTATGTCGGTATCTTCTACTAATTCATTCAATTCACGTTCTAAATTATTTAAATCTTCTAAATTAATATCACTCGATTGGCTATTCCCGCCACCACCTCCTCCTCCTCCAGAACTTCCACTCTTTTTATCATTCATCAATAATTCGAGTCCGCCTCCAAAATTAGAAGATTTAAGAGAAATATTAGGACCAGGTGCTTCATTTAATGATATACTTGAAATATCAATTATTTCAGGATTCATATTATACTATGATTTAATTAGAACATTTAATTTTAAGTTCTACGAATTATAATATATATTATTTATTTACTTCTATAATTTATTCTTGCATAAAATAGAATTTATATACCAAACACCCTGTAAAAATGAATCCGATAAATCGTCCTTTTTATTATGATTTGTAAAAAATAATTTCCAGTCGGGATAGTTATGTGGCGTAGTAGCTATATTTACGTATTGTGTAATATATTCTAAACATTTCTGAATTCCTGCATTTTTTCTATTTTTATATTTGGCTTTTTCTGTCAAAATAATATTAGATTCTACTGGTAGAGATTTTATAGGCGTCTCAGTATCATTCTTTAATTTATTTGTTGCAGAAATAAACTCTATCTGGATGGATGCATTTCTCATAATAAAATACTGAGCTATCATCCCTTGAATTGTTTTCATTCTATTTGCAATAGGACTAATTTGATTTTCTATTATTACATTTGTTATGGTCGATATATCATCCTTAAATATGTTGTCAAATTTTAATTGAATATTTCGCCCAATAGTTATCAAATCTAGTTTTGATGCGTTTACACCAACCGATGTAATTGGTTCAAAACATTTTTTTTGCATATACTCATTTAATAATAATATCAGCTCTGATCTTTTTGCGGAAATATCAAAAAATATGTTATATTTATTTGCTAAATCACGCAACTGTTGGACTTTTTGTTTATTAATAAATGTTGTCTTCATTTCCAATTTGGGTATATGAAACGGTTGTTTTTTTGAATGTTGTATACAATAATATATTGAATTTTTAGTATATTTAGCAGGCTTATTGCAGCATTTATTATTTTTACATATTTCTTTACACAAATGAGGTGTTATTGGCATGGATTCTTGAGATAAATCAATAATATTCCAATTTGTTATTTGAAATGTATTTTCAACTACATCGTCAAAAAGACAAAAGGCTAAATTTTTAATACCTACATCTATGCTTAATATTTTCATAAAGTATTATACAATTATAATACTTTAATATAGTGTCTTTAACTACTTCAATAGTATATATTATGAAGAAAACGATGAAACAGAAATACTGGGAGAAATCATTCTAGCTTGCAATTGTTCTCTAGTTAAATATTCTGTTTTTAAATTACTTTGAGGATACCCATATCCAGGCGCAGCCGTATCATAGCTAGATGCAAACATAACTGGAGTATTAGATGCGGGAGTATTATTGGTATGTATATGAGGATTTAATCCTAAATCATAGCACGCCTCTTCATTATTATACTTCATAATTTGTAGTCCATTATTTGTCATATATTGTCTATATTGCCAATTACTTGTAATGTTTTCTTGCTTACGTATTCTATTATTAATGACCGCTTCCGGTTGCCACGTTGCATAATTTCTTCCATCTGCCATAATAGGAGGAAAATTAAAATGAATATTATTAGAACCGCTATAACACGTGCCCCACGACATATAATATATTATTAGATAATATAATAATATATAATTTTTATACATTTTTCAAATATTTTTATTTTTACATATCAATATTCAATAATTTAAGTAATTCTGGTTTTTTAAGTTTAGATGCAATGCTATTATTTGCAACTAATTTTTTATCAACTACGACCTGTTTTAATTTATTCAATGACATCTTCTTATAGTCAATGTCATTACTAGAATGATCTAAATTACTTATTGACATATTAATTGATTTCAACATATCCGCCGAATCATGCAATAGTGTAGATTCTATAGTTGAATTAGAGTTGGAAATATCTATATCAGGTACTTCATTATTGCTAGATAAGCTTTCATCATCACTACTATCATCGTCATCATCTGACAATGTATCATTATTACCCATTTCACTATTCTCAACTGGTTTTAAATCCAACTCAATTACATCATTGTCAATTTCATCAAATTTCATATTAAATGTATCTCCAACATTGATTATTTTTATATTAGATTTATCATCTTCTAATGATTGGACCATATCAATATCTTCTACATTATCATCACTATCTACGCTACTGACATCATCATTGTCATCATCCTCACTATTCTCGCTACTACCACTATCACTACTTTCATCATTAGAATCACTTTCACCATCAGATACTGTAATTAATTCAGTAGATCCGGAGTGAAAAGAGAGAGTATTCTCTTCTTTTATAAATGGAAATGCAGGATTAAGTGGTGGATGATTGTTATTTATATTATGGTCTGTAACGCCGGTATTGAATTTAACAGATTGAATTTTTTCACGCATAAAATGCATTTCTTCGGCCATTGAAGAAACAAGTCCAAACATTGATGCAATTTTATGGTCTTGTGTAATACATTTACCCATAAAATACATACCAAGCACTCCAATTAAAAGAAGAGATATTCCTAAACTAATTAAAATAGAGGGAGTAAATATATCTAATAATGTCATTATTACAAACTGTAAATATATTTTTATTTTATGGCAAACGAATACTTTATTTTGTAGTATATGCATTATCGATAATTTCCTTAGGATAATTCATATCACGAAGTATTTGAATACCGCCATGAATTGTTGAAATTCCCCCGAGTAATTTATACGTATATTTAAATGAATCCTCAGTTTGTATAGTTTCCATATGGACGTTTTCAATATTTTTATTTTTCTCTAAATGTTCGCATAATTTAAAAAAATGTGTAGTTAAAATGCACGTTATTGAATCACTCTTTACCAAATATGACATAAATGCAGTTGCGCTCATAATAGCTTCTTCTGGGTTTGTTCCAGAATATAATTCATCAAACACGCAAAAATGGCTTTCTTTTTTATTTTCTTTGATAATATCTAAAATTTCTTTACATCTCCTAGATTCTGCTTGAAATAATGAATCTCTTCCAGAAGTATCTGGAATATTTAAATAACAGTGTATATATTTGAATGGACTAATTGTCGCAGATTCATAAAACCCGCATCCCATTTGTTGAGTAATTATAACATTAATTAATGACGTTTTAAGCATAGTTGTTTTCCCTGATGCATTTGGACCTGTAATAATTAAGTTTTTCTTTAAATTGCACGTATTTTTAACTGGATTGTTGTGTATGAGCGTGGGATAATAAGATTTCTTAAACTGCGTTTTTCTACCCTTCTTTGTATTTATTTTTGCATAGTTAATATAATTATTGTGTATATTATCAATAAACCCTTCTATATTGTCGATATACCCATTAAATCCAAATGAATATAGAAATGTTTCATTGTATGTTGCATTATTATATAAATCATAAAAACATTTCAACACATGTCCTAAATTACCTATTTTATTTGCTGTTAATGTATACGGCAATATAATATCTAATTGCAATTTGAATTCTGCTAAAATATTCATATGTGTATTAATATGCAAATTAAACTGACTATACGTAGACAATTGCTCGCAATATTTCAATAAATTACCCATATTTGAAAGAGTGTATTCAATATATTGTCTAATATCACTAATATGTGAATGTATTTTAGACATATTTTGATGGAATCGAATACATGTTAAAATATTTTGATAAATAGAAAAAACATAAAATGCAGCAGATACTAATATATAAATCTGTTCGTTCAATGAAACACTGCTAAATTTTGTAAATATTTTACCAATAGCATGATTTGATGCAATGTGTTTAAGAACAGAAATATATTCTGACACTGTTATAGATAATCCTTTCATTTTAATAATAAAAAAAGGTATAATAAGCATTATTACTGGCACAAATAAAGATAATACTGGTGATGCTAGATTATAAACACTCATCAATTGCAAAAAAGGTGTCGATGTATTCAAATGTTCCCACATAGGCCAATCAATATAATGATATCGTTCTTTAAATCCGCTATCATTTTTAATTTCATCCCATATTCCCATAATGTTATTAAAATCAGGTGTAAATATTTGATGTTCTATTGGTTTATAAGTTTTTAATAATTGTTGTGTATCCTTTAAAAATTTTACATCGGTTGTATAAAACTGGGGAAATTGGTCTATCAGTTTATTACCAAAACATGTTTTAGGTTGAAATGCGTATTTATATAAGGGCCCATACGAACTATCACTTGTTTTAATTAATTCTAAATCACTTATTATATTTTTCTGTAGTTCCATTCTGTTTTCATTATAAGAAATAGGTAATTTAAAATGGACGTTTATTTGTTCTATATTTGAAATTGTATTTATAGTCTTTTCATTATTACTAGGACCAGACATGTCAGGTTTACTAAAACCTCCTATCATATTTAATATATTAGACATTTATATATTAAATATAAATTTATATCAGTTATTTACACGAATTCACTACATAAAAATAGTTTCAATATTGCTAGGCAATTCATTTATTTGACAGGAATAAAACTCTTCAATCTCCTTCATCTTAGATACATCGCGTCGAGTAATGAAATTAATACCTGTACCCTTGCGACCCCATCTACCACTTCGTCCAATACGATGTAGGTAATTATGTACGCATCTAGGAATATCAAAATTAATAACTACGCTAACTTGTTGAATATCAATACCGCGCGAGGTTACATTTGATGATATTAATACACGAAAATTTCCACACTTAAAATCTGCAAATGCTCTATCCCTATCCTTTTTATCCATATTACTATGAATACAGCACACAGGGAATCCGTCTTCTATCATAGCTTCGTATAAATCTGATACACGCTTTACACTGTTGCAATAAATGATAGTTTGTGATATAGACCCTGTTTTAAAAAAGTCCTTCAATGTGTCGTATTTTGAATGGTCGTCCTCAACAGCAACATAATACTGCGAAATACCTTCGAGCGTGAGTTGGTCGGCTTTTACTGAAATTCTAACTGGATTGCGCATAAATTTAGATGTAATTGTATTAATATGTTCTGGAAGTGTTGCGCTAAAAAGCACTACCTGAACGTCTGTTTTCAAAAACTGAAAAATATCATATACCTGTTCTTTAAATCCACTAGACAACATTTCATCGGCTTCATCTAAAATAATCATTTTAACTGTTTTGGGGTTGATGATACGACGTCTTAACATATCAAATACTCTACCAGGACATCCTGCAATAATATGAGGAGTGTTTTCCTTTAACATGTAAATATCTTCATCAATAGAATTACCACCAACTAGTAATTGGACTTTTAAATCGTCTATCATATCTCCAATTTCTCTAGTTACAGTAGCAGTTTGTTTACTCAATTCTCGTGTAGGAGATAATATCATTATTTGGGTCGTATGTTCCTTTGTATCGACCTTTGAAAGCGCGCCAATAGTAAATGTTGCGGTCTTACCAGTTCCTGATTGCGCCTGAGCGATAAGATCTCTGCCTTCCATAATAGGTTTAATGGCTCTTCTTTGAATAGGACTCGGCTTTTCGAGACCACGCGAATATATACCCCTTAAAATTGCATTATCTAAATTAAGTTCATCCCAATGAGAAATTTCATCCAAAATACTGTCAGGAACCTCTGCTACAGGAACATTTGCATGCAATCCGCGCAAAATAATATTTTCCGCAGGCAAATCGTTAGCTACATTATCCGATTTAACGTTTAGATGTGGATATCGAGCAGACATAAAATCTCCAGAGTTATCGTGTGTTGATTCTCCTCTTCTTTTATATTCCAGTTCGTATTCATCTCTCTTTTTATTTACATGCGCCCATTTTTTTACTTCATTTGATTTATTATCATTATTAGTTCTCCAGCCAGGTTTATTTCGCCAGGTGTCTTTATTTTCATCAGGGTTTTTATTTTCATGATATTGTGACATTATACATTATTATACATGTAATGTTTAAGTGATTTGTAATATTTATTTTATATATTTATTACACTAATCAAATAGTATATCAAACTAGTATATATTATTTAAAAAAATTGATATAAATGAAAGATGGATAATTTATATAATATCCATAAAAATGCAAACACCAGCTCATTATTCATTATTGGATTTTAAAAATATTATTTTTGATGGATTTAATATTGTATTACCTCCAGATACAATTAGTATTATTACAGAATTAGCACTACAGGTTGGGTCGCCGACATATATCAAAACACCAGATTTTACTAAAAAGGATACATTTAGTTCTAGAGACGATAATGATGTGGATAGAGACGGTGGGTTTAGATTTAAGGGTGCAGGAGGGTCGAGTTATGAAGACTCCTCTGCAAAGAAAAAGAAGCGAAATAATAGAGCTACTGAAGTTGTAAATGACAATGATTGGGATACTCTTAGAACATTTCAACCTACTAAAATTGAAACAAAGAGTGGAATTGATATGTATATCGATCAAGTCAGAATTGCACTTAATAAGATGTCAGATAAAAATTATATCGATCAAGTTACAAAGATAAAGGATACACTCAATCAAATGATTCAAGAAAATATGGCAGTAGAAGAAGTTCATAGAGTTGGCACTATTATTTTTGAGATTGCATCCAATAATCGATTTTATTCTAAATTATATGCAGATGTGTATTCCGATTTAATTACTAGTTTTGAAATGATGCGTGGCATTTTTGAATCAAATTTGTGCGCGTTTTTAGAACTGTTTAAGTTAATTGAAACTGCCGATGCGGATAAGGAGTATGATAGATTTTGTAAGGTTAATAAAGATAATGAAAAAAGAAAAGCCCTAAGTGCGTTTATTGTAAATTTGACAATGAATAAGATTATTGATAAGGTAAAACTAACTGATTTGGCGTTTGATTTATTGAACCAAATATTTGTATTGATAACATGTCCTGACAAAAAAAATGAAGTTGATGAAATGACTGAAAATGTTGCTATATTGTATAACAAACAATTATTTGAAGGATGTGAACTCAAAATTAATGGCAAAGAATTTATGGAGTGCATTCGTGTATTGGCGCACATGAAAACAAAAATGTATCCCAGTTTATCTAGTAAATCAATCTTTAAATATATGGATATGATTGAAATGTAATATAACAATATATGGATAAGAATATAAATATTATATATGAAAATAACACATATAAATAGCCAGCATTCATGGAAAACATAGATTTTTTTTTACAAGAATGTAAATATACCGATAGTGATAATGAGGAAAATGATATTTCTGATTTTTTAAAAGATTTTGAAATGATACAAGGAAATGTTAGCAATACACAAATACTACATTCTATGGATTTGAATGAAAATAGTATATTCGCACAGATGAAAAATTATGATTTAAATTATAACATCAAGCAACTAGGATTAGTATGTGAATATTATGGATTAGCTAAATGTATTCGTTTAAATAAAATGAAAAAGCAGGAAATTATAGAACAAATTATTTTATTTGAAAATAATACGGATAATATAGAAATAGTTATTAAACGAAAAGAATTGTGGTATTATCTAAATGAATTAAAGAATGACAAAATGATGAAAAAGTATGTATTGTGGTAAAATATTAATAAATGATATTATATATTAAATAATAATTATAAAATATAATATATAGTTAGCTATGGTATTATCAAAGTTGGATGCAAGCATTAGTTATCCCGAATTAAAGCGTATGGATCCAGATGATGTTACAATGGAAGCCAATTTATACGAAATTGAAATTAAAGGCGTAGATGTTATTATTGCGATTGGAAATGCAAAAAATATGTATGCGGAGAAAAATATCACATATTTTCCCATTTATTTAGTAAAAACAAACAATAAAGTTATTCAAATAGGTATTTATGAAATACTATCAAGTAATTTAAAGAATTATACAGATGAAGATGGTGAAATTGATGTTGAAAAATTAGACGATCCATTGATTTATGTATTTGTTACAAAACAAATGTTGGAAGGTATAAGATTAGTTCCAGAAGAATCTGATGAAGATATTGCTGCACGTAAATCACGTGAATCTGAAAAAGAAATTGCGCGAAATAGAGCACTCGATATAAAAAAAGGACAAAAAGGTGAAGAAAATGGAGAAAAAGAGGAAAAAGAAGAGGAAGGAAAAGAGAAAAATGAAGAAAAGGGAGAAGAAAATGAGGAAAAGGAAGAAGATGGTGAAGAAGAAGATGAAGGACAAGAAGAAGATGAAAAACCGTCAAGAAAATTTAAAAAAATAGAAGAAATTGTTATCCCATCCATTCGTTCAGATATTTTTACACCCGTTCAAGGAATACCTATTCCAGAAGATTTAGATGAAGAAACTAAAATAATAAATAAAGATATAGCAGATAAATACAAATCATCCGCAAACGAGTTATGGATA
>Ga0114966_10005440_pt1 | contig 10779 bp, 5 predicted proteins | sample M_130207_XF_Meta_FD_87029 | JGI IMG/M metagenome (GOLD analysis project Ga0114966, IMG submission 87029) | Freshwater microbial communities from Lake Montjoie, Canada to study carbon cycling - M_130207_XF_MetaG | ecosystem: Environmental > Aquatic > Freshwater > Lake | place: Lake Montjoie...
TAGAAATGTCAGTTTCCAACTTCGAGCTGGGGAGATCCTTGGAATTGCGGGGATTATCGGCGCAGGACGCACGGAGACCTTACGCGCACTGTTTGGGCTTGATCCTCAGATCGGTGGGGAAGTGAAGCTGCGTGGGAGCTCCTGCAATCGGGCTACTCCTCGAGCTTGGCTACAAAAGCGAGTGGGCTATTTAAGTGAAAATCGCAAGGAAGAGGGCCTCATGCTGGGTCGAAGCATTAGCGACAACCTCCTCCTCAGTAATTTGCATCCCTGCGCCACCGGAGGATTTATCAACCGTCGACGCCAGGATCGGCTCGCTTCGAGTTGGATGTCAACGCTCGGCGTCAAGGCTCGCAACTCGGCACAAAATATCAGCGACCTGTCCGGTGGGAATCAGCAAAAAGTGGCTCTAGGTCGGCTGCTCCATCACGATGCAGAGATTCTGCTGCTCGATGAACCCACACGCGGGATTGATGTGGGCAGTAAGGCACAAATCTACCAAATCATCGGGCAGTTAGCAGCGGCTGGAAAATCACTCGTTTTTATCAGCTCCTATCTTCCTGAACTCCTCGGAGTCTGTGATACCATCGGCGTCATGTGCCGTGGCACCATTCGTACCATCCGTCCGGCGCCCGAGTGGACCGAACACAGCATTATTGCCACCGCGATCGGCCAAGATGAAAACTGAACATCAGCCAATCTTAGACGAGCAAACTCGCCGTGTGAACTTGCAGCAGGTCATCAATCTGCTCGGACCTTTTCTTATTCTGGCGTTCGTGGTGATGTTTTTCGCGATTATCATGCCCGGGGAAGTCGCCGACACTTTTTTTTCCGCCTACAATTTTAAATTAATTCTCACACAAACTGTCGTGGTGGCGATTGGTTCCATCGGCATGACGATGATCATCGTCAGTGGCGGCATCGACCTTTCCGTAGGGTCGGTAGTGGCCCTCACCAGCGTTTTGGGGGCCGTCCTCATCAAGAGTGGGTCCTCGATGGGGATGATGATTTTGGCGGTTCTAGCGACCGGTGGTTTGATTGGCCTCCTGAATGGCGTGATCATCTCAGTGTTTCGCATGACTCCATTTATTGTGACGCTGGGAATGTTGGGCATCGCCCGAGGCTTAACCAAAAGGTTGGCCGATAACCAGACTGTCAATCTGCCAGATATTGCCCTGCCCTCTGTGGGATTATTGATGGCAGATCCTGATCCGAATGGCTATTTCGTCGCGCCCGGTATCGCAGTGGTGATCGACCTCGCCATCATTATGGCGTTGGTTTTGAACCACAGTGTTTTTGGTCGCTATATTTTCGCGATTGGTTCGAACGAAGCTACGGCCCGCCTGTGCGGTGTCCGGACGCGATTGGTCAAACTGAGTGTCTATACGCTTTCGGGCGTCTTTTTTGGTCTCGCGGGACTGATGCAGTTTTCCCGATTGCGTCAGGGAGATCCGAGCACTGCACTGGGTATCGAGCTTGATATCATCGCTGCCGTCGTGATCGGCGGAGCGAGTCTCAACGGTGGCACAGGAAGCATCCTAGGCTCGATGATTGGTGCGCTGACAATGGCGGTTCTACGCAGTGGTTCCACGCAGATCGATTGGCCGAATTACGTTCAGGAGATTATTATAGGCACGGTAATCATCCTTGCTGTCGGTCTCGATAAATGGCGTCAATCCCGCGGTCGCCAATGAATCTGGGATGCCCCATGGTAAGGGGCGTAATACTCGAGGGACTCGGTTAGGAAAGTATTCCCTTCACCACTTGGCCTTCGACATCAGTCAGTCGATAATCACGGCCTTGGAATCTGTAGGTCAATCGTTCGTGGTTGAAACCGAGTTGATGAAGCAGTGTTGCCTGTAGATCATAGACACTGACTTTGTCCCTCGCGACGCTGAAGCCGAGTTCATCGGATTCACCATACATCGAGCCTCCTTTCACCCCACCGCCCGCCACAACCATTGTATAACAATCAGGGAAATGATCACGACCTAGGATTTCTCCATTGGCGGTGCGACCTTCACGAAAGGGAGTCCTACCAAACTCACCACCCAAAACTACGAGAGTGTCGTCGAGCAATCCTCTCTGACGCAAATCCTTGAGGAGAGCCGCGACGGGTCGATCCATGGTGGCGCACTTGGTGGTTAATCCTCCGCGAATATCTTCGCCGGAGGAGGTGCCATGAAAATCCCATCCCCAATCAAACAATTGCACGTAGCGCACTCCTTGCTCAACCAATCGACGGGCTAATAAACAATTGTTGGCGAAACTAGATTCACCGGGTTTGGCTCCGTAAGCCTCAATCGTCGCCGCAGATTCTCGATTGATATCCATGACTTCGGGAACGGACATCTGCATCCGATAAGCTAATTCATATTGGGCGATGCGCGTCTGGGTTTCAGGATGGCCAAGTTCAGCCGCCTGAATTTCATTCAATTCCCGTAACGTATCTAGGCTCATGCGGCGAACCTCACGATCGAGACCAGGGGGATCGGAAGCGTAAAGGACTGGATCGCCCTTCGAACGGCATTGCACCCCTTGGTAAATTGAAGGGAGAAACCCACTCCCGAACGAGTTCTTGCCGCCGTTGGGTTGGACACCACTTGAGATCAGCACGACAAAGCCGGGGAGGTTTTGATTTTCTGTTCCCAATCCGTAAGCCACCCACGCCCCCATCGAAGGTCGCCCTGAGCGTGGTGACCCGGTATAAACTAATAGCTCCGCTGGCGCGTGATTGAATTGATCGGTGGACATGGAACGAATGACGCACAGTTCATCCGCAACCGAGTGAAGATGGGGAATCGCGTCCGACATCCACACACCGCCTTTGCCGTATTGCGCGAAGGTTCTTGGTGTGCCGAGTAATTTGGGTGTGCCCGAGGTAAACGCAAACCGCTTACCTTTAACAAAGGCATCAGGACAATCTTGACCGTTGCGTTTCACTAGCTCTGGCTTGTAATCAAAAAGATCGAGGTGCGGAGGTGAACCGGTGAGGTGTAAGTAAATAACACGCTTAGCACGGGCCTTAAAATGAGGTAGCCGTGGAGCCAGCCGATCCGAAGGCATCACGGGTGATGCCGAGGCCCCGCCCTTCAACAAAGAAGCCAACGCCATCGCACCCAAACCCTGAGCAGACCTGCCAAGGAAATGTCGACGGGTAGTTGCTTGTAATTGGTTTAATAATGGATTCATACGCGCTTCCTCTAGCTATCGTTTCATGAGCATTTCGTCCAAGTTGAGTAAGACATTGCCGACAACAGTCCACGCTGCTAACTCGGCAGTTTTTGATTCTGAGGACGGTTTTTCTAGCGGTTGATAAGCAAGTTCCTTGGCTTTAGTCGGGTCATTTTGAAATCGCTTGAATGTTCGGTTATAAAGTCCGACCAATCCTTTGAGTTCGTTTCTGGTGGGTGCGCGACTCAAGCAAAGCTGGAAGGCATACTGCGCTTTCTCGGATGGGGTCCGTCCAGATGAAACCATCTTTCGAGCGAGAGCTTGGGAAGCTTCGACGTAGACTGGATCGTTCAACGTCACCAGTGCTTGCAGCGGAGTGTTGGATCGCTCACGTCGCACGAGGCAAACTTCTCGATTGGGTGCATCAAAAGTCGCCATCGATGGATAAGGGTTGGAACGACGCCATGTTGTATAGAGGGCCCGACGGAAACGATCCTCTCCCGTGCTCGGATCCCAGTCAGTCGCACTCCCGAACGCCGCACTCAATCCGGTTTTGGGTTGGGGGGGCCGGACGGGAGGACCGTACATTTTTGGACTCAGTAAGCCACTGACGGATAAGGCTTGATCGCGGATCATTTCAGCCGACAGTCGGAAACGAGGGCCGCGAGCAAGCAAACGATTGTCAAAATCTTGCGCCAATACATCAGGAACCACACGCGACGATTGGCGATATGCGGCTGACGTTACCATGAGGCGGAGTAATTGTTTAGTGTCCCACTGCTGTGCCATCAATTCTGTCGCCAACCAATCGAGCAGTTCCGGGTGCGATGGCAACTCACCCTGCAGTCCAAATTCCTCGCTTGTTCTTACCAACCCTGTGCCAAAAATGGACTCCCAAAGCCGGTTCACAACGACGCGTGCGGTCAGCGGATTGTTCTTATCCACGAGCCATCGAGCTAAGGCCAGACGATCAGGGTTTTCAGTGCGTGAGTATGCGAAGAGCGAGACAGGCAACCCATTGGTGACTTCCGCGCCAAGATCCAGAAAATTGCCTCGGCGTTGGATAGTGGTCTTACGCCGCTTATCATCGGCCAATTCCCGCAGGATCGGCACCGTGGTGTATGGCTTCGACTCCGCGAGGTTCTTTGTAACTACCGCCAGTTCGTCACGCACCGGTTGTAATTCCTGAGCAATCGACAGATAATAATTCAGAAGATCCTGACGTTGAGCTGCTGTTGGGGGTTTAGTTTTTCCACGCAACATGGCAAGAATGGGTTGCGGAACCCGAGCTTCTGCTGCTGCTCGCGGGTCGATTGATTTAGAAAGCCGCAGTCGAGCAATCGTGGCATAGTCAGTCTTTGAAAGATGTTCGATCGTGACCACTAGATTTGATCCTGAGCCAATGGTGATCGGGTTCTGAGGCACAAGGGTCAGGGAGTGTGGCTCGTGAATTTGGGGGGCAATTGCCCAACCTTGTGACTTTAGATCGGCATTATTAATGACCTTCTCTGCTTCATAATCCTTCTGTGAAAAATCTGCTGAGGCAAAAGTAAACCCTACCGAACGCCGACCGTCGGGGAGGAGTTCGATGCTCTGGCTGGGTGCTGACTGGCCTTGGTGTTGCCAAATCGTTTCGCGTTTTTCGTTCAATAGACTCACGCGAAAACCGTTGAGTCGCTCTGGAAAACCATCGGTGCGGTTCCATAACACAATCCGATCTAATGACATCGTGGATTTCAGATCGAGCTCCCACCAAGGGTCTGCGGACTGGGCGGTGTGCGTTGTCGATCTGGCTTTGGCATAATCTCCATCGGTGTTGCCATCAATCGCAAGTTTGGCCGACCCGTCCGAAGCCGTGGTGCTTTGTTTCGCCTCTCCGCGCAGTGCAATATTCGTCGCGCCATCAAAAACCTGCACCTCAGCGAGAGACAGAATTCGGTCCTTACCAACGAGATCAATTTTCAAAAAACGACCCGTCAAACGAGTCGGACGAATTGGCACGATGTCGCCAAAAATTCGAGAGACAACAAAGTTTCCATCAGCATACCCAAGACCGCGCTCAGGCGACTTTGGATTAGCTAAAACATCAATCCGCAAAGCAGAAACCACTTCGTTGGTTGCAAGGGGAACCGTCAACGTGTAGGTGTCTGTCTTTCCGCCGCGCTCTACTTCCACAATTCCACCATCGAGAATTTGCGTTTTAGCTCCAGATTTTGACTGAATTTGAACCGAAGAAAATGAATCCCATCGCGGCTCAGTTTTAAAGCTTTGCTCCCACTGTTCCTGCCCTTTGTCGAGTTCCGGTGTGGAGGTCTTCAACACAGCTTCCAGTCGACTAATGTTCGTGCGCCAATTATTTCGTTGGTTTTTCTGCTCCTGAGTAAAAAGCGGATGGACCGGAGTCTCGTCCCCCTTGTCGGCGTCGGAAGTGTTGTTCAGAATCGCGAAGAGACGAAAGTAATCCTCCTGTGTGATAGGATCATATTTGTGGTTGTGACATTGAGCGCAAGCCATCGTGGTTCCCATCCAAACAGCCATCGTGGTGTTCACTCGATCAACCACCGCAACATTCCGATACTCCTCGTCGCTTGTGCCTCCCTCGTTATTAGTCATCGTGTTGCGATGAAATGCAGTTGCGACTAATTGTTCATCGGTTGGATTCTGAATTAAATCCCCGGCAATTTGTTCGAGTGTAAATTGATCGAAGGGCTTGTTTGAATTCAACGATCTCACGACATAATCGCGATAAGCCCAGATGGTTCTGCTAGGATCATCGGCGTAACCGCTGGAATCGGCATACCGCGCCTGATCAAGCCAAAGCCTCGCCCAGTGTTCACCGAATGCCTCGTTTTTTAACACTCGATCGACAAGCCGTTCATAAGCCCCCGGTTTTCGATCAGCAAGGAACAATTTGACCTCCGCAAGTGTGGGCGGAAGACCCGTGAGATCAAGCGTCACTCGCCTGATAAGGACGGCCGGTTCAGCCTCGGTTGCATGTTTGAGTTTCTCCTGTTCAAGCCGAGCGAGTAGAAAATAATCAATGCTGTTCTTAGGCCAACGCTTGTCTTGAATTACGGGCAACGGAGACCTTCGTGGAGGAACATACGACCAATGAGTTGCGTATTCCGCGCCTTGTTTGATCCATTTCTTGAGGAGTTCAATTTCTTCGGGCGTGAGTTTTTTATCAGAATCAGGCGGCGGCATTTTATCATCGACGTCCGTAGTAGTAATGCGCCGGATCAGCTCACTGTTCTCCGGTTGGCCTGGAATGATGGCCGGGTGTCCATCACCGGTATCCCTTCGTGCGCTTTCAGAGAGGTCGAGCCTCAGAAGTTTTTTGCCACTCTTCCGCGTCTTCGCATCGGGGCCATGGCAAGTAAAACAGTTTTCCGAAAGAATTCTTCTGACAGCGGAATTGTCCTCCGTGGGAAGGCTCACGGATGCTCCGAGTAGACCACGCTCCGCAACAGCGAAAAACATGACCCAGACCCCTAAGAGGCAACCCCATGCACAGTTTAGTTTTTTTGAACGCTTACCATGAGTCATACAAGTTGTAACGTGCCGGAGAAGCCTAGTAATGGCAAGCAAACCGGACTGCAAAGAAAGATTGCCGCGAAGGATCGTTTTCTGAGACTATCCCCTGCTGTGTCTAAAATTAGCACGACGTGAAATGATGAACACTGGAGTGCAGAAAAAAATGGTTGATCTCCCTTCCCCTTGCTGGATGGCGTCTGGCGATTGTGGAAGCAGTTTGGCAACGGTCAGCAACTCAACTCTCTACGGGATCTCTCTTTTCTTCAACTAGCTCAACCATGCCACGCCCAACCTCAAAGAACGGAACCACGCATCGCTCCGGTTCCGCACCTAAGTATGACGCGAACAACAAGGTCTTAAACAGCACATACGGGGCATTTGCAGATCTGCGTCGGGAGTTGTCGGACTCTAAGAATGCTGTCAACGACCGGATGAAATTACTGCATGGATTTGCAGAATGTCCGGATCCTCAACGGGGTTGGCTATTACTCGAGGATTATTTTGAAAAGTTGAGTTTGGCGAGGAAGGATTTTCCGGGCCAAACTTGGTGGCCTCGATTGATGGGGGTGATTGGCAAGGCACGTCTGGAGGAGTTGGCAATTCTGTTTTTACGTAACGGGCGAACTGTGCCCACGGAATTACTGCCACACGCCAACATGCTGAAGTTTGCAGAGATTGAGTCTGAAGAACAGGAAAGGCAGGTTGTCAAACAGTTGGAGCAGTGGTTGTTACCGAGAGCACCGATCCATTTGGATGCTCCACGGGCTTGCCTTCGCGTGATGGGGCATCTGGTGCCGAATGAGGAAACCCCGGGGTTACATGCACTCAAGATCAATTTCTCCGTTTTTCGGCCAAGGGTGGGGGAAAAGTTAAAAAGCTTATCTGAATTGCTCGATCTCACGGCGCGGGCCGCCCACGAGCATGAATTGTTTCCGGCTCAGGATTGGGAGTTTATCGAGTGGATCGAACAGGTTTATGCGGATCAACAGGTCGAAGAGAATTCGATCATTCTATCGGGCACTGATCTTTTGCAGTGGTTAGCAAGATGGGGTGCCAACGGACGGATCGAACTCAGTTCTGGGGGTCGTTTGCGGTTTGTAGGTGAGATGGCAGAATTTGTGCCGCATTTACAGGAGAGCGAGGAGGGTCTAGCTTTTTGCCATGAACTCGTGCTACCCCGGGGTGAGATCAAGGCGTTGACGGAAGCTGTTTTTTTTGCGGGTCAACCGCAATTGCTCCTGCTCGGAGATCAAGTTTATCTCGTGAAAGAAAGCCCGCCGCCGGGATTTCTGAGTCAATGGTTGCCGAAGCCTTTGCTGCCCGTTCGCAAACTGAGTCATCGCCTGTTGACCCATCTCCGCCGCACGGTGAAACGCCCGGGGACGGATTGGGAACAATTATGTGTGGCCCATCGGGCTCGTCCGCAGTTTACCTTTGAGCTAAGCGATGAAACAGTGCGACTGCGTTTGATGGCAGTCAGCGAGTTGGATGCCAGCGTCTGGCAGTGGAACGGTCATGAATGGCGACCGATCGCGGATAAGTTGGAGGAAGGCAGTCGGCCTGAGATTCTTGACGACCCACGACTCGACCCTGCAACCGAATGGCTACGACTACTCGATTGGTTCACGCCCGAGCCAAGCTTGTGGGTGGGTGATGCCAATGAACGGTTTCTAGATTCTCTTGCGGCAACTTGGTCCGATCGGCCATCCGAGGCGGACTATCTGGGAAATCCGGCGTTTCAACGGCTGTTTCTGGCTCCTCGACAACTCCGGCCGAAGTTGGTAATTCAATCTAGCGGGATCGACTGGTTCTCAGTTTCCACGACCTGGGAGATCGAAGGGTTGAAGATGACATTGGCTGATTTGAACCGACTCCAAACAGCCACCGGTCGATTTGTGAAACTGCCGGACAGTGGTTGGATGGAGTTGGATGCGGATGCAGTGTTGCAAGCGCAGGAGGCATTCGCTGATCTAGGGCTTATAGGCTTGAGTCCGTTGGCTCAAAAAGTAGACCTCATTCACGCCACAAAACTGGATGAGGCAGCCTTGAACCGGTTTAGTGAACAACCGCACGCGACAAGTTTGAGGCAGCGGATTCGTGAATTTCAAGGAGTTCCCAATACGCCTCTGCCTTCGTCGATTCAGGCCGAGCTACGACCATATCAAAAAGACGGGTTCGATTTTCTATGCCACTTGTCGCACATCAAGTTGGGTGGCGTGCTCGCGGATGACATGGGTCTCGGGAAGACATTGCAAACTCTGTCTTGGTTGGCATGGATGAAAAATCAACATGGGACGGCGAGCAAGCCCGCGTTGGTGATCTGCCCCGCTTCGGTGCTGCATAACTGGCGGCGAGAGTCCGAACGGTTCACGCCGCACCTGAAGGTTTTGGTGTTGGAGAGCGGAGCTGCACGCCATAATCTGCGGCGACAAATTCCTGAACATGATCTGATCGTGACGAATTATGCCTTGTTGAGGAGGGATTTAGTCGCGCTTCAAAAATTTGATTTTCAGGCGATTGTACTCGATGAGGCGCAATTCATTAAGAATCCGGCAGCACAAGTCACGCAATCGGTGAAACAGTTGAAGGCTAATCTGAAGCTGGCGTTGACGGGAACACCCCTTGAGAATCGGTTGTTGGATTTATGGAGCATCGTGGACTTCGTTCAACCGGGGTATCTCGGCACTCAATCTGAGTTTACTCAACAGTATGAACCCAAAGGTGATGACATCGTCGCGTTCCAAAAAGTGGCTCGCCGACGTCTTTCTGCCAAATTGCGACCGTTGATGTTACGCCGTTTGAAGAAGCAAGTAGCCCAAGACTTGCCAGATAGGATCGAAGAGCGGAGGGACTGCGAATTAGGCGAAGATCAACGCAAATTGTATTTGGCTGAATTGCGACGAAGCCGTGATCAAATTATGGAAAGCGTGCAAGATCAAGGTCTGGCCAAGAGCAAAATCCATGTCCTCGCGGCCCTCACACGACTTCGCCAGATCTGTTGCCACCCTGCCCTAGTCGGCAACAACACGCAGTCGGGAAAAACTGAAACACTCTTTGAATTGCTCGAACCACTGATGGCACAAGGCCAGAAAGTATTGGTGTTCAGTCAATTTGTGCAGATGCTGCGATTGATCGAAAAGGAATGCGTCCAACGTCAGATTCCGACCTATATTTTGACGGGAGAAACCAAAGCGCGACAAGATGTAGTCAATGCTTTCCAAGCGGACTTAAATTCCTCGATTTTCTTATTGAGCCTACGAGCAGCAGGAACGGGGTTGAACTTGACCAATGCAAGTTATGTGGTGCTGTATGACCCTTGGTGGAATCCAGCCGTGGAAGCGCAGGCCATTGACCGATCGCATCGAATCGGCCAGACACGTACAGTGAACGCCTACCGATTGATCACACCGGGGACGGTGGAAGAGAAAATCTGGGAACTGCAGCAACGAAAAGCCCAAACCATCGTCGATGTCTTGGGGGAGGAAGGATTTGCTCGCAGCCTGACTCGGACTGATCTCGAATACCTTTTCTCGGAAGACTGAGCGTTTTGTATGACGCGGCCCGGACTGCATCCATCGCCAGAAACTCCGACCATGCGGGCCGACAAATGGCTCTGGGCGGTGCGCTTGTTCAAAACGCGGGAGTTGGCCGCAACCGCATGCCAAGGCGGTGCCGTTAAAATCGGCGACCACGCCATTAAATCAGGGCGGGATTTGCGTCAGGGGGAAGTGTTGGCTGTGCGCCAAGGAGCATTGCATCGGGTCGTCAAAGTCGTAGGGATTCCTAAACAACGGGTGGGGGCAAGCGAGGTTCCCCAACATCTGGAAGATCTGACGCCAGCTGCCGAATTCTTAAGGGTTGCAGAACTCGAGAGAAATAACCGCTACCAACGACCAATCGGTTCCGGAAAGCCGACAAAAAAAGAACGGCGATTATTGGGTGAATTTTGGAGCGGTAGGGAGGAAAGTTAGTGTCAGGGTGACCACGGCAATTGCGAAGCAAACTACCGTTGCTGCATTCCTGCCCTGGCGGGGTTCGAAAGTCCACACTCCATGGGCCCTGACCCCAAAA